>Ga0136846_1241634_pt1 | contig 17907 bp, 17 predicted proteins | sample HopSoiMetagenom2_FD_96841 | JGI IMG/M metagenome (GOLD analysis project Ga0136846, IMG submission 96841) | Grasslands soil microbial communities from Hopland, California, USA - 2 Assembly 2016 (version 4) | ecosystem: Environmental > Terrestrial > Soil > Grasslands | place: USA: Hopland...
CGGCTGCCCCCGCCGCGGCCGCCCCCGCGCCGGCTACCGATGCGGCGCCGGCGCAGCGACGCCGCGCTCCGCGCCGCCCGCAGGCGCTCTGCCAGTCGGGATCGTGCAAGCGCGGGGTGTCCCGGAAGTCGCATCCGGCTCCGGTCGTGCGAGCGCCCCGGCACGGAACCGCGCCGAAGTTCACCGGCTGAGCCAATGGCCACGGCGCCGGGCCGGGCCCCGCGCGGGTGCGCGGCCCCGGCGTCTCGGCCGAGACGTGACGGTGGCTGGTGCTAGCGTGGATCGGCGGGCATGACCACCGCGTCGAACAGCCAGCCGATCCCCCAGCGCCTGAGCGCGATCCGCGCCCAGCTCGACCTGTTGCGGGGCGGCTTCGACGCCGATGCGCTGCAGGCCCGCGCCGAGGAGCTCGAGGCGCAGATGCAGGCGCCCGGGTTCTGGGACGACCAGCAGACGGCGGCCAAGGTCTCCGCCGAGCACTCGCGCACGACGCGCCGGCTGGAGACGTGGCGCGGCCTCGTCAGCGACGTCGAGGACCTCGACGCCTTGGCCGAGCTCGCGGAGGAGGACCCGTCGGTCGCCGGTGAGGTCGAGGAGAACCTCGCGACGGTCGAGGCGCGCCTCGCCGAGCTCGAGGAGGCGCGGCTGTTCTCCGGGCGCTACGACTCGGGCGACGCGCTCGTCACCGTCAACGCGGGCGCCGGGGGGACCGACGCTCAGGACTGGGCCGAGATGGTGCTGCGCATGCTGATGCGCTGGGCCGAGCGCCGCGGCTTCCAGGTCGAGCTGCTCGAGGCGAGCCCCGGGGAGGAGGCCGGCATCAAGTCGGCCACGTTCCGCGCGGCGGGCGAGAACGCCTACGGCCTCTTCAATGCCGAGAAGGGCGTCCACCGCCTGGTGCGCCTGTCGCCCTTCGATGCCGCCAACCGCCGCCAGACGTCGTTCGCGGGCGTCGAGGTCGCGCCGGTCGTCGACGAGATCGGCGATGTCGACATCAACGACGACGACCTGCAGATCGACACCTATCGCGCGTCCGGCGCGGGCGGCCAGCACGTCAACAAGACCGACTCCGCCGTGCGCGTCACCCACCGTCCGACGAACATCGTCGTGCAGTGCCAGAACGAGCGCTCGCAGTCCGCCAACCGCGACACGGCGATGAAGATGCTGCGCGCGAAGCTGCTCGAGCTCGAGGAGCGCAAGCGCCGCGAGGAGATCGCCAAGGAGAAGGGCGACGCGCAGGACGTCAACTTCGGCTCGCAGATCCGCTCGTACGTGCTGCACCCGTACACGATGGTCAAGGACCACCGCACGAACCACGAGGTCGGCAACGCCCAGGGCGTGCTCGACGGCGACCTCGACGGCTTCGTCCGCGCCGAGCTCCTACGCTCGGCGGACCACTGACCCGGCGGGCCGCTACCGGTGCTCGAGCGCGCGAGCCCGCAGGCTTGCGCCGGTCGACGCGATGCGCGACCCGTCCTCGGCGAAGACGTGTGTCGTGCCGGTGATCTGAAGGCCCACGTTGTCGCCGGGGCTGGCGTCGAACGGCGGGAACATCTTCGAGACGAGCGCGAGCGGCTCTCCCCGATGCTCCGCGGCCAGGTGGACGAAGACCTCGGACCCGAGGTCCTCGACGGTGCGGATCTGCGCGCGAAGGGGGCCGTCGCCGACCTCCAGCGCCTCGGGGCGAAAGCCGACGGTCACCGGCCCGGCGCGCTCCGCGAGCGCGGCCTCGCCCGGGCCGTCGAACTCGACCGTCGCCTCGCCGAGCTGCAGCGGGCGCTCGTCGCCGACCTCGACGAGATTCATGGCCGGGGAGCCGATGAAGCCGGCCACGAACACGTTCTCCGGCTCGTGGTAGAGGGTGCCCGGGGCGTCGCATTGCTGGAGCACGCCATCCTTGAGCACCGCGACGCGATCGCCCATCGTCATCGCCTCGACCTGGTCGTGGGTGACGTAGACCGTGGTGACCCCCAGGCGCGCCTGCAGCTCGACGACCTCCGTGCGCGTCTGCACGCGAAGCTTGGCGTCGAGGTTCGACAGCGGCTCGTCCATCAGGTAGACGGCCGGACGGCGGACGATGGCGCGGCCCATCGCGACGCGCTGGCGCTGGCCGCCCGAGAGGTGCTTGGGCTTGCGATCGAGGTAGGGCTCGAGGTCGAGCACGCGCGCCGCCTCGCGTACGCGCGCGATCCGCTGCTCCTTGGGGACCTTCTGCTGCTTGAGGGCGAAGCCCATGTTCTCGGCGACCGAGAGCTGCGGGTACAGCGCGTAGTTCTGGAAGACCATGGCGATGTCACGGTCGCGCGGGCGCACGTTGCTGACGTTCCGATCGCCGATGTAGATCGTGCCGCCGTCGAGCGCCTCCAGGCCGGCGAGCATGCGCAGGGCCGTCGACTTGCCCGAGCCGGAGGGCCCGACGAGCACGAGGAGCTCACCGTCGCCGATGTCCAGGCTCAGGCTGTCGACCGCGGGGATCGACGTCCCCTCATACGTCCGGGTCGCGTGGTCATATCGCACCGACGTCATAGACGCCTCCTCACTTGATCGCACCCATCGCGAGGCCGCGGATCATCCGCTTCTGGGCGATCCACCCGGCGAGCACCACCGGGATGCACGCGAGCACCGACGCCGCCGACAGCTTGGCCAGGAACGCCCCGCGCGTGCTGATGTTCGTGGTCACCCAGATGGGCACCGTCGAGCCGTCGACCGGGTTGAGCTGGACCGCGTAGAAGAACTCGTTCCACGCGAAGATGACACAGAGCAGCCCCGTCGCCGCGATGCCGGGGGCGGCCAGCGGCAGGATGATCGAGGTCAACTGCCCGCGTAACCCCGCGCCGTCGATCTCCGCCGCCTCGATCAACTCGCGCGGGACCTCCTGGAAGAACGACCGCAGCATCCAGACGGCGAGGGGCAGGTTGATGCCCGTGTACAAGATGATCAGCACCAGTCGGCTGTTGAGCACGTGCAGGTTCCGCGCCAGGATCCAGATCGGGAGGATCGACGCCACGACCGGCAGGAACTTGGTCGAGATGAAGAAGAAGAGGATGTCGCGCCACTTCTTGACCGGCACGATCGCCAGCGCGTAGGCGGCCGGGATCGCGAGCGCCAGGACGATGAACGTCGAGACGAGCACGACGACCGCCGAGTTGGCGAACGCCTCGCCGAACGACAGCAGACCGGTCGCGCTCTTGGTGACGTCGCGGTAGCGGTCGAGCGTCGGATGGAAGAACAGCTTGGGCGTGGTGTTGGCGTCCTGCTCGCTCTTGAACGAGTTGAGGACCATCCAGAAGACGGGGAAGAAGAAGATGAGGCCGACGACCCAGGCCAGCAGGCCGAACGCGCGGTTCACCCACCGGCGCTCGCCGACGATGACCGGAGATGGGGTTGCGCTCATGCGATCTCCTCTCCCTTCAGCAGCCGCGACAGCACGCGCAGCGCGACCGTGGCGACGATGATCGAGGCGATGACGACGACGATGCTGTACGAGGAGGCCCGGCCGAACTCCCAGCCACCGCCGATGGAGCGCTGGAAGACGAAGTAGGGCAAGTTCGTCGAGCCGGATCCGCCCCCGGTCATCACGGCGACCTGGTCGTAGACCTGGATGAGGTAGATCGTCCCGAGCAGGATCCCAAGCTCGGTGTAGGGGCGGAGGTGGCTGAGCGTGAGCTGGCGGAAGATCCCCCACGGGCTCGCGCCGTCGACCTTCGCCGCCTCGAGAACCTCGGCCGGCTGGCTCTGGAGGCCGGCGAGCATGATGAGCATCATGAACGGCGTCCACTGCCAGATCAGCGTGAGGGCGATCGCCCACGTCGGATAGCGCGAGACGAACTCCACGGGCGTGCCGCCGAGCTTCTCGATCACCCAGTTGATGACGCCGTAGAGGCCGCTGAACATCTGGTTCTTCCAGATGAGACCGACGACCACGGGCATCAGCAGGAACGGCGTGATGAGGAGCGTGCGCACCAGCCCCTGACCGAGGAACTTGCGATCGAGGAGGAGCGCGAACGCGGTGCCGAGCACGATCGCCCCGATCACCGGGATGACCGTCAACTCGATTGTCGTCCAGGCGGCCTGCCGGAAGAAGTGATCGGTTGCCAGCTTCCCGTAGTTCGCCAAGCCGACGAACTCGCGCGGGCCCGGGGGCACGACCTTCCAGTCCGTGAGGCTGTACCAGACGCTCATCAGGAACGGGATCTGGGTCAGCGCGATCGTGAAGATCAGCGCCGGCAGCAGCGGCAGCCGCCGGCGCCATGACTCACTGAGCGCGGGAACGCGGGGTGTCTTCGTTCGCAGTGTCGTGTTCATGGCGCCGGCGGAGCCTCGTGTCGTCCGGGTCAGTGCACAGGCCTGTGCGGGATGTGCCTCACTGACCGGCCTGTGACGCGATGTCCTGGCAGTTCTTCAGGGCAGCGTCGATCCCTGTCCGGCCGGCGATCACCGCCGAGAACTGCTGGGTGCACTGGTTGCCGACGTCCTGGAACTCCGGGACGCCGACGTACTGCACCCCCGGCAGGCCGGGACGCTTCGTCGTCCCCGGGTTGTTGATGGGAGCGGTCGTCATCGCAGTCAGCGTCGGCTTGGCGAAGCTGGCGGCTGCCTTCTTGTATTGCGGGAGCGTGTACGTGGACTTGCGCGTGCCCGGCGGGATCGCGGCCCAGCCGCCCGAGATCTTCGACCCGGCCTCCTTGATGTACTTCGGGCCGGTGGCGAACGAGATGTACTTCCAGGCGAGATCCTCCTTGCTGGAGGTCTTCGGGATCGCCAGCGCCCACGACCACAGCCACCCCGACTGCGGCGTCTTGAACGTTGGCGCGGCGACGTAGCCGTTCTTGCCCTTCACCGCGCTGTCACTGGCCTCGAGCAGACCGGCGGCCACTGTGGCGTCGTACCACATCGCGACTTTGCCGTCCTTGTACTGCGAGAGGCACTCGTTGAAGCTCGAGTTGGCGGCATCCTTCTCGCCGGAGCCCTTGACGAGGTTGACGTAGAACGACAGCGCCTGCTTGAACGGCGGAGTGTTGACCTGCGCCTTGTCGATCGAGCCGTCCGGCTTCGCCGACCACCACGTGGCCCCGAAGGTGTTGAGCACCGTCGTCAGCGACGCGCCGAGATCGCCCCAGCCCGGCTTGCCGCGCAGGCAGATGCCCGCCATGTTGGACGTCTTGACCTTCTGGGCGATCTGCGCGACCTGCGGCCACGTCGGGTGCGCCGGCATGGTGAGGCCGGCCTTCTTGAGCACGTCCTTGCGGTACATCAGGAAGGACGACTCCCCGTAGAACGGTGACGCATAGAGCTTGCCGTCCGCCGACAGCCCGTTGCGCACTGCCGGGATCAGGTCGTTGTAGTTGTACGACGCGTCGGCCTTCGCCTGGGGCGTGAGGTCGACCAGATTGCCGCTCTTGCCGAACTGCGGCGCCTCGTACATCCCGATCATCGCGACGTCGAACTGCTTGCCGCCGGCCGCGACGTCTCGGGTCGTGACCTCGCGCAGGGTGCCCTCGTCGAGCACCGTGTACTTGACCTTGATGCCGGTCTTGGCGGTGAACAGCGACGGCGTCAGCGCCGCGATGTCCTTCATCTGCGGGTTGTCGACGATGGCGACGTTGATGGTGCCGCCCTTCGAGCCGGCGCCCGCAGCCGGGGTCCCACTTGAGCTGGAGCTCTTGGACCCACCTCCACCGCCGCAGCCGGCGGCGATCAACGCGGCAGCGGCAACAGCCACCGCCGCCCAAAGGCGCAGGGTACCTCTCATGGTCCTCTCCTCCTGCGTTGAGCGCGAGGGCCACATTCCCTCGCCTTCAATGGCATCTATACGTGGGATCGTGTGGGGTGTCAACCCAAAATTCTCTCGAGCCTCACGTATTTCCAAGCTTGCTGTGTTGGTCTGCCTGTGTTTATATGCGAAACGTGGCTAGGCAAACCATCCGGCTGAGCCAGGCCGCCCTTCCCGAGGTGGCCGGTCGGGGGGTGCCGGTCCCGACGTACCGCCGCGCCAAGCTCGCGCCGCACATCGTCCACGTGGGCGTCGGCGGCTTTCACCGCTCGCACCTCGCGGTGTACATGGACGAACTCGCGTCGGCGGGCGCCGACTCGGGCATCGTCGGCCTCGGCCTGCTCGAGCGCGACGCAGCGATGGCCCGGGCCCTGAGCGCGCAGGACCACCTCTACACCCTGATCCAGAAGGGCGCCGGCGAGCCGTCCGCGTCCGTGATCGGCTCGATCATCGGCTTCGTGCACGCGCCGGATCCGGCTGACCCGGCGGTCGACGAGCTGGTGGCGTCTCCGTCGACGTCGATCCTGTCGCTGACCGTCACGGAAGCCGGGTACGCCGAGCCCACCGCCGAGGGGCTCGCGTCGGGCGAGCCGGGGACGTTCGATCGTATCGCCGCGGCGCTCGCGGTTCGCCGGGCGCGGGCCGCCGGCCCGCTGACGATCCTCAGCTGCGACAACCTGCCGGGCAACGGCGATGCGGCGCGGCGCGCAACGCTCGCGGCCGCCGGGCGCGTCGGCGCGACCCTGTCGACGTGGGTGGAGGAGAACTGCACCTTCCCGAACTCGATGGTGGACCGCATCACGCCGGTCACCGGTGACGCGGACCGCGCGTGGCTGCGCGACACGGCCGGCGTCGAGGACCGCTGGCCCGTCGTGGCCGAGCCCTTCCGGCAGTGGGTGATGGAGGACGACTTCGCCGCCGGCCGGCCCGCGTGGGAAGACGTGGGCGCGGTGTTCACCGATCGCATCGACGACTGGGAGCGCTACAAGCTGCGCCTGCTCAACGCCGGGCACTCGTGCATCGCGTACCTTGCAGCCCTCGCGGAAATCACGTTCGTCCACGAGGCGATGGCGGTCCAACCGGTCCGCGCGTTCCTCGAGGACTTCCTCTACCGCGAAGCGATGCCAACGCTCGTCGAGATCCCCGGCCATCCCAGAGAGCACTACGTCGCCTCGGTCCTCGAGCGGTTCGCGAACCCGGGCGTTCGCGACCAGATCGCGCGGCTGTGCGTCGACGGCGCGGCGAAGCTCGCGACGTTCGTAATCCCGACGGTCGCCAGGGAGGTCGAGCTCGACGGGCCGCTCGACCGCGCCGCGACGGTGACGGCCGCGTGGGCGCGCTACCTCGCGGTGGTCGACGAAGCGGACCAGGCGTTCGACGCCGACGGTGACCGGGCACGGCACTACGCACGCGACGCTGTCGCCGATCCGGCGGCGTTCCTCGCGTTCGACGCGGTGTTCCCCCCGGCGGTACAGGCGTCGCAGCGCTTCCGCGCGGAGTTCGTGGCGGCCTACCGCCGCATCGCTGAGAGCGGTCCCATTGCAGCGATGGCGCCGATCGCCGGCGGCGGGCGGCCCGACGCGATGCACTCCTAGATGGCATCGCGCGGGAACGGCACGCGGCTGCAGCACGATCGCCAGCGGGCGATCTACATGCTCGCGCTCCGGGAGGGGTCGGTCGACGTCGCGGACCTCGCGAGCCGGCACGGCGTGACGACCGAGACGATCCGTCGCGACCTGACCGACATGCAGAACCGCCAGCTGCTTCGGCGCGTGCACGGCGGCGCCGTGCCGGTCGAGCGCATGAACCATGAGCCGATGGTCGAGGCGCGCGACATGGTCAACGCGGAGGAGAAGCTCCGGATCGCGACCACGGCGGTGGCCGAAGTCCCCGAGCGCGGGTCGGTCATCATCGACTCGGGCTCCACCGGGCAGCGCCTGGCCGAGGTCTTCCCGGTCGAGCGTGACGTCCACGTCGTCACGAACTCGCTCCTCACCGCGCTGACGCTCAGCCGGCGCGGGCTGCGGGATCTCACGGTCCTCGGCGGGGCCGTGCGCACGAAGCGGCACGCGATGGTCGACGACACGACGCGCGCCGAGCTCCAGCACATGGCCATCGACGTGCTGTTCCTCAGTTGCGACGGCCTGTCCTTCCAGCACGGCCTCACGACGCCCTATCGCGAGGAGCACACGATCAAGCGTGCGATGATCGAGCGCTCGAGGCGGGTCGTCGCCATGGTCGACCACTCGAAGTTCGGAAACGTCCAGATGTTCAGCTTCGCCGCGTTCGACGAGATCGACGTACTCGTGACCGACGCACGGGCGGACGCCGAGGCCGTCGATGTCCTCACGAGCTACGACATCTCGGTCCACCGTGCCTGATGACCGGCGGACGCCCGGCCCCGCGGAGCTCGAACAGGTTGCCGCGGCTACCGCACGCACCGCCGCCGCGCTGATCAGGTCGAGCTACGGCCGCCCTGAGCACGTCGGCAACAAGAGCTCGCCCACCGATGTCGTGACGGAGACCGACCTCCGTGCCGAGGAGCTGATCAGACGGCGGCTCCGGGACGCGACGCCCGAAGCCGGCGTCCTCGGCGAGGAGGGGGAAGCGACGTCGCCCGACGCACGCCTCGTGTGGGTCATCGACCCGCTCGACGGCACCGTCAACTTCCTCTACAGCGTCCCGCTCTTCGCGGTGAGCATCGCGGCCGCGCTCGACGGCGACATCGTCGCCGGCGCGGTGATCGATGTCCTGCGCGACGAACTGTTCTCCGCGCATGCCGGCGGCGGCGCGCGGCGCGATGGCGAGCCGATCGAGGTGTCCTCGTGCTCGTCGCTGCCCGACGCGCTCGTGACGACGGGGTTCTCGTACCAGGCGGGGCTCCGCGACCTCCAGGGCGAGGTCGTCCACCGCGTCCTCTCCCGAACGCGGGACATCCGCTGCTTCGGGTCGGCGGCGCTCGAGCTGTGCTGGGTCGCCTGCGCGCGCGCCGACGCCTATTTCCAGCGCGACACCGCGATTTGGGATCGTGCCGCCGGCGCACTCATCGCGGCCGAGGCCGGTGCGCGCACCGAGCTTCCGTGCCCTGAGAACGACGACCTCGTCATCGCCGCCACGCCGGGCGTCTTCGACGACCTGTGCGCCCTCGTTCAGTTCGCGGCCGTCTGAGCCGGCCCGAGCTCGGCGTACCGCGTCCACACCTCGCGCAGCGCCCGGTTGGGCACGCCCTCGGCCATGCGCGCGACCGCGCTGACCGCCTGCCAGCGAGCGAGCAGGTCGTCGTCGATCGCGAGGTGGTCCCGCAGGCGGTCGAGGTAGGCGTCGGTGAGCACCCGCAGCGTCGCGCCGTCGGAGCCCGGGAGGTGGGCGGGCAGGCTCGGGCCGTCGCTGAGCAGTGTCAGCAGCGAGCGCGCGACATCCGCGAGCGGGTCGCCGCGGGATGCGTCGAACCAGTCGACGAGGACCGGCCCGTCGCGCGCGAGGAGGATGTTGCTCGGGTGCAGGTCGCCGTGGCAGAGTCGCATCGGCGCCACGTGCGGCGGCAGCGAGCCGAGCGCGGGGGCGAAGCTCGCGTCGACTGTCGCCGCCGTGCGCCGGATCTTGCTCGCGAGGCGGTCGCGCTGGCGCGGGAGCGTCACCGGCGGGACGAGCACGAGCAGCGATTGCTGGATGTCGGCGAGCATCCGCCCAAGCGCAGCGCTTTGCCGCGGACGGTCGACCACGAGCTGCCACATCGACGTGCCGCCGATCTGCTCCCAGATGCTCGCGGTGCGGCCGCCGATCTGCTCGAGGCCCAGGAGACGCGGCGCCGGCGCGCCGGCGGCGCGGACCGCATCGGCGTACTGCGCCTCGTAGCGGATCCAGTCGTCGGGCGTCGACGGGACCGGCACCTTCGCGACGGCGCCCCGGCCGTAGGCGTGGACCCGCGAACGCGTACCGCTTGCGACGACGTCACCGATCGATATGGGCAAGAGGCACCATCGCGCAGCGTTTGACAGGACTGCGGCGAACGTACCATCAGCGGTCGCATCCGCTGCGCCGCCCGTCTCCTTGGGCATAGGCTCGCGTCCGTGTCCTACGTCATCGGGATCGATTCGTCGACGACCGCCACGAAGGCCGTCGTCTGGGGCCGCGACGGGCGCGCGGTCGCCGAGGGCCGCGCCGAGTTCTCGCTCGCCATGCCGCGGCCCGGCTGGCACGAACAGGATCCCGAGGACTGGTGGCGCTCCACCGCCGCCGCCGTGCGCCATGCGATGCGGACGGTCGACACCGCCGACATCGAGGCGATCTGCGTCACGCATCAGCGCGAGACGTTCGCGTGCGTCGACGAGCACGGGGTCGCAGTGCGGCCCGCAATCGTCTGGATGGACGTGCGCGCGACCGAGCAGGTCAAGCGTGCGGGTTCCGAGGAGGTCCACCGCCTCACCGGCAAGCCCGCCGACACGACGCCCGCGCTGTACAAGCTGTTGTGGCTGCGGGAACACGAGCCCGAGACGTTCGACCGCACGCACCGCGTCGTCGACGTCCATGCCTTCCTCGTCCACCGGCTCACGGGGACCTGGCGCACGACCACTGCCTGCGCCGATCCGCTCGGACTCGTCGACATGCACGCCCTCGACTGGTCGGACGATCTGCTCGCGCGGGTCGGGTTCACCCGCGAGCACATGCCGGCCCTAACCGCCCCCGGGGACGTCATCGGCGAGGTGTCGCCCGCCGCCGCCGCCGAGGTCGGCCTGCCCGCGGGTCTCCCCCTGGTCGGCGGGGCGGGCGACGGCCAGTCCGCGGGCCTGGGGGCGAACGCGACCCGGCCGGGGCGTGCCTATCTAAACCTCGGCACGGCGGTGGTCGCCGGCACGATGAGCGAGCGCTATACGTGGGACCGGGCCTTCCGCACGCTCGTCGGCGCGGTGCCCGGCACGTACTCGATGGAGACGCTCCTGCAGGGCGGCACGTACACCGTCAACTGGTTCCTCGAGCGGATCGCCGCGCTCGATGCCGGGCGCCTCGGCCTCGGCCTGCGGGACGTCGACATCCTCGAGACGGCGGCGGCCCGGCTCGGGCCCGGCGCCGAGGGGCTGCTGCTGGTCCCGTACTGGGCGAGCGCCCAGACGCCGTACTGGGACCCGGCGGCCAGGGGGATCCTGTTCGGGCTCGCCGGCCACCACGGCAAGGAGCACATGTTCCGGGCGCTGATGGAGGGCATCGCGTTCGAGCAGCGGCTGGCGTTCGAGGCGATGGAGCCGCGGCTCGACCATTCGATCGACACGCTGCTCGCCACCGGGGGCGGCTCGCGCAGCGCGCTCTGGCGGCAGATCGTCGCCGACGTGACACGCAAGCCGGTGGCGGCCTGCCGCGAGTCCGAGACGACCAGCCTCGGAGCCGGAATCCACGCGGCCGCTGCGAGCGGCTGGCACGGCTCGCTGCTCGACGCGGCGGAGGGCATGACCGGCGAGGGCGCGCATCATACGCCCGACGAGTCGACCGCCGCCCAGTACGACGAGCTCTTCGCGGTGTACCGCGAGATCTATCCGCGCACCGCCCCGCTGCACCAGGCGCTGCACGACGCGGTGGCGCGGTGACGGCGGCCGCGCGCTGCTAGGCGACGGCGCCACGCGTCGCTGTCGCCGACTCCCCGCCGAAGAACCGGCTCCACGGGACGGCGAGCGGGCGCTCGAGCGCAACGACCTCGTAGAGGTGGCGCATCAGCGGGAAGTCGTCCGCGTCGACCACGCCGCGCTCGGTGAGCTTCCCGAGCGCCGTCCCGAAGACCTTGATCGCGGCCGCGCCCTCCAGCGTCGGGTTGCCGAGGCTGGCGGCGGCCTCGGTGAAGCGCAGCCCGGTGCCGATGAGGTGTCCGACCCGGACGTTGCGCCCGCCGGTGCTGGTGACGTACAGGTCGCCGACGCCGGGGAGCCCGAGGGGGGTCTCCGGCTGCCCTCCGAGGAGTGCGACCCACGCCCGGATCTCCGCCGTGCTCTGCGCGAACAGCGCAGCCTTGTAGTTGTGCGCGCGGTCGGGGCTGTCGGACTCACCGCGCCGTTCGAGCTCGCCATCGGCGAAGCCGATGCCGAGCGCGTAGGAGTTCTTCGCCGCGGCGCTGATCTCGCAGCCCACGAAGTCCGTGGACGTCCAGACGTGGTACCAGCCGGTACGGAACGCGGCCGCGAGGCGGTCGAGGACGGCCTGGTCGTCGCCACAGAAGACGACGCACGACTCGCGCCGAGCCGCGACCTCGCCCGCGATCGACGGGCCGACGATCGCCGCCCAGCCGACACGCGCGCGCAGGTCCTCGTCGACCGGTTCGGCCAGCACCTCCGGGAGCATGTGCAAGCTGCCGTCGTCGTCGGCGACGACGCCCTTGGCGATTGCGACCACGAGCTGGCCGGGCCGCAGGAGCGGCGCCAGTCGCTCGGCCGCCCACCGGACGCCCGACGAGTTCACGCCGCTCAGGACGATGTCCGCATCCTCCAGCGCGGCTTCGAGCTCGTCGAGCGCAAACGCGCGCACCGCGGGCGGAAGCTCGCGACCGAGCCCCGGGTGCACGCGGGTCCTACGGATCGCCTCGATGATCTCCCGGTCGAGATGAGTCCCGACGAGCCGGACGCTGTGACCGTTGTCCGCCAGCGGCACGGCGAGGGCCGACCCCATGACTCCCGAGCCGAGGACTACGACGGTGCTCATGGCCACGCTCCGGCGGTTGCGCTCGGCGCTCGGGTGAGCGCCGCGGCGCACCGTAGCTCATGTCCCGGGACGACATCGAGTCGCGTCGCGGCGCGCGAGCCGCTCGCGCACGGTGAACCAGAGCGCGACCGGGATGAACGAGGCGCCGGCCAGCGAGCCGAGCGCGAAGCGAGCGAGCCGGGCCGGGCCGAGGCGCTCGGCGGCGGCCTCACGACGCGGCGTGGCGGGCGTGGCGGCCGGCGACTCGCCGGCCGCCGGCTTGACCCCCGCGATCGCGACGCCGTAGTCGTCCCACTCGGCCCGCCACCACGGCGGCGCGACCGCGAGCCGCCGCACGTCGCTGAAGCCGGCCGCCTCCATCCATCCCCGGTACTCGTCGTCGGCCGGGAACAGCATCCACGCGTCCGACAGCCGCCGCGCGAGCGGGTGCGTCCGGCGCAGCGGGCCGATGACGACCGCGACGCCGCCGGGGCGGACCACCCGGTACGCCTCGGCGATCGCGCGCTGGGGGTCGGGCCAGTACTCGATCGAGCCGGCAGAGACGTAGCGGTCGACGGAGTCCGTCGCGAGCGGCAGGTCCTCGGCGTCGCCGATGCGCCTGGCGACCGCGGCGAGCGCGCGCTTGCGCCGCGCGCGGGCGAGCTGGTGCGGGCTCTGGTCGATCATCGTCACGCGCTGCGGATCGACGCCTCGCTTCACGATCCCCGTCGTGGTGAATCCGGTGCCGGCGCCGACGTCGGCGACCTCGAGGTCGGGCCGGTCGAGCCGGGCGAGCGCGAGCGCCTCATCGCGCATCGCCTCGGTCCAGAACAGGGGGTTGATCCACTTGTCGTAGCCGAGCGAGACGACGCGGTAGAACCAGTAGGCCTCGGCCTTGTGCTGGATGAAGCGCACCCGCTCAGCCGGCCAGGTAGGCGAGGGCGACGATCGCGTACTCGAGGAAGAACAGCAGCCACACCCGCATGTAGAAGCGGGTGATCGACGCGCGCTCCGTCAGGTCGACCCGCACGGCGCAGGCCCACAGGACCCCGGCGGCCGCGAGGTGCCCGCCGACCATGACGGCGGTGCTCCCCTCGTCGAGGAGCGCCGCGCCGACGGTCGCCATCCCGAGCTCGCCGAGCGTCAGGACGGCGAGGCCGAGGGCAAAGACCGGGCGCGCGCCCAGCCGCACCGAGAACGTCGCGATCGCGTAGCGGCGGTCGCCCTCGACGTCCGGCATGTCCTTGAGGATCGCGATCGCGAAGCTGAACGGCACGGTGACGGCGATAAGCGCCCACACGGCGGGGTCGATCTCGTAGCCGGCGCCGAACGCCCGGCTGAAGTGCAGCCACACGCCGACGTTGACGACGACCGAGCGCACGAACGTGATCGACAGCGACGCGAGCGCCGGAAAGCGCTTCAGGCGCAGCGGCGGCACCGAGTAGGCGGTTCCGACGGCGAGCCCGAGCGCCACCGCCACGAGCTCGGGCACGCCCTGCGTGACCGCGAGGACGAGCGGGATCACCGCCGACGCCGCGACGATCCGCCGCCCCGCGGCCGGGCTCAGGTCGCCGGCCGCGATCGGCAGGAACGGCTTGTTGATGCGGTCGATCTCGACGTCCTCGAGCTGGTTGATGCCGACGATGAAGACGTTCACGCACCACGCCGCGACGAGCGTCCAGAGCAGGTCGAACAGCTTCGCGTCGAGCGCGCCGCCGGCGAGCTGCACCACCGCGATCGCGTAGAGCGACAGCACGCTGAGCGTCGTGCCGACGATCGTGTGCGGCCGGGCGAATCGCCACAGCACCATCGGCGGGGCGCTCCGGCCGGCCAGTGACCCCTCCCGCACGAGGGCGCCCAGCAGCGCCTCCCCGGCTCGGCTCATGTACGGGACGCTAACGGGCCGTGTGGAAGCATGCGCGCCACGATGGTCGCCGCGTACCGCGCCACGGGCGCCGATCCCCCGTGGGGCGACCCGCGCGGCTACCACGGCGTCGGGATGGAGGGGTACTTCTGGCGCGTCACGCAGCCCGCGACCCGCGACGTCGTGGTCGTCCTCGCCGCGCTCAACCGCGACGCCACCGGCGGGACGTGGGGCCTGGTCGCGCTCGCGGTCCATCCCGGCGGGGTCGTGCGCTCCGCAACGGTCGGCCGCGCCCGGGCGGCGCGCCGCGGGGTCGGGGTCCGGCTCGAGGACGACGCCGGCCGGGCCGTCCTCGCCGCCGACGAGGGGCGCATGCGCGTCGACCTCGGGCCCAACGCGAGCGTCGACGTCGCGCTCGCCGATCGCGTCCCCTGGCCGCCGCGATGGGCGTTCGGCGGGATCGGCCCGGCGCAGGCGCTGCCGGGCCTCAGCCAGTACTGGCATCCGCACCTGCTCGGCGCGCGCGTGGTCGGAACGGCGCGCGCCGGCGACCGCTCGCTCGCGCTCGACGGAGCGACCGCCTACGCGGAGAAGAACTGGGGCGCCGGCGGCCACCCACCGGCGTGGTGGTGGGGACAGGCCCACGGGTTCGAGCGCGAGGACGCCTGCGTCGCGTTCGCCGGCGGCCGCGCGGCGCTCGGGCCGCTGCGGGTTCCGGCCGCGACGGCGGTCGTCGTCGCGCTCGGCGGCGACGTGCTGCGGCTCGTGTCGCCGCCCGCGCCGCTCGCGGTCGAGGTCGACGAGCGCGGCTGGCGCCTGCGCGGGCGCACCGCCCGCCACCGCGTGGACATCGAGGGCCATGCCGGCGGCACCGCGCCCCACGTGCTGCCGGTGCCGGTCCCGGCCGAGCGCGGGCGCCACGAGGAGCAGTCGGCGATGCACCTCGCCGGGACGCTGCACGTCCGCGTGCGCCGCGGCGCGCGGACGGTGTTCGAAGGCGCCTCGGAGCTGGCCGGCCTCGAGCGCGGCCTCGGGCCGCTCAGCGCGCCGCCGGCACGCGCGCCCAGACCTGGACCATCCGCGGCAGGCTGAGCAGCGTGTCCGGCCGGGCGGCGAAGCGGTGCAGCTCGTGCAGATGCGCGTCGATCTCGCCGGCGTCCGCGAGGCCCGCCTCGACGGCCGTGTCGGCGATGCTCTCGAACGTCAGGGCGCTCAGAAGCTTCGTGTCGGCGTCGAAGCCGGCGGGCTGTTCGATGTGCACGCCGATGTCCTCGAGGCCCGCCTCGGCGAACAGCACCGGCAGCCGCCGGCCGAGCCACGGATCGCCGCCGCCGTGGACGGCGAGGCGCGGGTAGAGGTCCCACGAGAAGTCGTAGGCGGCGTTCGGCGGGTGACAGAGGGCGTTGCTGTAGTCGATGTCCTGCACCGCCACGACGCCGCCGGGGCGAACCGCGGCGATGATGTGCGCGAGCGCCTCGGCGGGGTCCGGAAGGTGCGAGAGCAGGAAGCGCGCGTAGCCGAGGTCGAACGTGCCGTCGGACTGGAGGTCGTGGAGGCCGGCGCGGCGGTACTCGACGTTGCCCACGCCGGCGTCCTCCGCCTCGTCGCGCGCGAGGTCGAGCTTGACCCGGTCGATGTCGACGCCGAGGACCGTGCCGCTCGGGCCGACCATCCGCGCGAGCGCCAGCGAGACGTCGCCGCCGCCGCAGCCGGCGTCCAGGCAGCGGGCGCCGGGCGGCACGCCGACACGCTCGAGCAGACGCTGCGTCATCGGAGCCATGACCCGCGACAGGACGCGCAGACGCTCGCGGCCGGCCACGCCGCCGCGGACGATGTAGACGCTCGGCTCGGTCGCGGCCATCGTCCGAGAGTCCGGGTTTCGGGCGGCCGGCGCCACCGAGGCAACCCGACCGCGGCGGTGCGGGTGCCTCCCGCCGCAAACCGGTCAGGCGGGCTTCCACAATGCGTTACCGCCGCCCCTCCGCGCGAGCCACCGCGAGCTCGAGCGTCTCGGCGCCGATCAGCCGCTCGAACATCCCCACGAGCATCCAGAGCGAGCGCAGCCGCAGGTCGGCGGCGCGGTCGACCGGGGCGACGCGCGCCTCGCTGACGATCGTGCTCGCGCCGTCGCCCTCGGGCGAGACCCAGTGGGCGAACAGGACCCGGACCGTGCCCGGCTCGGACCACGCGCGGAACGCGTCCGGGCCGTCGAGGCGCGGGTAGTCGCGGTTGAGCGTCCAGATCCGCCCGCACAGCCCCGACATCGACCACCGCTCGCCCTCGTCGAGCACGACGAAGGGGTACTCGGCGAGCAGGCCGCGGAACGTCTGCTTCGGCGCCGTGCCGGGGATTCGCCAGCGCACGAGGCGCCCGAGCGTGCCGGTCTCCGACAGGCGGATCGTGCGCGCCGCGGCCCACAGATCGTCGGCCGACGCGTCGGCGCGGCGGCGGTGGCGCGTGCGCACCGCCGGCCCGGCCAGCCAGTCGTCGAGCTGCTCCTCTGCCAACACCGCAGCGCGACACGGTACCCGTGCCCGCTCACCGGCCGGCATCGACCGCTCGCGGAACTGCGAAGTCGTGTTGTAGTCCGTAGCGTCCGAGTTCATGGACCTGGACGCGATCGTGCGCCGCGCGCTCGAGGAGGACGTCGGCCCCGGCGACGTGACGACCCGCGCGACCGTCCCGCGGGCCGCGCGCGCCCGCGCGCGGATCACGCAGAAGCAGCCCGGCGTCGTGTTCGGCCTCGACGCCGCGGAGGCGACGTTCCGCGCGCTGGACGGCGACGCGCGGCTCGAGCGCCTGACCGCCGAGGGGGAGTGGCGCGACGGCGGCCCGGTCCTCGACGTCGAAGGCTCCGCCGCGGCGCTGCTGACCGCCGAGCGCACCGCGCTGAACTTCCTGCAGCGCCTGTCGGGTGTCGCCACGCTGACGGCCCGCTACGTCGAGGCGGTCGGCGGCACCGGCGCGCGGGTGCTCGACACGCGCAAGACGACCCCGGGGCTGCGCGCGCTCGAGAAGGCGGCGGTCGCCGCCGGCGGCGGGACGAACCACCGCGCCGGCCTCTACGACGCGATCCTCATCAAGGAGAACCACGCCGCGATGGCCGGCGGCGTGGCGGCCGCCGTCGAGGCTGCGCGTGCGTCGTCTCCCGGCGTTCCGCTCGAGGTGGAATGCCGGACGCTGGCGGAGGTCGAAGAGGCGCTCGCCGCGCACGCGCCGCGGCTGCTGCTCGACAACATGGCGCCGGCGTTGCTGCGCGAGGCCGTCGCCCGCGTGGAGGGCCGCGCTGAACTCGAGGCCAGTGGCGGCGTGACCCTCGGGACCATCCGGGAGATCGCGGGCACGGGCGTACACTTCGTGTCGGTGGGTGCCCTCACGCACTCCGCCCCCGCACTGGACCTCTCCCTTCTCCTGGAGCCGCTGCCGTGAACCTCCCCATGGCCCCGACCGCGACCCCGCCGCCGCTGCTCGCCCTCGAGGACATCCCGCGCCTCCAGGACGAGGTGCGCGCCCTCGCGCGCGAGCGCAACGCGGTCATCCTCGCCCACAACTACCAGCTCCCCGAGGTACAGGACGTCGCCGACTACGTGGGCGACTCGCTCGGGCTCAG
>Ga0136846_1213486_pt1 | contig 17903 bp, 19 predicted proteins | sample HopSoiMetagenom2_FD_96841 | JGI IMG/M metagenome (GOLD analysis project Ga0136846, IMG submission 96841) | Grasslands soil microbial communities from Hopland, California, USA - 2 Assembly 2016 (version 4) | ecosystem: Environmental > Terrestrial > Soil > Grasslands | place: USA: Hopland...
GCCGCGCTGCAACGGCATCTCGCCAGCGACAACTGACCATCTTCCGGAGCGTACACAATGACGACCATGACAAGCGACATGACCAGCACCGACAAGATCGAAGAGCAGGTAGTGCTCCACGCCCCGCGCGCCCGCGTCTGGCGTGCGCTGACCAATCCCGACGAGCTGGCCGCGTGGTTCGGCGTCAAGCTCAGCACAAAGACGATCGCTCCCGGCGCGAACGTTCTGGGGCACATGGCCATTCCCGGATACGAACACGTTGCCTTCGACGTGATCATCGACGAGGTGGTGTCGGAGCGTCGCTTCGCGTGGCGCTGGCACCCGAATGCGCTCGACGCGTCGGTCGACTACTCCGCCGAGCCGCGCACGCTCGTGACCTTCACCCTCGAGGATGCGCCGAACGGTGAGACGCTGCTCCGCGTCGTGGAATCAGGGTTCGATGCGCTCCCCGCCTCGCGCCGTGCCGCCGCCTTCCTCGGCAACAGCAATGGCTGGCGCGGTCAGCTACAGAAGCGGCTGCCGTCGTATCTCGCTTCCGCCTAACGGCGGATCACAACTGCGAGTAGGGCGTCGGCTGGAGGATGATGTCGGAGATCGCCGAGACGTTCTCGCGATACTGAGGGTCAGTGGAGAGCGTTTTCCAATCAGGGTCTTTGGAAAACGCGCTCCACGCTCTCTCGCGCGACGCCATGTCGGGGAAGGTGAGCATGTACGTGAGGCTCGGCATCTTCGCGCCGATGAGCGTCTCACCGAAGAAGACGGGCGTGAGGCCCGTTCGGCGAAAGATTGGAATCTCGCCGGCGTTGAACATCTTCAGCTTGTTGAGCGCGGCACGATTGCTGTGACTCTCATACGTCCGGAGCTCGCAGATGCGGGGCGTTGCCGTGCCGGCCGACGCGGAGGGCTCGACCGTCGGAATCGCCTCGAAGGCGCGTAGCAGCGAGCTGTCGACGCGCACGAACGCCGGATCCGAGAGCGGCGCGCCGAGGATCGCGGCACCCGCACGCGCGTACTCGGCGTCACTCGCGAGCCGCTCGCGGAGAGACACGACCGTATCCAGCGTCTGATGGGCTAGCACGACCAGGAGCGATGGCGCGTTCTCACCGAAGAGGACTGTGAACGCGCCAACTTTGGCGATGCCTGCTCGATTCATCGCCGGGATCGAGACGTCGCCGAAGAACGCAATGAACGCGCGTTGCTTCGCGCCCGGCAGCAGATGATAGCGCCGCAGCTCGATGTACTGGCGCGTTGCGGACTGGGCGTCGCCATCCAGCGCGGCACTGGGCGCGACAGCGGCGGCGGCGGTCGCCGCGAGAAAGTCACGTCGGTCCACGAGCACCTCGTCGGATGGCGTCAGGTAATAGTGGGAGGCCGAATGGAGGATCTGGTGCCGCTTTGCTTCGACTGCTACAGAGATGCGTTAGGCGCGCCCTCTATGGGTCGCTCGATGAGGTCGAAGAGAACGCCGTGCGGATCACGGAGATAGTGTTCGCCGGGGGCGTGCGGACCGATGGGAACGAGCGTGCACCCCGCAACCTGCAGCGCAGCCAGTGCTGCGGCGCGGTTCGGCACGTCGAATGATGGAACCACCGGCTCGTGTCCCGGCTTGGGGTCGCGCAACAGATACAGCCGAAGGGCGCCGCTCCGCAGCGCGATGCAGTCCGTCGTCCGGCTGACGACCTCACACCCGAGCACGCGCGTGTAGAACGACTCGGCGGCGGCCGGATCAGTGACGTGCAGCGCGAGCTCGTTGTTTGCTGCGAAGGCCATCTGTGATCGCGACATGGCACTCTCCTGGAGAACCGCGACTACCAGACTATAGCGAGCAACCGTCGTTTTGACATACCTTCGCGAGTGGCGATAGGCTTTGCGGGCGAGCACAAGCCGTGCGACCTGGCGCAGCGCATCCTTCAACGCGGGCAGGTTACGATGGACCGACGAGCCTTGCTGCAGGTCATCGGCGCGGCATCGGTCGCGCCGCTTGTCGAGGCCCCGACGAGACTCTTCTCGGAACAACCCGCGGGGACCAGGAAAGTCCTCGTCGCCAAGCCGGGCGAAAATCGGTTTCCCTACGCCAGCGCGCAGCAAGCGGAGCGCTCACCGTGCATGTTGACGAGCGCTGACAGTCGCGGGGCGTTGAGCATGTTCGAATTGAACGTAGGGTCGCACGCTGGTCCCGTGCGCCACGTGCACCATCGAGAGGACGAGTGGTGCTATGTGCTGCAGGGCGAATTCCTCTTCGAGGCCGGCAACGACAAGGTCACGCTTCCAGTCGGAGGCAGCATCTGGATGCCTCGTGGAATTCCGCACGTGTGGGCGAACACGTCCGAGGCGAGCGGGAAGTTGCTCGTGGCCTGCCAACCGGGTGGATTCGAGAAGTTCTTCGACGCGTTAGGCAGGATTCCAGATGCAAACGCGAACGAGCCAACGATCAGGAAGGTGATGGCGCAGTACGGCATGGAGTATCTCGGCCCGCCGTTGTTTGGCCTCTGGCGACGGCGGCAGGGATGACGCGCGCGACTACATCATGCGGGTAGCGTTGAAGTGTCACCCATGTCCTCGCAGACTTTCGTTACCTATGTCCCCGGCTGCTCACGGCGAGGATGGTGAGCTCCCGGGCTCCAGAGCGCGGTACCCAGTGCGAGGAAATCGAATCCGGGCGTGTCGCGCGCTCAGTGCAGTCTCGTGAACAGCAGGCCAATGTACGTCGCGACAGCGGCGGCGCCGACGACACTCAGTGCTACCTGGGTGCGACGTCCGGACGCGATGATCGCGGCGATGCACACTGCCGCAAGGAGTCCGTGAAAGACGACATTCGCCGGTCCAGGCAGATTGCCGGTGATCACCACGTCCTTCACGATGCTGATGCACAGCGTCGCGAGAAAGAATCCGAAGAACCAGCGGTGATGCCGGTCGTAGTGGGCCGCGAGGTCGACACCAGTCTCGTCGACCTGCTCGGGGAGAATGACCGCGGCCATCATGTACAGCGTCGTGGTCTGGGCGAGCACCACGAGGAACTCGACAAAGGTCCATTCGCGAACTGCTCGGAGACCGAACATCGCCCACCACGATTGCACGTACACGACGAGCAGGACGGTCGCCCAGAGCAGCGGCAGCCAGTCGGCGCGGACGTGATCCCGGTGCCGAATCAGCCGACCCGCGGCGGTCAGCAGCTGCGTGAGGCCGAGGCCGAGAATGATCGACAGCAGGACGGAGAGATACGAGAAGGCGTCCACATCAGTGTAGGCCGGGGACTCGACGATCGATGGAACGGCGCCCATTCTTGAGGTCTTCCAACATCACCCCGCCCCAAATGAGACGCCAGCTTCTTCCCGCCCTTCTTCTCACCGCGCCCGCCGTGCTCGGCGCGCAGACGCGCATGCTCCGCTCGCCGTCGATCAGCGGCAGCCAGATCGCCTTCGCGTACGCCAACAACATCTGGATGGTGGGTCGCGACGGCGGCACGGCGCGTCGCCTAACGAGCTTCGCCGGCGAGACGTCCAACCCCAAGCTCTCGCCCGACGGCTCCCTCGTCGCGTTCAGCGCCCAGTACGGCGGCAATGTCGACGTGTACGTCGTGCCTTCGGTCGGGGGTGAGCCGAAGCGGTTGACCTGGCATCCAGCCGCGGACGAGGTCCAGGGATGGACGCCGGACGGGAAGAGCGTCCTCTTCGCCTCGGCTCGCGGCGGCGACGCGCCCCAGGCGGTGCCGCGCTTCTACACGGTCCCGGCAAATGGCGGCATCGAGGAGCTGCTCCCCATGCCTCGTGCGTACCAGGGCAAGATCTCCCCTGACGGGAAGCGGCTCGCCTATCGCATGAACAACTCCTGGGACGAGGAACGTCGCAATTATCGCGGCGGTCAGAACCGTCCCATCTGGATCCTCGACTTCGCCACGAACAACATCGAGTCTCCGCCGTGGACGGACACGAAGGAGATGGATCCGGCATGGGTCGGGGACGTCGTGTACTTCCTCTCCGATCGCGATGGTGTCTCGAATGTCTGGTCGTATGACACCAGGACCAAAAAGCTCGCGCAGGCGACGCACTTCACCGACTTCGACGTCAAGACGCTCGACGCGTCGCCGGACGCGGTCGTCTTCGAGCAGGCCGGCTACGTCCACCTGCTCGACCCGAAGACGGGCAATGAGCATAAGCTCAACATCGTCGCCGCCGGAGACTTCCCGTGGATGATGGCGCAGTGGAAGGACGTCTCCAACCGCGCCACGAGCCTCGCGCTGTCGCCCACGGGCAAGCGCGCCGCCGTGGAAGCACGGGGCGAGATCTTCACGATTCCCGCCGAAAAGGGGGACGCGCGCGACGTGACCGCCGCGAACGGGAGCGCCTCCGCCGAGCGCGATCCGGCGTGGTCGCCGGACGGGCGCTTCGTCTCCTACTTCAGCGACAAGAGCGGCGAGTACAAGCTCTACATCGAGCCGCAGGACGGGATCACGCCGCCGCGCGAGATCACGCTTCCGGAGCCGAGTCACTATTACACGCCGTCCTGGGCACCGGACGGCAAGCATATCGTCTTTACCGACACGAAGCTCCGTGTCTGGGTGCTCGACGTCGCGAGCGGGCAGGCGAAAGCGGTGGGCAGCGACGAGTTCATGATCCCCGAGCGCTCGCTCAACCCGGTCTGGTCTCCTGACGGCCAGTGGGTGGCGTACGCGAAGCGGCTCCCGTCGATGTACCGGGCGATCTTTGCCTACAACGTCACGACCGGAGAAACCAAGCAGATCACCGACGGTTTAGCGGATGCTAACTGGGCGGCATGGGACGCGAGCGGCAAGTATCTCTGGTTCCTCGCCTCGACCAACTTCGCGCTCAATTCGGCGTGGCTGGACATGTCGTCGTACGACAGGCCGCAGACACGCGCGCTCTACCTCACGGTCTTGCGGAAAAGCGACCCGTCGCCGGTGCTGCCGGAGAGCGACGAGGAGATGGTGCGGGTGGACAGCGCCGGCGCCCGCCCGAATCGCCCCGCGCCTAACGCGGAGCGGCCCGACAGCTCCGCGATCGGCACCCGCAGCGGCCCAGTGGATTCCGCGCGCGCCGATCGCGCGCCGCGCGCCGCGCCCGTGCGGATCGACTTCGACGGCATCCAGCAGCGGATCATCGCGATCCCTGGCGTCGCGCAGCGGAACTACACGCAGCTTCGTGCCGGCCCATCGGGCACTGTCTTCTTCATCGAGCCGCTTCCGCCAACCGGGACGCAGGAGCCGGTGCCGGGCGGCGGCTTCGGCGGGCAGCCGAGTGGAACGCTGCACCGCTATCAGCTCAAGGACCGCCGCGCGGCGCAGTTCGCGCAGAATGTCGTGCAGTACGTCGTCAGTGGCGACGGGCACAAGCTGCTTTATCGCACACCAGGCCAGCAGGGCGGCCTCTATCTCGTCGACGCCGATCGCATGGTGCCGCAAGCCGGAACGGGACACCTGGCGACGCAGCTCCGCGCGTACGTCAATCCGAAGGCCGAGTTCAAGCAGATGTTCGACGAAGGATGGCGCAACCAGCGCGACTACATCTACGTCCCGAACCTCCACGGCACCGACTGGCCGCGGATGAAGCAGATGTATGGCGAGCTGCTGCCGTACGTGAACCATCGCGAGGATCTCAACTATCTCCTCGACATGATGGGCGCGGAGATCGCCATCGGTCACTCGTTCGTCCGCGGCGGCGACATGCCCGACGTGCCGCAATCGGTCGTCGGCCAGCTCGGCGCCGATTTCACCGTCGAGAACGGACGGTACAAGATCACGAAGATCTACGACGCGGAGAGCTGGAACCCCGAGCTGCGCGCGCCACTCGCCGGGCCGGGGATCGACGTCCACCCTGGCGACTACCTGCTCGCCGCCAACGGGCAGGAACTGCGCGCGCCGGACAACATCTATCGATTGCTCGACGGCACGGCCAACCGGCAGACCGTGCTCGCCGTGAACAGCAAGCCGACGCTCGAGGGCGCGCGCCGCGTGACGGTGGTGCCCGTCGCCAACGAGCAGGGGCTGCGCACACGCGCCTGGATCGAGCGGAAACGCCGCATAGTGGATTCGCTCTCGAATCACCAGCTCGCGTATGTGTATCTCCCGAACACGGCGCAGCCAGGGTACACGAGCTTCAATCGTTACTACTTTGCTCAACAGGACCGCAAGGGCGCGATCCTCGACGAGCGGTACAACGGCGGCGGCTCCGCGGCCGACTACATCATCGACATCCTCGGCCGCGACTTCGACGGATACTTCAACAATCCCGTGGGTGATCGATATCCCTTCACCAGTCCGGCGGCCGGGATCTGGGGACCGAAGGTGATGATCATCAACGAAATGGCCGGCTCGGGCGGCGATCTGATGCCGTACATGTTCCAGCACCGGAAGATCGGGCCGCTCGTCGGCAAGCGGACGTGGGGCGGTCTCGTGGGCACGTGGGACACTCCGGCATTCGTGGACGGCGGCTCGATGATCGCACCCCGCGGCGGCTTCTTCGACAAGGAGGGCCACTGGGCAGTGGAGAACGTCGGCACGTCGCCGGACATCGACGTCGAGAACTGGCCGAAGGACGTGATCGGCGGCCACGATCCGCAACTCGAGCGCGCGGTCGCGGAAGCGATGCGGATGCTCAAGGAGCATCCGGTGCAGCGCCTAACGAAGGAGCCGCCGTCACCGACGTGGGGGAAACGCGGCGTGGTAGTGCCTTGATCGCTCGCGCTCGAACGCTCACGCTGGCCTGCGGCATCGTTGCATCGCTGGGGCCCGCGCTGTATCCGCAAAGCGCGGCACGGGCGCCAGCGCGCAACTCCGCCTATCTCGAGATTCTTGGCAACGGCGGAGTGGCGTCGCTCAACTACGAGCGACGCCTCGGTGAGGTCGTCAGGCTCCGCGTCGGCTGGGGCAACTGGTCGAGTGAAGGGAGCCCCGGTGCCTACGAGACAGCGCGCGCCTATAACGTCATCCCAATCATGGTGCAGAGGGTGCTCTATTCGGGAGCTCACCACCTCGAGGTCGGCGGTGGTGTCCTCCTCGGCCAGGAAAAGATCGACAGCGTTTATTTCACCACGTCACGATCCTGGTCGCAGTCGATCGCCGACCTGGAAGTACTGCTTGGGTATCGCCGTCAGTCGACGGGGCGAGCGTTCGTGTTTCGCGCTGGGCTGACGCCGTCCTACGCGCTGCAGGGCGACTATCCGGACAAGGGCTTCCATCTGGGGGAAGGCTTGAGTCTCGGCCTGGCGTTTTGAGAATCTTCCGCAGCTGAAGAGGAGCGATCGAAAATGGGAGCAGCAGCAGCCGCGGTCGTCATCGCGGAGCGGCGAATCGTGGAAGCGTTCGAGCTGGCCGGCGCGACGAGCGCGGCCAGCGCGCGTACGCCAGGCGAGCTGGCGGTCGATACCTACGGTGTGGGCTGGCGACGGCTCACGAATCGCGCGGTGGTCCGCGAAGCCGCGCCGGGGTCGGGGAGGTACTATCTCGATCGCGAGGTGTGGCAGGCGGTGCGTCGCACGCGTATGCGACTCATCATCGCGCTCGTTGTCGTCCTGCTCGGCGTTTGGCTCTATATCGCGACAATGGGCGTGCTGCGATCCTCGGCACGCATGCGGAATGCACGGCCGGATTCGACAGTGCCCGCGGCCGGCCGCGCCTAACGATCAGCCTAGCGGCGGCAGATCGGGCACGGGCCGAGCTGGGGCGCCTGGCCGAGCCTGACGATGACGGGCCCCTTCACCACCGTCTGATGCTGCACGGTGTCGTCAACCGTCGCGGTGATCGTCACGACGTTGCCCGTCACCGTGCCCGTGAATCGGGCGGGCACGGTGGGACCGACGGTGATCGGGTAGGCGCGCAGCATGTAGCTACCGCTCACGTCGAAGGCACCGCTCGCCACGGCGACACGACCGCTGACATCACCGTACGTGCAGCCGACGTGCAGATGCATCGAGGTGTCGGAGACGATCATTCCCGCGCCGTCCCCGCCCCAGGTGCCCACCGCGAGCTCCCCATTGAACGGAGGCAGGTTCACGCCCACGCCGGAGCATCCGACTAGAAGCACCACGCCGACCGCAGGCACGCGGAACCGCCTTCTGCGTGCACACATTCTCGACCATCCCGTTTTGATTACCTGCTCAACCCTGGCGATGTCTGCGAGGTCACCGGGTCCCTGGACGGGTGCATCGGCATCCGGCATGTTGAGGCACACCCTCAAGGCGACTCCGTCGCTCTCACCGTGAAGATCTACCTCGCGCTCACCGCCGTCGTCTTCGGACTCCTCACCGTCATGCATCTCTGGCGCATGGTTGCGGAATCGACGAGTCTGGCCCGAGACCCGTGGTTCCTCGCCATCACGCTCATTTCCGCGGGGCTCTGCCTCTGGGCAGTGCGCCTCCTTCTCGCGCAGCGCCGCTCGAATCACTGATTCACGCCGCTCGCGAGGAAGCCGCCATCCACCGCGAGCAGCTGGCCCGTGACGAAGCGCGCCGATTCGGAGGCGAGAAAGATCGCGGCGCCGACGAGATCATCCACGTCGCCGAAGCGGGCCATCGGCGTTCGCATCAGCAGCTCCTGGCCCCGCGCCGTGCCATCGAGCAAACCCGCGTTGAGGGCCGTTCGAAAGACACCGGGGAGAATCGCGTTGACGCAGACGCCCGCGCGCGCCCATTCGATCGCGAGCGACTTGGTGAGCGACGCGACGGCGGCCTTGCTCGCGCCGTACGCCGCGACCTCGTACAGCGCGACGACCGAGGTGAGCGAACCGATGTTGATGATCCGTCCGTAACCGCGCGCCACCATGTCACGGCCGAAGGTGCGGCAGGCGCGGAGCGTACCCGTGAAGTTGGTGTCGAGGATCTCGCGCCACCGCGTCTCGTCCATGTCGAGTGTCGGCTGGCGTGTGGTGATGCCGGCGGCGTTGACGAGGATGTCGACCTCGCCTAACGATTCACGGACGGCGTCGCGCAGCGCCTCGACCGATGCGGGGTCGTTAACGTCGGTCGCGACGGGCAGCGTGCGGCGGCCGGCCGCCTCGATGAGGCCCGCGGCGTCGTCGACAAGATCCTGGCGCCGGCCCGTCGCGACCACGTCCGCGCCCGCCGCGGCGAGGCCGCGCGCGATCGCGAGGCCAATTCCCGACGTCGCGCCGATGACGACGGCCGTGCGGCCGCTCAGATCCAGTCCCGGATAGGGCACGCGCAATTATGGTCAGCCGGGCCGACGTGCGGTAGCATTGAGCATGCAACTCGTCACCTTCGGCGAGGCGATGCTGCGACTGACGCCGCGCGGCAGCGGCTTCGACGTCTACGTCGGCGGCGCGGAGCTGAACGTGGCCGTCGCCGCGGCGAAGCTCGGCGTCACCGCGCGATGGGTGTCGCGCTTGCCGGAGAATCCGGCGGGTCGCGCGATCGCGAGGCGCGCGCACGAGGAGGGCGTCGACGTCTCGCATGTCGCATGGACGGGCGAGGGCCGCGCCGGCGTCTTCTACGTCGAGGTCGGCGACGACCCGAGCGCCACGACGGTGACGTACGACCGCGCGGGCTCGGCGATGGCGCTCGTCGCGCCGGGCATGATCGAGTGGCGGCGCGCGCTCCACAGCGCCAAATGGTTTCACGTCAGCGGAATCACCCCTGCTCTGAGCGAGTCCGCGGCCGCAACGTTGGCGGAGAGCCTCGCGGCGGCACGCGCCGAGCGCCTAACGATCAGCTACGACCTGAACTTCCGGCCGAAGCTCTGGAGCCCGGAGCGCGCGCGGGTCGTGCAGGAGCCGCTCCTGCGGTTCGCCGATCTCTTCATCGCCGGCGAGGACGCCGCCAGGCTCGTCTTCGGCCTTCACGAGGGATCCGCCGAGGACCTCGCGCGCGAGCTGCTGCAGCGATACGCGCTGCCGGCAGTCGCGATCACGGTCCGCGACAGCAAGCGCGCACGTCTGGCGACGTGGAGCGCTCTCCTCGTTGCTGACGGCGCGACGCACCGCGCCCCACCACAGTCGTGCGAGGTTATCGATCCGCTCGGCGCGGGCGACGCGTTCGCCGGTGGACTCATCGCGGCGCGGCTGCAAAACCATTCCTGGGAGCGCGCGGTGCGCGACGGCGTCAGCCTCGCCGCGAAGAAGCACGGCACGCGTGGCGATTTCTCCACCGCCACCGCACCCTGAGCCGTGTTCCTCACCTTCCGTTGGTTCGGCGCCGACGATCCCGTTCCGCTCGCGCACATCCGCCAGATTCCAGGCGTGCGCGGAATCGTCAGCGCACTCTACGACGTGCCCATCGGCGAAGCGTGGCCGCGCGACAACGTTCAGCGGCTCGCGGCGAGCGTGAACGACGCGGGACTCGCGCTCTCGGTCGTCGAGAGCATTCCCATTCACGAGGACATCAAGCTCGGGCGGCCGACGCGCGATCGGCTCATCGACAACTACGCGGCGAGCGTTCGCGCAATCGGCGACGCGGGCGTGCGCGTACTCTGCTACAACTTCATGCCCGTCTTCGACTGGACGCGCACCGATCTCGCGATGCGCCTGTCTGACGGCTCTCTCACCCTCGCCTACGACGACGCGGCGCTCGCGCGAATCGATCTCTCCCGCGGCAGCGGCGAGCTGCCGGGTTGGGCGCATGCGTACACGCCTGACGAGCTGGCCACGCTGCTCGCCGCATACCGCGGCGTTACCGACGAAGCGATGTGGGAGCACCTCGCCTACTTCCTCGAGCGAGTCGTGCCTGCCGCCGAGGAGGCGGGGGTGGTGATGGCGCTGCACCCCGACGATCCGCCGTGGCCAATATTTGGCTTGCCGAGAATCATCACCGATGCGGCGGCGCTCGAGCGGCTGCTCCGGCTCGTCGATCGGCCGGCGAACGGCCTCACCTTCTGCACCGGCTCGTTAGGCTCGCGGCCGGACAACGACCTGCCTGTGATGGCGCGTCGCTTTGCCGAGCGCGGGCGGATTCACTTCGCGCACTGCCGCAATGTGCGCCGAACGGGCGAGCGGCGCTTTCACGAAGTGCCGCATCCGTCCACGTGCGGCGACGTCGACATGCGCGGCGTGCTGGCGGCGCTCCGCGATGCGGGATTCGCTGGACCCGCCCGTTCCGACCACGGGCGGATGATTTGGGGGGAACAGGGACGCGCCGGCTACGGACTGCATGACCGCGCGCTGGGCGCTACGTATCTGCTCGGCCTCTGGGAGGGGCTCGCGCGCCCGTGAGGCCCGACGCCGAGGGCCGCCCGAATTATCGCTGGACGATCGTCGCCCTGCTCTTCGTCGCGACGACGATCAACTACATCGACCGCCAGGTGCTCGGCATTCTCGCGCCGACGCTGAGCCGCGCGCTGCACTGGAGCGAGACGGATTACGGCGACATCGTCTCCTGGTTCAGTCTCGCCTACGCGATAGGCTTTCTCGCTGCCGGACGGCTCATCGACCGCGTCGGCGTGAAGCGCGGGCTCGGCACGGCGGTCGTCGTCTGGTCGCTCGCCTCGATGGCGCACGCCTTCGTCTGGACCGCCGCCGGTTTCTCGATCGCGCGCGCCGCGTTAGGCCTCGGCGAGTCGGCGATCTTTCCTGGCGCGATCAAGTCCGTGGCCGAGTGGTTTCCGAAGCGAGAGCGCGCGCTCGCGGCGGGGCTGTTCAACGCCGGAACGAACACGGGCGCGATCGTCGCGCCGCTGCTCGTGCCGGTGCTCGTGCTCTGGCGCGGGTGGCAGTCGGCATTCATCGTCACCGGCGCGCTCGGCCTCCTCTGGCTCGCACTCTGGATTCCCCTTTACCGCCGGCCGCCGAGCGCACCTGATGCCAGTGATGAGAGAGTGCTCACCGGTGATTCGCCGCGCTGGACGTGGGCGTCGCTTCTCGGCATGCGGCAGACGTGGGCCTTTGCCGTCGGCAAGTTGCTCGCGGACCCCGTCTGGTGGTTCTATCTCTACTGGCTCCCGAAATTTCTCGACGCGAAGTACGGCATCAAGCTCACGGGAATCGCCGTCGGTCTCGTGGCGGTGTACGTGACCGCGGACATCGGATCGATCGGTGGCGGGTGGCTCTCCAGCGCGCTGATCGCGCGCGGATGGACGGTGAATCGCGCTCGGAAGACGGCGATGCTCGCGATGGCGCTGTTGATCCTGCCGACGACGCTCGCCGGTCTCGCACAGAGCGCGTGGCAGGCGATCGCGCTCGTCGCCGTCGCGGCGGCGGCGCACCAGGCGTGGTCGGCGAATGTGTATACGCTCGCGAGCGACATGTTCCCGCGGTCGGCGGTCGGTTCCGTCGTCGGCATTGGCGCGTTCACGGGCGCGATGGGGGGCGTGCTCTTCCAGCGCGTCGTCGGCCGGCTGCTCGACGCGAACGGCGGGAATTACACGCCGATCTTCGTGTATTGCGGCACCGCGTACCTCGTCGCCTGGGCAATCATTCACGGCCTGGCGCCGCGGCTCGCGCCCGCGGGGCGCCTGCCTAACGATCTCGTGGAGCAGCCGGCGTGATGCACCCCGACCGGTGCTTCGATGCCGACCCCGGCGTCCGACGCGTCGCGCGGGAGCTGTACGAGGGGACGCGGGCGCTGCCGATCGTCTCCCCGCACGGCCACGTCGACGCGCGACTCCTCGCGACGAACGAGCCGTTCGCCAATCCCGCGGCGCTGCTCGTCACGCCCGATCACTACGTGCTGCGGATGCTGTACGCGCGCGGCGTGCCACTCGAGTCGTTAGGCGTGGCGCCACGCGACGGCGGCTCATTCGAGCGCGATCCGCGGCGCATCTGGCGGCGCTTCGCCGAGCGATACGACGTCTACCGCGGTACGCCGACGGGACTCTGGCTCGACCAAGAGCTCTTCGAGCTATTTGGCGTCCGCGAGCGTCTCACCGCCGAGAGCTCGGATCGCGTCTATGACGCCATCGCCGAGCGGCTCGGGTCCCCCGAGTTCCGTCCTCGAGCACTGTACGAGCGTTTCAATATCGAGGTACTCGCCACCACAGACGCTGCCAGTGATTTTCTGGAACACCACGAGGCGATCCGTCGCTCGGGTTGGCACGGCCGCGTCATTCCAACGTTTCGTCCCGACGCGGTGTTTCGCATCTCCTCACGTGGTTGGCGCGACGCCGTCGGCGCGCTCGGTGCGTCGGCGGGACACGCAATAGAGAGCGCCGAGCAGCTGGTGATCGCGCTCGCGGCGCGGCGCGCGTTCTTCAAAAGCATGGGCGCGACGGCGACGGATCATGGTGTGATGGAGCCGTACACGGAGACCGTGAGCGCCGGCGAAGCGGAGCAGCTCTTCGAGCGGGGGTGTCGCGGCGAGGCGACGGTCGCCGACCAGCGGCGCTGGGAAGCGCATCTACTCATGATGATGGCGCGCCTGTCGGCGGACGACGGGCTCGTGATGCAGCTTCATGCGGGCGCGCTGCGCGATCACGACACGCCGCTCTTCGAGCGCTTTGGACCGGATATCGGCGGCGACATCCCGATCGCGACGGAGTACACGCGCAATCTCCGGCCCTTACTGAGCGCGTTCGGCAGCGAAGCGCGATTCACGCTCATCCTGTTCACGCTCGACGAGTCGACGTACAGCCGAGAGCTGGCGCCGCTCGCGGGACACTATCCCGCCGTGAGGCTCGGCGCGCCGTGGTGGTTTCACGATTCGGTGGAGGGGATGACGCGCTTTCTCGACCGGACGGCCGAGACCGCGGGGGTCCACAAGCTCGCCGGCTTTACCGACGACACGCGCGCCTTCTGCTCGATCCCGGCGCGTCACGATCTCTCGCGTCGCGTGCAGACGAACTGGCTGGCACGACTCGTGGCGCGGCACATCATCGACGCGGCTGACGCTCGCGAGCTCGCGCGCCTGCTTGCCTACGATCTGGCGAAACGGAGTTACAACCTTGAGACGTGACCTTCTCTGGTACGTCGGCACCGTTGTCTCTCTCGCCGCCTGTGGACGCCCCGCTGGCGGCCCCGCACCGATTACCGGCGCGCGATTCGTGGCCGTTTCGGCCAACGGCGAACGGCTCCCTGCCCGCAACGAGTGCTGGATGGCGGGACGATTCGAGGGCACCGCGTTTCTCCGCGACGACGGCCTCGAGCTGGTGATCGCACGAGGATGGATCGCCGTCACGCGCAACAACGACAAGGAATGGGATGATCTTCATCTCGCCGTCGAGGTGAGCGCGCACCCGTTCTCGGACGCGCGATTTCCACCGCTGCTGTCGACGATTCCGGTCGTTCTCCGGCCCACGGTCGACTCGGCCGGTCCACAGCTCACGACCTGGCAATCCGACGATACCCTTCGGCTGTACGTTCCATGGCAGCACGCGCTCGGGCCGCGGTGGCTGGTCTTCACGGCCAGCTACAGGACGCTGAGCCACAATGGCGATCGCGGCGAGTGCAGCGGGCGAATGGGCACGGACACGCTGCGATTCCGCGGAGGACCCTAGCGTTCGCCGCACCTCCACTGCAAGCTGACAGCATGCGAACTCGCATCCTTTTCGTGGTGGCGCTTTCGTCTCTGCTGGGACGCTGGGGAGCGGCTCAGACGCGTGGCGACAACTGGCACGCGCTCTTCGACGGCCGCACGCTCGCGGGATGGCACGCCCTCGGTCTTCCGACAATGCCCGCGGGACTCTGGACCGTCCGCGACGGCGCGATCGAGCATCTGCCGAAGCGCAAAGGCGCCGTGCAGGCGGACGGGCAGCCGCTCGTCGGCTTCGATCTCGTCTCGGACAGTGCGTACCAGGACTTCGAGCTCGAGTGGGAGTGGAAGATCTCGGCCGCGGGGAACAGCGGGTTGAAGTACAACGTCTCGGAGGAGCTCTCGACCTCGTTTCCGCCGCCTCACGCGGCGAAGGGGTGGGAGTACCAGATGATCGACGACGCCGCGAACGAGGACAACAAGCTGGCGACGCACCGCACCGGTGCGCTCTACGACATGTTCGCGCCTAACGCGGGAAAAGCAGTGAAGCCGGCTGGCCAGTGGAATCGTTCGCGCCTCATCTTCCGCGGCACGCACGGTGAGCATTGGCTCAACGGCGTCCGGGTCGTCTCATTCGACCTCGGCACGCCCGCTTTCGATTCGGCATTCGCGAAGAGCAAGTACGCGGCGTATCCGCCGTGGTTCCCGGTGCGGCGCAAAGGCCAGATCGTGCTGCAGGATCACGATAGTGTGGTGTGGTTCCGGGCGATCCGGATTCGTTCGATCAAGTAAGGCTCCGTAATTGTGAACAAGGATGGATGTATGAGTGACATCGACCGCCGCGATTTCGTGAAGCAGACGGCCGTGACCGGCCTGGGAGTCCTGACCTCGCGCAACCTCGCCGGACTGGCGCGAAGGACCAATTCACCTAACGAGACCGTCCGCATCGCAGTCATCGGGGTGAATGGCCGCGGCGTCGTGCACGCACGGAACTTCTCGACGCTTCCCAATTCCGAGGTCGCCTACATCTGCGACGTCGACGCAAACGTCGTCGCGAAAGGGCTCAATGCGGCGAAGGGGCAGACCCGTGCGCCGAAGACCGAGCGCGACTTCCGCCGCATCCTCGACGACAAGAGCGTCGACGCGATCAGCATCGCCACACCGGACCATTGGCACGCGCCGATGACGCTGCTCGCGCTGCACGCGGGGAAGCACGTCTACGTCGAGAAGCCGAGCGGTCACGATCCGCGCGAGGACGAGCTGATGATGGAGGCCGCGCGCAAATACGACCGCAGGGTGCAGTTAGGCACCCAGGCGCGATCGGGCCCGCGGTTCATCGAGGCACTCGACCGGATCAAGGCCGGCGAGATCGGGACGCCGTACCTCGCGCGCGCGTGGTATGCGAACACGCGCGGGAGCATCGGCCGCGGAAAGCTCGCGCCCGTGCCATCCAATCTCGACTACGAGCTCTGGCAGGGGCCCGCGCCACGGACTCCGTACCGCGACAACGTCATCCACTACAACTGGCACTGGTTCACACGCTGGGGCACGGGCGAGATCTGCAACAACGGGACGCACGAGATCGACGTCGCGCGCTGGTTCCTTGGCGTCGACTACCCGACGAGCGTGTCGTCAGTTGGACATCGCTTCCACGCGCAGGACGACTGGGAATTTCCCGACACGCAGGACGCAACGTACGAGTTCGGCGCGGACGGTGGAAAGATCATCGTCTGGCAGGGCCAGAGCTGCAACGGGCTGCGAGTCTATGACCGGGATCGTGGGACGATGATCCTGGGGACGAGTGGCAGTGTCATCGTGGACCGCGACGGCTTCGTGCAGCTCGACCTGAAGGGCAAAGTCGTCAGGCAGTCGATGGCATCGCAGGCGACGGATGGCGTGAACACGCTCAGCGACGATCCGCTCACGGAGATCCACACTCGTAACTTCCTCGACGCCGTGCGCACGGGGGCGAAGCTCACCGCCCCGATCGCCGACGGCGCGAAAACCGGACTTCTCTGCCACCTCGGCACCATCGCGCATCAGACGGGACGTCGCCTAACGATCGACCCAAAGTCCGGGCACATCGTCGGCGATCGCGAGGCCGCGGCGAAGTGGTCCCGCTCCTATGAACCGGGGTGGGCGCCGGTGGTGTAACGAGGCGCAACGTTCAGATCCTCACCTGCTCATCGAGTCGAGCCAGCTCGGCCGCGTAGACCTTGCGGAGAAAGCGTCGCGTCATGGCACGCTCGATGGCGCCCAGCACGCCGGGGCGGATCGGCAGCTCCGTGCTGATCGTCACGAGGGACCGCCGCCCGCCTAACGAATCAACGGTGAATGTCGTCACGGCTCCTTTGGCGAGGTCCGTCTCGACGAGCACCCGGCCCGGCTCGGGCTCCGTGATCCGCGCGCGGGCGTGGTAGGTCGTGCCGAAGGCGCGAAGGTCGTAGCGGATCTGCCTCCCTGCGCCGTAGCCCCCGGCATCCACCTCGAGATTGCGAAAGTACCGCGGCGGTATCATCCGCTGGTGACTGTTGCGGTAGTCGGCAATCATGCGATAGACGTTCACGGCGGCCGCGCCGATCTCGGCGCTGGCGCTCACGCGCAGCGATGGTCCGGTGATGGTTCCTGCGATCATTTGGTCATGTCCTCTCATTCGTACTCACACCTATGTAACGACAATCGTGTGCTCACTCGGCCACGGCGGCGGTGACGGATCCCGTTCCCTCTGGGTTTGGCAACTCGGAGCGTCCACGAAGGAGAAGGCAGCTATGAGAGCTCTGCATCCGAAGCTCGTCCCGTTCATCGTCTGCTGCGCCAGCATCGCCTGCGACAGCCCGACGAAACCGATTCCGGGGTGTCTTGGCGACGTGCAGATCGAGATCAGCTCGACTCGGCAGAATGCGTCGCAACTGCAATTCGGATGGTCGCCATCGTGTGGGATCACAACCCTCACCGTGAGCACTGTGCCCTCGCCCGGCGCGTCCGCGGTGCAGGTCTGGTCGCTCACCACGCCCGAGCAGACGCCGGTGGGACCGACGATCACATACGGCATGACGCCGCGCGGCGCGACCGCGCCGCATGCCGCGATCCCACTGGTTCACGGGCTCACCTACAGGGTGAGCGTCGCACGCGTAGTGGGTGGCGACGCCGTTGGCGCCAGTGGAGAGGAAATCTTCACTTACTGAATTCACGAGCAACATGGGCCCGTCGAGACGCGCCGCCTAACGACTCGCGCCCTCACGGTCGGCGAGCTGGAGCGCGCGGCGGTGGTTGAGCGTCGTAAAGAGTGACAGAACTCGGACGCTCGCCACGCCAGTTTGACCGAATTCGACGGGCGCGAGCGTGGCCGCGCCGGTCGAGGCGCCGTTCGCTTACGGGCGGTCGCGTAAAGGCGAACAGTCATTAGAATTCAGCCCTTCGGACTCGGCTGAGATTATACCGAGACCCGATCGTGACGCGCAGACGGTCGTACCTGACGACATTGCGCCGATCCGCCAACAATTCACACTGATCCGTCGACGCATGCGACTCTACCC
>Ga0136846_1239464_pt1 | contig 17885 bp, 11 predicted proteins | sample HopSoiMetagenom2_FD_96841 | JGI IMG/M metagenome (GOLD analysis project Ga0136846, IMG submission 96841) | Grasslands soil microbial communities from Hopland, California, USA - 2 Assembly 2016 (version 4) | ecosystem: Environmental > Terrestrial > Soil > Grasslands | place: USA: Hopland...
GAAGCGCCCGTTCCTCGACGTGATGGCGGAGGAAATGACGGTCGCCCTCGAACGCAACTGCCGCGACTTCGGCATCCGCCTCTACCTGCCGGACACGGACGAGCAGGGCATCGTCCACGTGATCGGCCCGCAGCTCGGATTGACGCAGCCGGGCCTGACCATCGCGTGCGGCGACAGCCACACGTCGACGCATGGAGCGTTCGGCGCCATCGCGATGGGCATCGGCACCTCGCAGGTTCGCGACGTGCTGGCGTCGCAGTGCCTGGCCGTCGAACCGCTCAAGGTCCGACGCATCGACGTCAACGGACAGCTTCGCCCTGGCGTGTTCGCGAAGGACGTGATTCTCACGATTATCCGCCGGCTCGGCGTGCAGGGCGGCGTGGGATACGCATACGAATACGGCGGCACCACGCTCGATCGCATGACGATGGACGAGCGCATGACGATCTGCAATATGTCCATCGAAGGTGGCGCCCGCGCCGGCTACGTGAACCCCGACGATACGACGTTTGCGTACCTGAAGGGCCGGCAGTTCGCGCCGGCCGGCGCCGCATGGGACAAGGCCGTTGCGTGGTGGCGATCGATCGCGTCGGACAGCAACGCGTCGTATGACGACCGCGTCACGCTCGATGCGGCATCGATCGAACCCACGGTGACATGGGGCATCAATCCCGGCCAGGCCATCGGTGTCACCGAGTCCATCCCTGCCGACGCCGATGCCGAGGCGCTGGCCTACATGGGATTCACGGCCAAGGCGCCGATTCGAGGGACGAAGATCGACGTGGCCTTCATCGGGTCCTGCACCAACGGCCGGCTCTCCGACATCGAGGAAGCCGCGCGCATCGTGCGCGGCCACAAGGTGTCGCCGCACGTGAAGGCCCTGATGGTGCCGGGCTCGCGGGCGGTCGCGCGGGAGGCCGAGAAGCGCGGACTGCATCAGGTGTTCATCGACGCCGGCTTCGAGTGGCGCGGCGCTGGATGCTCGATGTGCCTCGCGATGAATCCCGACAAGCTGGAAGGACGCCAGGTCTGTGCGTCTTCGTCCAACAGGAACTTCAAGGGCCGCCAAGGCAGTCCAACCGGCCGCACGCTGTTGATGAGCCCCGCCATGGTGGCGGCCGCAGCGATTGCGGGTGAAGTGGTGGACGTCCGCACGATGCTCGAGGCGGTGCCCGCATGAGTCCGCAACCCGGTCCCGGCGAAAAAATCACGTCGTCCGTCGGCCGCGGCATCCCGCTGCGCGGCAACGACATCGACACCGACCGCATCATGCCGGCGCGGTTTCTCAAGGCCGTGTCCTTCGAAGGCCTCGAACACCATCTCTTCGAGGACGATCGGAAAACGAACCGCGGCCAGCATCCGTTCGGCGACGTGCGGTTTGCCGATGCGTCGATCTTGGTAGTGAACGCCAACTTCGGCTGCGGATCATCGCGTGAGCACGCACCGCAGGGCCTGGTGCGTTACGGCATCCGCGCCGTCGTCGGCGAGTCGTTTTCCGAGATCTTCCTCGGGAACTCGGCCGTGCTGGGACTGCCCTGCTTCACGGCCGATCATGCATCGATCGAGAAGCTGCAGACGCTCATCGAGCAGGCGCCGGACACGCTGATCGAGGCCGACGTGGAAACCGGCGTCATCAAGGCCGGCGGGTTGACCATCACCGCCTCGGTTCCGGCCGCGCTGCGGGACGGCTTCGTCAGCGGCCAGTGGGATCCCACGTCGATGCTGCTGGCGAAATTCGACGATGTGCGCGCCGTCGCGGCGCGGCTGCCGTACGTAAACGGCTTCTGACGAAGCCGTCCGGCCGCTGATTCCGACAGCCAACCGCCGCATTTCGCGCGCTATACTCGGCCTGGAAACCGGAGGTCGCCGTGCGCGTGAACCTGTGCCTGCTCGCTGCCCTTCTGGCGCTGTCAACCCCTGCGTTCCCGCAGACGCTGCCGGCGGGAGTCGTGCAGAAGTCCAGCCTCGGGGGCATCACCGAGTACACCTACCCGAACGGCCTCCGCGTCCTCCTTTTCCCCGACCCGTCGAACCCGAAGGTCACCGTCAACATGACGTACCTCGTGGGGTCGCGTTTCGAGGGGTACGGCGAAACGGGGATGGCGCACCTGCTCGAGCACCTGAATTACATCCGCTCGACGCACGATCGGGACATCAAAAAGGAACTGACCGATCACGGCGCCCAATGGAACGGGAGCACCGATTACGACCGGACCAACTATTTCGAAACCGTGACGGCGACTGACGAAAACCTCCGCTGGGCGCTCGATCTCGAAGCCGAGCGCATGGTCAACATGCGGATGGAAAAGGCGCTGCTCGACACCGAGATGACCGTGGTCCGCAACGAATTCGAGCGCGGCGAGAACAACGTCCAGCGCGTTCTCGAAGAACGCGTGCTCGCGGCCGCGTTCCTCTGGCACAACTACGGCAAGGCGGTCATCGGATCGCGCGTGGACCTGGAGCGCGTCCCCATCGATCGCCTCGCGGCGTTCTATCGCAAGTACTACCAGCCCGACAACGCCGTGCTCGTCGTCGCCGGCCGGTTCGACGCCGCAAAGGCGCTGGCGATGGTCGCCGGTACGATCGGAACAATCCCCCGTCCTGCGCGCACGCTGGACGTGCCGTACACCGTCGAACCTGTCCAGGACGGCGAGCGGTTCGTCGAACTGCGGCGCGTCGGCGCCACTCCCGTCGTGATGGCGGCCTGGCACGGCCCCGCATTCGCACACGCCGATGCCGCGGCGCTCGAGGTGCTGGCCGGCGTCATGGTGAGCGGCGGGGGCGGACGAGGTGGCGGCGCCGGCACAGGGCGATTGTATAAAGCGCTTGTCGACAGTCGAAAAGCGCTGACGGTCCGCATGAGCGTCGAGGAAATGCACGACCCCGGCGTCGTGACGGCGACGGCCACGCTCGGCGGCGACCAGTCGCTCGACGAAGTCCGCAGAACGATGGTGGAGACGATCGCCGCCGTCGCGAGCGATGCGCCGACGGCAGACGAAGTCGTGCGCGCGAAGACCCGGATCCTCCAGGGCATGGAAACGCGGATGGCGAACTCGCAGCAGGCGGCGCTCGGCTTGTCCGAAACCATTGCCGCGGGCGACTGGCGGCTGTACTTCGTCAACTACGATCAGATCAAGGCCGTGACGCCGGCGGATCTCGTCCGCGTCGCGCGGCTGTACTTCAAGGCGTCGAACCGGACGGTCGGGTACTTCATTCCGACGGCCGACCCGGATCGGACCGACGTTCCGGCTGCCCCGCAGCCCGACGCACTCGATACATTCCTGCGGAACTACCGGACGGCCCTCTCGGTTTCGGCCGGTGAAGCATTCGATGCGACGCCGGCCAACGTCGAGAAGCGGCTCCTGCGGTCCACGCTGCGCAACGGCATGATGCTCGCCCTGCTGCCCAAGACATCCCGCGGCGAAACGGTCACGGCGACCATCCAGCTCCGGTTCGGCGATGAGACCTCACTCGCCGGACTCCGACCCACTGCCGAGCTCGCGGGAGCGCTGCTCGGACGCGCGACCAGGAACAAGAACCGCCAGCAGCTCCAGGACGAGATGCTGAAGCTGAACGCGCGCATCAACGTCACCGGCGCGGCAGGGCGCGCAGCGGCGACCATCGCCACCACCGAGTCGAACCTCGTACCGGCCCTTCGGCTTGCGGTCGAAATGTTGCGGGAGCCGGCATTCACGGAAGCGGATTTCGACCAGGCGCGCAAGCAGCGCGTCGCCACACTGGAGGGCAACCGGACCGAGCCCTCCGCGCTCGCGCCGCTCGCGCTCAGCCGGGCGATGAACAAATTCCCGCGCGGCGATGTCCGGTATGTCGGCACGATCGACGAACAGATCGAGGACCTCAACGCAGTGTCCCTGGACGACGTGCGCAGATTCCACGAGCGCTTTTACGGCGCGTCGCACGGCGAGCTGGTCGCCGTCGGGCAATTCAAGGAGGCCGACGTGCGGGCCTCGGCCGCCGAGCTTCTCGGTACATGGTCCACGACTGCGCCGTACGCCCCCCTGACGACCACGTATCAGAGATCGGCGCCCGTCAACCTGAAGATCGAAACCCCGGATAAACAGAACGCGACGTTCGATGCGGCGCTCGCCTTCGCCATGTCCGACGCCGACCCGGATTATCCGGCCATGGTGCTCGCGAATTACATGTTCGGGGGATCGATCACCGGCCGCGCGCCGAATCGCATTCGGAACCGGGAAGGCCTGAGCTACGGCGTCAACTCGCGGTTCTCGGCGGCCACTCTTGGAAACGGCGCGAGCTTCGGCGGCACCGCGATCAGCAACCCCGCAAACGCGCCGAAAGTGGAAGCCAGCTTCCGCGACGAGCTGGCGAACACGCTGTCAGGTGGGTTCAGCGCGGACGAGGTCGCCGCTGCGAAAAACGCCCTGCGCGATCAGCGGGCGGTCGCCCGATCGCAGGACGCCCAGCTGCTGAATCTCATCGCGGCACGCCAGGAATTCGGACGCACGCTGGCGTGGGATGAGCAGCTCGACGCGAAGCTCGAGGCGCTGACTCCGGACCAGGTCAACGCCGCGTTCCGCCGGCACGTGAGCCTCGATCAGCTCTCGATCGTCAAGGCGGGGGATTTCAAGGCCGCCGGCGCGTACGCGCCGTAGTCCGGCAGCTCCACCGACGTCGCAGCTTCCCGCTCGCGGCGACGATGCTCCCGGAACCGGCCGAACACGGTGCGCTCGTCTTCGAGTCCCAGGGCCGACCGCCAGGTCGAGCCGACGAACGTGTGCTGCAGCATCGCCCGGCCGTGCCGGAGCACGAAACCCGGACTGTGCCGGCACGCCTTCGGCATGTGCTTCAGCTTCATCCAGCGCTCGGCGCGCCAGCGCAGGAACTCCACCTCGCGCGGCGGGAGGTGCTCGGTACCGACCACCGCCGTCGTGCCGTCGTAATGCGCGACGTCTTCGTCCACGATCAGGTTACGGCGCCTGAAATCGTCGGTCATCGGCGTCCGCGGATAGGGTGTGGGGTGCTGGATGTAGGGCCAGTCCACGTAGCGTCGCGCGAACTCGAGGTTGGCTTCAATCGACTCGCGCGTGTCATCCGGGCTGCCTACAATCAGGCCGCCAACCACGTAGATGCCGCTGCGATGCAGGTATTCGATCGCGGTCACGGCCGCGTTCCCGACCTTCTGACCCGCGTGGCGATGCGTGTTTTTCGCGCCGGCCTTGAGGAAGGCGAGGTCCGACTCGAGCACGTTCTCGATGCCGAGGAATACGTAGCGGAAACCGGCGCGGCGCATCAGCGGCGCCAGCCTGGCGCCGTGCTCGGCGAGCGGTGCCGTCATCGCCTGCATGACGTATTCGATGCCCGCCAATCCGCTCTCGATGATCGCTTCGCAGAGCGCCTCGAACCGGCGCACGTCCAGCGTGATGTTGTCGTCCACCAGGAAGATCGAGCGGGCGCCGTGGTTTCGAGAATCGGCGATGTCGGCCAGCACGCGCTCGATGGGATACGGGTGAAAGTTCCGGCCGCGCATCTCGATGATCGAACAGAAGCTGCAGTCGTAGGTGCAGCCGCGGGAGGTCTCCACGACGTCGGCCTGCCGGCCGAGCACCGTGTACCCATGGAGCACGCGGGCACCGCGATTGGGCAGCCGCAGCTCGTCTGACTTCAGCGACGCGACGGGCCGGTTCGCGTTGTGCACGAACCCGTCGCCGCGCCGGTACGACAGCCCGGCGATGGTGTCAGGCCTGGCGCCGGCTTCCAGCGCGCGCAGCAGTTCGCGGAACGTGAATTCGCCCTCGCCGCGCACGAGGAACTCGATCGGCGCACACGGCACGTAGGCTTCGGGCGCGAGGCTCGGGTCGTAGCCGCCGGCCACGATACGCGCGGAAGGCCGCAGCCGATGCACCAGTTCGGCGACTTTCATGGCGGTGGCGCGCTGGAACGTCATGACCGAGAGACCGACGACGTCCGGCTTGAGCTCCTGCACGAGGCGCGCGACGGTCGATCCGACGCGGCCCTGGACGAGGATCAGGTCCGCGATCGACACGTGGTGATGCGAGTCCACGTTGCCGGCCAGCGAGGCGAGCGCGCCGTTGGGGATCCTGATCGCCACGGGCGCCATGTGCTCGAACGAGTCCGGCATCGACAGCAGGAGGATGTTCATGGCAAACCATTTCCATCAGCAGTCAGTCACAACGGGTGAACACATGCGAGAACCGTTGCGGATGGACGTCAGTTTAAAACAAAAGACAGCATGCCGGGCGTATTACCATGTGAACGCATGCCGCGGCTGAGCTTCGTCGTACCGGTGCTTCTTCTATCGCTCGCGAGCGTGGCCGTCCGGACGACCGCGGCGCTCCGGGTCACGGATACGGACGGCAAACAGTGGTCGCTCCTCTCGCCCTCCGAGCACCAGTTCGACCTGCTGTTCTTCCTCGCCACCGACTGTCCGATCTCGAATCGGTATGCACCCGAGATCAGCCGCATCTGCAGCGATTATCGCGAACGCGGCGTGCGATGTTTCTTCGTCTATCCGGACATGGCCACTGACGCGGCGGCGGTCTCGGCGCACAGGCGCGAGTACGGCCTGGCTGCGGCGGCTCCGGCGATCATCGACCGCGATCACAGTCTTGTCCGCGCCGTCGGCCCGCGCGTGACGCCCGAGGCGGCGCTCTACTCCTCGAACGGGCGCGCCTATCGCGGACGAATCGACGATTGGTATGTGGACGTCGGCCGTTCCCGCCGTCAGGCGACTCAACACGATCTCAGGCTGCGGATCGAAGCGGCTCTCGCAGGACGCTCGATTGCCCCGGCCGAAACGGAGGCCGTCGGATGTTTCATCGCCAATCCGTAGGGATGCTGCGGCGTGCCGTGCTGACGGCGATTATCCTCGCCTCGGCCAGCGGCCCGCGGGCGATCGCTCAGACACCCCCCGCTCCGACCTTCGCGCACGACATCGCGCCGATCGTTTATGCCCACTGCGTCGTCTGCCATCGGCCCGGGCAGGCCGCGCCGTTCTCGCTGCTGACGTACGAGGATGTGAAGAAGCGCGGCGCGCTGATCGTTTCTGCCACCGCGAGACGCTACATGCCGCCCTGGCACGCGACGCAGGGGTCCGGGTTCCCGGAATTTCGAGACGATCGCCGGTTGTCCGACGCGGATCTGGCGGCGCTCAAGCACTGGGTGGACACCGGGATGGCCGCCGGCGAGCTGGCGGATGCGCCGCAGCCGCCTGTCTTTGCCGCCGGATGGACGTTGGGCCAGCCCGACATCGTCTTGTCCTTTCCGCACGCGATCGACGTGCCGGCCGATGGTCCGGATCTCTATCGCAACGTCGTGCTGCCGCTGGACCTTCCCGCCGATCAATGGATTACGGCAATCGACTACGAGCCCAGCGCTCGCACGGCCGTGCACCATGCGCTGTTCTTCCTGGCGCCGGCGGACGAAGTCGCGAGCATCGGCGAAAACGACATCCTGCCGGGGATCAGCGCGCGCTCGCTGTTTGGCGGCCGCGGAGGACGTGGCGGCGGGCGCAGCGGCGGACAGGCCGGTGGTGCGGCTGGCATCGGCGGCTGGGTGCCCGGGATGACGCCGCGGTTCTTCCCGGACGGTGTCGCCCAGGCATTGCCGGCCCACACCAGCGTGGTGGCCCAGTTGCACCTGCACCCGTCGGGAAAGGCTGAACACGAAGAAGGGCGCATCGCAATCTATTTCGCGAAGCAGCCGCCGTCGAAATCCCTGACCAGCATCCAGGTGCCCCCGACGTTCGGCTACGCGATGGGGATCGACATCCCCGCCGGCGAGCGTCGCTACACCATCAAGGACTCGCTCGTCCTACCGGTCGACGTCGAGGCGCTGGGCGCGCGCGGGCACGCGCACTATCTCGCGAAAGAGATGAAGATGACCGCCACGCTGCCCGATGGGTCCACAAAAGGCCTGCTGTGGATCGGCGACTGGGACTTCGGCTGGCAGGATTCGTACTTCTACACCACGCCGGTGATTCTGCCGAAGGGCACGCGCCTCGACGTCGAGATCGCGTACGACAACTCCGCGGGCAATCCGCGCAATCCCAGCACTCCGCCCAGACGCGTGGCCTGGGGCCTCGGTTCGTTCGACGAGATGGGCAGCATGTCGCTGCTCGCCGCCGCACCCGCCGGAGCCGATCGCGCTGCACTCCGCGAGGCGCAGGCCGCCCATTTCCGCGAGCAGCTGATCTCGCGTTACTTGCGGGCTCGGGAACGGTGAATCTAGTCGTTTAGTCATCTCGTTATCTGGTCATCGTTGTGGAATTTTGAGATTTCACAGTTTCCAAACGATGACCAGATGACCAGATAACCAAATGACTAGATGTTGTTGGAGTGCTCTTGAGCCACCTTCAGAAAGGCGTCCGCTGCGTGTGACCGGTGCGCCTTCCGGCAGACGAGCATCACCTGCCGTTTCCGCGAGACACCCGTGACCTGTACCGCGACGAGGCGCTTGTTCGCGATTTCGGTGATCGCGCAGCGCCTCGGCAGCAATGCGACACCGAGATTCAACTCGACGGCGCGCTTGATCCCGTCGAGGCTCGGCAGTGCAATCACCATGTTGAGCGCGATATGGTGTTCCTCGAACAGCCGCAGCACGCGCTCGCGGGCCGGCGACGGATCGTTGTGCGCAACCACCGGATGCCCTGATAATTCAGACATCGTCACGTGGCGGCGGCCGGCGAGTTCGTGCGACGGCGAGACCAGCAGCACCAGCTCATCGCTGCCGACCATTACCTCGTGCAGCCCTTCTTCGGACGGATGGAAGGTCAACGCGCCGAAATCGAGGCTCCCCTGCTGCACTTCGACCGCGATCTGCCGAGCCGGAACCCTGCGGACGTCGATCGCGATGTCGGGGAAGCCGTGCCGGAACCGGCCAATCAGCGGCAGCAGCGTGTGAACGGCGGCTTCGTTCGCCCCGATGAGCACGCGGCCTCGCCGGAGGTCCCGCAGCTCGCGCATGGCGGACTCGGCCTCTTCGGCGAGACGGACGAGCCGCTGCCCGTAGTTCTGGAGCACCTTGCCGGCATCCGTCAGCGTCCCCGTCTTCGACGAGCGGTCGAACAGCTGTTCGCCGAGGTCCACTTCCAGGCGCCGGACCGCCTGGCTGACGGCTGGCTGCGTTCGATGCACCTTGGCGGCGGCGCGCGAAAAGCTTCGTTCCTGGGCGACGGCCAGAAACGTCTTCAGGGCTGCGATGTCCATAAATTGGGCTTATTGTATCGTAATGATTATCACTTTGACTTCTAATCCTCGCGGCGGGCACACTCATGGCCATGCCTACTGAATCCACGCGGGTTGTTATTTTCGACACGACCTTGCGGGACGGCGAGCAGGCCCCCGGGTTTTCGCTCGAAGTTCCGGCGAAGGTGCAGATGGCGCGGGCTCTCGACGCCCTGGGTGTGGACGTCATCGAAGCCGGCTTTCCCATCGCGTCGCCCGCCGACGCCGAGGCCGTCAGCCAGATTGCCGGCGAGGTTCGGCGCCCAGTGATTGCGGCCCTCGCGCGATGCCGGCCCCAGGACATCGACGAAGCCGCGCGTGCGCTGGCGCCGGCCGCGCGCCGCCGCATTCACACGTTCCTGGCGACGTCCGACCTGCACCTCGAACGCAAGCTCCGCATCTCCCGCGACGCGTGCCTCACGGCCATTGTCGAAGGCGTCCGCCGGGCGCGGCAGTCTACCGACGATGTGGAGTTTTCGGCGGAAGACGCGACGCGCAGCGACCACGATTTCCTGTGCCGCGTCGTCGAAGCGGCGATCGCCGCCGGCGCGACCACGATCAACCTGCCCGATACCGTCGGATATACGACACCGGACGAAACCCGCGAGTTCTTCGCCGAGATCATCGGCCGGGTGCCGAACTCCGACAAGGCCGTGTTCAGCGCGCACTGTCACGACGATCTGGGCCTCGCCGTCGCGAACAGCCTCGCGGCAGTGGCCGGAGGAGCCCGGCAGGTCGAGGTCGCGATCAACGGCATCGGCGAACGGGCGGGCAATGCCGCGCTCGAAGAAGTGGTGATGGCGATGCGCGTCCGAAACGATCGGCTGCCGTTCGATACCGGCATTCGATCGCCCATGCTGTTCGAGACGAGCCAGCTGCTCGCGCGGCTCGCCAACGAACCGGTGCAGGCCAACAAGGCCATCGTCGGGCGCAATGCCTTTGCCCACGAGGCCGGGATCCATCAGGACGGCGTCCTCAAGGATGCGCGCACCTACGAAATCATGCGTCCGCAGGATGTCGGCCAGGAACCAGAGCAGCTTGTGCTCGGCCGGCACTCGGGCCGCCACGCGGTTCAGCGGCGCTGCGACGCGCTCGGCCTGGCAGTGGCGGCAGGAGAAATCGACCAGGTTTATCGCGCCGTCATTTCGTTCGGAGAACATCGAAAGATCGTCGGCGATGGGGATCTGCGCCGCATTGTCGAACGTCTGCGCTCGGACACAACGGGCACGCCCTCCGCTCCCGATGATGCCAACGGCGGCCAGCACGTCGAACACGTGGGGTACGGACACGGGGTCTGAGCGCGAATGATCCCGCTGCGCGACGTCATTCCGTCGCGAACCGTCCCTGTCGTCACCGTCACGCTGATTCTCCTCAACGCCGCTGCATGGGTTCTCGAGCTTTCGATGCCTCCGCGGGAACTCGATCAATTCATCAGATTGTACGGAGTAGTGCCGGGGGCCCTACGGCCCGCGGCGCTGCTCACGTCGATGTTTCTGCACGGCGGCTGGTTCCACATCATCGGCAACATGTGGTGGCTGTGGATATTTGGTGACAATGTGGAGGACGAGTTCGGCCACGGCCGTTTCCTTGTCTTCTATCTTCTGTGCGGGCTGACGGCGGCGCTCGGCCAGGTCATCATGGATCCCACGTCGCTCCTGCCGACGATTGGCGCGAGCGGCGCCATCGCAGGCGTGATGGGCGCATATTTCGTGCTCTATCCCCGCTCGCGCGTCCTCACGTTGATTCCCTTCTTCCTCTTCACCGTCGTCGAAATCCCTGCGATCTTCCTGCTCGGCCTGTGGTTCCTGATGCAGCTGGTCAACGCGAGCGCCGTCGCGACGACGGCCAATACCGCGAGCGGCGGGGTGGCGTTTGCAGCCCACGTCGCGGGGTTCATGGTAGGCGTGCTTGGCGTGTTCGCGTTCAGGCGGCGCGGCGGTCGCGCATGGGTGTAGCGGGCTGCTGAGACAACCAGCCCAAGGGTAAAAGGGCGGCGTTGACGCTGCGCGCCAACGCAGAACGTAGAACTCCGCCGTCTTTTCGGTGTTTTACATCAACGTTCTAGTTCGCGCGTTCTTCAGCGCGCTGCGCGCAGCTCGGCGGACACGCGCGCCAGTTCGAGCAGCAGGCGTTCCAATTCCGCCTGGTAGGCGTCCTGCGGCATTGCCGCTCGCCTGCCTTTGAGCGATTCGATCTCGGCTTCGAGCGCAACCCGTCGAGCCGCGAGCGCGCGCCTGGGGGCGTCGACGGGCTCGCCCGCCGCCTGCAGGTAGAGGCCGCGCGCCAGCATTCCATCGGGGCCCGGCCCCTGCGCCTCGCGTCCTACCCCGTCGCCGTCGTCATCGAGCAGCGGCCGTTCGGTCGGCAACTGATTGTGCTCGTCGTACCAGCGGCGCACCGCGGCGCTCGCATATGTAAACGCCTCGAGCAGCGAGACACGGCCGTTCTTGTCCGTATCTGCCGCGATGTCCGTCAGCGACTTCACGAACCATTCGGCAAACACCGTCTCGAATTCCTGCGCCGTGGAATCCGTCGCCGTCACGACGATACGGCCGGGACCGGCGAGCCTGCGCATGAACGGAAAACTGAGGGATGTGGTGTCGACAAAGACCAGCCTCGCGGCGAGCGGCTTCAGGAGGCTGGCCCACTCGCTTGAACTCAGGTCTGGGCCCACGAGATTGAACTTCGCTTCTTCCCCGCTCGAGCCCTCGGCCAGCGTGCCGTGCCCGATGAGCAGGACGACGAGCAGGTCGTCCATGGTCAGCCGGGTCCGGAGATCCGTGAGCGTCCGCTGCACCTGCTCCCGCGTCGCCTGCGCGACGCCGGCTTCTTCCTTCTCGGCCAGGACGATCACGTGATCGGCAGGATAAAGGAACTTCTCGCGCAGCGTCGCGACGAACGAGCGGCGCCAGCCGTCATATTTCTTCGCGTACAATTCGCCGCCCGAGGCGCCCGTGACGACGAGCGCATAGTTCTCGGCGGCCGCGGGCGCAGGGATTGATACGCACAGGGCGAGCGTCGTCAGGCAAACAACCCGACGGACTCCGTTCATCTGAGGCCCCAGATCCGGCGCAGCGACCACTCCGCGGACAGCAACAGGATCAGTACAGCCATGATCCATGGCCGGTGCCACAGATCCCGCTGCACTGGGGCGCTATTCTGATGCGCAGCCTCCTGCAGCCACCCGAGGAGACGCGGCGCGTCGGACGCGCGGACGTAGCGGCCGCCGGACTCACGTGCGAGGCGCCGCAGAAAACCTTCGTTCAGGCGCGGATCGACAAATTCGCGTCCCGCGCCGCCCACGTAAATCCACCGATCGGACGCGCCCAACGCCGTGTGGCCCCGCCTGGCCTCGACCCGCACGTGATACAAACCCGCGCGTTCCGGTCCGAAGGCAGCAGTGAATCGGCCCGGCTGCGCCGCCACACGGCGAAAGATCAACGGCTGACGCTCGCCGCGCGGTCCGTCGAGCGTCGCCTCGACGGCGGCGTCGGCGGCCGCCGCAAACGCCGGGTCGCGCGCATCCACATCAATCGACACGGCGTCGCCCGGCTGAGGAGCGTCGGGAGCCACGATGGAGACCTGATCGGGTGCGGATTCGGACAGCCAGCGGGCGGCCTGCCGCCAGAACAGCTCGTGGCTTCGATCGGCGGAGCCGGCCATCATCCGCCAGCGCCATGACGCTTCTCCTCCAAACACCATGGAGCGGCCCTGTCCGTAGCGCTGCACCGCGACGAGAGGAAACGCGGTCCCACTGCCGGATGTGGCCACGGCAAGGACAACCGCTCCGGGCCGCGCGCTGCCGAGCGGCGCGGCGGCTGCCAGGGCAGGAAGCGCGGCCCACTTCCTGCGCGTTTCCTCGCCGGACGCGCCCAGCCTCATGATGGGATGCGTCTCCCCGTCAGCGGTGAGCGCCAGACCATTGGCTGATGAAACACCGCCGGTGGACGCGCGCACCAGACCGCCGCGCCGTTCGTCGAGCTCCACCGGCAGCACCGCTTCGATCGGAGTTCCCGCCAGGCCTCGCTGCGCAAACGATCGCCCACCGGTCACGAGGAGTCCGCCGCCGCGTTCGGACACGAAATCGGCAAGCATCGTCAGCTGTGCGTGCGTGAAGAAGCCGCCCTCGACGTTCGAGATGACGACAGCGTCGTAGGCGTAGAGGTCTTCGCGGCGCGCGGGGAAACCGGCGGCGAGCGCGGGAGCGCGGCTGCCCTCCGCCTGAATGAGAAATGTATTGTTCCCGTTGACGTCCTTGCCTTTTCTGACGACGGAATCGACTTCGAGGCCCGGGTCCGCCGTCCATGCCCTGCGGACGAATGTGTGCTCGAACCCCGGCGCACCCTCGATGACGAGCAGACGTCGCTTGCGTCCGGCCGGGCTCACGAGCACGGCACCCGTGGTGTTCTCGGTCACGGTCTCCCCGTCGGCGGCGGGGATTTCAGCGGTGTAGACGGTGGGTTGGCCGGCATCCGGAAAGACCGTGAAACGCTGCTCGATCGGCGAACCGTCGGCCGACGGCACGATCCGCCGGCTCTCGAGCGGCCGTCCGTCAGCGAGTATCTGCAATGGAAACGGCTGTCGGCCGAACCCGCTGCTGACGACGGACACCTGCAGATCGACCGACGTGTGGTCCAGCCGCTGATCACCGGCCGCGATGCCCAGCACTTCGCGATCGCGCAGACCGGCGGGGGATCCAAGGCCGATCGCAAACACCGGCCAGGGTAGACCTGCATCGCGCTGCCGGTTCGCCGGACCTGCTGCCCCGGTGTCAGCTCCGTCCGACAGCACGATGACGCCCGCCACGCGCTGACCGCGAAAACGATCGCGCAGGGCTGCGATGGCGCCGCCGAGATCGCTCCGGCTCGCACGCGGCGCAAGCGTTTCGATCGTCCCCCGTTCGAGCGCCCCGCCCGCCGTCAGCAGTTCAGTCCGGTACTGCCGCGACAAGGCGGGCAGCAGCTCGTCGCGCAGCAGCGCGGTCGCCCGCGCCATCCTCGTCATGCCGTCCGCATCCGCCACCCGCATACTTTGCGAGATGTCCACGACGACCGGCACGATTTGTTCGCGATCGCCGACCGGCGGCGCGAAACCAACCGGGCGGAACAGCAACAGGAGCAGAACCAGCAGCGTCGCGGCCCGTATGCCCATGAGAGTCGCGCGCCTGATCGGCGCGAGCGGCGCGAGAGACCGCCGGTAGCTGAAGAACACCACCGCCGCAACGCCGAGAACGGCGACCACCGTCAGCCACCAGGGAGGGAGGGACGCGAAATACATGGGCAGGAACCAGCCGTCAGCGCGGGGGTTCAGGGCTGTCTGCGATTCCCCAGGGCCTTGAAGTATCGATCGACCTGCGCCTGGTAGGCGGCCGGCGCCTTGTCGTCGATGCCGGCGGCAAGCCGCCCGGATGAATCCTCCTGCTTCAGCCCCTTCGACAGCGATGATTCCGCGCGGTCGAGCGCGCGCGTCGCTTCAGCGCTGAGCGCCTGCCACTTCGTGAAGTCCTGCTTGAAGGCTTCGGTGCCCGGCGAAGAGAACACCATTCCGGCTCCTTCGAAGGTGAAGCCAGGGCCGCCGCTGGCGAACGACGGATCCTGCCGGCGCAGCTCGTCGATGAGCTCGCGCGTCCGCTGAAGCTCGCGAACGGCCTGTTGCCGGAGCCGGTCTGCTTCCCCGGCGCGCCCCGTCGAACCGGGATCGGGCCGCCCGGCAGCCTTGCCCGTCTGATCGGGGGACGGACGTCGGCCGGGCACGGAGCTTCTGCCGGAATCCTGACTGAGCTGCTCGAGCTCGCGCGTCACGCGCTCGATATTCTGACGGAGCTCGCGGGCACGGCCCCGCTGATCGGACATCGCCTTCGACTCGGCGTCACGCGGTGTCCCCGGCGCCGCCAAGTTCCGCGGCTCGCCCCTGTGTCCGCCGCCGAGACGCCGTTCGAGTGCCTTCAGCTTCTCGAGAGCCCTGGTCCCGCCACTTCCAGCCTGCGTCGAATCGCGCCGGCGCAGATCGTTGGTGGCGCTTTGCATGTCGTTCGAGATTTCACGAAGCTGGCGCGCCGTCTGCTCGGTGCCGGATGGCGATGAGGCCGGGGAGCCGGCCGAATTCTGCGTTCCCGACTCGAGCTTCGACATCCGCTTCGCCAGCTCCTCGGCCTGCTGCCTGAGCTCGGCCTGTTCACGCGTCAGCTTCTCCAGCTGGCGCGCCAGCTCGGCGTCATCCAGGTGCTGCCGCGCGAGATCCTGCTGCCGCCTGAGCATCTCGTCCTGGCGCCGCGCCAGCTCCGCGATTTTCTGCAGGGCCTCCTCGTTCTCCTTGTTCTGGCCTCCGGCTGCCTGCCGGGTTTCGTACCTCGTTTCCTGCAGGCGCTGCAATTCCTTGTCGAAGAGGGCTGAAATATCGTAATTACGGTTGTTGTTGCCGGGGCCGCCCTGGGCCGACTGCTGCCTCGACACCTGCCGTTTTTTCACCAGCGCCTGCGCTTCGAGCAGAGCGTTGAGCGCCTGCATCTCCGGCGGAAGCGCGGCGCCTGTCTTGAGCGCGTCCAGAGACACGATCGCACGATCCATGGCCTCGACGGCTGCTGTCATCGCGTCTTCTTCGGGCATCGTCCGGCCCGCCTGCTGCCCGTCGGACCCGTCGCCGGCCCTGCCCTGCAGACGGCGGCGAGGGTCACGCATGGTCGACTCCCTCAGCGAGCTGGCCGTCTCTTCGACTCGCGCCTTGAGGTCCGTCTCGCTGCGTGCGATCACGCGTATGTCCGCCGGCGATTGAGCGCCCTTGACGTTCTGGCCGCGGCGGTCCAGCTTCCACGTCGCAACGACAATCTGTTTCTGGCTGGTGACGAGCTCGTCGATCGATCCGTTATAACCGCCGCCGGCCATGGACTGGCTCTGCGCGAGGGCAAACTCCTGTTCGAACGGCCTGACTTCGAGGAAGAAGATGTCGCTGCGGCCTTCGTTGGGACGGGTCCCGCGCGTGACGTCGCGAGCGCGCACGTAGTACGACACGAAGTCGCCGGGGCGAACGTCGAGATCTTCGAGGTACAACGGGCGGTGCCGCGTTACGCTGGTCGTCCCGCGCCGCGGCACGTCGAGCGGGACGATTTGTTTGGACTGGCCGCGAACGGCATACACGAGCTCCATGCGATCGATGCCGTAGTCGTCCTCCGCGTGTGCCTCGATGTCGACTTCTTCGAGACGCGTCACCGATCGATCGGCTGCGGGCTTGACGACGTGGACCTCAGGCGGACGGTCCTCGAGCGCGCGAATGAAATATTCCGTCTGACCTGGATCCGCCAGCCCGTCGCGGTCGCGGAGCGCCACCCTGTACGACCCGTCTTCGAGGACTCTCAACGTGGCCGTCGACTGCGCGTCCGAACCCGCGTCGAGTGGGATCGACCGCCCGTTCCCGAGCGACAACTGGCCCCAGGACACCGGTCGATCCGTGAATACATGCAGCGTGACGTCGGTACCCGCGGGGGCGTAAACGTCGCCGCCATCGGTCTCGGTACGTCGCGGCAGCCCCAGGCTTGCCGGAAACACGTAGTCGGCATCGATGCGGACGACGTGGGGCGGCCGTGCGACCGTCACTCGGTACGTAGGCGACGTAACTGAGCCGGCGACGACGCGGTAGCGGAAGTCGGAAGAAACATGGGGCATCGGCAGGCGGAATTCGCCGCCTGAACGCACCGCCATGTCGGCTGTCCGCGTTTGATCGCCTTCGGTCACCTCGACACGGGCGCCGACCGGTGCGCGATTGCCGGCAAGACGCGCCTCGATGGTGAGCGCAGATCCCTGCATGACACGCGTGTCCCCGGGCGACACTTCCAGGCGAATCCGTTCGGGGAACATCGCGAGCGACGCGGCATCGAGCGACTGACGCGCCGGTTCGCGCGCCATGACGGCCAGAACGCCGAAGGTCACGGCCGCCGCGCCGGCCTTGATGCCGGCCCGCCGTAGACGCGCGCTCGGTACGATGTCGTCCGGCGCGATGGCATCTACACGCCGGGCCGTATCCTGGACGAGCGGCCCGAGAAGCGCCGGGGGCGGACCGCCTCGCTCGAGCGCGACGCGGACTGCGTCCAGGGCCGTTGCCAATCGGTCGTCGAGCGCCGGCACCCGCTCCTCGACCAGACGGGCGAGCTGCGCATCCGTGGGCGCTGCACGAAGCGGCTTTACTCCCCAGACGACGGCAATGACGACGAGCAACAGTACGGCACCGGCCAGGCTCGCCAGCAGGGCCGGCGATCGACCTGCGAGCGTGACGAGCGACCAGCATGCCAGCGCGACCGCGAGGACTGCTGACATCGCCAGCGCCGCTCGCATCGCCGCCTCGAGAGCGGACGCGGTCCGGCATCGCGCGCGGACACGCTGCAGGAAGCGGCGAATGGGTTCGTAGCTACGATCCATACGGCTCAAAAACGGAAGCCTGACGACACTCTACCTTCATTCGCCGGCTACCCTCCAGCCTGCGCCTGCTCGAACCGGACAGGGCGGCGTGCATCAAATCGTCCGCCGTGCGATCGCTCCCTCGGCCGCCAGCGCCACCATCATCGCCGCGAGCGCGTATTGCCAGAGATGCTGCGAGGACTCGCGGCTCTGCTCCGCGTTTCGTGTATCAGCCACGCCGGCGTCCTTCAGGCGGGCAATTGCTGACGCAAAC
>Ga0136846_1238454_pt1 | contig 17882 bp, 13 predicted proteins | sample HopSoiMetagenom2_FD_96841 | JGI IMG/M metagenome (GOLD analysis project Ga0136846, IMG submission 96841) | Grasslands soil microbial communities from Hopland, California, USA - 2 Assembly 2016 (version 4) | ecosystem: Environmental > Terrestrial > Soil > Grasslands | place: USA: Hopland...
AATTGATCAACCCGATCGCCATGGAAGAGGGTCTGCGCTTCGCCATCCGTGAAGGCGGCCGAACCGTCGGCGCCGGCGTCGTCGCCAAGATCATCGAGTAATCAATCGCTCAAGCGATCCAGCGTTTTTAAGGCCGCAGGGGTATAGCTCAATTGGCAGAGCGCCGGTCTCCAAAACCGGAGGTTGGGGGTTCGATGCCCTCTGCCCCTGCCAAGCGACTGTTCTGGTGAATCGGTCGCCGCGGCCGAAAAAGCAGCCCGTGAGCGTACGAAAGTGCCTCCGGGCTTTGCTGCTGTAGGACACCAAGGGTATTGTTTTCCGAAAACGCCCCGAAATGAACTGAAACCAATGTCGAATCCTTCTGTCGAAACTGTCTCCACCGGTGCTGATAAAGCCAAGCTGGCCATTGCCGGCCTCTTGGTGATCGGTGCCGTGGTCGCGTTCTACGCCTTGGGCAAGCAAGACCAGTGGGTGCGCATCGTCGCGCTCCTGGGTATGTTGGTTGTGGCAGTTGGAATTTTCTTCACTTCCGAATCCGGCAAGCAGCTCATCGCTTACGGTCAGGATTCGATCAAGGAAGTGAAAAAGGTCGTGTGGCCGACGCGCAAGGAAGCCACGCAGATGACCATGTACGTGTTTGCGTTTGTGTTCGTGATGGCGCTGTTTCTGTGGCTGACCGACAAGACGCTGGAATGGGCGCTGTACGACCTGATCTTGGGCTGGAAGCGTTGAGGACTCCGAAATGACCGACCAAGTCGAAAACGCCGCCGCCCCGACCACGCCGGAGACGCCCGCCGTCCCCAATAACAAGCGCTGGTACGTGGTGCATGCCTATTCCGGCATGGAAAAAGCTGTGGAGCGCAACCTGCGTGAGCGCATCGACCGCTCCGAAATGCAGGCAAAGTTCGGCCGCATTCTCGTGCCCATGGAAGAAGTCGTCGAGCTCAAGAACGGCAAGAAGTCCGTCAGCGAGCGCCGCTTCTTCCCAGGTTACGTGCTGGTCGAAATGGAAATGGCCGACGACACTTGGCACTTGGTGAAGCACACCAGCAAGGTGACGGGTTTCGTGGGGGGTGCCAAGAACCGCCCGGCCCCAATCTCGGAAGCCGAGGTCATGAAGATCGTCAACCAGATGCAAGAAGGCATCGAGAAGCCGCGGCCCAAAGTCGAGTGGGAAGTGGGCGAACTGGTGCGTGTCAAGGAAGGTCCGTTCACCGACTTCAACGGCGCGATCGAGGATGTCAACTACGACAAGTCCAAGGTACGCGTCTCGGTCACCATCTTCGGCCGTGCCACGCCCGTCGAACTCGACTTCGCGCAGGTCGAGAAGGTCTGACGAAATAATCCAGAGCCGATGCGGGCTCGGGGGCGGCCGAAAGTCCGAACCAAACCGCATCCGTTGCTGCAGGTGACGAGACACCTGTACGAGGAGCCAAGGTAACCAGCCCTTGGCGTTTGAACTCAAGGGCCATCGCTTTTAGCCGGCCTTGCATTGAAAGAGTTACATGGCAAAGAAAATTGTCGGCTTCATCAAGCTGCAAATTCCGGCGGGCAAAGCAAACCCGTCGCCCCCGATCGGTCCGGCGCTGGGTCAGCGCGGCTTGAACATCATGGAGTTCTGCAAGGCGTTCAACGCCCAAACGCAGAGCCTGGAGCCAGGTCTGGTGCTGCCGGTGGTCATCACCGCCTTCGCTGACAAGTCGTTCACCTTCGTCCTCAAGACGCCGCCGGCCACCGTGCTGATCAAGAAGGCGATCAAGCTGGACAAGGGATCGCCGCGTCCGAATGCACAGAAGGTCGGCAAGCTGACCCGCGCGCAGATCGAAGAGATCGCCAAGACCAAGATGAAGGACCTGACGGCCGCCGATCTGGATGCCGCGGTTCGCACAATCGCAGGTTCCGCCCGCTCGATGGGCGTGACGGTGGAAGGGGTCTGATCATGGCAAAACTGACCAAACGTCAAAAGGCAACCACCGGCAAGGTCGACAGCAACAAGCTTTACGCCATCGACAACGCCCTCGCGATCGTCAAGGAATGCGCAACCGCCAAGTTCGATGAATCCATCGACGTAGCTGTGCAGCTCGGCATCGACGCCAAGAAATCCGACCAAGTCGTTCGTGGCGCCGTCGTGCTTCCCAACGGTACTGGCAAGACCAAACGAGTCGCTGTGTTCGCCCAAGGCGCCAAGGCTGAGGAAGCCCGCGCCGCCGGCGCCGACGTCGTCGGCATGGAAGATCTGGCTGAACAAGTCAAGGCCGGCAACATCAACTTCGACGTCGTTATCGCTTCGCCCGACACGATGCGCGTGGTCGGGACGCTCGGCCAGATCCTTGGTCCGCGCGGGCTGATGCCGAACCCGAAGGTCGGCACCGTGACGCCCGACGTTGCGACCGCCGTCAAGAACGCCAAGGCCGGTCAGGTGCAGTTCCGTGTCGACAAGGCCGGCATCGTGCACGGCACGATTGGACGTCGTTCGTTCGACACCGACAAGCTGATCGGCAACCTGCGCGCACTGGTCGAGGCCCTGAATAAGGCCAAGCCGGCGTCAAGCAAGGGCGTCTACCTGCGCAAGGTAGCTGTGTCATCGACCATGGGTATCGGCGCTCGCGTCGACATCGCGTCGCTGAACGCTACCGCGCCGCAGGCGTAAAGGAAGTGAGAGTCGGCGCGAGTCTGGCGCCGGCTCGATGAGTTTGGTGGGCTGCGTGAATCGCAAGAAACACGCAGGTCATCCAAGACCGCTGGTGGAGCCCTCGGCTCCCTAAACGAAGGCCGATGTTTCGACATCGACCGATGGCCAGCGCAGATGGCGGTCCCGCTGAAAAAGGATTTGATTCCCGGTTTCAGAAGGTCGCTGAACGAGGTGTGCGGGGAGTCTGGCAACAGCCAAGCCGCACGTGATGTGAGGAGTAGACCTTGAGTCTCAATCGCAACGAGAAAGCAGCCGTGGTGACGGATGTGGCCGCGCAAGTCGCGCGTTCGCAGACGTTGGCGCTGGCCGAGTACCGTGGCCTCACCGTGGAACACTTGAACAACCTGCGCCGTCAAGCACGCGACAAGGGTGTGTACCTTCATGTCTTGAAGAACACGCTCGCACGTCGCGCTGTCGCCGGCACACCGTTCGAAGTGGCCTCGGATGCCATGGTCGGCCCGCTGATCTACGGTTTTTCCGAAGACGCTGTCGCCGCGGCCAAAGTCATTTCCGACTTTGCCAAGGGCAACGACAAGCTGATCGTCAAGGCTGGCGCCTACGCCGGCAAGGCACTGAATGCTGAAGGTGTGAAGGCATTGGCCTCCATTCCCAGCAAGGAAGTGCTACTGGCGCAGTTGGCTGGTCTTCTCATGTCGCCGATCTCGCGCACCGCGCGTGTCCTGGCGGCAGTCGCCGAGAAGAAGGGTGGTGGTGCTGCAGAAGCGCCGGCTGCCGAAGAAGCCCCTGCGGCCGCTTGAACGATCAATCGCAACCTTTTACCTGATATCTAGGAATCAACATGGCATTCGATAAAGACGCTTTCCTGACGGCCCTCGACGGCATGTCGGTGATGGAACTCAATGAGCTGGTCAAGGCCATTGAAGAGAAGTTCGGCGTGTCCGCCGCTGCAATGGCCGCTCCGACCGGTGGCGGCGGTGGCGCTGCTGCCCCGGCCGCTGAAGAGAAGACCGAATTCAATGTTGTGCTGCTCGAAGCCGGTGCGAACAAGGTTTCGGTCATCAAGGCCGTGCGCGAACTGACGGGCCTGGGCCTGAAGGAAGCCAAGGACCTGGTCGATGGCGCTCCGAAGCCCGTCAAGGAAGCCATCCCCAAGGCCGACGCAGAAGCTGCTGTCAAGAAGCTGGTAGAAGCCGGCGCCAAGGCCGAGCTCAAGTAATCGAGCTCTGTCGCATGGGGCTGGGAGCCAAAAACGGCCCCCAGCCTTTTGCGCTTCAAGGGTCAGGCAGTTTTTGACCCTTGGAGAGCACCTGAAAGCCCCCGTCGGGGTCTTCCAAGTGTTCTCTGATCCGACTGCAGAGAACGGGTTTGGTCGGGCCCCGGTGCAATGCCGGGGTTGTCCGCCAGCGGTTGGTAGTGGCCAGCCACCAAGCTTCGAACGCAAGGTTCGAAAGACAGTCGCCGACGGAGCCTCGCCTAGGCCAGGTGGGGTTCCTGAGACGGAGTGTGAAAACACATATGGCGCAGCATCCAACCCCCTACAGCTACACCGAACGCAAGCGGATCCGCAAGAGTTTCGGCAAGCGTGAGAGTGTCCTCAACGTCCCCTACCTGCTGACCATGCAGCGGGAGTCGTACGTCGCCTTCCTGCAGAAGGACGTACCACCGCAAAAGCGCAAACCAGAAGGCCTCCAGGCCGCATTCCTGTCCGCGTTCCCGATCGTGTCGCACAACGGGTTCGTGGAGATGAAGTTCATTGAATTCAACATGGCCAAGCCTGCATTCGACACGCGGGAGTGTCAGCAGCGTGGCTTGACCTACGCTGCCGCCGTGCGCGCGAAGCTGCAGATGATCATCTATGACCGCGAATCGCCGCAGGCGAAGACTGTCAAGGAGATCAAGGAGCAAGAGGTCTACATGGGCGAAGTTCCGCTCATGACCGACTACGGCTCGTTCATCGTCAACGGCACGGAGCGTGTCATCGTCTCGCAGCTGCACCGTTCGCCGGGCGTGTTCTTCGAACACGACAAAGGCAAGACGCACAGCTCGGGCAAGCTGCTGTTCAGCGCACGGATCATCCCGTACCGTGGCTCCTGGCTCGACTTCGAATTCGACCCGAAGGACATTCTGTACTTCCGCGTCGACCGTCGCCGCAAGATGCCCGTGACGATCCTGCTGAAGGCCATCGGCCTGAACCCGGAATCGATCCTCGCCCACTTCTTTGTGTTCGACAACTTCCGCCTGATGGACTCCGGTGCCCAGATGGAATTCGTGGCCGACCGCCTGCGTGGCGAAGTCGCTCGCTTCGACATCACCGACAAGAACGGCAACGTCATTGTCGAGAAGGACAAGCGGATCACGGCGCGCCACACCCGCCAACTCGAGCAGACAGAGACGCAGTTCGTGAGCGTGCCCGAGGATTACCTCGTTGGCCGCATGTTGGCGCGTAACATCGTAGACCCCGACACGGGCGAGATCATCGCCAAGGCCAACGACGAGATCACCGAGTCACTCCTCAAGAAGCTGCGCACCGCCGGCATCAAGGAAATCCAGGCGCTCTACACGAACGAGCTGGACGAGGGGGCGTATATCTCGCAGACGCTGGCCGCCGACGAAACGGCCGACCAACTGGCTGCGCGCGTCGCCATCTATCGCATGATGCGCCCCGGCGAGCCGCCGACCGAAGACGCTGTCGAAGCGCTATTCCATCGCCTGTTCTACAGCGCCGACACGTACGACCTGTCGCGCGTGGGCCGCATGAAGTTCAATGCCCGTGTGGGTCGGGACGTGCCTGAAGGTCCCATGACCTTGAGCAATGACGACATCCTCGACGTGGTGAAAATCCTCGTCGAGTTGCGCAACGGCCGCGGTGAAGTTGACGACATCGATCACTTGGGCAATCGTCGCGTGCGTTGCGTGGGCGAACTGGCAGAGAACCAGTACCGCTCAGGGCTCGCCCGCATCGAGAAGGCCGTGAAAGAGCGTCTGGGCCAAGCCGAAACCGAAGCCCTGATGCCACACGATCTGATCAACTCCAAGCCGATTTCCGCGGCATTGAAGGAGTTCTTCGGTGCGTCGCAGCTGTCGCAGTTCATGGACCAGACCAACCCGTTGTCCGAGATCACGCACAAGCGTCGCGTCTCGGCACTGGGCCCAGGCGGTTTGACTCGCGAGCGTGCCGGCTTTGAAGTGCGCGACGTGCACCCGACCCACTACGGCCGCGTGTGCCCGATAGAAACGCCTGAAGGTCCAAACATCGGCCTGATCAACTCGCTGGCGTTGTATGCGCAGCTCAACGAATATGGCTTCCTCGAGACGCCGTATCGCCGGGTTGCCGATGGCAAGGTGACGATGCAGATCGACTACCTGTCGGCCATCGAAGAAGGCAAGTACGTGATCGCGCAGGCCAACGCTTCGCTCGATGCTGAAGGCAAGCTGATCGACGAACTGGTGTCCGCGCGTGACAACGGCGAATCCATCCTGACCTCGCCGGAACGTATCCAGTACATGGACGTTGCTCCGACGCAGATCGTTTCGGTGGCGGCTTCGCTCGTGCCCTTCCTGGAGCACGACGACGCGAACCGCGCCTTGATGGGCGCCAACATGCAACGCCAGGCTGTGCCGACTTTGCGTCCTGAAAAGGCGCTGGTGGGCACCGGCGTCGAACGCGTGGCGGCCAAGGACTCGGGAACGGTTGTCGCAGCCCGCCGCGGCGGCGTCGTGGACTATGTCGATACCAACCGCATCGTGATCCGCGTTGACGACAAGGAAACTGTCGCGGGCGAAGTCGGCGTCGACATCTACAACCTGATCAAGTACCAGCGTTCCAACCAGAACACCAACATTCATCAGCGTCCGATCGTCAGGCGCGGTGACACGGTGACGGCCGAAGACATCATCGCCGACGGCGCATCCACCGACATTGGTGAACTGGCCTTGGGCCAAAACATGTTGGTCGCGTTCATGCCCTGGAATGGCTACAACTTCGAAGATTCGATCCTGATCTCTGAACGCGTAGTGGCCGATGACCGCTACACCTCGATCCACATCGAGGAACTGGTGGTGATGGCTCGCGACACCAAGCTGGGCGCTGAAGAAATTACGCGTGACATCCCGAACCTGTCGGAGCAGCAGCTTGCTCGCCTCGACGAGTCTGGCATCGTCTACGTAGGCGCCGAAGTGAACCCGGGCGACACGCTGGTCGGCAAGGTCACGCCCAAGGGCGAGACGACGCTGACGCCGGAAGAAAAGCTGCTGCGCGCCATCTTCGGCGAGAAGGCTTCGGATGTGAAGGACACGTCGCTGCGTGTGGACCAAGGCACAAGCGGCACGGTCATCGATGTGCAAGTCTTCACCCGTGAAGGCATTCCGCGCGACAAGCGTGCGCAGCAGATCATCGACGATGAACTGAAGCGCTTTCGCCTCGACTTGAACGACCAGCTTCGCATCGTGGAAGCCGACGCGTTCGACCGGATCGAGAAGCTGCTGATTGGCAAGACCGCCAACGGCGGGCCGCAGAAGATCGCCAAGGGCACGACCATCGACAAGGCCTATCTCGCCAGCGTCGAGAAATACCACTGGTTCGACGTCCGCCCGTCGGATGACGACATCGCCAACCAGCTCGAAAGCATCAAGAATTCGCTGGAGCAGACGCGCCACAGCTTCGACCTCGCGTTCGAAGAAAAGCGCAAGAAGCTTACCCAAGGCGACGAGCTGCCAGCTGGCGTGCTGAAGATGGTGAAGGTGTACCTGGCCGTCAAGCGTCGCCTGCAGCCCGGCGACAAGATGGCCGGCCGGCACGGCAACAAGGGTGTGGTGTCCAAGATCGTTCCGGTCGAAGACATGCCCTACATGGCCGACGGCACGCCGTGCGACATCGTGCTGAATCCGCTGGGCGTCCCTTCGCGGATGAACGTCGGTCAGGTGCTCGAAGTCCACCTCGGCTGGGCTGGCAAAGGCATCGGACAGCGCATCGGCGCCATGCTGCAAGAGCAAGCCAAGGTAGCAGAGCTGCGCAAGTTCCTCGACGAGCTGTACAACAAATCAGGCGGCAGGACCGAGCGTCTGGATCATCTGAGCGACGATGAAATCGTCGAGATGGCTGGCAACCTGTCGAAGGGTGTTCCCTTCGCGACGCCGGTGTTCGACGGTGCGGCGGAAGAAGAAATCCGCGGCATGTTGAAGCTGGCCTATCCGGAAGAGGTCGCGAGGGCCAAAGGCCTGACTGACACCCGCACCCAGGCCACGCTGCATGACGGCCGCACCGGCGAAGCTTTCGAGCGTCCGGTCACGGTCGGCTACATGCACGTGCTGAAGCTGCACCACTTGGTCGACGACAAGATGCACGCCCGTTCCACGGGTCCGTACAGCCTCGTCACCCAGCAGCCGCTGGGCGGAAAGGCCCAGTTCGGTGGTCAGCGTTTCGGCGAAATGGAAGTGTGGGCACTGGAAGCCTACGGCGCGTCCTACGTACTGCAGGAAATGCTGACGGTGAAGTCCGACGACGTGAACGGTCGCACCAAGGTGTACGAAAACATCGTCAAGGGCGAACACGCCATCGAAGCCGGCATGCCCGAGTCGTTCAACGTTCTTGTCAAAGAGATTCGGTCTCTGGGCATCGACATTGAACTTGAACGCAACTGAGAGCCAAGGAGTTACGAATGAAAGGTTTGCTCGACCTGTTCAAGCAATTCACCCCTGATGAGCATTTCGATGCCATCAAGATCGGCCTCGCTTCGCCGGAGAAGATCCGGTCGTGGTCGTTTGGTGAGGTGAAGAAGCCCGAAACCATCAACTACCGGACTTTCAAGCCCGAGCGTGATGGCCTGTTCTGCGCCAAGATCTTTGGCCCGATCAAGGACTACGAGTGCCTGTGCGGCAAATACAAGCGCCTCAAGCACCGCGGCGTGATCTGCGAAAAGTGCGGCGTTGAAGTCACCCAGACCAAGGTTCGCCGCGACCGCATGGGTCACATCGACTTGGCCGCTCCCTGCGCGCACATCTGGTTCCTGAAGTCGCTGCCGTCGCGCTTGGGCCTCGTGCTCGACATGACGCTGCGCGACATCGAGCGCGTGCTGTACTTTGAAGCATACGTTGTCGTCGATCCCGGCATGACTCCGCTGAAGAAGTTCAGCATCATGAGTGAAGATGACTACGACGCGAAGCGCACCGAATTCGGCGACGAATTCATTGCGCTGATGGGTGCCGAAGGCGTCAAAAAGCTGCTCGAAGAAATCGACCTGGACGTCGAGATCGAGCGCCTTCGTGGCGACATGACCGGCTCCGAGCTCAAGGTCAAGAAGAACTCCAAGCGCCTGAAGGTGATGGAAGCCTTCAAGAAGTCGGGCATCAAGCCTCAGTGGATGGTGATGGACGTGCTGCCGGTGCTCCCGCCGGACCTGCGTCCGCTCGTGCCGCTGGACGGCGGCCGCTTTGCCACCTCGGACCTGAATGATCTATATCGCCGCGTCATCAATCGCAACAATCGCCTCGCGCGTCTGTTGGAGTTGAAGGCTCCGGAAATCATCGTGCGCAATGAAAAGCGCATGCTGCAAGAGGCCGTCGATTCGCTGCTGGACAACGGTCGTCGCGGCAAGGCCATGACGGGCGCAAACAAGCGTGCGCTCAAGTCGCTGGCCGACATGATCAAGGGCAAGAGCGGTCGGTTCCGCCAGAACCTGCTGGGCAAGCGCGTCGACTACTCCGGTCGTTCGGTCATCGTGGTCGGGCCGACGCTCAAGCTGCACCAGTGCGGCTTGCCGAAGCTGATGGCGCTTGAACTATTCAAGCCGTTCATCTTCTCGCGCCTGGAAGCCATGGGCATCGCCACCACTATCAAGGCGGCGAAAAAGGAAGTTGAAAGCGGCACGCCGGTCGTGTGGGACATTCTTGAAGAAGTCATCAAGGAACACCCGGTCATGCTGAACCGCGCGCCGACGCTGCACCGCCTGGGCATTCAAGCCTTTGAGCCGGTGCTGATCGAAGGCAAGGCGATCCAGTTGCATCCGCTCGTCTGCTCGGCGTTCAACGCCGACTTCGACGGTGACCAGATGGCTGTCCACATTCCGCTGTCGATCGAGGCGCAAATGGAAGCCCGCACGCTGATGCTGGCCTCGAACAACATCCTGTTCCCGGCCAACGGCGAGCCCTCCATCGTCCCGTCGCAAGACGTGGTGCTGGGCCTGTACTACGCGACCCGCGATCGCATCAACGGCCTGGGCGAAGGCATCATCTTCTCGGATGTGCCCGAAGTGCAGCGCGCGCTCGACAACAAGATGGTAGAAATCACCGCCAAGGTGAGCGTGCGCCTGACCGAATACGTCAAGAATGCGGACACAGGTGACTTCACGCCGGTGACCAAGCTCGTCGACACGACGGTCGGTCGTGCTCTGCTGTCGGAGATCCTGCCCAAGGGTTTGCCGTTCAGCAACATCAACAAGGCGCTAAAGAAGAAAGAGATCTCTCGCTTGATCAACACTTCGTTCCGCAAGTGCGGACTGAAGGAAACGGTCGTGTTTGCCGATAAGCTGCTGCAGTCGGGCTTCCGCCTGGCCACACGTGCGGGCATCTCGATCGCGATCGACGACATGTTGGTTCCGAAGGAAAAGCATGGCTTGATCGAGCGCGCCGAGAAGGAAGTCAAGGAGATCGAGCAGCAATACGTCTCGGGTCTTGTGACCGCCGGGGAGCGCTACAACAAGGTCGTGGACATCTGGGGCAAGACTGGCGACGAAGTCGGCAAGGTCATGATGTCGCAGCTGTCCAAGCAGAAGACGACCGACCGCCATGGCAAGGAAGTCGACCAGGAGTCATTCAACTCCATCTACATGATGGCCGACTCGGGCGCTCGCGGTTCTGCCGCGCAGATTCGTCAGCTAGCGGGTATGCGGGGCCTGATGGCCAAGCCGGACGGCTCGATCATCGAGACGCCAATTACCGCAAACTTCCGCGAAGGCCTGAACGTTCTCCAGTACTTCATCTCGACCCACGGAGCACGTAAGGGCCTCGCGGACACGGCGCTAAAGACTGCCAACTCCGGCTACCTGACCCGTCGTCTGGTCGATGTGACGCAAGACTTGGTCGTGACCGAGGACGATTGCGGCACCGAGAACGGCATGAACCAGCGCGCACTGGTCGAAGGCGGTGAAGTCATCGAATCGCTGCGCGACCGCATCCTCGGCCGCGTGACGGCGACGGAAGTGGAGCACCCCGAGACGCAGCAGGTGCTACTGCCGGGCGGTGCCATGCTCGACGAAGACACGCTCGATCTGCTCGAAGCGGCGGGCGTCGACGAAGTCAAGGTTCGCACAGCACTCACTTGCGGCACGCGCTTCGGTATTTGCGCCAAGTGCTACGGCCGTGACTTGGGTCGTGGCGGCCTCGTGAACCAGGGCGAAGCGATCGGGGTGATCGCCGCCCAGTCGATCGGCGAGCCGGGCACGCAGCTCACAATGCGCACGTTCCACATCGGTGGTGCGGCGTCGCGTGCTGCGGTTGCGTCGAGCGTGGACGCGAAGTCCGACGGCCACATCGGATTCAATGCCACGATGCGGTACGTGACCAACGGCAAGGGTGAATTGGTGGTGATTTCCCGTTCCGGGGAGATCATCATTTCCGACCAGCACGGCCGCGAGCGTGAGCGTCACAAGGTGCCGTACGGTGCCCTGCTGTCGATCAAGGCCGACCAGCAGATCAAAGCTGGTACGGTGCTGGCCAACTGGGACCCGCTGACCCGCCCGATCATCACGGAATTCGCCGGTCGTGCGAAGTTCGAGAACATCGAGGAGGGCGTGACGGTCGCCAAGCAGGTCGACGAAGTCACGGGCTTGTCCACGCTCGTCGTGATCGACCCGAAGCGCCGCGGCGCGGCTAAGGTTGTTCGTCCGCAGGTCAAGCTGCTCGACGCCAATGGCAACGAAGTGAAGATCCCGGGCACCGATCACTCGGTGACCATCGCCTTCCAGGTGGGATCGCTCGTTCAGATCCGTGACGGTCAGGACCTCGCGCCGGGTGAAGTGCTTGCACGTATCCCAGTCGAAGGCCAGAAGACCCGTGACATTACCGGCGGTCTGCCGCGTGTGGCTGAACTGTTCGAGGCACGTTCGCCGAAGGACAAGGGCACGCTCGCGGAGATGACCGGCACGGTGTCGTTCGGCAAGGAAACCAAGGGCAAGGTTCGCCTGCAGATCACCGATCCGGACGGCAAGGTGTACGAGGAACTCGTTCCGAAGGAAAAGAACATCCTCGTGCACGAAGGGCAGGTGGTCAACAAGGGCGAGTCCATTGTCGACGGTCCGGCCGATCCGCAGGACATCCTGCGCTTGTTGGGCATCGAGGAACTGGCGCGCTACATCGTCGACGAAGTTCAGGACGTGTACCGTCTCCAGGGCGTGAAGATCAACGACAAGCACATCGAGGTGATCGTTCGCCAGATGCTGCGCCGCGTTCAGATCGTCAACCCGGGCGACACGCACTACATCGCCAACGAACAGGTGGAGCGTTCGGAGCTGCTGGACACCAACGATCGCATGCTGGCCGAAGGCAAGCTGACCGCCACGCACAGCGATGTGCTGCTTGGCATCACCAAGGCGTCGCTGTCGACTGACAGCTTCATCTCGGCCGCATCCTTCCAGGAAACCACTCGCGTGCTCACCGAGGCTGCCATCATGGGCAAGCGCGACGAGCTGCGTGGTCTGAAGGAAAACGTCATCGTGGGTCGTCTCATCCCTGCCGGGACTGGCATGGCTTTCCATCAGGCCCGCAAGGCCAAGGAAGAAATGGACGACGCCGAGCGCCGCGCGATCGCGATGCAGGAGGCCGAGGAACTGGCTTCCGTGCAGCTTGCTCAGGTGGACGCAGGCACGGGCGAAGCGACCGAGTAATCGGGCGTCATCGTTTCAGCCAAAAAGGGCGACTTCGGTCGCCCTTTTTCCCTTCGTACGCACAGCATGGGCGCACACCTGCGGCGCAAGTCCCGCCGAAAGTTGATCACGACGAACGAAGTGAAGCGCAACTGCATGAGGGTGACCGGATGGGGAGATCTCGCCTTGTGCCTGAAAGGGTGACGGCAGTGCCGGGAGCGAGAAGTCAGCAAAGGCCGTAGTAGTGCTGGTAACGAGCCGAAAAGGCCCAAGCGAAAGCACGAAGGAAGCGATCCCCTGTGCAGCCATCCTGCGCAAGAGATGAGGGCAGGGCGCGAAGCAGGCGTGCAGGCGCAGGCTTCAAACCACCTACTGCTGCTGCTGCTGCTGCTGCTGCTGCTGCTGCTGCTGCGCTTAAGAGGCGTGGTGGTGAGCGAGATGGGAAAAGGTCGGGCTTGACCCAATCAGGTAAGTGTCGAAGAGACGAACGCAAGTGAACCGCTGATGACGTGTCGAAAGCGTATGAACGGTGGCGAATCCACGGGGCAGTCTTAACGAGGGACAAGCATCGGGGGATGTCTGTTGACGGCCCGGGCGACATCCGGCATGCAGTTTGAAGAGGGCCTGTGTACAACAAACGTGTCGGCGCCGACTGAATTTTGAGCCACCGTGCCGATCGAATATTGAGCCGGGGGCCGGTAGCCGACCGTTTGCTGGTCGGCTGTGGATAAGTGTAGGTTCTTGCCTTGGTCGTTGACCTCCTCGGTGCTGTGATATGCGCGCGGGGGGATCCGCGAAGTGCGTAGTCCGTAGCGGATTCCCCCGCGCGGCGGTCGCCAGAAATGTGCTTCGGCCTTGGCGCCTTGCGGGCCTGCTCGCGTGCCTTGACAGCACTGGCGCCTCGAACAGCAGCGTGAATTGCGCGCCCACGAACGGGCAACTGGGTCGTCTTGCCACATGCCGAGCAGCCCACGTGGAGTAGCGGGGAACGACTCCACGAATTCGGCGTAGCATGCGCGTTACATTCTGCCGACTACACGAATTCGTGCGCCGCGGCTGCAAGTCCACCAAGTTCGTGTCGAACTCGGGGACATCCATCACAGAGACAAAGATCATTGACTACGAAGCGTTGAGCGTGGCGAGAAACGCACTGCGCTGGAAACAAGATGCTGCGTAAACGCGGCTTCATCGCCCACCATCGCAACAGTCTGATGCTCAATTCCTCGCTGCATCTCTTGTCCCAGCCGACTTCAGGGCAGGACGCCTCGCGTCCGCAAACATGTGTCCTTCACATTAAGATCCACCGATGCTTGCACGTCTTCAGCAGCTAACGACCATTGGCCTGTTGCTTGCGGCGTTCGTCTGGGTGGCGTATTTCCTCACGAACGGATCGCCAGGGTGGGCCGCAGTAGGAGCGTTGCTGATCGTATTGGGGTATTCGCTCGTCCTCGCGGCCGAGTTCATCACGCTATGGTTCGTCAATCGCAACGATCCGGCCCCTCGCGCGACCCTGTGGCAGCACATCCGCGCCTGGTGGGGCGAGGTGGTTACCACTCCGCAGGTCTTCTGCTGGCGTCAACCCTTTTGCGCGAATGCCGTGGCGGACTACCTACCTCAGGGCGCGGATCAGCGAGGGGTGCTGTTCGTGCATGGTTTCCTGTGCAACCGCGGCCTTTGGAATCCGCACATGCGCATGCTTCGCGGGCAAGGCATACCTTCTGTCGCTGTGAATTTGGAGCCTGTGTTCGGCTCGATCGATTCCTATGCCGACCTCGTCGAGAAGGCGGTCAGGCGCATCAAGGCCGCCACCGGACAACCTCCCGTGATCGTCGCGCACAGCATGGGCGGGCTCGCGGTCCGGGTCTGGCTAGATGCTTACCAAGGCGACGGGCACGCACACCGAATTATCACGATCGGCACGCCGCATCGCGGCACCTTCCTGGGCAAGTACGCGTTCTCGCCCAATGCGAAGCAGATGAACCTGTCCAGCGACTGGCAACGGCGCCTCGCGGCGCGTGAACCGGCGCATCGGTTTAACTGCTTCACCTGTTTCTACGGTCACTGCGACAACATCGTTTTCCCCGCGTCAACCGCTATGCTGCCGGGAGCCGACAACCGGCACATTGCGGCCATCGCCCATGTTCACATGGCCCATCACGACGAAGTGTTCAACGAACTCCTGCGCTGGGTCAGATCGACAAGCGATGTCGGCCGTGCCGACAGCGAACCTGGGCTGGGCGCCCAAGGAACTGCAGCCAGTCCTGATGGCCATGCCGGTGGCCCGCCTGATCTCGCGGCATCGAAGTTGGCCACGCACCGCTTGCTGCACGACGACACCGCGAGTTCCTCCGATGACCACGCAGGCGCTGACCACATGAGTAGGCGCGGATGATCCGGTCCCGGGCTAGCATCGCCGGCGGTAATGGGCAGATCTGCCTTTTCGCTCTTCGACAACAATAATGCGGCTGAACGCAGGGGCTCAGCGTGGTCTCGTGGCGTGACTGGAACAATCGCCTGATGCCCCCATTTCCGGGGGCATCAGGCGGCGATGTAGAGTCGCTCGCTCGACACTACAGCTCCGGCTTCGATTTCGGGCTGCTGACGCACTGCCTTGTAGATTGGCGTGAAATCGGGCGAGGTGGCTTCGAAGAGCTCATCGAAGGACTCGATGACGAAATAGGTCGCCTGGTACGAGTCAATCTTGTAGCGCGTACGCATGATCCGCTGCAAGTCGAATCCTACCCGGCTCGGTTCCTGGCTGCGCACGCTGTACCGCAATTCGCCGGCCGACGACAGAATGCCAGCACCATAAGCCCGAATGCCGTTGGGCGTATTGATGAGACCGAACTCCACCGTGTACCAATACAGCCGCGCGAGCAGCTCGCAAGCATCCAGCCGACTCGCCTTCAGTCCGCCAGCGCCATAGGCCTGCATGTAGTCGGCGAATATGGGATTGAACAGCAGGGGCACGTGTCCGAAGAGGTCATGGAAGACGTCGGGCTCGACGATGTAGTCGAACTCTTCCGGCTTGCGCAGCCAGCCCGTTACCGGGAACTTGCGCTTCGCGAGCAGCCCAAAGAACGCCTCTTCGGGAATCAGGCCCGGCACGGCCACCACTTCCCAACGAGTCTTTTGATACAGCGTTTCGGACAGCTCGTCGAAGCGTGGAATGCGCTCGGGTGCCCCGAGATGCCTGACCGCCTCGATGAATTCGTTGCAGGCCAACCCGTCGAGTTGAGCTGCCTGCCGCTCATACAGGCGCCGGTACAGATCGTGATCCTGCGCCGTGTAGGCCGACCAGTTCTGCTCGCACGTATAGTCCTCACGCGCCGAGGCGTAGTCGCCGCGCGGAGGCCGTTCGCCCTGCCCGTAGGTCACGGGAGCTACGCCGAGATTCACACCTTTGTCGTGGTCGAGCATGGCAATCCTATGCAGTGGTTCGGGATTTGTCATCGACGAGCACGCCGCGGCGGATCTGGTCAAGCTCGATGCTCTCGAATAGTGCGCGGAAGTTGCCTTCGCCAAAACCCTGGTCGCCCTTCCGCTGGATGATCTCGAAGAAGATTGGCCCGATGACCGTCTGCGTGAAGATCTGCAGCAGCAATTCGTTGGGCGCCCCAAGGTGCGTCGCGCCGTCAATGAGGATGCGCAGGCGCTTCAATTCCTCGAGATTCTCCCCATGATTCGGCAGGCGCTTGTTGACGAGATCGTAATAGGTGGCGATTGTGTCCTGGAACACTACGCCCCCATTCTTCATTCGCTCGACGGTGGCGTAGATATTGTCGGTCCCCAGCGCGATGTGCTGGATGCCTTCGCCGTGGTACAGGTCGAGGTATTCCGCGATCTGGCTCTTGTCGTCCGAACTCTCATTGATAGGAATGCGGATCTTGCCGCAGGGGCTCGTCATCGCCTTGCTTTTGAGGCCGGTAAGCTTGCCTTCAATGTCGAAGTAGCGAATTTCTCGGAAGCCAAAGAGACGCTCGTAAAAGTCCGCCCATTCCTTCATGCGGCCACGGTGCACGTTGTGCGTGAGGTGGTCGATGTAGGTGAGGCCGGCGCCCTTGGGGTTCGCTTCCGCCCCCTCGATGGGCACGAAGTCGACGTCGTAGATGCTGATGTTACCGATGGCGCCCGCTTTTGCGCCATTCTTGCCGTGCCAGCGATCTACGAAGTAGATTAGGCTGTCGCCGATGCCCTTGATGGCCGGGATGTTTAATTCCATTGGTCCGGTCTGGTTGTCGAAGCCCCAGGCGCCGAGTTCGAGGGCACGCTCGTAAGCCTTGGCGGCATCATTCACCCGAAAGGCCATCGCGCACACGCTCGGGCCATGCTGGCGGGCGAAGCGCTGCGCGAATGAGTTCGGCTCGGCGTTGATGATGAAATTGACTTCGCCCTGGCGATACAGCGTCACGTTCTTGTGACGGTGCTTGGCGATGGCCGTGAAGCCCATGATTTCGAAAAGTTTGCCCAATGCCGCCGGGTCCGGCGCCGCGTACTCGACGAACTCGAAACCGTCGGTGCCCATCGGGTTGTCCCAGGGGGTGAATTGCATTGAGGCGCTCCTGTCAAAGTGAAATGCGGGACGGGTTCGCATTGGCGCCCCGACCAGTCCGCAAACTTTAAAATCTTCGACCCGCAGATTTTCTGCAAGTTTCCCTGCTGTTCTGGTATCTTGTGCAGGAAACCTGCAAAATGCATTTCATGGAAACGACCATTCAGCTAGATGCCATCGATCGGCGCATTCTTCGAGCTCTCCAGGTCGACGGGCGAATGACTTACGACGTGCTGGCGGCGCAGGTCAGCCTGTCGCCATCGGCAACGCTTCGGCGGGTGAAGCGGCTGGAAGAGGACAAGATCATTGCGGGGTATGTGGCACTTATCCCGCCGGAGCGAGTGGGGCTAGGCCTCACGGCTTATCTCAACGTGCGCCTCGAGAAGCACTCGGAAGTGCATAAGCGCAACCCCATGGATCTGTTCCGGGCCGCCGTGCAGACTTGGCCCGAAGTGGTCGAGTGTGCGGCGTTGACCGGCGAGATGGATTACCTGCTGCGCGTGGTGGTCGAAGACATGGCGCACTATTCCCGCTTCATCATGGACACGCTGCTCAAGCACCCAAGCGTGCAGGACTGCAAGACGAGCTTCGTACTCGATCGCGTGAAGAACACCACCGCTGTGCCGGTGTAGACCAGCGCACCAGCTCAGAGGCTGAGAGTATTTCGATCATGCCCGCTCATCACGCCAAAAGACCCCTGCTCGTCGTTGCAAATGCTCGTCATAGTGCAGAGAGTCTTTAGTCTGGCGGACGCGGCGCCCCGGTCTCCGCTGACGGCACGGCGTGACCGCCGCGGCCGGTAGGCTAAAGATCCCGTTGC
>Ga0136846_1229843_pt1 | contig 17879 bp, 20 predicted proteins | sample HopSoiMetagenom2_FD_96841 | JGI IMG/M metagenome (GOLD analysis project Ga0136846, IMG submission 96841) | Grasslands soil microbial communities from Hopland, California, USA - 2 Assembly 2016 (version 4) | ecosystem: Environmental > Terrestrial > Soil > Grasslands | place: USA: Hopland...
GCATGCGCCCATCGGGTTGTTGAACGAGAACAGGCGCGGCTCGAGCTCCGGCAGCGCGTATTCGCACGTCGGCACCGGACAGGCGTATCGCGAGGAGAACAAGTGCTCGTGGCCTGAATCGGTCTCGACCACGATGGCGCGACCGTCCGCGTGGCGCAGCGCCGTCTCGAGCGATTCGGCCAGACGCTGCTTGACCTCCGCTCGCACGCGCAGGCGGTCGATCACCACGTCGATCGAATGCTTTAGGTTCTTCTTCAGCTTGGGCGCGGTATCGAGATCGTGCACCTTCCCGTCGACGCGCACGCGAGTGAAGCCCTGCGCGCGCAGCTCCTCCAAGAGATCGGCTTGCTCGCCTTTGCGTCCGGTGACGACCGGCGCGAGCACCATCAGCTTCGTGTCCTCCGGCCGGCCAAGGAGCTGGTCGACCATCTGCGACACGCTGTGCGCCTGGAGCGCGAGTCCGTGCTCGGGGCAATACGGGGTACCGACGCGCGCGAAGAGGAGCCGCAGGTAATCGTGCACCTCGGTGACGGTGCCGACCGTGGAGCGCGGGTTGTGACTCGCCGCCTTTTGCTCGATTGCAATCGCGGGCGACAGACCCTCGATCAGATCGACGTCCGGCTTCTCCATCAGCTCGAGGAACTGACGCGCATAGGCGGAGAGAGATTCGACGTAACGGCGCTGGCCTTCGGCGTAGAGCGTGTCGAAGGCAAGCGAGCTCTTGCCCGAGCCCGAGAGGCCGGTGATGACGACCAGACGATTGCGCGGCAGCTCGACCGAGACGTTCTTCAGGTTGTGCGTGCGCGCGCCGCGAATGCGGATGGAATCCAAAAGGAGCCGCCGGAAAAGCGAAACTTGCTACTATAGCGCGCTTCATTTTCGCGCCGCACTTCTCCCCTTGACCCCTGATCGCATGAGCGCCGCCGAACTGCGCGCCGGCGCAAGCCTCGCCGCCGTGTTCGGCCTGCGCATGCTCGGGCTCTTCCTCATCCTTCCGGTCTTTTCGGTTCATGCGCCGAAGCTCGCGGGCGGCGACAATCTCACGCTCGTCGGCATCGCGCTCGGCGCGTACGGTCTTTCGCAAGCGATCTTGCAGATCCCCTTCGGCATGGCTTCCGACCGCTGGGGAAGGAAGCGCGTGATCTACATCGGGCTCGTCATCTTCGCGGCCGGCAGCTTCCTCGCCGGCACGGCTAGCGATATCTGGACCGCGATCGCCGGCCGCACGCTCCAGGGTGCGGGCGCGATCTCGTCCGTCGTCGTCGCTCTGGCGGCCGATCTCACCCGTGAGCAGCACCGGACCAAGACCATGGCGATGATCGGCGCGATGATTGGCCTCGCGTTCGCGACGTCGCTCGTCATTGCGCCGCTTCTCTATGAATGGATCGGGATGGGCGGGCTCTTTGCGCTCACCGGCCTGCTGTGCCTGCTTGCCATCCCGGTGGTGGCGCGCGTCGTGCCGAGCGTGCCGCAACGCGAGGCGGCCCCTCCGGCGGCGAACGCCCTGCGCGCCGCGCTGGGCGCCGAGCTTTTGCGCGTCAACGTCGGCATCTTCGTGCTGCACCTCGTGCAAATGGCCATGTTCGTCGTGGTGCCGCGCAAGCTCGTCGAAGCCGGGCTCGAATTACCGGCGCATTGGAAGCTCTACTTGCCGGTGGTGCTGCTTTCGTTTGTCTTCATGGCGCCGGCCGTCCTGTTTGCCGACCGCCGCAGCGGGATGAAGCCGGTGATGATCGCCGCCATCGCGCTCCTCCTTGCCGTCGAAGCCGCCCTCGGTGCGCTCGACACCCTGGCGGGTTATGCGGTGGCCATGTTCGCCTTCTTCGTTGCTTTCAATGTATTGGAGGCCCTGTTGCCCTCGCTCGTATCGCGGCTCGCCCCGGCGTACGCGCGAGGCACGGCGATCGGCGTCTATAACACTACGCAGACGCTGGGTCTTTTCTTCGGCGGCCTTCTTGGCGGATGGCTGGCGAAAAACCACGGCACGGCCGCCGTATACGTTAGCTGTGCCTTACTATCGCTCCTATGGTTGCTCGCTGCCTTAGGGATGAAACCTCTGCCCGCGGTGCGCGTCGCCGTCAACGATGTGTCGAGTCTCACGTTTACCATCGCATCGGGAGTAAATCTCGACGGCTTGAGCGACGCGCTGGCGCGGGTGCGCGGCGTTCGCGAGGCCGAGGTGCTGGCGCACGAACGCATCGCGCGCCTCAAGGTCGTCGCCGGTCAATGGGACGAAGGCACGGTGCGGAAAATGCTTATCGGGGAGAGTTGAAATGGCATCCGTAAACAAGGTGATTCTGGTTGGCAACCTCGGCGCCGACCCGGAGACGAAGTACCTGCCGAGCGGCGACGCCGTCGCGAACATCCGCCTAGCGACCACCGATCGCTGGAAGGACAAGGCGAGCGGCGAGATGAAAGAGGCCACCGAGTGGCACCGCATCGCCTTTTTCGGGCGGCTGGCGCAGATCGTCGGCGAATATCTGAAGAAGGGCTCCCAGGTCTACGTCGAAGGCCGCATCCGCACGCGGAAGTGGCAGGACAAGGACGGGCAGGACCGGTACTCGACCGAGATCGTCGCCGACAGCATGCAGATGCTCGGCGGACGTTCAGGCAGTGGCGAGCCGCGCGGCGAGCCGATGGGCGCGCGCGCCGCGGAGTCCAAGGCGCCGGCGGCGGTGGGCCCGGGAGGCGCGGCCAAGAAGCCGGGCAAGTTCGATGACATGGAAGACGATATTCCGTTCTGAAATCAGCTAGCTATATAATCCCGCGCCATGCCGATCTACGAGTACCGTTGCAACGCCTGCGGCCACACCGATGAGCACCTGCAGAAGGTGTCCGAGGCGCCGCTCACCGTATGCCCGGCGTGCGGCAAGCGGCAGTATCGCAAGCAGCTCTCGGCGGCCGGTTTCCAGCTGAAGGGTACCGGCTGGTACGCGACCGACTTTAAATCCAGCGGCAAGAAGCCGGCGGACAAGAAGCCGGACGCAGCCAAGGACTCGAAGACCGAGTCGAAGCCCGACGCCAAACCGGAATCCAAGCCGGATACGAAGTCGGACAACAAATCGGAGAGCAAGTCCGAAACCAAGGCCGCCGCCTGAGCGGCACATCAAGTCCACCGGCCCGGGCAGCGTCCGGGCCTTTTCATTTCTGAGGCCGTGAAAAAGCTCTTCTCTTCGGGGCCGCTCAAGAAGTACTTCATCACCGGACTCCTCATCTGGATCCCGCTGATCATCACCCTATGGGTGTTGAAGGTGATCTTCGATACGCTGGATGCGTCGCTCCTGCTTCTGCCGGTGTCGTTCCAGACGGAGAGCTGGCTCGGCGTGCACATCCCCGGGCTGGGCGCGCTTCTGACCGTCGCCATCGTGCTCGCGACCGGCATCTTCGCCACCAATTTCTTCGGCGCACAGCTCGTCGAGCTGTGGCACGACGTGCTGAACCGCATCCCCGTGGTGAACTCCATTTACTCGAGCGTGAAGCAGATCTCCGACACGCTTTTCTCCTCGAGCGGCCAGGCATTCCGCAAGGCGCTGCTCGTGCAGTGGCCGCACGAGGGCATGTGGACCATCGCGTTCCTTACCGGTACGCCGGGCGGCGACGTGACCAATCACCTGCCGCCGGACTGCCTGAGCGTCTACGTGCCCACCACCCCGAACCCGACCGGCGGCTATTTCGTCATCGTCAAGCGCTCGCAGGTGATCGAGCTCGACATGACCGTCGACCAGGCGCTGAAGTACATCATTTCGATGGGCGTGGTGCCGCCGCTTTCGAAGCAATAAAGACATGCGCACGCATTACTGCGGAGAACTCAACGCCGCGCTCGTCGATCGCACGGTCACGGTGTGCGGCTGGGCGCACCGACGCCGCGACCACGGCGGCGTGATCTTCATCGACCTGCGCGATCGCGAGGGCCTCGCGCAAGTCGTCTGCGACCCCGATCGCGCGGACGCCTTTGCCGCCGCCGAGCGCGTGCGCAACGAATACGTCCTGCGCATTACGGGAAAGGTGCGGCGCCGTCCGCAGGGCACGGTGAATCCGGAGCTGCGCTCGGGCGAGATCGAGCTGCTCGCGCACGAGGTCGAAGTCCTCAACCCGGCGGTGCCGCCGCCCTTCCAGCTCGATGACGACAATCTTTCCGAAATCACCCGCCTCACCCATCGGGTGATCGATCTGCGGCGCGAGCAGATGCAAAGGAACCTGCGCCTGCGCTACCGCGTCGCCATGGCCGTGCGCGAGCATCTCGACGCCCACGGCTTCATCGACATCGAGACGCCGATGCTCACGCGCTCTACGCCCGAGGGCGCGCGCGACTACCTCGTGCCGAGCCGCGTGCATCCTGGCGAGTTCTTCGCGCTACCGCAGTCGCCGCAGCTCTTCAAGCAGCTCCTGATGGTGGCGGGGTTCGACCGCTACTACCAAATCGTGAAGTGCTTCCGCGACGAGGACCTGCGCGCCGACCGGCAGCCCGAGTTCACGCAGATCGACATCGAGACCTCGTTCCTCGGCGAGCGCGAGATCCAGGACATCATGGAAGGCCTGATCCGGCAGGTTTTCCGCGATGTGCTGAAGGTCGAGCTGCCGCAGCCTTTTCCGCGCATGGCGTACGCCGAAGCGATGGCGCGCTACGGCGTCGACAAACCGGATCTGCGCATCCCGCTCGAGCTCACCGAGCTCACCGATTTGATGAAGAGCGTGGAGTTCAAGGTGTTCCGCCAGGCTGCCGAGCTTCCCGCCGGACGCGTCGCCGCTCTGAAAGTCTCGTGCGAGCTAAGTCGCAAGGAAATCGACGACTTCGGGCCTTTCGTCGCCACGCACGGCGCGAAGGGCCTCGCCTACATCAAGGTCAACGCGGACGGCCTGCAGTCACCTATCGTAAAGTTCCTGCCGCAGGATGTGCTCGCCAAGATCGTCGAGCGCACGGCGGCGAAGCCGGGGGACACCATTTTCTTCGGCGCCGACAAAGCCAGCGTCGTCAATGCGGCGCTGGGTGCGTTGCGCGTAAAGATCGGCCAAGACAAGGGGCTCGTCGCCAAGGAATGGCGCCCGTTGTGGGTGCTCGATTTCCCGATGTTCGAATGGGACGAAGAAGGCAAGCGCTGGTCGGCCATGCACCATCCCTTCACCGCGCCGCGCGACGGTCACGAGGATCTCATCGCCACCGATCCATCGCGCGCGGTGGCGAAGGCCTACGACATGGTGCTCAACGGCTGGGAGATCGGCGGCGGCTCGGTGCGTATCCATCGCGCCGACGTGCAGGCCAAAGTGTTCAAGGCGCTCGGCATCTCGGACGACGAAGCGCAAGCGAAGTTCGGCTTCCTGCTCGACAACCTGCAGTACGGCGCGCCCCCGCACGGCGGCATCGCCTTCGGTCTCGATCGCCTCGTCACTTTGATGGCGGGCGCGGAGTCGATCCGCGACGTGATCGCGTTTCCCAAGACGCAGCGCGCACAGGATCTGCTCGTGCATGCGCCGAGTCCCGTGGACGAGAAGCAGCTGCGCGAACTCGGCATCCGCATACGGGAGAAGCCGAAGGACTGATGCGCGCCGTCGCGCTCGCGCTTTTCCTCGCGTGCAGCGCGGTGCTCGCCTTCGATGGCGACGTGCGCGTGGGCGAGCTGCCCCCTCAGGCACGAGAGGCGGTGGCCCTCATCCGCGCCGGCGGACCGTTCCCGTATGCGCGTGACGGCGCGGTGTTCGGCAACCGCGAAGGTCAGCTGCCGAAGCGAAAGCGCGGCTACTATCATGAGTACACGGTGAATACGCCCGGCAGCCGCGACCGCGGCGCGCGGCGCATCGTGGCGGGTGCGGCGGGCGAGCTCTACTACACCGACGATCACTATCGTTCTTTCAGGCGCATCACCGAATGAGCAAACTGCTGCAGCGCCTGTGCGATGCCAAGCGCTCCGGGGTCTACCGCGCCGGTGGCGCGGCTGCCATTATGGAAGCGACCGCCGGCAGCCGCCTCGACGTCGTCGCCATCGATGCCGCCGGCAACCCGCTGCAGAAAATAGCGCAGGCGCTCGCCTTCCCGAAATGGTTCGGCGGCAACTGGGACGCGCTCGAGGATTCGCTCGGCGATCTGTCGTGGCGCCCGGGCGAGGGGCACGTGCTCGTCTTCACCGCCTACCCCGAGGACAACGCGGTGCTGGTGGATGTGCTGCGTGGCAGCGCCCAGTTCTGGATGCAGCGGCAAAAACCGTTCTTTGCCGTCTTCATCGACCCGGCGGGCAAACTTGGGCTGCCGCAACTCTATCGAGACGCATGACGCCGAAGCTGCCGGTTTCCGTGCTGGTGGTCGTGCATACGGTCGAGCGGGAAGTGCTGCTTCTCGAGCGCGCGTCGCGCGCCGGGTTCTGGCAATCGGTCACCGGCTCGCTCGACCGGCCGGACGAGCCGCACCAAGCCGCGGCGGAGCGCGAAGTTCTCGAGGAAACCGGCATTGACGCCGATAGTGGCCGGCTCGAACGCTGGAACGTGGTGTACACGTTCGAGATCTATCCACAATGGCGGCATCGCTTCGCGGCCGGGGTGGTGCAGAACGTGGAGCACGTTTTCGCGCTCGAGCTGCCCGGGCGCGCGAGCGTGCGCTTGGCGCCCGAGGAACACGTCGCGTTCGGCTGGCTGCCCTGGAAGGAGGCGGCTGCCCGCTGCTTCTCGTGGTCCAACCGCGACTCGATCCTGCTGCTCGGCGAGCGATGAAGGCGCTGGCATTCCTCGCGCTGCTGACGGGCTGCGCCACCGCGCCCGGCGTGTTCGAGGAGCACCTCGCGGCGCAGGCGGAAAGCGAGCGGGCTTGCGCGCAGTGGTACCAGGCGCTCGACCGCGCGGTGGGCGAGGCCGGCGTGCGCGATGCCCAGTATTCCGCGGTCTCTGGGTTTCCGTATCTGCGAGCCGATCGGTTCACCGCCTCGAGCCGCGATCGTGTAAGCGGCGACACGGGGACGCGGGTGTTTGCCGAGCGCCTCCTCGAGCTGGACCTCGAGGCGCGGGCATTCGAGATCCAGAACCTGCCGACGTGGGTGGGTTCGCGCAAGGCGGCGTTGTCGCGAACCGCCGATTGCGGTCGGACGCTGCTCGCGCTCGACCTCTCCCGGCCGGCGGTGCGGCAGGCGATTCACGAGCAGGCCAACGTGCCCGACGACTACTCGACGACGGCGAGGGTGCTGGGCCTCTATCCACTGACGAGCTATTTCTTCTCGCGCGGCGTGCGCAACTGGGAAGCTGAAACGCGCCAGGCGTTCGCGACTCCACCGGCCGAGGAGCAGCGGGCCCGCGTGCGATTTGCCCCGCCCGCGCAGCCGGTCCTCGCTCGCGCAGCGGTGGCGGGGATGCTGGAGCGGGCGCGATTCGACCCGCTGGCACAGCCGGTGTTTACCGAGCGCGAGATCGAGCTTCTCGCCGCCACGTACGCGCCCAGCTTCGAGATCGAGGTCGCGGCGGATTACGACCGTTTCGGCGAGCTACGCTGGCGACGCGGCTCGACGACACCAGACGTGCACGCCGCTGAGCCGGCCGTCTACGTGAATCGCGCTTATACGCGCTACGGCGAACGCGCACTCCTCCAACTCGTCTATACGCTATGGTTTCCCGAACGCCCGAAGAACGGTACTTTCGATCTGCTCGGCGGACGGCTCGACGGCCTCGTATGGCGCGTGACGCTGGCACCGGACGGCGAGCCGCTGGTTTACGACTCGATCCATCCATGCGGCTGCTATCACCAATTCTTCCCCACGCCGCTCGCCCGGCCACGGCCCGCGCCGGAACCAAAGGTGGAGTGGGCCTTCGCGCCGCTCGCCCTGCCGCGTGTGCGCGAAGGCGAGCGGCCGGTGGTGAGCATCGACTCGGCGACGCATTACATAAGAGAGGTGAAGCTTGTGCAGGGGATCGATAGCGTGGTGCGCTATGCCTTTCATCCGTACGACGAGCTGCGCTCGATGATGCGGCTGGATGGCGGTATGCGAAGCGCGTTCGGGCCCGACGGCCTGGTGGCGGGCACCGAGCGTGGCGAGCGATTCTTCTTCTGGCCGATGGGCATCGCCTCGGCAGGCGCCATGCGTCAGTGGGGGCGGCACGCCACCGCGTTCGTTGGCCGGCGGCATTTCGACGACGCAGACCTTATCGAGCAGCGCTTCGAGATTGATGGGTTAGGCGAATGAGCGAGCGGTTGAAAATCGTCACGCTGAACATCCACAAGGGGCTGTCGCACTTCAACCGGCGCATGGTGATCCACGACCTGCGAGAGGGCCTGCGCGGCATCGACCCGGACATCGTGTTCCTGCAGGAGGTGCAGGGCCTCAACCAGCGCTTCGCCATGCGCTTCGCGAGCGCGCCGAGCGAGCCGCAGCATGCCTTTCTCGCCGGCGAGCAGTGGCAGCACATCTACGGCTGCAACGCGGTCTACGACCACGGACACCACGGCAACGCGATCCTGTCGCGCTTCGGTTTTCTTTCGTTCGAAAACTACGACGTCTCCGACCATCGCTACGAGCGGCGGGGGCTCCTGCATAGCGTGGTCGCGGTTCCCGGCTGGCGGCGCAACCTGCACTGCGTGTGCGTGCACCTCTCCCTCCACGAGCGCGGGCGCAGTCGACAGCTCGAGGCCATCTCGCACCGGCTGGAGGAGCTCGCCTCGCGCGACCTGCCGATCATCATCGCCGGGGATTTCAACGACTGGCGTCATCGAGCCTCGTCGATCCTTGAGCGGCGCCTGGGCATGACGGAAGTCTCGATCGCCCGCTTCGGCAGCGCTGCGCGCACGTTTCCCGCCATGATGCCGTTGCTGCAGCTCGACCGGATCTACGTGCGCGGGTTCAAGGTGGCCGCCTCGCAGGTGCACAAGGGCAAGCCGTGGTCGCGCCTTTCCGACCACTTGGCGATCAGCGCGGAGCTGGAACGAGCTTAGGCGACCAGCCTGAGCGACGAGCCCTCGAGGGCAGGCACCACCGGAAAGGCATCGGTGCGGCAAGCGAATTCGACTTCGTGGCGCAGCCCTCGAGCGCTCATCATGCGGCCAAGGCGGCAGTCGAGCAGCGCCTGCGGCAGCTGGCTGGCGCGAAATACCATGCGCGCGGCGCGCGCCGCGTCGGAGAGATCCGCATTCGGCCCTAGCCGCGCCGCGAAGCGCTCGACGAAACAGCCGGCGCCGTAGAAATCCTCGAAGTTGAAGTTGTTGCCGGAGCCCGAGCAGACGACGAGCACCGTCTCGCGGGGATGCGCGCCGAGAATGTGGTCGACGAGGCGCTCGGCATTGAGCAGTGCGCCGCAATAGACACGACTCGCGCGGGCCGCGAGCGTTATCGCCACGGTTCCATTAGTCGTCGAGTACACCACGCTCTTGCCCTGGATGCCGTGTTCCATCAGCGCGAGAGGCGCGGGATGCACGAAGCCGGGGAGTGTCTCGGCATAAAGCTCGCCCGCCAGCACGCAGACGCCGGCGCCGCGCCGCGCATCCTCCGCCCGCGCGGCCGATTCGTCGAGAACCGGGATGATCTCCGTCGCGCCGTGCGCCAGTGCCGCGACCATGGTGGTCGTGGCGAACAGGATATCGATGACGATGACCACTTTGCCGGCCACGCGCACGCTGTCGAGCTCTTCCTTGCGGGTAAGGACGTGAACCTTGTGATTGAGTTCGATCTTTGGCAACATCGCCGCCAGTCTAATCGAGGAGGAGGGTGCATGATCCGCACAGCTCTGCTGGCCACGGCACTCGTCGTCTCATCCACGGCGCTCGCGCAGAACACCCTCAAGATCGCCATCCTCGGTCCCATGGCCTTCGTGCAGGGCGAGCACCACTGGAACGGCGCCGAGATGGCGCGCGACGAGATCAACAAGGCCGGCGGCATCACCGTCGGCGGCAAGAAGATGCAGGTCGAGCTCGTCCGCGGCGACACGAACGAGATCCAGTCGGTGCCGGATGCCACCAACGCGGTGGAGCGCGTGATTACGCGCGACAAGGTCGACGTCCTGATCGGCGGCTTCCGCTCCGAAGCGGTTCTCGCCATGCAGGAGGTCGCGATGGACTACAAGAAGCTCTTCCTCGGCGTGGGAGCGGCGCATTCGAAGCTCGGCCTCAACGTCGAGCAGAACTATGACCGCTACAAATACTGGTTCCGTGTCGCGCCGACCAAGGACGTGGATCTCGCCCGCACGCTCTTCGCGGTGATGAACTCCATCGGCGACCAAATCCGCAAGGATCTCAAGACCGACGCGCCAAAGGTGGCGATCCTGGCCGAGAAAGCGGTGTGGACCGAGGGGCTGATCGCCGCGGCGCAGAAGAACCTGCCGGCGATGAAGATGGAAGTCGTCGGCCTCTGGCAGCCCTCCGCGGTGGCCACCGACGTGACGGCCGAGCTCTCCGCCATCGACCGCAGCGGCGCGCAGATCGTGTTCACCATCCTGTCCGGCCCGGTCGGCATCTCGGTCGGGCGTCAGATGGGCGAACGCAACATGAAGGCGGTGGCGTGGGGGATCAACGTCGAGGGGCAGAAGGAAGAGTTCTGGCAGGCCGCTGCCGGCAAGGCGCAGTTCGTGTCTACGCTCGATACGTACGCCGAGGTCGAGTACACGCCGAAGACGGTGCCTTTCGTGCGTGCCTACCGCGCGCGCTTCAAAAAAGCGCCGACCTACACGGCGGCGACCTACGACGCGATCATGATCCTGAAGGACGCGATCGAGAAGGAAGGCACCACCAACCCCGACAAGATCGTCGCCCATATCGAGAAGAGCGAGCACGTCGGAACCGGCGCCGTCGCCACCTTCGACAAGCGCCACGATCTCGTCTGGGCGGTCGGCAAGACCTCCGGCATCGCCGTGCAGTGGCAGGACGGCAAGAAGGTGCCGTTCTGGCCGCCGCAAGTGAAAGGCATGCAGCCGTTCAAGATGCCCGCTCAGTAGAGCAGGCTTGCTCCAAGACATCCTGGTAACGGGCCTCGTCAACGGCGGCGTGTATGCCCTGTTGGCGATTGGCTTTTCGCTCATCTTCGGCGTGGCGCGCATCGTCAACATCGCGCATACCGCTTTTTACATGCTCGCCGCGTACTGCTTCTACACGCTGCTCGTGAAGGTGCAGCTCGGCTTTGTCACCGCCGCCCTGATCTCGGTCGGCGGCGTGACCGCGCTTTCGGTCCTCTGTTATCGCCTCGTGATCGAGCCCGTGCGCGAGCACGAAGCAGCCGTGCTCATCGCGACGATAGCGCTTGCGCTTGTGTTCCAGGAGCTGATGCTCTTTTCCTTCGGCGGGCACTACCTGGGCATTCCATCTACGCTCGAGGGCGGGGTGCGTTTCCTCGGCGTGAGCATTCCCTACCAACGGATGCTGATCCTCGCCGTCGCCGCGGCGATGCTGATCGTCGTCTGGTATGTCCTCTATCGCACGCGGGTCGGTCTGGCCATCCGCGCGACGGCGAACGACCTGGAGGTGGCCAACCTGATGGGAATGAACGTGCACCGCGTCGCGATGATCACGGTCGCCCTCTCGGTTTCGCTCGCCGCGGTCGCGGGCGTGGTCGTTGCGCCGGTTTTCGTCGTCGATCCCTTCATGTGGCTCGCGCCGCTCGTCACCATGCTCGCCATCGTCGTGCTGGGAGGGCTCGGCAGCATGAAAGGCAGCCTGATCGGCGCCATTGCCATCGGCTACATAGAAGCCATCACCGTATTCGTGCTTCCCGCGGGGGCTTACCTCAAGGGGGCAGTGGCGCTCGCCATCATGGTGGCGGTGCTGCTCGTGCGGCCCGAAGGCCTGTTCGGCGTCGTGTTCGAAGAGGAGCGCTGATGTATCTCGCCCGCCGTGCTTGGGCGCAGCTTCGCAACGAAGTGCTGGTGCTGCCCTCGCGCAGCGCGGTTCTGGTCTGGGTGCTCGCGCTGCTCGTGTTGCCGCTCGTTTATGGCGACGCGTACGTCCTTCGCATCCTCACCATGACCTGCATCTTCGCCATCTTCGCGGCGAGCTGGGATCTCCTTGCCGGCTATACGGGGCAGGTGAACTTCGGCCACGCCCTGTTTTTCGGAGCCGGTGCCTATACCACCGGTCTCATGTCCCTCAAGCTCGGCATAACGCCTTGGGCAACCATCTGGGCGGGCGCGGCGGTCGCGGCGCTCTTCGGATTTGCGGCCGGTTACCTGTGCCTCCGACTGCGCGGCTCGTACCTTTCGCTCGCCACGCTCGCCTTCCCCCTGATCGTGCTCGGCCTGCTTTTCGCCTTACCCGATTTTTCCGGCGGCGAGCTGGGCATCTCGGGGCTGCGGCGCCTCGCAGTGACGCCGATCGCGAATTACTACATTGCGGCGCTCTCGATGCTCTCGATTGTCTTCGGCCTCTGGGCGCTCGCCGACTCGAAGTTCGGCATCGTGCTGCACGCGATTCGCGACGACGAAATCGCCGCGCGCGCCTCCGGCATCAATACGTTGCGTTACAAGCTCGCCATTTTCAGCATCGCCGGCGCGGCAGCCGGCTTCTCGGGCGCGCTCTTCGCGCATTATCTGCGCGTCGCCGGTCCCTCGACACTGGAAGTGGCGCTTTCCTTCCAAGTGGTGATCTGGGGCATTTTCGGCGGCCTTGCCACCGTATACGGGCCGGTCGCTGCGGTGTTCCTGCTCTATCCGCTGACCGAATGGCTCGGCAGCTTCAAGACCTTCGGCGAGCTGCGCCTCCTCGCCTTCGCGCTGATCGTGCTGCTCGTGCTGCTCTTCATGCCGCGCGGGCTGGGGCCTTGGGTGCGCGACAGGATCGAGGCGCAATGCCCGCGCTGCAAGCAGCGTAACGGCGCTTGGAGAAGCGCATGCCGCCTTTGCGGCGCGCCGCTAAAGACCGAGGTATCCCGCTCGCAGGGTCTCGTCGGCCATCAGTGATTGGCTGGTTCCCTGGGCAAGGATGCGGCCCTGCGAAAGCACGTAGTTGCGCGCAGCGAGCCGAAACACCTGCGCCACTTCCTGCTCGACGAGTAGCACCGGCACGCCTTCGGTGTGTATCCGGCGAATCGCCTCGAAAAGCTCCTGGCGGATCTTGGGCGCAAGACCGAGCGACGGTTCGTCGATGGCCAGCAGCTTGGCGTCGAACATGAGCGCCCGAGCGGTGGCGAGCATCTGCTGCTCGCCGCCGGAGAGCGTGCCGGCGATCTGCGGGCGTCGCTCGGCGAGACGCGGGAAAAGCGCAAAGCAATGGTCGAGGCGTCGGCGCGTCGCCGCGCTGTCGGAGCAGAGGAAGGCGCCGGCCATCAGATTCTCGAGCACGGTGAGCTCGCGAAAGGGTCGCCGCCGCTCAGGACAATGGACCAGCCCTCGGCGACGGATCTCGTGCGCCGGCAGCGCGTCGATGCGCTCGCCGGCGAAGCGCACTTCGCCCCCCATGACGATATCGCCGGCCGTGCCGCGCTTCGTGCCGCTCTCGAAGCGCACGAGCCCCGAGATGGCGCGCAAGAGCGTCGATTTGCCGGCACCGTTAGGCCCCACCACGCCGACGAATTCTCCGTCGCCGACCTCGAGCGAGAGCCCATTCAGGATCTGCGCCTTGTCATAGCGCACCGAGAGATTGCGCACTTCAAGCAGCGGCATGCGCCGTCCCGAGATAGGCTTCGACCACGCGCGGATCCTTCACCACGTCCGCCGGCTTGCCGTCGGCGATGATCTCGCCGTAATCGACCACGATCACGCGGTCGACGATCGACATCAGCTCCTTCAGCTTGTGCTCGATCATGAGGACCGCCGCGCCTTCGGAATGCAGCCGGCCAAAGCGCCCGCCCTTATGCAGCCGGCGGATCGATTTCGCTAGCAGCTCCGATTCCGCCGGGTTCAGTCCGCCGAGCGGCTCGTCGAGCAAAAGGAGGTCCGGCTCGGTGGCGATGGCCCGCGCTACCTCCAAGCGCTTGAGGTCGCCCTGCGAGAGCGACGAAGCGGGCTCGAGCGCCATGTCGGAAATGCCGACGAACTCGAGCGCGTCGAGCGCTTTCGCCTCGATCCGCTTCACCCACTCGCCGCGGCTGCGCGCGCGCGGCGCGACGAGCGGCACCATGACGTTCGCGATGATGGGCAGGTGACGGAACGGGCGTGTGTTCTGGAACGTCCCGGCGATGCCGCGCTGCACGATTTGCCACGGCTTGAGCGCCGTGACGTCCTCGCCCTGGAAAATGATGCGCCCGGCATCGGGACGCAGGATCTTGGTGATCAGGCGAAGCAGCGTCGTCTTGCCGGCGCCGTTCGGCCCGATCAGGCCGACGATCTCGTCTCGTCGCAAATCGAAGCTCACGCCGTTCACGGCCGTGAGGCCGCCGAAGCGTTTAGTCAATCCGTCCACTTTGAAAAACTCGTCCATGCTCAACGTGCGCCCACGACGCGCTGGCTAGAATTAGCTGGGTGGACGAATTTCTTCGACAGATGGACAGCGCCCTCGTCGGCTGGGCCGATCCGGTCCAGCGCCTGCGCACGGCGCTCGACAAGGATGAGTTCGAGCTCTTTTGCCAGCCGATCCTCGCGCTGCAGGGCGGCGGCGAGCGCTATCCGCTTGCCGAGGTTCTGGTGCGCCTGCGAGAGGAAGAGCGGGCGCTCGTGCCGCCCGGAGAATTCCTGCCGGTGTTCGAGCACTACCGCATGATGCCGCAACTCGATCGCTGGGTGGTGCGCCATACTGTCCAGCGCCTTGCGCGCCGCCCGCGCATCGCGCGCTTTACCGTGAATGTGCACGGCCAGACACTCGAGGATGGCGAGTTTCCGCGTTACGTCGCGGCGCAGCTGACGTCGAATCACGTCGCCGCGCAGCAGCTGCTTTTCGAGATCGACGAAAGCGATGCGCTGCTCAGGCTCGGCGAGGCGTCGCGCTTCGCCGCTGCTTATCGTGCCGTCGGCGGCGCGGTGCTCGTCGACGGCTTCGGCCGTCGCTCGGTGTCCTTCATGCCGATCAAGGAGCTCGGCGTGCAGTTCGTCAAGGTCGACGGCAGCATCACGCGCAAGCTCCTGACGAGCGACGTCGCGCGCACGAAAATGAACGCAGTCCTGCGCGTCTCGGAGGCGTTGAAGTTCTCGATCGTCGCGGAGTGCGTCGAGGAGCAGGAGGTGCTCGCGCATCTGAAGGGCCTCGGCTGCGGCTACGCGCAGGGCTTCGGTATCCACCAGCCGCATCCGATCGACTCCCTCGCCGCTCTACCGGCCTAGCCGGCGGTTTCTTCTCTCAACTCGCGTCGCGACACTTTGCCGACATCGGTCTTCGGCAGCTCGCCGCGGAATTCGACGACGTGGGGCACCTTGTAGTCGGCGAGGCGCTCGCGGCAAAAAGCCTTGACCTCCTCCTCGCTCACCTTGCCGCGCGCGTCGCTCTGCAGGACCACGATTGCCTTGATGCGCTGGCCGACCGCCGGGTCGGCGACGCCAACCACGCCCGCCGCCTTGATTTGCGGGTGGCCGTAGAGCACATCCTCGACGTCCTTCGCGAACACCGAGTAGCCCTTGAACTTGATCAAATCCTTCGAACGATCGTAAAAATGGAAGTAACCTTCGTCGTCCATGCGCACGATGTCTCCGGTGCGCATCCATCGCAAACCCGCGCGCTCGAAGAAGGCGTCCCCATTCTCTGCTTCGCGCTTCCAGTAGCCCTGCATCACGCTGGGGCCGGCGAGAACCAGTTCGCCGGCCGTGCCGGGCGGTAGGAATTCGAGGGTCTGCGCATCGACGACCGCCGCTTGCATGTTCGGCACCGGACAACCGAAGGAGCCGGGCTTCCTTCGGTGAATGGGATTCAGATGCCCCGAGGCCGCGGTTTCCGACAGGCCATAGCCTTCGGTGATGTGCGAGCCGGTCCGCTTCGCCCAGCCGTTCATGGTGGACTCGTGCAACGTGTCGGCACCGGAAACCAGGATCTTCAGGCGCCGCCAATTCGCCTTGTCCGTGTCCTTGTGGTCCCGCAGGTATTCGTAGAGCGTCGGCACGCCGTAGAACACCGTGGCCTGGTAACGCTCCATAGCGGCGAGGATGGCTTCGGTGTCGGGATTGGTGAACAGCACCAGCAGGTTCGCCTGCAGGAGCGAGCCCAGCATGATCACGACTTGGCCGTAGATATGGAAGAAGGGCAGGAAGGCGAGCACGACTTCCTTTCCGGGCTCGACGGTCGAGAAGGCGGCCTGCCCGCTCGCCTGAGACGCCATCAGGTTGTAGTGCGTCAGCATCACGCCCTTCGGGCTGCCCGTTGTGCCGCCGGTGTACGGCAGCGCGGCGAGGTCTCTCTTCGGATCGATGACCACCGGCGGCGGCTGCGGAGGATTGCCCTTTAGCAGCTCCTGTAGCCAATGGACGTTGGCGGCAGGGGCGACCGGCACCTTTTTCGCGAACAGGCGCTTAAGCGCCGGCAGATACTCATTGACGCTCGTGAGGATGGCGAGATCCAGCTTGGCGCCGCATTTGACGACTTTCTCGTAGAGCAGGTCCTGGCAGATGACCGCGCGAGCGCCGCTGTCGTCGAGCTGGTAGCGCACTTCGTGGCTCGTATACACCGGGCTGATCGGCGTCACGATGGCGCCGCATTTGAGCACCGCGAAGTAGGCGATGATGAACTGGGGACTGTTCAGCAGGTACAACGCAACCCGATCGCCTTTTTTTATTCCGAAGCGCTCGAGCGCGCAGGCCAGGCGATCGCTCGCGTCGCGAAGCTCGCCGTAAGGGATGGAGCGGCCGTAGAACACGACGGCCGTGCGCTCGGGGGCGCGCGAGGCCGCCTCGTCGAAGGCCTGGGCAACGCTCTTGAGCGGTACCTCGACTTCGGCAGGAACGCCGGGCGAGTAGTGCGCGAGCCAAGGCCGCGAGAGATAGATCTCGGTTGCGCCCATCCTTCCTCCTCGCGAAGATTCTAGCCGCATGGATGCCGTCGTCGCCCAAGCCATGGCCAAGTGGCCGAATGTCCCCGCTGTCTACGGCTGGCTTTCGCTCGACCGGCGGGGCAACTGGCTGATCAAGGGCGAGCGCATCGCGAACCAAGCGTTGCGCGAGTTCATCGGCCGTAACTACGAAGGAGATGAGGAAGGCCGCTGGTATTTCCAAAACGGCCCGCAACGCGTTTATGTGGCTCTCGCCTATACGCCACTTGTCGTACATCATGAAGGCGAGCAGATCCTCGACCACTGTGGCCGCCCGTTCGCCGCTGAGCGGGCGTTTTTGGACGACGAAGGATCGGTGCTGCTGGAGGGGGCGGGTCGCATTGCGTTGCTGGACGACCGTGATCTAGAGCGTTATGCCGACGATCCGGGCGCCTTGCAGCCGATCCGACGCGACGAAGTCGCGGCGCGTTTCGGCTTCGTCGCGAACCCGGAGTCAAGCTAGGTTCGCTGCACTGCAACCTCCTATGTAGGCGCCTTGCTGTTGTCCGGTATTTTCCTTGCGCCTCCCTACTTTCCTCTTTATAATCCGGCCTCTTTTTTAGCCCCGGGGCGGCTACGGAAGTGCGCAACGTGGCCGCCCGGTTCGTTTCTGGAATAGAAAAAACATGCCTACCGTCAATCAGTTAGTGCGCCAGGGCCGCGTCGCCAAGCGTCCGAAGTCGAAGGTCCCTGCGCTCGCCGGCTCGCCGCAGAAACGGGGGGTTTGCACCCGTGTGTACACGACGACGCCCAAGAAGCCGAACTCGGCACTTCGCAAGGTGGCGAAGGTGCGCCTCACCAACGGCTTCGAGGTGATCGGCTACATCGGCGGTGAGGGACACAACCTGCAGGAGCATTCCGTGGTGCTGATCCGCGGCGGCCGCGTAAAGGACCTGCCGGGGGTGCGTTATCACATCGTGCGCGGCTCGCTCGACACGCAAGGCGTGAAGGACCGCAAGCAGGCCCGCTCGAAATATGGCGCCAAGGCGCCGAAGTCCGCTTAAGGAATTTAGATGCCCCGCCGCAGAGAGGTACCGAAGCGCGAGA
>Ga0136846_1207800_pt1 | contig 17878 bp, 18 predicted proteins | sample HopSoiMetagenom2_FD_96841 | JGI IMG/M metagenome (GOLD analysis project Ga0136846, IMG submission 96841) | Grasslands soil microbial communities from Hopland, California, USA - 2 Assembly 2016 (version 4) | ecosystem: Environmental > Terrestrial > Soil > Grasslands | place: USA: Hopland...
CGCCTGTCGTTTGACGACGCCAAGTTCCATGTATTCGATGAAGAAACGAAGGAGCGCTTCCGGAACGATTAGCACGATCCATCTGGCTGGTTTGGCTGACAAGTCGATGGTCTTGATGGGAGTCGAATGCACTACACTCCGATTTATCATATCCAAACATGCCACCATATTGAAACCAAACCAGTTGGCAATGCATAGCTGCAGCCATGTCCGCTTCTGCGGATTCCTCTCGCAACCTGTCGCTGGTCGGCATCGGCAGTATGAGCCTGAGGCTTGGGCCTGAGCCGGGCCGCCTCTTTACAAGTATCGCGGAATCGATCAGAAACCGCGCGAGAGACGTCCCTTGCAAGCGGGCCACCATCTTCGGCAACAGGATAGAAGCGCTGGGTCTTTTCCCATATTTGTGGCTCGCCTGCGATTGCGCAGGAGAGCCACCGTTGGCCGCGAAACTAGCTCCAGGCGTGGAGCGGCGGTTTCTCGCCGTTCAGGAAGAACTTGCCGAGGATCGAATATTTCCACCGCACCGGATCGTGCAGCGTGTGCGTGCGGGCGTTGCGCCAATGGCGGTCGAGATTGTGTTCGGCAAGCGTCGAGCGGGTGCCTGCCAGCTCGAACAGCTTGTTGGTGGCCGCAATCGCGATTTCGGTCGACAGCACCTTCGCTTCCGCCGTCGCGATCTGTGCTTCGGCGACGGTGTCTGCCGTCGGGTTCAGCACGGCCCGGTCGATGGCATAACCGGCCTTTTCCAGAAGTGCTTGCGCTGCGTGCAGCCGCAGCGTCAGATCTCCGACGGCCTGGATCGTATAGGGATCGTCCCAGGCATTCTCGACGCCGCTATCCACCCAGGCGCGGCTTTTGGTGCGTACGAAGTCCACCGTCTCGTCGATAGCTGCCTGCGCGATGCCGGTATCGACGGCGACCTGGATGATCTGGAAGATCGCGCCGTCGGCCGTTGGCACCTCGTACCCCTTGTATCCCGGCACCAGATGCGCCTTCGGCACCTTGACGTTGTCGAGGAGCACGGTGCCGGAGAGCGTCGTGCGCTGGCCGAAGGAGGACCAGTCGTCGATGACGGTGAGGCCGGGCGCATCGCGCTCAGCGATCGCATACCAGGCTCGCCCCTCGTCATCGAGCGCCACGATCGGCACGAGATGGGCGAGCAGAGCGCCGGAGGAATAGAACTTGCGCCCGTTGACGACGACATGGTCGCCGGCATCGGTGAAGCGAGTTTCGAAATCGACGGCCCGCTTTGAGCCGAACTCCGAGAAGGCGTTGCCGAAGCGCGTGCCCTTCAGAACCTCGGCGAAAAGAAGCTTCTGCTGCTCGGGATCCGACACGGTCCGTATCGCAGCCACCACGCCCAGATGGTTCTGGGCGATCTGACCGATCGAGGAGTCCGCCGCCGATATGATCTCGATCACCTTGGCGAGCGTGGCGTAGGAGACCTCCGGGCCACCGAACGCCTTCGGCACATTGATGGACCAAAGGCCACTTTGCGAGAAGGCATCCAGCTCGGCAACCGGCCAGATCCGCTCGCGGTCGCGCTTGGCCGAATCCTTGACGAACTCGACGGCAAGCCCCCTGGCGACGGTGACCGCCTCGGCATCATCCTTGATGATGTGGGCAGGCTGGGTTGGACGGGGCACCGCCGGCACGGCCTGAACGGCGTTTTCTGTATTAACCTGTGAAAGCGTCATGCTGAATTCTCCTCGTTGAAGATGGATGGTCAGGCGGATGGAAGGCTTGCTGGCGTAAGGGCAGGCGCGGGAGCCGATTTCTGACCCAGATAGAATGCCTTGACGTCGTCACGCTGGCGCAGCTCTGCCGCCTCTCCCGAGAGTACGGCGACGCCGTTTTCGAGGACGGCCGCCCGGTCGGCATAGCGCAATGCAATCGCGGAATTCTGCTCCGCGACCAGAATGGAGAGGCCGGTCTTGGCATTCAGTCGCCGCAGCGTCTTGAAAATATCCTGCACGACGATCGGCGCCAGCCCCATGGAAGGCTCGTCGAGGACCAGCAGAGCCGGGCGTGACATCAGCGCGCGGCCAATCGCCGTCATCTGCTGTTCGCCGCCCGAGGTGAGACCCGCCAGAGCGCGGCGTTTTTCTTTCAGCCGAGGGAAAAGTGCGTAGATTTTCTCCAGATCGAAGGCGATTTCCGCGCGCGAACCGCTGCGGCCGAGGCCACCGGAAATGAGATTTTCCTCGACGGTGAGATTGCGAAAGCAGTGCCGACCTTCCAGCACTTGCACCAGACCGGCGCGCACGAGCTGGGCTGGCGTTGCCGTCGTGACGTCGCGACCTTCGTACAGAATGCTGCCGGCGGTAATTTCACCGCGTTCGGCCGGCAGCAGGTTCGAAATGGCTTTCAGCGTCGTCGTCTTGCCGGCACCGTTGGCGCCGAGCAGAGCGAGGATCTCGCCGCGATGCAGCGTGAAGCTGACGCCGTGAAGTGCTGTAATCGCTCCGTTGTAGGTCGCCTTGATGCCATCGACGCTCAACAGGACGTCTTTTCCAGCCATGGTCCACCCGATCTCTGTGTGGTTTGCAGGTCAGCCGGGCACCGACAAGGAACGGGAGCACCGCCGCTTGCCGATACCCGGCCACTAGGCTCAGTTCGTCACCGCCTGCGCATCTTCAGACGTGCGCAACTTGATGCCCTTTTCCTTGGCATAGGCCTCAGAGGACTTTTCGATGATCGGACGCAGCAGCGCCCAGTCCGGCGCGATCCAATCGGAGACGACATTCCATTTCTTGCCGTCCCACTGCTGGAAGGTCACGTAGCCGTTGCCCTCGTGATTGTCCCAGGTGACGTTGATCGAGTGGAAGAGGCCCTTGGCGCCGAGTGCTTCGACACGGGCTGGATCAAGTTGCAGGTGCTCGAAGCCCCAGCGAACCTCGTCGCCGGTCAGCGTGCGGTGTCCGAACTTGCCCTGAGCGATGCGGATCGCCTCGACGTTCAGGATGCCATTGACGATACCGAGATTGTGGTAGACCGACCCGATGCGCTTCTTGTCCTCGAGATTGCCCTTGCCGTTGTCATAGAGCGTCTTCACGATCTCCTGGACAATCGGATATTCCGTGCCGGAGGCTTGTGTTGTAATCGCGGTGTATCCCTTGGCCGCATCGCCCGCCGGGATTACGTCTTCCTCCGAGTTCGACCAGACATTGCCGATGATGTGGTCAACGGGGAAGCCGGTCTTGGCCGCTGTCTTCAGGGCAACCGGGTTCATGACGCCCCAGCCGCGCAGCACCACGTAATCCGGCTTGGCGCGGCGGATCGTCAGCCATTGCGCCTGTTGCTCGTTGCCGGGATGCGGCACTTCGATCTGTTGCAGGTCGAAGCCGTACTTCTGCGACAGCAGTTCGTAGATCGGAATGGTTTCCTTGCCGTAAGGCGAGCCGTGATAGAGCACCACGATCTTCTTGCCCTTGAGCTTGTCGACAACGCCGAGCTTCGAGGCGATGTCGTTCACGATGCCCGAAGTCTCGCGATAGGGATTGAGGATCAGCGGAAAGACATAGGGAAAGACGCGGCCATCAGTGGAATCCGTGCGGCCGTGATTGATGGTGATCAGCGGCACCTTGTCCTGGGTGATGCGGTCGATCATGGCATAGGCGATGCCGACGGAAAGCGGGTTCCAGGCGGCGATGTTCGGGTTGCTCTTCAAGCGTTCATAGGCCTCGACGCCGCGCTCGACCTCATACTGGGTTTCCGCTTCCGACCAGGTGAGCTTGACGCCATTGACGCCGCCGTCACGCGTGTTGATGAGGTTGAGATAGTCGATGAAGCCGCCGAAGAAGCCGGTGCCGCCGGCCGCATAGGGTCCGACGCGGTAGCTTTGCAGCGGGAAATATTGTTCGTCCGCATGCGCCGCCGGTATGGCAGCCGAGACGGCCAGGCCGGCCGCGATGACTGCGGCTTTTAGTTTCGTAAGCATAGTCATGTCTGGATACACCCCCGGTGTTGTCCGGCACGAAGACCGGATTTGGTTTGAATGAACGAAGCATTTGTTGTCTTTGGAACTTGCGGTCAGGCTCGCCCGGCGACGGCCGAGCCGAGCCGCCTTCGGATCTTGCCCCAAAGCGAGGAAAGGCCGTCCGGTTCGAGAATCAGAAACAGGATGATCAAGGCGCCGAGCACGATGCGCTGGCTCATATCGAGCACGCCGGAATCGAACAGGTCCCCAAGCAGAAAGGAGCCGAGGCGAGACAGGACGAGCGGGAAGACGACGATCAGCGCCGCACCGAAAAACGCTCCCCGCGTCGAGGCGAGCCCGCCGATAATGATGATGAACAGGATCTGGAACGACCGATCGAGATTGAAGCCCGCCGGCTCCACGGTCCGCAGATAGGCGAAGGCCCAGAGGACGCCCGCGACCGCGATGATGAAGGAGGAAATCGCAAAGGCCAGCAGCTTGGTCTTCAGCACGGGTACGCCGATGATCCGCGCCGCCGTCTCATTGTCTCTGACCGCAATGAAGTTGCGGCCGGTCTGCGAGGTCGCCAGCCGGTGGGCAAGGAAGGTCAACACGACGACGACCGTCAGCGAAAACAAATAGCGTCCGACCGGGCCTGTGAACTCGACGCCCGCCAGCGTCAGCGGCGGCGCGTCGATGACACCAGAGGCCGAATCGTTGGAGAACCAGCTGAACTTGGTCAGCGCCCATTGCACGAAGAACTGTGCCGCAAGCGTCGATACGGCGAGATAGAAGCCTCTCAACCGCAGGCTCGGCAAGCCGAAGACGATGCCGACCACCGCAGCGCAGAGACCGGCCAGCAGAATGCTGACGATCAGCGGCAAGCCATCGACGCGCAGATTGAAATTATAGGCAGCAAAAGCACCAACCGCCATGAAGGCAGCACTTCCGAGCGAGACCTGGCCGGCATAGCCGGTGAGCAGGTTCAAACCGACACCCGCCAGACTGAGCGCCAGGAACGGTACGAGGATCGCTTCATAGAGATAGGTCGAACCGATGAACGGGACGACGAGATAGGCAACCGCAATCAGGGCTGCCGGCGCCAGCCAGCGATAGGACGGCTGCGTGGAATGAAGATCGGCGGTGACGACGGCCATGGTCAGACCCTTTCCACGAGCTTTTGTCCGAAAAGACCGGAGGGGCGGATGAGCAGGAAGGCGAGCGCCACGACATAGGCAAACCAGCTTTCGATGCCGCCTCCGAAATATTCGCCGATATAGACTTCCGCAAGCTTCTCGGCCGCGCCGATCAGCAGGCCGCCGACGATTGCGCCCAGAATGGAATCGAAGCCGCCGAGCACGAGGACGGGAAGCGCCTTCAGCACCACCAGCGACAGCGAGAACTGCACGCCGAGCCGGGCGCCCCATAACAGGCCCGCGACAAGTGCCACGATACCGGCCGCCGCCCAGACTGTCGCCCAGATCCAGGGCAGTTTCAGCCCAACGGCAAGGGCCGCGAACTGATCGTCCGCCACAGCCCTGAATGCCAGGCCGACCCGCGTGTAGCGAAAGAAGATCGACAGCAACGCCACCATCCCAGCGGCAACGGCCGCGGCGAACATGTCGAACTGGCTGACAAGCACGCCGCCGAAATCGAGAGGAAGATCCTCGATCCCGAGATCAAGCCCGTGGACCTGCGTGCCCCAGATCAATTGAGCCGCACCCTCGATGATGTAGGAAAGCCCGAGCGTCGCCATGAACAGCGTGATCGGCGGTTTGTTGGTCAGGGCGCGCAGCACGGTGCGTTCGATGGCAATGCCGATCAGCACCATGACCGCGAAGGTGATAACGAAGGCCAATGCGAAGGGCACACCGCGTTCGACGAGGCTGACGAAGGTCAGCGCCGCAAACAGCAGCATCGACCCTTGAGCGAAATTGAGTACGCCCGAGGTCTTGTAGATCAGCACGAAGCCGATCGCGACGAGCGAGTACATGACGCCGGACAGCAGGCCGCCCACCAGCACTTCGATGAAAAACGCCCAGTCGAAATCCGCCATCATATGCCCTCCCCGTCTTCGTTCTCCGGCGCAACGCCAAGATAAGCATCGATGACGCTCTGGTCGGCGCGGATCTCATCCGGCGTCCCGTCGGCGATCTTGCGGCCGTAATCCAGGACCGCGATCCGGTCGGAAAGCTGCATAACCACGCCGATATCGTGCTCGATGAGGATCACCGTCGTTTCGTATTGATCGCGGGCAGCACGGATGAAGTCCGCCATGTCGTTCTTCTCTGTCGCCGTCATGCCCGCCATGGGTTCGTCCAGAAGCAGGATCTTCGGCTCGGCCACCAGGGCGCGGGCAAGCTCGACGCGCTTTTGCAAGCCATAGGGTAGCGTCCCCGCCAACCGGTCGCCGACATGGTCGAGATGGAGGAATTCAAGGATGCGGATTGCACGCTCACGCGTATCCGCCTCTTCCCGGCGCGCGCGGGGAAACCCCAGAACCTGTTCGGCAAAGGTCGAGCGCACCCGATGCGCCAGACCGGCGACAACATTGTCGATGACGCTCAAGCCCTTGAACAAGGCCAGGTTCTGGAAGGTTCGGCTGACGCCTAGGGATGCCAGTCTTTCGGTCGGCACATGCCGATAGGAGGTAGGCCCAATGCGCACATGACCGCGGTCCGAACGATAGACGCCGCTGATGACGTTGATCAGCGAGCTCTTGCCGGCGCCGTTCGGCCCAATGATCGCGCGGATCTCGCCGGGCTTGACCGACAAGTCGACGTCAATGAGAGCCGCAACGCCGCCAAACGATAGGCTGATCCCGTGCAATGCGAGACCATTCGCATCCTCGGACGCATCCGGCACGCTCTTTTCGTCCACCGGCGATGAAGAGCTGCGGCCACTTTGTTCTACGGCATCCTGCAGTAACGCACCGGTTGCCAGTGCGTCGAAGGAATAACTTGCGGCGGGCATTTGCTGTCCTCCATACAGCGTCCGGGTCGGCGCGAATGCGGCGCGCACTTTCCCCGTTGCGTGGACCGCTTCCGGTCCACGCTCTCGTGATCGGTCTCTTGCGAGATATGAGGGTCTAACCGGCCTTATTCGGCCGCGACAGCCTGCGCGCTAGCGGCCTCTTCGAGTTCGCGAACCAGCGGGATCACATGCTTGCCGAAATATTCGACCTCTTCCTGGAAATGCAGGAAGCCGAGCAGGATCAGGTCCGCGCCCGCCCGCTTCAGCTCGACGACCCGCTCAGCGACCTGGTGCGGCGTACCGATGAGATTTGAGCGGAAACCGTCATTATATTGAACGAGATCCTCGAAGGAGGATTTTGCCCAGTTGCCCTCGCCTTCCGGCGACGCCTTGCCGGCATTCTTCACCTCATGACCGAAGGCCTTCACAGCATCCGGATTGGCCTTCTCGATGATCTCGGCAAGAACAGCCTTGGCTTCCTCTTCCGTCTCGCGGACGATGGCAAAAGCATTGACGCCGACACGAACGGAATGACCGTTTTCCCTCGCCTTCGACTTGAGGTCGTCAACCTGCTTGCGGATCTCGACCGGCGTATTGCCATTGGTGAAGTACCAGTCGGATACGCGCGCTGCCATGTCGCGGGCCGCCCGTGAAGAACCGCCCTGGAAAATCTCAGGCTGCGGATCGATCGGCTTCGGCTTCAGCGAATATTCGTTGAAGCGATAGAAGTCGCCGCGGAAGGTGAAGTTGTCTTCGGTCCAAATGCCACGAAGCGCCCGGATGAATTCTTCCGACCGGCGATAGCGTTCGTCATGATCGAGCCAGTGCTCGCCGATCGCCGCGAACTCGCCGCGGAACCAGCCGCTGACGATGTTAACGGCGACACGCCCGTTGGTCAGGTGATTGATGGTCGCGATCTGCTTTGCCGCAAGAGCCGGGTTCCACGGTCCGGGAAGCAGCGCCGCGATGACTTTGAGTGTGGTCGTCGATTCCAGCAGCGCATGGCTGAAGGCAACCGATTCATGCTGGAACTCTGCGCCGTAGCCGGCGGTAAAGCGGATCTGGCTCAGCGCATATTCGAAGCCGCTGGCTTCCGCGATCTGCGCGAGCTTTCTGTTATACTCGATCGTCCAACTCGTTCGCTGCTCGATATTCGAGATCACCAGGCCGCCCGAAACATTCGGCACCCAGTAGGCGAATTTGACCACCTCGTTCGCAGCGTTGGACAATGTCATACCGGTTTTTCCTCTTCAATTTGTCCGATTACTCTATAGATTTAATAGGTTTTTGAAAGGCAAAGACGTACCAATATCACTGGTGTCTGTGATCGATCGTCCACTTCGGAGACGTTTTTGAGGGAAGAATTTACTCTTGGAAGGTGGATGCCGTTGAGCAAATTCCAAACACCTGTCGTTCCGAAGGGACATAAGGAAGCAAGACTGTGATCTACGAGATCAGAATTTACGACTGCCTGCCCGGCCGATTGCCCGCGCTGCTCAACCGCTTTGCCGAATATACGCTGGCTATATGGGACAAGCACGGTATCAGGCAGGCGGGTTTCTTCACCACAATCGTGGGCGAAAACAGCCAGCATCTCACCTATCTCATCGCCTGGGAATCGCTGGCCGATAACGATGTGAAATGGAAGGCTTTCACCACTGATCCCGCATGGCATAAGGCCCGCGACGAGTCAGAGCGCGACGGGCAAATTCTTTCCAATATCTCTAACCAGCTGTTGTCACCGACCGCCTTTTCGGCAGTGCAGTAAGACACCACCGATCCGCGCTTGCCCCCAGTCGGAATTCCGCCCGATCTGGTCATCCGCAGAAGTGATGAAGAAACGCGGCTCTTAGAATATCGCCAACACTGCCCGAATGTCCGGAATGGGGCGCTTCGCCGACGGCTCTTCATCGACATCGGTGCCAAGGTATCGAACTGTGTTCTAGATCTTGCTGTGGCCGAGCAATATCTGGATGGCTCGAAGGCTGCCAGTTTTCTTGTAGACGATCGAGGCCTTAGTTCGACGCAGAAAGTGGGTGCTATACTCCTCCGGTCTCGGACCAACGGCACAGTTGTGTTTAGGCGTGGAATATTGGATGCCGATAAGGGGTGATTTTGGATGCTGATTGATGGCTGCAAGCATCTGGCACGCTCGGAGTTCTTGAAGGAATTAGAACCGCCGGCCACTTTACATCCTTGGTGAAATACGCGGCCGATTTTTTAGGATGTCTCGCTCGCCTGCCGCCGCTCGGCTTCGGCCACGCCAACATGCTCGGCCGATACGCCTTCACACTCCCCGAATTCGTCGCTCGCGGTGAACTCAGGCCGCTACGCGATCCGAAAACCGCCGATCCGGATGACGAGCCTTGAAATCCTTATGTTTTTCCGTTCCGTTGCTACTCAGACTCCTCGTTCGAGCCACCTGATCTCTTCGGCTTAGTCACTGTCCTGGTTGCCAGACGCCGTGGTGAACTTCTTCTTCCACTCATAGAGAGAATACTGGCTGACACCCAGCCGCTGCGAAACTTCGGCAACAGGATAGCTCCGTTCCGTGGTCTGACGCACCGCGTCGCGCTCAAACTTTTGGCTGAGATTCGATTTGCTCATGATGTTCTTCTTCCTCAAATTTAGGAAAGAAGGCGTTTACAAATCTTGGGGCTATTCAGATTGCCTGCGTTGGGCAGGACTGAAAACAGCGAAGACGCATAACGCATTCCTAAATTTTGAAGACGCCGCATCCCTCAAGGATGTCTTGGGCAGTTTTTAAATGGTCAATCGTTCTTGATATATCGGTCAATGGTTCGAAGGATCGCAGGGATGTTGCGGTGCCGCTGATCAAATGTCGCTCGAGGCGATAATCGCATCGGCAACGGATGCGATCGTCACCTTTGACGTCATCGCTTTTTCGCGAAGGCGCCGATAAGCCTCCTCCTCCGAAATATTGCGGCTGGCCGACAATATTCCGACAGCCTTTTCTATTCTGCGCCGGGCCTTCAATGTGTCGTCCAGCGATTTGATCCGCTGCTTCAGTCTTGCTTCGTGGGTGGCAAGGCTGACCGCCGTCGTCAAGGCGGCCAATATGCCGAAGATCCTCACCGGCTTCGACAGGACCCCATGAACATTCATGCGTTGCAGTTCCGTCAGGATCTCCGGCGTCTCGAAGGCAATGATCGCGATCCTGGCCGCAGTGTCACATGTCGTCACCCACGCCGGCGTCCGATTGTTCCGATCCGGATTGAGCAGGAACAGGACGACATCGATGTAGGTCGGCAGTGCTTCAGGGGCCGGCCAGATCGCCTCCACCTGACAACCAACACGCTTTATGTGGGCAAGGAACGTGGATCGGTCATTGTCATCAGGATGAATGACAAGAACACGCATCCGGCGCAGGCGCCGCAGCATGTCTTCATCTTTCACGGGGATGCGCTCGTTCATCGTCTACCTATCTGCTGAGCGAGCGATCGTAAGCGACGAGATAAGGATCGGCTCGAATAGGCGCATTGCTACGCCAGACGATATCAAAATCACCGGACATGTTCGCTCTTCCGATCAGTGGCCGCTGCGTGAAGTGATTTGTATCGAGATCGATTGACTTGTCTCCGCTCGGTCCCTTGAACACCGCACTGGTCAAAATCGGCAGAATGGAATCACTATCCGTTTCGCCGCACTGACGAACCGCATCGGCATAAATATGGACCAGCGTGTAACATACTTCCGTGTAAGTCCCGGGCGTTTTTTGCTCACCATAGCGTTTCTGAAACGCCGCAACGAATGCTCTGTTTTGCGGATTATCGAGCGTCCCGAAATAGGGCAAAGCCGAGAGATGGCCGGCGCGCGCGCCGGGCGACATCTTGCTGAGTTCGGATTCCGTGGTGGTCAGCGAGGCAATCGGAATATCCTGGCCGCCGCGCTCGACACCATGGAAGGCTTCGTAAAGCAGCACGCCATCCTCCCCAACGACCGTCGACATGATTGCATCAGCGCCGGAAGCGACCGCCCGCTTCAACGCAGGCTCGAACCGGGCGAGCGGAGTACCAAAGGGGAAGTAGATTTCCTCGACCACCGTGCCGCCGCTGTCCGATAGGAACTCGTTGACGATACGATTGATCTCGCGTGCGTAAAGCGTGTCGGAGCCGAACAGCGCAATTCTTTTCCCATGATGGGCAAACAGATATTCAAGAAGCGGCACGATGACCTGATTAGGCACTGCCCCACCATAAATCACGTTCGGTGAATATTCGAATCCCTCATAGACGGAGGGATAGAAGAGAATGCCGTTGTAGCGCTCGACGATCGGGAGAACCGCCTTGCGGCTGGTCGACAGACAACAGCCGAAGATCGCGTTGATCCCCTGTTTCAGCAGTAACTCCGTTGCCATCCTATCATAGCGTTGATCGCTGCCGTCGGGGTTGACGATAACAGGTTCTATGAGCCGGCCGCCCACGCCACCCTGTGCGTTCAATTCTTCACAGGCAAGCAGCACGCCCTGGATATGCGCGGTCTCGGTCACTGCCATGGGACCGGATTGCGAAAAAAGGACGCCAATCTTGATCGTGTTATCCACCATGGTTCAATTGCCCGCCCTGAGGTTCCCGTCGATCCATCCGGCGACAGCAAGAAGCTGCTCGTCCGCGTTCGGGCGTCCCATCAGCATCATACCGATCGGAAGGCCGTCTGGCGACATGCCAATCGGGATCGAGATGCAGGGAAAGCCTGCGAGGTTGCCGATCCAGCAAAACCACGTCATGGAATCCTGCGTCGTCACCCGGCGCCCGCCAAACTCCTGCCATTCCTCGCCAGCGCGCGGCGCGACAACCGGCAGCGTCGGCAGTACCAGAGCATCCCAATTGCCGAGATCGGCGAGGCGCCGGCCCAAGACTGCCCGAATTTGCTGTGCTTTCAGCAGATCCACGCCGGCAAGCAATTTCCCCGCCTCCAGATGAGCCCGGGTAACGGCATCGTAGCCGGCGGCATTCCTTGCCAGCAAAGGCGCATGATAGGCGGACGCCTCGCAATGAAGTATCGTCTCCCAGGCGGCAAAATAACCGGCAATATTGCTGAGGGCCGCCACGGTGACGTCGGCATCACATCGCGACAAGGCAGAGCGGATTGCGGTATCGACCTCAGTGGATCGTTCAAGCCCCTTCCCCGTCAGATGGATCAGTTTCGGACGGCTCCCTGAAACCGTATCGTCAAACGGCATGGCATGGCGCGTCGCCGGATCTTTTATGTCGGCCCCGCAGAAAAACGGCAAGAGATGCCGGAGATCCTCCAGCGCTGCCGCCATCGGTCCCGGCGCATCCATTGACCAGCTGAGCGGCAAGATACCATGGCGCGATGCACGCCCGTAGCTCGGTTTGAAGCCATATATCCCGCAGGCTCCGGCGGGAATGCGGACGGACCCTCCAGTATCGCTGCCGAGCGCCGCCGCGACGATGCCGGCCGCCACCGCCGCACCTGATCCTCCGCTGCTGCCGCCAGTTATACGATCGGGATTGTGAGGGTTTTTGGTGGGGCCGAAACGCGACGTCGAATTGGTCGCGCCATAGGCCCATTCATGCATGTTGGTCTTGCCGAAAATTATGGCTCCGGCAGCACGCAGATTGGCGACCATCGTGGCATCCGTGCCGGCGGGCTCAAGCGGCAGTGCTTCGGAGCAGGCCGTCGTCGGATAGTCTTGCGTTAAATAGTTGTCCTTGATCGCGATCGGAATGCCGTCAAGGACGCTGAGCGGCCTGCCCTGCATTCGCCTCACGTCAGCGGCCTCGGCTTGTGACATGACGTGCGCCGGCTCAAGCGCGACGAATGCATTCAAACTCTTAAACCTCACTGCGCGGTCGAGCGCTCGCTCGGCGAGAAAGGATGACGAAACGGCGCCGGAGCGAAGCGCCGCGACCTGCTGAGTCAATGTCTCCGTCTCAGTTTGCATCGCGCACCTCCGGGCTAAAGAAATGCGCCGGCTCTTGCGCGGGCTCGACGTCGAATTTGTCGAGACCGCCGCGGATGCGCTTGAGTGTCGCCGCCATGCGAGCGAGTTGATCCCTGGTCAATTCCGGATACAGTTCCATCATTTAGACTCCCAGCAGCTCTTGCTGAAGTTGTTTGTCTGCGCTCAAGCGGTCGCGATCGGTCTCCAGGCGGATTGCGCCCTTCTCCATGACGTAAGCGCGCGTTGCGATCGACAGGCAGAAATCGAGATCCTGCTCTGCGACAAGGATGGCGATGCCGCGATCACGATTGATCCGCTTCAGCACGCCGGCAATTTCGTCGATGGTCGACGGTTGAACACCTTCGGTGGGCTCGTCGAGCAGAAGGATGTGCGGTTGGACCGCCAGCGCCCGGGCAAGGGCCAGCACCTGCTGCTGACCGCCGGAAAGGCCTCCCGCAAGATCGCCAGCTTTCGGCTTGAGCATCGGGAAATCCGCCATCGCGGATTCGACGGCCTTCCCGCCGTTATGACCGTTCGCCTCGGCGGCGACGGCAATATTTTCTATCACCGTCATGCGCGGAAAGACAAAGCGCCCCTGCGGGACATAGCCTAATCCGAGCTTTGCACGTTTTGCCGGAGAGGCCGGCGCTGTCACGCCACCGATTTCGACGTGGCCGTGACTGGCGGGTATCAGGCCCGTGGCAAAGCGCATTAGTGTTGATTTGCCGACGCCGTTGCGGCCAAGGAGAGCGACCACCTCACCGGCATCGACGTGAAGAGTAACGTCACGGATGATGACGGTCTTGCCATATCCGCCCGTGGCGTTGACGATCCTAAACATGCGCGCGCCTCCCGAGATAAATGTCCAGAACCCGGTCATTCGCGCGCAGCGTATCGATGTCGCCTTCCGCAAAGACTTCCCCCTGGTGAAGAACGGTGACATGGCCTTCAAGCGTTCTGACGAACTCCATGTCGTGCTCCACGACGATGACGGTCGTGTATCTGGCAAGGATGCGAACCAGGGAAGAAAGCTCTCGCGTCTCCTCGTTGGTCATGCCGGCAGCCGGTTCGTCGAGAAGGATGACGCGAGGAGTGAGACACAGCACCATGCCGATATCCAGCCATTGCTGTTGGCCGTGCGACAGGACAGAGGCCTGAACGGCCGCCTGATTGGTGAATCCGAGCATGCCCATGATCTTCCCGCTGATCTCCGTCGCAGCGGTCTTGTTGCGGGTCCGCGCATAGGCGGCCATCCAGAGATTGTCGAAGACGGTCAGCGAGCCAAAAACCTGCGGCTTCTGGTTTTTTACCCCCATGCCCCTGCGAACGCGCTCGAAGATCGGCGCTCGGGTAATGTCGTCGTCTGAACCGAGGTAGATGCTCCCAGCCTCCGGCGTGTAAATGCCGACGCATGTCTTGAGGAAAGAGCTCTTGCCGGCGCCGTTCGGGCCGATCAGGGAAGAGGGACGACCAGGTTCGAAAAGGCGAGACACGCGATTGACGGGAACCACACCGCCGAACCGCTTGAACGCGTCACGGGTTGCAAGGTTTTTCGCGGGGCCGGCCTGAGCCGCGGCATCCTTGAGGAGACCTTCCAGCACATCGGGATCGATCGACACCGCCCCCGCATCGCGCGCGGCGGCGTTGGTATCCGGAAGGTATTGGCGCCAGAGATCACCGAGTGCGCCCAGCATTCCGTTTTTCAGGAACAGGACCAGAAAGATCAGCACCACACCCAGGATGAGCGTCGTCTGGCCACCGACGGCACCGCCGCCCAGCCAATAGGAAAGACCACCGACGGCAATCGCGCCGACGAAAGCGCCCGACAGCGTTCCAAGCCCGCCCACCAGAACATAAATCGGCACCAGCAGCGCTTCCTGCACCGAGAAGATCGACGGGCTGAGATAATTTGCCCATGCGCCGAACAAGGCACCCGCAACACCTGCGACGGCACCCGCATAGGCAAAATTCGCCACCTGATACATCCGAACGTCATAGCCCAGCAGTTCGGCCTTCTGGGCGTCGATCCGGATGCAATCGACGACACGCCCGAAGGTGCCTTTCATCAGCCAGCGCGTCAGCAAATAGACGAGTGCCGAGATCAGGATCGTCGCGACGAAGACCGCGACGGGACCGAGCGCTTCGGCATTGCCGCCAAAACTCAGGACCATGCCGGGAATATTCGACAGACCATTGTCGCCACCAATCGACGCCTGGCCGACATCGAGCTGAAAGGATTGGGTCAGGGACCACAGCAACAGCGTGAGAGTATAGGAGAGGATCGTGCTTTGAAGCGGCCCCATCCTGGCAAAGAAAATGATCCACCCGAGGGCCGCCGCACACAGCCCCCCGAAGGCAGCACCCGCGGGCAGGCTCCAGATCAGGGTGTTGCCGGTGACAGGACTAAGATTAAGCACGATCACGCTACCAAAGTAGCCGCCGAGACCATAGAAGGCGGTCTGTCCGAGGCTCAATAGCCCTCCTCTGCCCCAAACGATATCGAGGCTGAGACCAAGCAGGCCAAAGATGATCCAGGATGTGGCGACATAAGCGAGATAGGGATTCATCACGCTCGCGGCGATAAGGGCGGCACCGGTCGCGATGATCGGAAAGGTGAGCCCGGCGGATTTGTAGAGTTTCTCTGAAAAGGTCATCGGCGGCTCACATCTTGCGGCGCCATTTGGCCGATATCCCCATGGGATAGAGCCAAAGCAGCAATGCCGTAACGAGGAAAAAGAAGGCGTCGCCCGCCACGGAGGTAAGAAAGCTTGCCGTGATCGAAGCCCCGCCACCCAGGCCGATTGCCGCAAGAACGCTCCCCGTCAAGGTGACCGGACCGGCAACAACGACGGTGAGGAATGCCTTGATGACGAAAGCGAAGCCCATCGATGGAGTTGCCGGCACGATCGGCAAAAGCACAGCGCCCGCAAAACCGGCAAGCCCGCATCCGATGGAGAAGGTCAGCGTGTTGACGCGTGACGATTCAATGCCGATAGCCTGCGCCATCTCCGGGACTTGGATCGCGGCGCGAGCCTTCATGCCATAGACCGTGCGGGTCATCAGACCATAGACGAACAGGCCCATCAGGGCCGCAATCCCGATCATCAGAAGCGGATAGCCGGCCAGGCTGTAGGCTCCGATCTTGAGGCTGTAGCGTGGCATGCCGATGCCCGGGGAGACCGTGCCAAAGATCAGCACCGCCAGTTGATAAAAGGCAATGCTCAATCCCCAGGTCGCGAGCATCGTGTCGAACAATCGACCGTACAGGCGGCGAATGATCAAGATTTCGACCGTCGCACCGATCGCCATGGTGACGACGACGGCAATCGGAATGGACAGGACATAGGGAATGCCCGACTGCGTCGCCGTCAGCGCCGTGTATGCGCCGATCATCAGGAATTCGCCGTGGGCGAGGTTGATGACGCCCATCAGCCCGAAGACGACCGCTAGCCCGATCGTTGCGATCAGAAGGATGGATGCGCTTGAGAGCGACGACAGAAGCACCGTCGCCAGATAGTCGATTTGCATGGAAACCTCCTCAATCGAGCGCTCTCCGGCGGGAAAGCGCTCGATGACCTAACCCTACTGGTCTTCCGGGGTGAATTGCTTGGCGAGCGACGGATGGGCGACAAGGTCACATTTCTCGTTCTCGTAGGTGGGAGCGGCATCAGGGAAAGTTTCGACAATCTTGAAGCTATGCTTGTCGTCGCCTTCAGCGATGTAGATATTCTGCCGCAGATGATGCGAACCGGGCTCCAGTTTCACCATGCCGTTTGGCGCTTCGAAGGTCAGACCGCTTTCGAGCGCCGCAACGACTGGTTTGGTATCCGCGCTACCCGCTTTGTTGACTGCTGCGGCCCATAGATGCACCGCATTCCAGACGTCGACCGCTTCGGAAACGATCGGCGTGTCGCTGCCGTATTTCGCCTGCCACAGTTTGACGAATGCGGCGTTTGCGGGATTTTCGACGGGCTGGAAATATCCCTGGCTGGCGATCAGACCCTTGCCGGCTTCCGGCGAAACGACAACCTGCTGATTGCCCGAGCCGTAGTTCGTCGACACCACGCCGATGGTATCCTTCAGGCCAGCCGCCGCAAATTGTTCAAGAAATCCGGTCTGGTTTGCGCCGACTGGCAAGGCGACGACAAAATCGGGCTTGGCGGCCTGGATCTTTTGGATCGTCGGCGCATAGTCTGTGACCGTCAGTGCCAGGAAGTCCACGCCAACGACTTCGGCACCAGCCTTTTTGGCGTATTCCTTGATCCAATGGGCGGAAATGGTCCCGAAATTATAGTCGGGCGCCATGACATAGATCTTCTTGCCGTATTTCTTCACGGCCCAATCGATCAGGACCGAAAGCTGCTGCGAGGCGGAGGACCCCGTAACGAAGGTCTGCTTGTCGCAAGCACCGCCCTCGTAGAGCGCGCTATAGAAATAGGGAATATTCGCCTTGCGAGCGATCGGCCGGATCGCCTCTCGCGATGAGCTCGTTAGTCCGGCAAACAGGGCCTTCACCTGATCTTTCAGGATCGCCGTGTTGGAATATTGGATATACTTGCTCTGTTCCGACTGCGCATCATAGGAGACAACATCGATCGGCGCGCCGAGCACACCGCCTTTGGTGTTGATGTCGTCCACGGCAAGTTTCAGGGCGTTGTTCTGCTGGATGCCGTAAATATTCAGGCCGCCGGTCAGATCGAAGATCGCAGCAATTTTGGTGTCGGCGAGAGCAACGGCCGGCAAGAGTGCCAGGACCGTCGATACTGCGATAGTTTTGGCTGAAAGAGCTGTTCCCACGGTTATTCATCTCCATTTGTAAGAGCTGAACACCGATTATCCGCATGATTGCATATTTTTAAACGCAAAACGACGCTTGAAGAACTGATGTCCAGCAGCGTCGAGTGGATTTATGTGCATCTTTGCACCCAATTTGAATATCAGAGACAGAGACGACATGTCAACGGCGTTTCGATAGCGTCCGATGAGGATGCGCGACCTGTTTTGCCTAACGGCCCGGATTGCACGCCTTGAACGGAATCGAACCGTAAGCACTGTTC
>Ga0136846_1207540_pt1 | contig 17877 bp, 14 predicted proteins | sample HopSoiMetagenom2_FD_96841 | JGI IMG/M metagenome (GOLD analysis project Ga0136846, IMG submission 96841) | Grasslands soil microbial communities from Hopland, California, USA - 2 Assembly 2016 (version 4) | ecosystem: Environmental > Terrestrial > Soil > Grasslands | place: USA: Hopland...
AATAAGTAGAGCATGATGTCGTCCGAAAACCGCTCACACTTTTCGGCATCATGCTCTAGCGACCTGATTCGACGCGACAGCAAACGTGAACCAGGAACAGAAAAGGCCCGGTTGGGAAAACCGGGCCAGTCCGTTCTGATCGGAGGTCAGATCAGAATATGAGTAATGCCAAATCCGGTTCTTCGAACCGAATTAGAACGTACGCTGGAAGCGAAGGATACCAGCCCAGGTATCCTTGTCGGCGGCGTCATAGTTCGTGTAGGTCAATTCCGGCTCGATCAGCAGGTCCTTGACGGGGTTGAACTTAACGTTCGTCGTCGCGGAAAGAGTCTTCAGGTCATCATAAGCAACCTGCACATTCCACTTCAGCTTGTCGTTGACCGGAACACCAACGCCGCCCCAGACAGCCCAGTCACCCCAGCCGAGACCGTCTCCGCCTGCGCCGGCATACTTGTTGAGCTTGTCGCCATCGGTGTTGTAGCCGCCCATGACAAAAGCGGTAAGAATGCCGAAGTCGGCATCGACGCGAGCCTTGACAGCGCCTTCTTCGACGATGGAGTCGTAGCCACCGACGACGCGGAACTGCCACGAACCGGCCTTATAGCCAGCACCGGCAACAACGTCCGGAGCATAGTGGTCGGAGCTGTCTTCGTGGTTCGCGCCGGTTGCGCCCGTGCCGGAATTGGAATCTTCCAGCGAGATCACGGCGGTGAAGCCGTTGCCGGCATCATAGTTGTAGGTCAACTGGTTCAGCTCGTCGCCACCATTGATACCGTATTCGATCACGTCGTCGTTGATGACGTCGCCGGCATAGCCGAGGAAGGTCGAGTAGACCGAATCATTCTTACCAACGAGGAAGCCACCGAGGCTAATATTGGCCCAAAGCAGCTTGTTGGTGGTGGAGTTGCCGTCGTTCCAGTCGAAACGATAGACCGTGGCGGTCTTCAACGGGCCGTATTCGGTATCCGATGCGGTAGAAATTCTCAACTCGGCGCGGGTATGCCAGTAGGTGCCGCGTTCACCGGCTTCCTGGCCAGCCTTGTAAGCATTGTACCAGCCACCTTCGGTACGAACCATGCCGCCGATCTTGAGGCAGGTTTCGGTGCCCGGAATGAAGAAATAGCCGGCGCCATAGGCGTCGCAGATGCGAACGTATTCAAGCGGCTCGGGCTCGGCAGCGACGATAGCGTCGGCTGCGTGAGCACCGGAAACTGCTGCCAGCGCAGCAGCGGAGCCGAGAAGAAGGCTCTTGATGTTCATAATAACTCCAGTTCCAATATTAATTAGGCAAGAGAATTCACGCCGAAAAACGACGCGCCCCACCCCACCTTGTGTTCAAAATTGACCCCTGATCTGGGAGAATCGAAACAACTAAGTCCCGCTTCCGATTTGCGAACCTACAGATCGAATTTTGCAGAGCAATATCAGTTACAAACTATAAGCGTATGTGACGCCTGTTTCGAATTTTGCGTTGCACAAAAATCACGTCGCAAAACTGTCACAAGAAAGATACATCCAGCAGCATGCGATTTGGAATTACTTTCAAATAGAACTCAGGTTATAAGAATATTTTCTATTAAAGAAAACTAATACATAAAATAAGTAAAACCATCCTTGTTATGCTAGGAACGAAAGCCGGTCACCTATCACCGAAACGCAAAAAGCCCGGCTCGAAAGCCGGGCTTTTCGTCACTTGCGTGACAAATCATATCATGACCGAAGTCAAATCAGATTAGAAGTTACGCTCGAAGCGGAGGATACCAGCCCACTGGTCTTCGTTGATCGAATCCCAGTTGCTGTAGGATACTTCCGGCTCGATCAAGAGGTTCTTAACCGGGTTCCACTTGACGTTCGTGGTAGCAGCAAAGACCTTCGAGTCGGTGTAGGCAAGCTGCAGGTTCCACTTCAGCTTTTCGTTGATCGGAACGCCAACGCCGCCCCAAACTGCCCAGTCGCCCCAGCCGATATCACCGGCTACGCCGCTGCTGCCAGCGCTTGCGTACTTGTTCAGCTTGTCGCCATCCGTGTTCCAGCCGCCCATGACGAAGGCCGAGAGAACGCCGAAGTCAGCGTCGACGCGAGCCTTGATGGCGCCTTCTTCAACGATGGAGTCATAGCCGCCAACAACCTTGAAGGACCAAGCGCCAGCCTTGTAGCCGAGACCGGCGACAACGTCCGGAGCGTAGTGATCCGAGCTGTCTTCGCCGTTAACGCCGGTAGCGCCAGCGCCAGAGTTGCTGTCTTCCAACGAGATCACAGCCGTGAAGCCGTTGCCGGCGTCATAGTTGTAGGTGATCTGGTTGAGTTCGTACGGGCCGTCATAGACCACGTCGTCGTTGATGACGTCGCCAGCGTAACCAGTGAACTGGTTGTACTGCGAGTCGGTCTTACCAACGGTGAAGCCACCGAGGCTGATGTAAGCCCACAGCAGGTTGGTGTTGGTGGAGTTACCTTCCTGCCAATCCCAACGAATGATGGTTTCGGTCTTCAGCGGGCCGTATTCGGTGTCGGTCGCGGTGTCGACGTTCAACTCAGCACGAGTATGCCAAAGCGTACCAACGCGGCTCTGCGGGTCATAGGCGTCGTACCACTTGCCTTCCGTACGAACCTTACCGCCGATCTTGAGGCAGGTTTCGGTGCCCGGAATGAAGAAGTAGCCAGCGCCGTATGCGTCGCAGATGCGAACGTATTCAAGCGGCTCAGGCTCAGCAGCGACAATAGCGTCAGCAGCGTGAGCACCGGATACTGCTGCAAGCGCAGCAGCGGAGCCGAGAAGAAGGCTCTTGATGTTCATTATTGACCTCCAGTCAAAGTTTCATTCGAGAATGAGAACTACCCGAAGGTATTCCCTGCCCCATCCTCTTGTTTCAAGAAGTGGACGATCAATCGCCCTCGCTTCCGAATTTGAAAATACAAGACGCGAACTGTCACGCAATCTACATCTTGCCGGAAAGGGGGATTCACAGGAGCCTTACACAATTCCTGTTGCCGAAAGGACACAAGTCAGCAACACGGGCGCCACATTTGTTTAGACTTCGTTAAGAAAGCCCTTAATGTTTCGGCACTTACGAGCCAACATTAAATGAGCGTACGGGAACAGCGCAGCCGCCAACATGGCAGATCCGGGGCAAATCCGTGACATCAACGACACCGCGCGCGCCATTTCCGACATTTGCCGCTCTCCCCATCAATGGCGGGGAACGAACAAATGCCATTCCGAAGTCCCGGACCAATGCTCACGAGCATGCGATTCTGTTGCAGCCGATTCGTCGGGTGAACGACGATTCGGATTATTCGCCTATAAGATTGCAGCGGAATGACAAAAGAGGCTCGCTGAAGCCGCTAATAGAAAATGGGGTTTGAATGGATACTCTTCAGCGCAACCCCTCAACCTTTACGTCGCACAGCAGTCCCCGCCAGCCGACTTGGGACCACAGCATGTGGCCACCTCTTGCCTTATCCGATGCCTTGGCTTGCAGATTGCCGAGCGAGCGACGAGCCGCAATATGATGCGGCCAGCTTCAACACCCAGTCCGTCGACATCGAAAACCTGCATGGCGGCGTCGGGAAGCCCCACCTCGAAGGTGAGCCGCGCGCCGGGATCGAGTTTGACCCGTTGGGCAACATGGTCGAGAATTCCTCGAAATTTGCCGACCAACAAATAGCCGTCCTCGCCCTCCTGCGAGCTATCCTCGACCTGCAGGATCGTCTCCTGCCAGGCATCCGGGTTCCCGCCGCAGTCGAGCGTAACGAAGGAACCGGCCTTCACCTCGGTGACGTGGTAGCCGGGCCGGATCGTTCGCCCGCCATAATCGATCACCAACTCTTTCGCAGCATGGGGCTCCAACGCGATCAGCAGCGTGTCGAGCGTGGTGTCGCCGTGAAAATTCATCTCCAGGGGTCTGGCGTCGCCAATCATCCTGATATACCTTTATCTCAACTACTCTTGAGATATTGAGGCAACAGTGAACGAAAAGCAAGCCCTTGACGCTTTCGCGGCGCTCTCGCAGGAAACCCGGCTGCGAATCGTCCGCCTGCTGGTGACGGCCGGACCCGAAGGATTGCCGGCCGGCTCGATCGGCGAGGCCATGGACGGCGCATCCTCCTCGCGCATGTCCTTTCATCTGGCCCATCTCGAACATGCCGGATTAGTCGAATCCCGCCGCGAAGGACGCTCGATTATCTACACCGCCGCCTATTCCGCGCTCTCCGGCGTCATCGAATTCCTCATGCGCGACTGCTGCCAAGGCCATCCCGACGTATGCAGCCCGGCCTTCGCGGCGCTGTCTTCCTGCTGCAAGCCCGAGCAGGACGCCGCCCATGCATGATATCAACCAATCAGACCGGAACAAAAGAAAGTGAGACAGACCATGGATGTCATCATTTATCACAACCCCGACTGCGGCACTTCGCGCAACACAGTGGCGCTGATCCGCAATGCCGGCATCGAGCCGCATGTCATCGAATATCTGAAGACGCCGCCGTCGCGCGCGATGCTGATACAACTCATCGCGCGAATGGGGATAGCCGTTCGCGACCTGCTGCGAGAGAAGGGCACGCCCCATGCGGAACTCGGCCTTGGCGATCCGAGCCTGACGGATGACCAGCTTCTCGACGCGATGATGCGGCATCCTATCCTGATCAACCGGCCGATCGTCATCAGTCCGAAAGGTGTGAAGCTCTGCCGGCCGTCCGAAGAGGTTCTTGATCTGCTGCCTCCTCAACTCGGCGAATTCTTCAAGGAAGACGGCGAGCGGATCGTCGATGAGCGCGGCCGCCGTGTTGCGAGCGCGTGAGGAAGCATCGTGTCGATTTTTGAACGCTATCTTACTCTCTGGGTCGCACTCTGCATCGTGGTCGGCATCGCGCTCGGGCACGTCATGCCCGATGCATTCCAAGCCGTCGGCGCGGCCGAGATTGCCCGGGTCAACCTGCCCGTTGCCGTATTGATCTGGCTGATGGTCATTCCGATGCTGCTGAAGATCGATTTCGCCGCCCTTGGCGAAGTCGGCCGCCATTGGCGCGGCATCGGCGTGACGCTGTTTATAAACTGGGCGGTGAAACCCTTTTCGATGGCGCTGCTCGGCTGGCTGTTCATCGGCTGGCTGTTCCGGCCCTATCTGCCGGCCGCCCAGATCGACAGTTATATTGCCGGGTTGATCATCCTCGCCGCCGCGCCTTGCACCGCCATGGTGTTCGTCTGGTCGAACCTGACCAAAGGCGAACCGCACTTCACGCTAAGCCAGGTAGCGCTCAACGACACCATCATGGTCGTCGCCTTCGCGCCGCTCGTCGGCCTGCTGCTTGGCCTTTCCGCCATTACCGTGCCATGGGGCACGCTTGTCCTGTCGGTCGTGCTCTATATCGTCATTCCGGTGATCACAGCGCAATTCCTGCGCCGGAGATTGCTTGCTTCCGGTGGACAAAAAGCTCTCGACCAGCTCCTGGTCAAGCTCGGTCCAGTCTCGCTTGTCGCATTGCTGGCGACATTGGTGCTGCTGTTCGGCTTCCAGGGCGGAGAGATCGTTGCGCAACCGCTGGTCATCGCGCTCCTTGCCGTGCCGATCCTGATCCAGGTCTATTTCAATGCGGGGCTCGCTTATCTACTAAACCGCATCGCCGGCGAGCAGCATTGCGTCGCAGGTCCTTCCGCGCTGATCGGGGCGTCGAACTTCTTCGAACTCGCCGTCGCCGCCGCGATCAGCCTGTTCGGCTTCCATTCCGGCGCGGCACTCGCGACTGTCGTCGGCGTACTGATCGAAGTGCCGGTCATGCTTACCGTTGTTTGGGTCGTGAACAGATCCAAGGGCTGGTACGAGCGCGGCGACAAGGTCGCGGCAGCCGCCGAGGTCCATCGCTGATGCCGGACGATCTCGCGGATGCCTCCGCCGATCACCCAGACAGACCACCCGCGACACCGTCAAGACGGCAACCGCCTGTGAAGCCCTGGCTCGCTATCGCGGCGCTCGGCCTGACGCAGATCGTCGGCTACGGCACGCTCTATTACAGCTTCAGCATCCTCGCGCCCGCCATGGCGCGCGACTTCGCGTGGCCGACGGAATGGATCTTCGGCGCGCTGTCCGGCGCGCTGCTGATCGGCGGCCTGGCCGCGCCATGGGCGGGCCGCTGGATCGACCGATACGGCGCCGCGCGCATCATGACGGCGGGGTCGCTGGCGGCGGCAGTCGCTCTGATAGCCTGTGCCCTGGCGCCGATCGGCATTGCCTTCGTGCCGGCGCTGATCGCTATCGAGATCGTCTCGACGCTGGTGCAATACGGCGCCGCCTTTGCTCTTCTCGTGCAGCAACAGCCTCGAACCGCGCAGCGCAGCATCGTCTATCTGACTCTGATTGCCGGTTTTGCCTCGACGATCTTCTGGCCGATCACCACGGCCCTTCACAATATACTGTCGTGGCAGCATGTGTATGTCGTCTTCGCGGCGATGAATCTTTTCATCTGCCTGCCGATCCACGCATGGCTGTCGCGGCTGAGCGGGCCTCCCGATGAAACGGGCGACGCCGACACTGCCGCGCCGAACACAGAGGTCGATGGCAGCCTTCCCCTCGCCGCGCGACGGAGAGGTTTCATTCTCCTCGCGATCGGCTTTGCGCTCCAGAGCTTCGTCAGCTCGGCCATCCTCGTGCATATGCTGCCGCTTCTCGCGGCCCTGGGGCTTGGTGTCGCCAGCGTCATGGTCGGCACGCTCTTCGGCCCCGCGCAGGTTGCAAGCCGCTTCATCAACATGATGTTCGGCAAGAACCTGTCCCAACTCAGACTTGCGATGATTTCCGCCGCATTGCTGCCGGCATCGGCGGCGCTGCTGCTTCTGACCGCTCCCTCCTTATCCGGAGCACTGGCGTTCGCCGTGCTGTTCGGCATGGGCAACGGGCTTTACAGCATTGTCAGCGGCGTATTGCCCCTGGCTCTCTTCGGCAGCCCCGGATACGGCGCCCGCCAGGGTCAGCTCATGTCGGTACGCCTGATCGTCTCCTCGGCCGCCCCCTTCGCCTTCGCCCTGCTGATGGAGAATATCGGCGTGAGCTGGGCGCTGACGATCACCGCATTTCTTGGAAGCGGAGCCTTGCTGGCGTTTATGGGAATTGGGCGATTATATCGCGAGCCGCAGGCCGGTTAACACCGCAGGCCCTTGAGAGACCAGCGGTAGCGGCAATCTCAAGCACCGTCCACCGTAATAAGACCGGCAACGATCCGGTCCGTCGGCCGATCACTCTCGCCGAGCCCCTTAGAAACACCCGCCCGATCCGCCGCGCTGCGGTTCTGGCTCATCTTGCGCTTGCCCTCGATCCGGCCGATCGGCAGGCACAGCCCGACGATGCCTTTAAGCTGGGCCTTGATGAAAGGCTCCGGCGCGTCCGTCACGGCCCATGGCTCGGCGCGCGGCCCTTCGTAAAGATTGGTCAGGCGCGACACGACGTCAAGCAATCTATCCGCATCCTCGAAGAACTCCACCGGCCCATAGGCATGCACGGCGGTATAATTCCAGGTCGGCACGACCTTGCCGTGCTCCCGCTTGGCCGCATACCAGGACGGGCTGATATAGGCGTCCGGACCCATGAAGATGGCAAGGGCCTCGCCGATCGCCGGCGTCCGCCATTGCGGATTGGCCCTGGCAAGATGGCCGTAGAGCGTGCCATGCTCGCCCTCATCCAGATCGAGAAACAGCGGCAGCGGCGTCGAGAACAATCCGTCCGTGGTCGCGGTGACGAAATTGCAGAGGCGCGCTTCGCGCATCATGGCATGAAGTTCGGCGGGATCGTCTTCCCGAAAGGCTGGTGGAACATACATGGAAATCATCCTTGGTTTTCCAGAGCAATAGCGGCACACTGGCATGTTATAAACAGCCAGTTTGGAGAATAAATGGAAGACCAGTCAGAGGATGGGACCGGCCAAGCGCCCAGGCTCGGCGCACGCCGCATCTATGAAGAGCTGAAAGCGCAGATCGCAAACGGTATCTACGCCTCCGGCTCGCCCATGCCCTCGACCCGCTTACTCGCGGCCGAGCTCGGCGTGGCGCGCTCGACGGTCACCATCGCCTATGAGCAGTTGCTGTCTGAGGGTTTCATCGAGAGCAGGCAAGGCGCACGCACCCGCGTCACCATGCTGCGGCCGGTCGAATCTCTTCCAGAGCGAGCCGCCTCAACGGCCACAACCGGTCGCCGGCTCTCCGCTTATGGCGAGCGGCTGCAGGTGCTTCCGCGCTCACCGCAGCACAATCCATCAAAGCTGATTGCCGATTTCCGCTATGGGGACCTGGCCGCATCGGACTTTCCGACGCTTCTGTGGAAACGGGCGGTCGACGACACCGTCAGGCGGCGACGGGAGCGGCTGGCCTATGACGACCCTCGCGGCAGCCTTGTGCTCCGCACGGTACTGCAAGCCTATCTCTGGCGAGCACGCGGTATTCGCTGCGAGCTGGATCAGATCATTATCGTCAACGGATCGCAGCAAGGGCTCGACATCTGCACGCGCCTACTCGTCGATCCCGGCGATGCGGTCGTGGTCGAAGATCCCTGCTATGCGATGGCGCGAAACGTTTTCACGGCCGCCGGCGCGACCGTCGCGCCGATCCCGGCGGATCACGAGGGGCTGAAAACCTCCTTGCTACACGCCATCGACGCGCGGCTGGCCTTTGTAACGCCCTCGCATCAATTCCCGCTCGGCGGCGTCATGCCGATCGGACGCCGCAACGAACTGCTCGCCTGGTCGCAAAAATGCGGCGCCTATGTGATCGAGGACGATTACGACGGCGAATACCGTTACGATATTGCGCCGATCCCGCCGCTTCAGACGCTGGGTGGGGCGGACAATGTCATCTACCTGGGCACTCTCTCCAAGACGCTGTCGCCGACGCTTCGCATCGGCTACATGGTCGTGCCGCAAGAGCTGGGCGATGCATTCGCTGCCGCCAAGCGGCTCACCGACCGTCATTCGCCGCAGCTCGAACAGGAAGCGGCCGCGGCCCTGATTACCACCGGCGCCTATGAACGACACATCCGCCGAACGCGGCGACGCAACGCCGCCAGGCGTGCAACCCTGCTTGCCGCGCTGCGCACCAAACTCGGCGACCACCTCACAATCGTCGGCGCCGATGCCGGCCTGCATGTCATCGTCTGGTGCAACGCCATATCCGCAGGCGAGGAAAACCAACTGATCGAGCGCGCCAGACGGGCGGGAATCGGCCTCTATCCCGTAACGCCGACCTACGCCGCCGCTGACGCCCCCCACCGACCCAATCGCGCCGGCTTCATCATAGGCTATGCAAGCCTTGACGAGCATCAGATCGAACGTGGAGTGGATGCGCTGGCGAGGGTGCTGTTGTGAAAGTCCCTGTTGTGACGGAAACTGGGAGCGTGCCTCGCGACCACTGAAGGAAGAATTCAGCGGAGCCGGCTTGTCGCATTTTTAGGAAAATGGCGGAGAAGATGGGATTCGAACCCACGATACCATCACTGGTATACTCCCTTAGCAGGGGAGCGCCTTCGACCACTCGGCCACCTCTCCGGTGCGGCCCTGATAGGGCCATTCATTTATCGACGCAAGCCCTTTTTCGCCTGCGTGCACGTTCTCCCTGCATTCGGCGTTGCGCGCATCCCGCGGGGAGGAATCCGATGGCCGGCTTGCGGCCTCTGTCAGGCCAGGAGCTGCTTGAGGTCCGTGGTGGGATCGGCCAGAGCGGATTTTGCCGGGTTGATGCCGGTTTCCAGCAGCTTCTTGCCGGTCACATAGGCCTTTGCGTCGTTGATGGCGTCGACGGCGATGAAGCGGCCCTGCTTGAAATACCAGACCGAAGCCGAGCCTTCGCGGGTGCCGGGGCGCAAAAGGGTCTCGTCGTAACCGAGGTTGAAGCCGGCGATCTGCAATTTCACGTCATATTGATCCGACCAGAACCATGGCTTCGGATCGTAGCCGGCGTTTCCACCGGCGATGATCGCGGCTGCGGCCTCGGCCTGATCGACGGCGTTCTGGACCGATTCGAGGCGGATGCGGTCGCCGTTCCAGGGCAGTTCGGCGCAATCACCGATGGCGAAGATCGACGGATCGGAGGTGCGGGCGAGCGAATCAACGATGATGCCGTTGCCCACCTCCAAGCCGGCTTCCTTGGCAAGCCTGTCGTTCGGGGCGACGCCAATGCCGACGATGACGAAGTCGACGTCGATGGTGGAGCCGTCGGACAGTTCGGCGGCAACCACATGACCGTTCTTGCCGATCAGCTGCTTGAGGCCGGTCTTCTCACGGATGACGACATCGTGCTCCCGGTGGATCACCCGCATGATGTCGGCCGTCTCCTTGGCGGCGACGCGCTGCAGGATTCGGTCGGCCATTTCAATAAGCGTGACTTCAAGACCGCGATGTCGGGCGACGGCCGCCGCTTCGAGGCCGATATAGCCGCCGCCAATGATAAGGACGCGGCGGCCGGCGCGCATTTCAGCGGCGAGCTGATCGGCATCGCGCTTGTCTCGGGCAACATAGACGCCTTCGAGAGCACCGCCGACTGCGGGCGGCAGGCGGCGTGGCGTGGCGCCGGTTGCGAGCGCCAGCGTCTCGTAGTCGAGCGCGGAGCCATCCTGCATGATGACCTGCTTTGCGGCCCGCTTGATCTGCTCGACCCAGGTGGACAGGCGGATCTCGACATTATTGTCGGCATACCAATGCTCCGGGCGAAACAGCAGCCGGTCGAAGGCCATTTCACCGAGAAGATATTTCTTGGTCAGCGGCGGTCGCTGATAGGGAAGGCTTTCCTCCGAGCCGACAATGGTGATCGGCCTCAGATCTCCGAGCGCCCGCAATTTGGCGGCAAGCGCGAACCCGGCCTGCCCGGCCCCGACAATGACCAATCTGCCCGTCACGATCCTTACTCCATTATTGTTATAGCGGCTCGCCATCCTGATATAGGGCGTCGAGCCTATGGATTTCAGGGGTAACGCTTACCCTTGCAAGCGTCAATTGCATCTGACCTTGCATCTCGGATCGGGCAGAAATTGGGACAGACCTCTAGGCTGTTACGTCAACCCACCGGCGCTCGTGAAAGGAACGCGCCATGGCATGTACAGACTTTTCGATCCGCAGGCCGTCCGCGAAGCCGATGACCGACGCCGCATCGCCGGAAATGGCGCGGATCAGTTCGCGGCATTCGATGATCTTCAGGTCGTTGAAGCCAAGTCCATGGCCGGGCGCGGGGATGAACCGGTCATAGGGCTTGTGGGCGGGAGCCGCGAGGACCTTGCGGAATCCCTGTTCGGCCCTCCTGCCATCCGCCTGATAAAGCTCGAATTCATTCATGCGCTCCTGATCGTAGGTGATAGAGCCCTTCGAACCGAAGATCTGTAATGCAATACGGCCCTTACGACCCCAGGCGGAGCGATTCGCCATCAGCACGGCGGAAATACCGCCGCCGAGCCGCATCAATACATTGGCGAGATCGTGATTCTCCACACTGCGTCGGCCGCCATCCTTCAGGGGCCGTTCGGCATAGGGCTTTGCCATATCGGTGATGACAGCCTCGACATGGCCAAACAGGAACCAGAGCAGCGACAGCGGATGCACGGCAAAATCGTCGAGCGCGCCGTAACCGGAGGCAAGCTCGCTCTTCCAGTAGAACAGGCCTTCCGGATCGGCCATGAAATCCTCGTCCATCTCGACGCGGATATGATTGACCTCGCCGATGGCGCCCTCGCCGATCAGCTGTTTGATATGCCGCATCACCGGGTTCTGGATATAATTGTAGCCAAGAATGGCGACCTTGCCCGAGGCCTTGGCGGCGCTCAGCATGCGTTCGGCATCCTGATAGCCCGGCGCCATTGGCTTCTCGCACCAGACATGCTTGCCGGCTTCGAGCGCCGCGATCGCCATTTCCGGATGGAATTGATTGGGAGTGGTGACGGAGACAACATCGACCTCGGGGTCGGCGATCAGCGCGCGCCAGTCGGCGGTCGCCTTTTCGAAACCGAATTCGTCGCCGCGCTGCCTCGCAAGATCGGGATTGGCCTCGGCAAGATGCACGAGGCGCGGCCGCTGGACGTCACCGAACACGGTCTTGACCGCATTCCAGGCCAGCGCATGGCATTTGCCCATATAGCCGGTTCCGATCAATCCCACGCCCAATGGCTTCATTTCCGTTTCCTCCACAAGCTTCCCTCTGAAGCATAGGTGTTTTTTGGAATATTTAGACCGTTTTGACAAGCGGGCTCCCTAAGCGATTACATCTCGGGGGCGAATGAATTGGAATTTATTGATATGAATTCATCAGCTTAAAAATAATCGTGCCGACTGTATCAAAATCCGTTATCGTTCGAAATATGGAATGTTTGTTTCATTAACGGGCATGGTGGCGAGAGGCGGGGCATGGATAACAGCATCGAAACGCGAACCAAGGTGCCGCGGGATTTCGAAAGCCTGCGCAGCATCATCATAGAGCGCAAGGATTCCATGCCGAAACGGCTGGCGCAGGTCGCCGCCTTCGCGCTAGGCCATCCAGACGAAATCGCTTTCGGCACGACGGCAAGCATTGCCGCTGCCGCCGATGTTCAGCCATCGACGCTGGTGCGCCTTGCCCATCACCTTGGTTATGAAGGCTTCTCCGACCTGCAGAGCATCTTCCGCGAGCGGCTGCGCGACCGGACGCTGAGCTATGAGGAGCGGCTGATTACGCTCGAGCAATCCGGCATCGAGGATGAAGAGGCCGGCATTCTCTCCGGCTTTCTCTCGGCCGCCAGCCAATCCGTCAACAAGCTTGCCGCCACCATCGAGACCGACACCTTCGCCAAGGCGGTGGATGTGCTGGCGGCGGCCGAGACCATCTATCTGATCGCCAAGCGCCGCTCCTATCCGCTGACGGCGCATCTGACCTACGCCTTTTCCAAGCTGAACATCCGTCATCAGATCGTCGCCTCCCCCAACGGTATCGACGGTGAGATCGCGCGCTTTGCGACCGAGAAAGATGCGGCGATCGCCGCAAGCTTCTCCCCCTACGCCGCCGAAAGCCTGTTGCAGGCGCAGGACCTCGCCGCGCGTAAGGTGCCGGTGATCGCCATCACCGATTCGGCCTTTTCGCCGCTTGCCGCCTGCGCCACCCACTGGTTCGAAGTGGCGGAGGCGGATTTTGCCGGTTTCCGCTCCTTATCGGCGTCCATGGCGTTGATCATGGCCTTTCCCGTCGCCATTGCCGAACGGCGGCGGAAAGACACGGTTGGAAAACCTCAGAAAACTAAAATGGAATAAACATTCCGAATTGACAAAATTTCGGAACCAATGTTTCATTACATCCATGATCGCGGTCTCGGGAGATGGCCGCGAAATCGACCACAGCCCGGACGAAACGAAGACGCACCGGGACATTCAATGACGCGTGATCCAAGGAAAAACTGAAGAGTTTTCCAGGTCATGCCTGGACGGGAGGACATCATGGCACACGACAATCCTGGCACTCAGCCGGAGGCGACACTCGATGTCATCACCATCGGCCGCTCCTCCGTCGATCTTTACGGCCAGCAAATCGGCTCGCGGCTGGAGGATATCGCCTCCTTCGCCAAATCGGTGGGCGGCTGCCCGGCGAATATCGCCATCGGCACGGCCCGGCTCGGCCTGAAATCCGGTCTCATCACCCGCGTCGGTGACGAGCAGATGGGCCGCTTCATCCGCGAGCAGACGGCGCGCGAAGGCGTGGCCGTCCAGGGGATCGCCACCGATAAGGAGCGGCTGACGGCGCTGGTGCTGCTGGCGGTCGAGGCCGAAGGCGTCTCGCCGATGATCTTCTATCGTTCCGACTGCGCCGATATGGCGCTCGACGAAAACGACATCGACGAGGATTTCATCAAATCCTCCCGCGCCGTGCTGGTCTCGGGCACGCATTTTTCCAAGCCGAACACCGAGGCTGCCCAGCGCAAGGCGATCCGTATCGCCAAGGCAAATGGTCGCAAGGTGATCTTCGATATCGACTACCGGCCAAACCTGTGGGGCCTCGCCGGCCACGCGGAAGGGTTCGAGCGCTATGTGAAGTCGGATCGCGTTTCCTCGAAGATGAGGGAGACGCTGCCGGATTGCGATCTCATCATCGGCACGGAAGAGGAGATCATGATTGGCTCGGGCGTCGACAACGTGCTCGGCGCGCTGAAGGAAATCCGCCGCCTTACGCCTGCGACCATCGTGCTGAAGCGCGGCGCCATGGGCTGTATCGTCTATGATGGGCCGATCTCGGACGACCTCGAAGCCGGCATCGTCGGTGAGGGATTTCCGATCGAAGTGTTCAATGTGCTCGGCGCCGGCGATGCCTTCATGTCCGGCTTCCTGCGCGGCTATCTGCGCGACGAGCCACTGAAGACCTGCGCCACCTGGGCAAATGCCTGCGGCGCCTTCGCGGTCTCGCGCCTGCTGTGCTCGCCGGAATATCCGACCTGGGCCGAACTGGACTTCTTCCTGAAGACGGGCAGCGAGCACCGGGCTCTGCGCAAGGATGAGGCGATCAACCACATCCATTGGGCTTCGACCAGGAATGGCGAGATCCCGCTCCTGATGGCGCTCGCCATCGATCATCGTTCGCAGCTGGTCGGCGTCGCCGACGAACTGGGTGTCGGTCACGACAGGATCGTTGCCTTCAAGCGCCTGGCGGTCGAAGCAGCGGCGCGGGTGTCAGGCGGTCGTTCCGGCTATGGCATGCTGATTGACGAGCGTTTCGGCCGCGACGCTTTCTTCGATGCCGCCATCAAGGATTTCTCCTGGATCGGTCGCCCCGTCGAACTGCCGGGGTCGAAGCCGCTGAAATTCGAGTTCAGCCAGGATATCGGCTCGCAGCTCGTCGAATGGCCGCTCAATCATTGCATCAAGTGCCTGTGCTTCTATCATCCGGACGATCCCAAGGAGTTGAAGGCGGAGCAGCAGGAAAAGCTGCGCACCCTGTTCGAAGCGGCCCGCAAGGTCGGCCGCGAACTGCTGGTCGAGATCATAGCCGGCAAGAACGGGCCGCTCACCGACGACACCATAGCGATCGCGATGGAAGAGCTCTATGCACTCGGCATCAAGCCCGACTGGTGGAAGCTGGAACCACAGGAATCGACTGCCGCCTGGAAAAAAATCGATGCCGTGATCGCCAAAAATGATCCATGGTGCCGGGGTATCGTGCTGCTTGGCCTGGAGGCGCCGGCGGATGAATTGATCCGCAGCTTCGAAGCCACGCTTGCCGCACCGTCGGTCAAGGGTTTCGCCGTCGGGCGGACGATCTTTTCCGATGCGGCCCGTGCATGGCTCTCGGGCGGCATGAACGACGAGGAAGCGATCGCCGACATGGCCGGCCGCTTCCGGCAACTGACCCAGGCATGGTTGAAAACCCGCGGCTTGCAATAGACTGGCGCACCGCTCCGAAAAGTGGATACCGGTTTTCGGATAAAGCAATGCGCAAACAATGGACTAAAATGCATTTGGGAGGTGCCCCATGGGCAAGACGATCCGATTGACGATGGCACAGGCCGTCACGCATTTCCTCACGAAGCAGATGACCGTGATCGATGGTCGGAAGCTGCCGATCTTCGGCGGCGTCTGGGCGATCTTCGGCCACGGCAACGTCTCCGGCATCGGCGAGGCGCTCTATCAGGTGCGCGACGAGCTGACGACCTATCGCGCGCACAATGAGCAAGGCATGGCGCACGCCGCCATCGCCTATGCCAAGGCGAGCTTCCGGCAGCGCTTCATGGCCTGCACAAGCTCGATCGGCCCAGGCGCTCTCAACATGGTGACCGCCGCCGGCGTTGCGCATGTAAACCGCATTCCCGTGCTCTTCCTGCCCGGCGACGTCTTCGCCAATCGCGCACCCGATCCGGTGTTGCAGCAGATCGAGGATTTCGGCGACGGCACCGTGTCCGCCAATGACGCCTTCCGTTCGGTCTCGCGCTATTTCGATCGCATCACCCGGCCCGAACAGATCATCACGGCGCTGAAGCGCGCCATGCAGGTGTTGACCGACCCGCTCGATTGCGGTCCGGTAACGCTCTCACTTTGCCAGGATGTGCAGGCGGAAGCATTCGATTATCCCGAAAGCTTCTTCGAGGAGCGTATCTGGACGACGCGGCGCCCGCAGCCCGATGCCGACGAACTTGCCGAAGCGATTGCGCTTATCCGCAAGGCTGAAAAGCCGGTCATCATCGCCGGCGGCGGCGTGCTCTATTCGCGGGCGACCAAGGAACTTACGGAGTTCGCGGAGAAACATGGCGTGCCCGTCGTCGTCAGCCAGGCCGGCAAATCGGCAATCGACGAACGCCATCCGCTGGCGCTCGGCTCCGTCGGCGTAACGGGAACTTCGGCCGCGAACGCAATTGCCGAAGACACGGATCTGATCATCGCCGTCGGCACGCGTTGCCAGGACTTCACCACCGGCTCCTGGGCGCTGTTCAAGAACGAGAAGCTTTCCATCCTTGGCCTCAATATCGCGGCCTATGACGCATCGAAGCATGACGGACAGCCGCTGGTTTGCGACGCGCGCGAAGGGCTGAAGGCGCTTTCGGCGGGGCTCGCCGGCTGGCGGGCGCCGGCAGCGCTTCTGGAAAAGGCGACCCAAGAAAAGAAGATCTGGGTCGAGGCCGCCGCCAAAGCATTGGCCTCGACCAATGCCGCCCTTCCCTCCGACGCCCAGGTCATCGGCGCGGTAACCCGCACGATCGGCGGGGAAAACGCCATTTCCGTCTGCGCGGCCGGCGGCCTGCCGGGCGAGCTGCACAAGCTCTGGCCGGCGACGGTTCCCGGCAGCTACCATATGGAATATGGCTTCTCCTGCATGGGCTACGAGATTGCCGGCGGCCTTGGCACCAAGATGGCTTGCCCCGAAAAGGATGTCATCGTCATGATCGGCGACGGCTCCTATATGATGCTGAACTCCGAGATCGCCACGTCGGTCATGCTCGGCCTCAAGCTCAATATCGTGTTGCTCGACAATCGTGGTTACGGCTGCATCAACCGGCTGCAAATGGCAACCGGCGGCGCGAACTTCAACAATCTGCTGAAGGATTCGTATCATGAGGTGATGCCGGAGATCGATTTCCGGGCACATGCGGAAAGCATGGGCGCCATTGCCGTCAAGGTTGCCTCCATCGCCGAGCTGGAGCAAGCCATCGAGGCCTCGAGGAAGAACGACCGCACCACGGTCTTCGTCATCGATACCGATCCGCTGATCACCACGGACGAAGGCGGTCATTGGTGGGATGTCGCCGTTCCCGAGGTCAGCCCTCGCCCGCAGGTCAACAAGGCCCGCGCCGCCTATGAACAAGCGCGCGGCGCCCAGCGTATCCGCTGATCGATTTCCGTCATTTTTCTGGAGGAGCAGCGACGCTCCTCCACACCATGCCTTTAAGGAGACTATTGATGAAGGCCAAACTCGGCATGTCGCCCATCGCGTGGTGGAACGACGATCTTCCTGAGCTCAGCGATGACGTGTCCCTCGAGGAATGCCTGCGGCAATCGCGCGGCGCCGGGTTTACCGGCATGGAAAAGGGCCGCCGCTTCCCCGACGATCCCGAGGTGATGCTGCCCATCCTGCGCGCCGCCGACGTAACGCTCTGCGGCGGCTGGTTCTCGGGCACGCTGGTCGATGAGGAGCTTGCCGCCAACAAGGATCGCATCGCGCCGATGATCGAGCTGTTCAAGGCGGTCAATGCGCCTTGCATCGTCTATGGCGAAGTTGGCCGCTCCATCCAGGGCGACCGCTCCAAGCCGCTCGCCACCAAGCCGCGTCTGTCGGATGATGAGATGAAGGCCTATGCGCGCCGCCTGACCCAGTTCGGCGAATGGTGCGCCGATCAGGGCATGCCGCTCTCCTATCACCATCACATGGCCGCGGTCGTGGAAACCGAGCCGGAACTCGACGCCTTCATGCGC
>Ga0136846_1243489_pt1 | contig 17876 bp, 13 predicted proteins | sample HopSoiMetagenom2_FD_96841 | JGI IMG/M metagenome (GOLD analysis project Ga0136846, IMG submission 96841) | Grasslands soil microbial communities from Hopland, California, USA - 2 Assembly 2016 (version 4) | ecosystem: Environmental > Terrestrial > Soil > Grasslands | place: USA: Hopland...
GTGTGTGTGCAGCGTCACATCCGACCACGAAAATGGGAGCGGCATGCCGCCTTCCGGATCGGTAAAACCCTCCGCAACAAGTACATGCAAGGGGGCATCAAAGAGCGCGGGGTGAATCGCATGCTCCTCAGCGCCAGACATCACCCCATCGGCCAGAGTCATTTCCGCATAGATCGTCTCGCCGCAGCGCCAAACTCCGGTCAGGCCCTGCAATGCCGGCCGGCAATCAAATCCCCCCGCGGTCAGTCGCGCGTAGAGACTGGAAATTTCGAGCTGCGTAGCGCCCTCAGGCGGCCAAGCCTCCAGAGGCCGCGCAGCAGGCTCTTCTCGGCCCTCCACTTCCTCGGCCCCACCCAGCACGCCGACTGCATGGAGGATCCAGCCGACTGAACTCGCACCCGGTGCCTCATCGAGGCTATGTAGAGAAAAGGCCCGATGCCCCTGCACATCGGCAGCGTGCACTTGAATCTTCACCCGCGATCCGTTCGCGGTGGAAATCATCAGCGGTGCGGCCAGCGTCAGCTCCAGCACCCGTGGGCTGCCAACGGCAAGCCCAGCTGTCAGAGCCAATTCCAGTAGCCGGGCCCCAACCAAGGAGACGCGATCGAAAACGTTGTGATGCTCTAACCGGGGGCTCTCCGGCAAAGAGAGCCGGTAACTGATCAACGCCGAACCGGTCAAGAGGTCATACGTTGAGCTGAGATACTGCATGGCGACCAATCGAGTACATAATACTGAAGCGACAACTCATACTGGTATCGGAATATGATAACTCATTTTGGTGGACCTTTTGAGACGTGGCCCCGTGACGCTCAAGCTGGACCTTGAATTTCGTCCAGACGACCCCTCCTTCACCTTAGCTGAAAGCTTGACGAGGCGCATAGAATACGTGAGTTGTGCAAGCGAAGTGACCGGTGCGCCGCTTGGCACGCGGCATCGTACAAAGAACAACCAACGTTGGACCTCATTGAGTCACAAGCCGCATGTCGGCGTCAACAATTTTACTTCTGCCGTCAGCCCGTTTTCAAACGTGCTTGGATTTAACGAGCCCCACAATGAGTAGTGCGCTGGATTTTCGATCGCTTAGCTGAATTGGCCGAGGCCCGCGAACGTCGGATTCCTCCAAATCGACATGCCGCTTGAACCTTCTTGACGGCACCAGCGACTAAGGCGGCGCCGCGAACTCTAGCCGCGCTTCGAGGGTGTCCCGTCAATGGAACCGCAACTCTACAGCCGCACCGTGGCTACCAGCGTCAATGCTCGGAGCGAAAGGTTTCAGCATCAGTTAAAACTTCTTACATATCGAGGGAGGTCTTCCTCTAAAGTAGTTCTTGCTCACATTTGCTGCACGAGTTGCCAATTTGATTGTACCCATTCTCAGCGCTTGAATTGGGCAGGCGCGGCCCGAGTAAATAACGGGCGATGCGAAGAGGAGCCGAGGGTGCCGGGATCCCTATTTGCGACCAGCGATCTTCACAGTTCGTTTTCGGAGAACCGCCGCCTCATCGACGAGATGCATCCGGAATCGAGTGACGATTGGCTGATCGTGGCGGGCGATGTCGATGACACCTTTTGCAAAATCGAGAAGACACTTTCGCTTTTGCGGCAACGTTACGCGAAAGTGATTTGGGCGCCCGGCAATCACGATTTGTGGACACTTCCCGACGACCCTCTCCAGCTAAGAGGCGCGGCCCGATACCAGGCTCTCGTCCAAATGTGCCGGGAGAACGACATTCTCACGCCGGAGGACGAATACGCGGTTTGGCCGGACCAGAGCGGTCCTGTCACCATTGTACCGCTGTTCCTGCTCTACGATTATTCATGGCGCGCACCTGGTAAGCGCACCAAGAGTGAGTCGTTGAAGTACGCGCATGAGACCGGAGTGGTCTGCGCCGACGAGGTGCTGTTGCACTCGTCTCCTTATCCGGATCGAGAGTCGTGGTGTAGCGCGCGGCTGAAAGAAACCGAACGCCGGCTGCTCGGTCTCGGCCCCGACGTGAGGACGATCCTGGTTGGTCACTGGCCACTCGTGCGTCAGCCGACGGACGTGCTGCGCTTTCCAGAATTTGCGCAATGGTGCGGGACGACCCGGACGGCGGATTGGCATACCCGCTTTCGCGCCGAGCTCGTCATCTATGGTCACCTGCACGTCCCGCGGACTACCTACTACGACGGGGTCCGGTTCGAGGAGGTCTCGGTCGGCTATCCGCGCGAGTGGGGTAAGCGCAGCAGACCGCCAAAACCCAGGAAGGTTCTCCCCAAATGATTCAAAAGCTGCTGCCCCGGGGTGTAGTAGCGGTCGAGACTTTCGCGGATAAGCCAGGGGAGCCGATTTTTCCGGAAGAAGAATCCCTGGTTGCGAACGCAGTCGAGACCCGCCGCCGTGAGTTCATGACGGCGAGACGGTGTGCTCGCGAAGCACTCTGTAAACTCGGATACGCACCCGCTCCAATCCGCGCGGGCGAGAAACGGGAACCGCTTTGGCCAACGGGAGTGGTCGGCAGCATAACTCACACCACCGGGTTCCGTGCTGCCGCAGTCGCCTCGCAAAGACTACTTGCGAGCATCGGTATCGATACCGAGCAGAACGGCAGGCTACCCGATGGAATCGAGGAATCGATCACAGTCGAGGGAGAGCGAGAGATGTTAGCTGCGTTGTCGCGCGCATTTCCGGCGACGCACTGGGATCGGCTCCTGTTCAGTGCGAAGGAATCCGTCTATAAGGCTTGGTACCCTCTGACCGGCCGGGGGCTCGGATTTGAAGATGCGCGGTTGGTGATCGACCCCGTAGGCACGTTCGTTGCCAAGCTGCTTGTCGATGGCTCCCGAGTTGACCAAGGTCCACCCCTCGTCGAGTTTTGCGGTCGTTTTGTAATTGCGCATGGCCTGATTGCGACTGCAGTGACGGTGCCCTCCGATGCTATGGCACCTTTCGCGAGGAATCCCTGAACCGTCGCCCTGCTATGACCGACTCATATGCAGCCGGCGACGCGACGGAACTCCGAGAGTGTTTTTCTTGCGTTTGGAATTTTGAGGCCTTCAGCCATGAAGCGAGCCGTACTAGCGATCATCTGCCAAGCCTTGCTGGCAATTCCGCATTCAGCCAAGGCTGACCCAGTTTTCGACCAGGATATGGCGAGCCGCTATCTACGGGCGGCGCAATCCGGCGACGGCGAAGCTCAGTTCTACCTCGGTGCGCTCTATTCCGCCGGCGTCGGCGTGCCACGATCCGACCAGGAAGCGTTCCGCTGGTTCAGCCGCGCCGCCAGTCAAGGCCATTCGCACGCAATGCTGATCGTTGCCGGGCTCTACGCCACCGGGCGCGGTGTGGAGAAGAACAATGTCGAAGCCTACAAGTGGGCCTACATCGTCAACGGCGCCTCTCGAGAGGATGAGTTCCGGAACGGATCCGGCCAACTTCTGGGCGTCCTAGAGAGGCGGATGAACTCGGACGATGTTTACAAAGCCAAGGCCGACGCTGGAAAGTTGCGCCCGTCTGCGAGCAGCACATCCGCCCCGACCGTGCCTCCGGCAGCGGATTACTCACGCGCTGCCCCGGTCATCCCCGCCCCAACTGTGGCTGGCACCGCCCCCGCTGCAGCCCCGACTGTCTCTCCTCCACAACCATCCAGGCCTTCCAGCGATGACAATCGACTGGACGCGCTCAGCAAGAACATCTCCAAGGACGACATTGACGACTTCCTCAAGCAGATGCCCCGGCTGCGCAAGAAATTCGGCTATTAGGGAAGAAACACCGCGATGAGCATCTTTCGCATGTTGGGAATTGCCTTTCTCGCAGCAGGCGCCGGCGGCGGCTATTACGGCTACGTCAACTACTACAACCTCCAGACGGTCACGACGAGCATTGCGATCATGGCGCCCGTGTCGGAAGCGATTTATGGCACCGGTACTGTCGAACCCGTGCGTTGGGCAAAGGTGGTGCCGCTGCAACGGCGGCGGCTGACCGAGCTCTGCATCTGCGAGGGGAAAATGGTGAAGGCAGGCCAGGTGCTCGGGCGCCAGGATGACGCCGAAGAGCGCAACGCGCTGAACGAATTACAGATATCAAGCCAGCAGGCGGACCGCGATCTCGATCGCGCCACCAAGGACCGCACAAAAGACGACGCCGCGCAGAAGGAATATGAGCAGCGCTGGACACATGTCCAGGAATACAAGAGCCGTATTGCGGCTCAGCAAACGAGGATCGACCAGCTGGTGCTGCGCGCACCGCTCGATGGCATGGTGCTCCGCCGCGACGGCGAGGTCGGCGAGATTGCCGGTCCCACCGATGTGCTGTTCTGGGTCGGGCCCCCGCTGCCGATGCAGGTCGTCGCCGAAGTCAATGAAGAGGAAATCAGCCGCATTGCGGTCGGCCAAAAAGCGCTTGTACGCAGCGAGGCGTTCCCTGCACAAGCGTTGCGCGCCAGCGTCTCCCAGATCACGCCTAAGGGCGATCCGACCCGCAAGACCTTCCGCGTGTATCTGTTGCTGCCCGTCGATACCCCGCTGCGGATTGGTATGTCGGTGGAAGCTAACATCATCTTCCGTGAGAAGCCGTCCGCAACCGTCGTTCCGGTAGAGTCGGTGTCGGGTAATTTCGTGCAGACTGTCAATAACGGCCGCCTTGAGCGCGTGCCCGTACGCGTCGGCATTCGCGGCACTCGTAACGTCGAGGTCATTGGCGACATCTCGCGCGGCATAGCTGTGCTCTCGCCGGCGCGACCCGACCTCACCGACGGGACACGGGTCCGCACCGACACGAGCAAGCAGGTGACCGCGCCGCAGGAGGAGACGGACCCCGCCGAGGCGCCGAACCCGGGCCAAAGCAACCAGATCCCAAGCAGCCAGCCGCAGGTCTCAACGGCGGTCTCCTCGCCGCCCACCCCACCAAGCGCCAATGCGGACGACGCGGGAATCTCGTCGGCGATCTCGGCCCATATCGACTCGGTCGTCAACGACGCTCGGCGTAATGTCGGCAAATTCGCCAATCGCTGATCAGGCGCAATCGGAATGGCCAGCAATCTTCTCGTTAACATCGCCTGGACCCACGTCACGACCAGGGTCCGCCAAACGCTCGTCGGCATGGCGGGGGTGGCGATGGGCGTCGGCTTCACCATCATGATGGCCGGGCTGATGGAAGGCTCCCAGATCGACTTCCTGCGTCAGCTCGTCGATACCATGCCACATGTGACCGTGCAGGACGAACAACGCGCGGCGCCGGAGCAACCCGCCGAGCACGAATACGGCGCGGTGCAGATGTCGAGCGTCGCGAACGTCAACAGCCGCCCCGGCATCCGCTATCCGGAATCGAGGATGGCCTCGCTTCGGTCCTGGCTACCCGGCGACGTCGCCCCGTCGGTGCGGACCACCGCGATCATCGATCACGGCGGCCGCGTCGGCGTCACACTGATCGGTATCGATCCCCGGCTGGAGGTCAGGGTCTCGAAGCTCGCCTCCCAAATGCGGGAAGGCCAAGTCAGCGACCTGCTGCGGGCGCCGAACGCAGTCATCATCGGCCTCGCGCTTGCCGACAAGCTCGCGATCAAGCCCAGCGACACCGTCACTCTGATTGGCGGCCAAGGCACGCAGGTCAGCGCGGCCGTAGTCGGCATTTTCCGCTCCGGCCTGAAACGTGTCGACGAGGGACAGATCTACGCAACGCTTGGCACGGCCCAGGTGATGATGGGCCAGAGCGGCATCATCAATGAACTACGTGTGCGACTCAACAACCCGCTGATCGCCGATACGATCGCAAAGCGCGTCGAGGGACAGATCGGCTACAAGTCGGTATCGTGGCAAGAGGCCAATTCCGACCTGCTCTCGAGCTTCGCGGTCCGTGACTTCATCGTGCTGACCGTGATGGGCGCGATGCTGCTGACGTCGTCCTTTGCGACGTACAACATCATATCGACCATCACGAACGAGAAGCGCCAGGACATCGCCATCATGAAATCTCTCGGAATGCGCGAGACCTCCGTGCGCAGCATCTTCATCATGGAGGCCGCCATTATCGGCCTTGTCGGCGTAATTGCCGGCTGGGCTATCGGTTATGCTCTTTGCTATGGCTGGTCGCAGATCACGATCTACAACACGCTGACCGGAACCAAGGTCCCGATCTCGATCTACTATGCGCCCCTGCATTACGTCGTCGCCGGCGGCATCTCGCTGCTCTGCTGCACTGGCGCGGCCTTCTTTCCTGCGCGCAAGGCGACGCGAGTGCATCCCGTGGAAATCATTCGAGGCGCCTCATGAGCGGGATCGCACTGCAGGCGGTTGGACTGGTGCGACGTATCGAGGGCGCGGTCTCGCACACCCTCGTCAACGGTATTGACCTCGCGGTCAACCAGGGCGAATTCGTAGCGATTACTGGTCCCTCTGGCTCGGGCAAATCGTCGCTACTCTATTTGCTCGGTCTTTTAGACGCGCCAACCGACGGCGAAGTCATCATCTGCGGCCAGCCAACCTCGAAGCTATCCGAAGATAACCGCGCCTATGTGCGGCTGACGAAGTGCGGCTTCGTGTTCCAGTTTCACTTTCTACTGCCCGAATTCACTTCGCTTGAGAACGTGCTCTTGCCGATGCGCGCCGCGGGCAAGATGAGCGAGAAGGACATGCAGGCGCGCGGGCTCGAACTGCTCGGATCGCTTGGGCTGAAGGATCATGCCCAAAAGCGGCCGAACCAGCTCTCTGGCGGCCAGCGCCAGCGCGTTGCGATCGCGCGCGCACTCTCCAATCGACCCGAGATAATCGTTGCGGACGAGCCGACCGGCGCGCTCGATACGTCTTCCACCGAACAGGTATTCGGTATTCTACGCGAGATCGCCGATCAGGGCCGCTCGGTTGTGGTCGTGACCCACGATCCCGCGCTCGCCGCTCGCGCCGACCGCCGCTTGCATATCGTTGATGGAAAGATCGCGGAGACGTTCGAGGGCCAGAAGCTCGCGCCGGAGCCAACGATCGCTGCGCCGTCCGATCACTGACTTTCCCGTGCAACTCGCTGTTGCCGGTAGGGCCGCCAGACGTCGAGCCTCATTAGTTTGGGACATTGCCCAGCCGCGAGGCGCGGCCCGCTATCGCTGGGACGCTACCATCGACGGAACCGCGGACCTTGGCTCGAGTGGCTGGACCGAATTGCAGCCGTCAATGGGACCGAATTCGGCCATTGATGTCGCCATGCTCGTTTAAGCGTCGGCGGCGGACCGATGTTGCCTCTTTGTTGATCCCAATTGCCTTTCTCATGAACATCGCTGGACCGGCAATTGATCGATAATGGACGACTAGCCAGTGCTTATTCCGCTGCGTATATTCTTGCAGGAATTATGAGACCTACGTCACATCGCCGGTTAGCATTTTCTTCTAGAACAAGACGAATGCTCTCGATCTCACGACCTTTGTTTTCAAATGAAAACCTTTCATGGTCTGGTGCAGCATGCGATTGGTGGTCATCGATAACTACGACTCTTTCACTTACAATCTCGTTCATCTCCTTGCAGAAATTTGCGACGAGCCTCCGCTCGTCGTGAAAAATGACGAGATTTCCTGGAATGAGCTCAAGCAGAAGCAATTCGACGGAATAGTGATCTCTCCAGGACCTGGTCATCCAGAGCAACCGGATGACTTCGGTCTCTGCACGAACGTTATTGAAGAATCCAATGTGCCGCTGCTTGGCGTGTGTCTCGGTCATCAAGGCATCGCCGCGCTCTCAGGAGGCAGAGTGGTTCGCGCGCCCGCGCCAATGCACGGACGAACTTCGCTCATTCATCACAACGACACTGGACTCTTCAGCGGAATTCCTTCTCCCTTCAGGGGGGCTCGGTACCATTCGTTGATCGCGCAGCGACCTGTTCCTGCATGTCTGGAAGTGACCGCCTGGACGGAGGACGGCCTGATCATGGGGCTTGCCCATCGCGACCGGCCGCAATGGGGTGTTCAATTTCACCCCGAGTCCATCATTACCGAGCACGGCCGCAAGCTGTTGGAAAATTTCTGCCGGATGATCGATCCGTCAAGAAGTCGCTCAAACGGTCAAGGCAAGTCATTGAATGGCGCATCATTGAATGGCTCCGCTCAGAGGAAGGAGTTGGCGGCATCTCGCAAGCGAACGTTCTGGAAGGAAATTCCCCGCGAGATTGACATGGAGGGCGCGTTCACGTCGCTCTTTTCCGAATCCGCTCATGCCTATTGGCTTGATAGCAGCCTCGTGGAACAAGGTCGGGCTCGCTGGTCCTATGCAGGCGACGCGTCAGGTCCAAACGCGGCCTGCATTCAATATCGATGCTCGGATAAGCGCCTCGAAATATCCGACCGCGCCGGGACCCACATCAGGCACACCGGAATTTTCGAATATTTGGAGCGGCTAGAACCCAGTCGCCCGGAACCAGCTCCTCCCTGCCCGTTCGTCGGTGGATACGTCGGATGGTTCGGCTATGAGCTTCGGAACGACTGCGGCTCACCGACAGACCGGCGTGCCGCGACGCCGGACGCGATGTTCATCCACTCGGACCGTTTCATCGCGGTCGATCATGTCGAGAAGAAAACTTATGTCTTGGCTATCGATGAACCGTCCAATGCGGATCGGGCGAAAAAGTGGATCGATCACACCATCGCTACGCTCGAACGGGCTGCTCCGCCGGAGATGCCTGAGGTTCGGAACATACCAAATGAGCCCATAAAGTTTTTCCTGGACCGCGACAAGGAGACCTACCTATCCGACATCCGGCGATGCCTGGATCTGATAGGGCAAGGCGAAACTTATCAGGTCTGCTTGACGAACGAGTTGCATTGCAACTCCGATGTGGACCCGTTGACGCTCTATCGAACCATGAGGAAGGTCAATCCTGCCCCTCATGCCGCGTTTATCAAGTGGCCCGAAGGCGCCGTTCTTAGTGCCTCGCCTGAGCGCTTCCTCGCGATCGACACAAACGGGAAAGTCGAGACGAAGCCGATCAAGGGCACAATCAAACGCGACCAGGATCCACTTAGGGATGATCAACTCGCGGAGCAATTGAGGACGAGTGAGAAGGATCGCGCAGAAAACGTCATGATCGTCGATCTATTGCGAAACGATCTCTCACGAAGCTGCACTCCCGGCAGCGTTCGCGTGCCGAAGCTGTTCGATGTGGAATCATATCGCACGGTTCATCAATTGGTCAGCACCGTGACCGGCACGTTGGAGCCTTCTGCTAGTTCGGTCCGATTGATCCGGAATGCGTTTCCCGGCGGTTCGATGACTGGCGCTCCCAAGACCCGCACCCTGCGATTTATCGACGAACTGGAAGAGCGAGCACGAGGCGTGTACTCAGGTTCGTTGGGCTGGCTAGGTACCGATGGGGCGGTCGACCTGAGCATCGTGATAAGAACCATCGTCGCGAGCGAAGGACGTCTATCAATGGGCGTCGGAGGTGGCGTGGTAGCCGCCTCTACGGCGGAGGGCGAATTCGACGAAATGCTTCTGAAGGCGTCGGCCTCGATCAAGTCCATCGTCGTGGCACTCACTGGCGGGTTTAGTCCGGATCGATACGAGCTTATAGGTGCGGATGAAGCGGGTGGCTCGCCAACGAATCCGAATTGACCATTGTGAGATTTTCCTATGAGCGCCGTCTGGCTTAATGGAGATTTTGTTGATCAGAGTGAAGCTCGCGTGCTTGTCGCAGATCGCGGCTTCACTCTGGCAGACGGCATTTTCGAGACGATCAAAGCCGTAGGCTCTACTCCATTTTGGCTGTCTGAACATTTCGAGAGGCTGAAAGCCGGAGCGGTCGAGATTGGTCTGACGATCCCCTTCAGCGAGACACGCATCTCGGATGCGATCGATCGACTGCTGGCGGGCGCAACCGAAGATACCCCGAGCGCAATCCGACTGACAGTCACGAGAGGATCAGCGGCAAGAGGGCTCTGGCCGAAGGACGCTGCTTCACAACCGACTTGCGTTTTGACCGTAGCACCCAGCCCCGCGACACATCCGCAAGATTTCGTCGTTTGTCGATCCACGCGCCGAAACGAACACTCTCCTCTCTCGAGGATCAAGTCGTTGGGCTATGGAGACAATATTTTAGCCCGGAGGGAGGCAATCAATCGCGGCGTTGATGACGCCATCATGCTCAATACGCAGCGGCATGTGGCGTGCGCAACTGTCGGCAACGTATTCTTCAGGATCGAAGGCGCTTGGGTAACACCGCCGAAAGCAGACGGAATATTGCCCGGATTGGCCCGCAAACGCTTTATTGTGGAACTCGGAGCTGCCGAATCGCCCTTATCCAGCGACATGCTTCGGAAATCGGATGCGGGCTTCGTTTGTAACAGTCTGGGGTTTTCACAAATCAAGAGCATCGACGCGCGTGATTTGCCCGGAGATTTGACTGAAATCCCGATCGAGGCTGTCTATTCGCCATAGCGAGTGAGGCCTTCCGGCTGTGGTGGTTCGCCGAAGCAAGAGCTAGTCCGGAGCGAAATCGCGCCCCCGTGCACACTTGTTCTTCGTCAATTTACGTGAGTTGGCGCCGTCTGCTCAGAATCTACTCTACAGCGGACGCATGGCTGAGCACCGGTTACCGCGCCTTAAGGTTCACTTTGCCGGAAGAGGCACCCTCACAAAGCTCCTTGAGGTACGTCACACTTCTTGGCCGACAGCGGCGGCAGGCACATTCCGGGGCGCCTACTTTGACACCGCGTTTGCTAGCCTGGGCCCGCTGCTGACCTCGACCGCGAGCCGTGTGAACAGCCGGATGGCTTCGAGAACCTGCCGCCGGGACAACTCACGCCGCCTTCGCGCTCGCCCTGTGTGCGTGCTTATCGATCGCGTCGACGATTTCGGGCCATAGCGCCATGGGAATGGCGTGGCCCATGCCAGGAACGATCATCAGCTTGGCGCCCGGGATGGCAGCCGCGGTATCCCTGCCGGCGTTCAGATGAACCAGTGGATCGGCCGTGCCGTGTATGACCAGAGTTGGCGCCTTGACGTAGCGCAGTCGTTCCTTGCGGCTTCCCGATGCAAGTACGGCTCGAATTTGCCTTGTGACACCCGCCCTATTGAGCCCGCGATCAAAGACACGTTCGGCGCGGGAACGGTCGAGTGCTTCATCCTTGGAGAAACGGCCTCCCCGAAGCACTTTCCAATTTTGCTTAAACCGCGCGATATATTCCTCTCGCTCTCTTGGGAGGGGCGCCATCAGCATGGAGACCGCCTTGCTCTTTGGCTGCGGAAGCTCCGGATTGCCTGTGGTTGACATCATGGAGATCAACGAGCGCACGCGATGGGGAAAGTTGATCGCTATTTCCTGTGCGATCATGCCTCCCATGGACGCGCCGACCAGGTGCGCCGAATGGATGCCGAGTACATCCATAAGCGCTGTTGTGTCCTCGGACATGTCTCGCAAATCGTATGGCGCTTCAACCCGACTTTTGAGAAAGCGCACCCTCAGCATCTCCAGCCACGTCAACGGCTTGCCACCCGTCAATTTGGAAGAGTGCCCGGTGTCGCGATTGTCGAATCGAATTACACGAAATCCGCGTGAAGCAATCTGCTCGCAGAACGCGTCGTCCCACAACACCATCTGCCCGCCAAGGCCCATAATCAGCAGCATCGGCTCAGCAGTGGGTTCGCCAAAAATCTCGTAGCAGATGTTAATTCCGTTGGCGCGGGCAATCCGCGGCGGCTGGTGGGCGACTGTCACTAAGAGTTCCTTTTAGTTGGCCCGCAACTATAAGGCATGCTCCGCGCGCTCACATTGTTCCTATATCTTCTCGGGAAAAACGAACGCCAGATCGATACCCATTGCAGCACCGCGTTGCGCCGGGCCCTCTCAGGAAGATCCGACACTTCAATCTGGTTTTCGGGCCAGAGGCGCGGTCGTGTTCCGGGATGGCAGTGTCCCGCTGGAGCGAAGCCGCCGGACTCGCGCAAGTAGCGGCGGTGGAGAGGACATGAGAAGATTTGTCGTGTGCGCAGTCGTGTTTCCACGGCCGGTTTGGCGGCTTATGTATTCATCTTAGCGCCACCATTGGCATCGCTGTTGACGGGCTCAATGCCCGGACCGTACCCTTCCGCCCGGAATCGGGGTGTGTTTTCGAGCAATTTGCCCCGGTCGCCAGGGCGCCAAACACCCGTGTCACGTACCTAGCGTCCTAGTGCCTGACGGCATTTACGATCGCAATCACGCGCGACATAGCATCAGCCTTTGCCGCGACATTGCCGGGCACGGACTGGCGCTTCTCACCGGGATCGTCAAAATCATGCGTGGCCTCCGGATAAAGTACCGCATCGACCGGAGTGCCGGCAGCGCGCGAACGTTCCGCTACGTGTTGGCAGATTTCCGGCGAAACTTCGTCGTCATCCGACCCGAGAAACATCGTGATCGGTGCCGTGGTCAGGACGATGGATTCAAGCAGCGCTTCCTTTCCGCAGCCGGGATAAAAGGTCAATGCGGCACGAAAGCCCTTGCGTCCACCCTGCCGGATCATCGCATTGAGCGCCGTGCTGCCGCCATTGGACCAGCCTTGAAGAAAGACGCGGTTTTGGGCGACATCGCCGCGGGCGAGCAGGTAAGCGAGCGCGCCTTCGGCATCCAACGGCCGCACCGTCAGTTCGTTGACGCTGTTGCGGTCCGGATCATCATGGGTGAACCGGCCGAAGCCGTGCGCCTTCCCGCGAGGGCCGAAACTATCGGGCAGCAAGGAGATATAGCCGCGGTCGGCCCAGAATTGACCCCACATCTGATGCCGCCTCGACAGAGTGTTCGCATTGCAGGGGGACGGCGCAGATCGCGAAACCAAGATACAGCCCGGATTGTCGATTGCGGAGTAAGGGCCGGCGCGGCCGTGCAGCATGACGACGGCCGGATGTGTCCCGCCGGTCATCGGCTTAAACAGATAGCCAACGATTTCAGTCAGGCCATCGGCGCTCTTGAAGTACACGGTTTCGGGGACGACAGCCCCAGCCGCCGGCATCCCGACCAAATTAGCGACCACCAAACCAAGGATACAGCGCGCACGTACGGTCATGACGCTTACTCCCGTCCTTCCGCTACGCGTATTCCGGGACAACGGCGATTTCCGAGTGTTGTTAGTCTATTCGAAGAGTTCGGCACGCCGCAATCGTCGTTCCTCGGTTGGTGCGCGTGAGCAAGGTCCGCACGGCGTGGACAGAAGCATTCTTTCGCTGGCCGGCCTAGGATCTTTGTATGGAGCGGAGCCAGCAGCTAAGCGTTGCTTCCGCCGGACCACCCGCCTTCATTTCACTTGGCCTGACTGGCCCCCGGGCTTGCGGCTTGCTTCTCCCGGTCGGACGTGCAGCCCCGCACCGAGCCAACCTTTTGGCAGCCGAGGCCGTTTATGGCGATTGTCGCGCGACCGTCGTTGTGCCGTCCTGTCGGGTAACACCAGTTGGTCGATCATGTGCCACGCCGGAATGTCGGCCGCGCTCATGCAAGCCGCTGTCCGCAACTGAGATCTGTTCATGAAAGGCGAGTAGATGCTGTAAGTGCTCGCCGGATCCCTGCTCCGCCGTGCACCAAGTCCTCTACGACGAAGGTCCGCAAACCTTTCGGGTACTACGTCAGCTCAGTCCACGACTGGCCAAGCTTGCGCTCAATGGATTTTTCTTGATCTCCCGGTGCACACGTCGTGCGCACGCCGCCGTCTACCCGATTGAAAAATTGAACTCTCGCTCCAATCCGTCATGGGGACCACGGAAAAGCGATAGTTTTGATATTTCGGAAACTTGTCCTTTTTGTCGGCAGGCTGGAACAGCAACAAGTGCGCCCGGCAATCGGGGTACACACGCTTGTAGGCCAGATGCATTTCTACTGAAACATTCGGATTGCCCTTGTCGGTATCCGCGTGAACGCCGCGACGAAACGCGAGAACGCGCTTCGCGTCAATCGAAATGAAAACTCCGAATTGAACAGGGGAGCAATGCCGGTCAAGGCTCGCCCGGCGAGAACAATAATTGTCAAGCTTCGGCTGGTGCGACTCCTCAACAGGGCGTGAACGATCCAACAGAAAGAGGCCACCCGGAGCGCCACGACGTTCGTCGGCTGACACACTTGAATATACTAATCCCCCCCCGCTTAGGGGCTTCCAACAGGCGTGAGGACGAGTAAGATGCTGTCTGGTGGTGCTCGGGAGACGGCATGAGCCAGCGCAAGTACTTGGGACTTGTGAGCGGTCCGGCTGCATCAGGGCCGGGTATTGCGCAGGCCGGACAGCGGCGGGCCAACACGGCCGCAGCGCCAGCTCACGACGATGAGCAAGAATTCCCATTGATCATCGCCAACATGCCTGCAACCCCTCGCCAAAAGGCTTGGGCGGTGGGTGTCGCCGTCTTGCTCACTGTCGCTGCGGCGGGCATCGCGCCGTTCGCGAGAATCCAGTTGGGCCAGATCAATGGCTTCGTTCCGGTTTTGCAGACCGCCTTGAGCCTGGCCGAACTCATTACGGCAGCCCTGCTGTTTGCCCAATTTGCAATCCAACCCCAGCGGGCGCTTCTCGCACTGGCAAGTGGATACGTTTTCAGCGGATCGTTTGCGTTCTTGCAGACGCTCACCTTTCCGAACGGTTATGCTCCCGCAGGTGTCATTGGGGATGGACTGGATAGCCCTGCTTGGCTTTATGTGCTCTGGCACACAGCCTTTCCTGCAGCGATCCTGGTCTACGGCTTCACGAAGGATCATTCCACCGCCGGCAGACCAGGCCGACCTGCAATAGCCGCGATGGCAATTACGATCGCCTGCATCGCTGCCACCGTGGCAGGATTGACGTGGATCGTGACCGCGAAAGCGGAATTTCTCCCTAGCTTCTACGCGAACGACGTCAGGCATCAGACGGCTCTCGGCAATCAGGTCAATCTGATACTTTTGCTGTGGAACATGACTGTGCTCACCGTCCTGTTTGTGCGCATGCGCACCATCCTTGACCTCTGGCTGATGGTGACCTTGCTCGCCTACCTGCCCAATTTCCTGGTGGCGATCATCGGCAGCTCGGTTCGATTCACCATCGGCTGGTATGCGGCACGCGGATTTGTTCTGATCGGCAGTTGCATGTTGCTGACCGTCTTGCTCATCGAAACGATGTTTCTCTATTCACGTCTCGCCAGCGTCATCGCCCTGCAGCGCCGCGAACGAGCGAACCGGCTTCTCAGCATTGACGCGGTCACTGGGGCGATCGCACATGAGCTGAGATCGCCGCTGGGCGCCATCTCGCTAAATGCCGCAACAGGCCTCAGTCACCTACAAGCTGCCTCCCCTGAACTGGAGGACCTCGAGAATATCCTCAGTGACATCGAAGCCGACGCCAATCGGGCCGCTGACATCATATCGAGCATTCGCGAGATGACAATCAAGACGGCGCACGGTGGCGCTTCGACAAACGTCGAGGACGTCGCTGAGCTTGCGCTGAAACTGTTGAAGCACGATCTCCTGGCCAACGGGATATCAGTAGCTACGGAGTTTCAGGGCAACATTCCGCCAGTCTCCATGGATGGCACTGAGCTGCAGCAGATTGTCTTGAACCTCTGCAAAAATGCGATTGATGCAATGAGTTCTGTCCCCGCCGATCAACGACAGCTGCGTATGAAAACCGGTCTTGATGGTGGCGCAACGGTCCGTTTGTCTGTTGAAGACTCGGGCACCGGCATCACACCGCGTCATCAAGAGCGCATCTTCGACCCGTTCTTCACGACGAAACAAGGTGGTATGGGATTGGGGCTGGCTATCTCCTCCAACTTGGTCGCAAGGTGTGGGGGAAAGCTGAGGCTGCTCAAATCGGGCGTCAAAGGCTCCGTTTTCGAGCTGGAAATGCCCATCTCCGCCCGCGCTTCGGTGCTATGACAGTACGGGACCGTCACGACCATTTCGCCTTTCGCTCACTTCAGGGAGATCATGATCGTGCTGAGGTTAGCGGCGAATTCCAGCCCGGCTTTTGGTCCCTGCAATACCATCGTGACTCCCTTGTCGTTGCGCAAGTGAACGCCGCTGATCCCCCCGACCAGGGCGGCTCCGCCGCCGACGGAACTGTACGTGCCCACGAAGTCACTGATCTCACGAATGCCCGAGGCCCAGCCTTGGAGCCGACTGAACGTGGCACCGGCAGTAACGCCCAAGCTCAATCCGCTGACGCGAAACGGGTAGTCGCGGCCGCGATAAGTCAGCACGCCTTTCCCGGCGCCGCCGCCCACCAGCAGTCCTCCTTTGATGATCTTGAGGCGGACGTGACCGGAAGCCTGCGCGAAAGAGGGCGTCGCCGAGACGAGAAGTGCGAGCAACACGAGCGTTGCGAGACGCCAAAGTCTCAATAGATCCATCGGCCGTTCAGGGCTTGCCAACATCGACCTTCTTCCAGGTTTGGTCCGGATCAAAGGCGGAGATGCGCGTAGCAAGCGCCTTGGTTCGAGGCCCGAGATCCTTCTGGTAGACGACGCCGGTATGGTTGACCAGGAGGGTCATTACGCCGGAATTGCCGTACTCGGCAGGCCAGGCGATCAACGCGAAGCCTCCGATCATCTTGCCCTTTACGATGTAGTCGAGCGCCCCGCCTGGCGCGTTCGACCCCTGCCCCTTCAGAATGCGGAAATAGTAGCCGTGATATGGCGCCGGCCCATCCTCGGCCTTGTAGCCCTCGGCCGAAGCCTGCGCCGCCAATGCACCGAGCGGGCTTGGGTCGTTGTCGTCGCGCCAGAACAGCCCATCCTTCTTGCCCGCACTGCTGACGATACGCTGGGCGTACACGCCGATCCCCTCGCCGCGATCCTTGTCGGCGTATTCGTTCTCGGCATCGACAAAGGCGAGACTGGTCTGGATCGCGTCGAGTTCATTGCGGCCAATGCGGCGGTACAGCACTTCGATGCGGCCCTCGTCAGAATCGAATTCCCAGCCGATCTTGGTATTGACGAGCGGGATTGGGAACGGGAAGTCGTCCGGGCCCAGCATCAGCGTCGCCTTCTTGTTACCCTCCGTCTTGATCGAATGCTTGGTCTCGTACATCGAGGTGAAGCGCTGGCGGATGTCGGCGTCGGCGACTTCATCGCCGGACGAGACGATGTCCTCGGCAACGCTGCCGAGGACTTTCAGGATGGCCCGGTCCGGCCCGCTTTTGACGGCGGCAGCGAGCGCCGCTGCTGCATCCTCCGGTGTCGGATAAGACTGTTGCGCCCGGGATGGTGAACTGAGGAGGGCTAGCGCCATGATGGCCGGCAGGGTGACGCGATGAAGCGACTTGAAGCTCATCATGGCATCATCCCCGCAGGAATCGTCGCGCCGCCGGCGAGCCAATCCCGATACGTACGGAATTTCAGCCCGAGCTTCTCGTAATAGACCCGGAGATAACCATCGGCTCCGCGGGTGACGGCTTCCGGCCTCACCTCTTCGACTTCCTGCGCAATGACGCCGACATAGGCCTTGTCGCTGCCGATATAGCTGAAGCGGTAGTAACCAAGCCCGTTTGCGAGATGGCCGAGCAGAACGACATCGTGCTTCAGCGCGATGTCGGAGCGGCGCCCGCCGCCTCCGCCGCCCCGGCCGCCGCCGCCACCACCATGGAAGCCACCACCGCCGCCACCGCGACCGGCGAAGCTCGCGCCGCCGCCGCCGCCGCCACGCGGTCCCATGCTCGCCATGCTGGCGCGACCGCGGGCCGATGCCGCGGCCGCCGAGCGGCCAGACGATACGTTCAGCGCACTTCCGCCGCGAGGGCTGCCACCACCTCGGTTCGCGGCCTTGGCACCGCCGCCGCCCTTGGTCCCGGCGTTCTTGGCGCCCGCGTTTTTGGCACCAGCCGCCTTGCCCGCGCGATCGCCGCCACCTTTGGCGCGATCGCCTCCGGCCTTGGCGCGATCCCCGGCGCCTTGACGGTCGCCACCTCGGTCGCCAGCGCGATCTCCCGCA
>Ga0136846_1216789_pt1 | contig 17867 bp, 19 predicted proteins | sample HopSoiMetagenom2_FD_96841 | JGI IMG/M metagenome (GOLD analysis project Ga0136846, IMG submission 96841) | Grasslands soil microbial communities from Hopland, California, USA - 2 Assembly 2016 (version 4) | ecosystem: Environmental > Terrestrial > Soil > Grasslands | place: USA: Hopland...
ATGTGTGCGGACGGCGTGAGCCTCGCCTTCTGCGTCTTCTTTTCATTCAAATCCTGGACACTGACGCATGAGGCTTGGGTCGACGGACAGGTCAGGGATTCGACGTTCGCAACGCCGTTGTGGATTCCCTATTCCCTCATGGGCGCGGGCATGAGCCTGCTCGCGATACAAATACTCGTTCAGCTGATCGCTGAACTTGCGCAGCCGCGGGTGGCAAGCGACCGGCGATGAATACGCTCAGCATCGGTCTGCTCTATGGTGGGGCGACACTCGCCGTCATGTTCGCCGGCATCCCGATCGCGTTTGCGCTCGGCACGGTCGCAGTCATCTTCATGTTCTTCTTCATGCCGCATGCGTCGCTCGATACGGTGACGCAGAACGTCTACGAAGAAATGGCGTCGATTACGCTCTTATCGATTCCGCTCTTTATTCTGAAGGGCGCCGCGATCGGACGTTCGCGTGCAGGCGCCGATCTTTATTCGGCGCTGCATGTCTGGCTCTACCGCATTCCCGGCGGCCTTGGCATCGCCAATGTATTCGCGTGCGGATTGTTCGCGGCGATGGCCGGTTCTTCGCCCGCGACGTGCTCGGCCATCGGATCGGCCGGCATTCCGGAAATGCGCAAGCGCGGTTATTCGCCGGGCTTCGCCGCCGGCATTATCGCGGCCGGGGGCACGCTCGGCATTCTGCTGCCGCCGTCGATCACGATGATCCTTTATGCCGTCGCGGCTGAACAGTCGCTCGGCCGCCTCTTCCTCGCCGGCATTACGCCGGGGCTGCTTCTTGTTGGGCTATTCGCGGTTTATTCGTGTTTCCGCTACGCCTCGGAGCGGCGGACGGCTGTGCGGGATTTCGCGGCGCATGGCCGCACCTCGAGCCTTCTCTCCGAAGAGCGATACACGCTGCGCGAAAAGTTGGCTTACGCGCCGCGCGTTCTTCCCTTTGTGCTGCTGCTGACCGGCGTCATGATCGCGCTTTATGGCGGTTATGCCACGCCCTCGGAGACGGCCGGCCTCGGCGCGCTGCTCGCACTCGTTTTGATTGCCATCATCTATTTCGTCTGGAAGCCGAGCGATCTGCAGCCGATCCTCGCCGCGACGCTGCGCGAATCGACGATGCTGATGATGATCATCGGCATGTCGCTCCTCTATTCCTATGTGATGAGCTACCTGCACATCTCGCAATCGGCGGCGGAGACGATTGTCGCGGCAGGTTTCTCGCGCTGGATACTGCTCGCCTTTATCCTTGTCTTTGTCGTGGTGCTCGGATTCTTCCTGCCGCCGGTGTCCATCATCCTTATGACGGCGCCAATCATCCTACCGCCGCTGAAGGCCGCCGGCTTCGATCTCGTCTGGTTCGGCATCGTGATGACCATCGTGATGGAGCTTGGGCTCATCCATCCGCCGGTCGGGCTGAATATTTTCGTCATCCGCAACATCGCGCCCGACATTCCGCTCGGACAGGTGATCTGGGGCATCATGCCGTTTGTCGGTCTGATGATCTTTGCGATCTTGCTGCTCTGCGTCATACCGCAGATCGCGACGTGGCTGCCGGATGTCATCATGGGCGCGCGCTAGAGTGCGTCGGCCGCAACCTTCGCTGCACCTCCTAGGTTGAAGGCGCATGGCCGCCGAGCAAGCCATCAAGAGGCACGAGTGCCAATCTGCCGAGATCGTTGCCGATCTCGCCGCCGTCGCGCCGCCGGACTCGTCCGCCTATTTTTTCGATGTCGACGGCACATTGCTCGAGCTTCGGCGCCGGCCGGAAGAGGTGGTCGCCGACGAGCATCTGCGCGGGCTGTTGACCCGCCTGCAAGCCGCGGCCGGGGGTGCGGTTGCGCTCGTCAGCGGCCGGTCGATTGCCGATCTCGATCGGATTTTCGATCCGCTGAGCCTGCCGGCCGCCGGCCTGCACGGCGCCGATATCCGCTTTCCCGACTTCTCGCGTCAGGCCGCGCGCGGCGATCTCATGGATGGGGTGCGCCCGCGGGTCGCGGCCTTCACCGCTTCACACGAGGGTATCTGGCTTGAGGACAAGGGCGCGACGCTTGCGATCCACTTCCGCGAACGTCAGGAGCTCGCCGGCGAGGTCCTGGCTTTCCTCTCGCACTTCCAGCAAGGGCGTGACTTGGCCGTCCAGGAAGGCAAGATGGTGGTCGAGCTCAAGTCTGCGGCGCACGACAAGGGGACGGCGATCAAGACCCTGCTCGCGCGGAAGCCCTTCGAGGGCCGCCGACCCGTCTTCATCGGCGACGATTTGACCGACGAGCACGGCTTCGCCGAAGTTCAGCGCTCCGGCGGCATCGCCATTCGCATCGGCGTTCCCGATGTGCCAACGGAAGCTCGGCTGCACATGCCGGATCCCGCTTACTTACGCGAGCGTCTGCGAGAATTGGCCGCGCATCACCTCGTACTCGGCTGAGAAGGGACGCCTAAACGCGGTTCCGCAGAATTGGTTTCGTCAAATCGCAAAAATATTTTGCTTCTCACTAAACGGCGGAGTCACGATATTGTCAGCATCCGCTCGTAATGTGCGTTTCGTCACCGGTTTGCGTAGCAGTTCGCCTTAAGAGGCCTGCATGCAGAGTGCGGTGCCTCCGACCCGAACCGGACGCGAAAGGAGCAGCTCCATGCTGATGGACGACATCTTCAATTCGTGCGCGCACGAAAAGGTGGCGCAGGCGGCTGTTGCCTGCATCGGGGGTGTGTTCGCGGATCGCGTTCGCCATGTTGCAGCGGTCCGCGGTTTGACACCCGGAGCTTTCGCCGCAAATGTAGTGCGTCGCTTCGATCGGACCGCAAGCGGCGACGCGCGCGACATTCTGCGGCGCGCTTTGCGTGGTACGGACCAGCCGGTCCTACATGGCTTGCGGCTGATCCTCGAGCCATCCCTTGAAGAAGTGGATGAGCGCGAGAAGGCCGAGCTGGTATCCCACTAAGGGAAACGGGCGCGGGGTATACCACGCGCTCACCTATCAGCGCGCGTCAGAGACGGTCTTTCTCGAAATCCTCGCAGGATAAATCGAAGGCCGAAAGTCCATCCTCGAGTAAATCACCGAGAAGGGGTTCGCCCAAAAGAAAACGCGCGACCGGCGGATCACCGCGGTCGCGTGCCGCCGCCAGCGCATCGCCCCACTCCTCGGGTGTAAAGTCGCCCCGCCCGACGAACAGCAATGCAACCAGTTCTGTCTTTTCATCCTCATCGAGGGCGTTGATGAAGGCTGTCAATTCGCGCTGCGTTGTTTTTTCGTTGGCTGGCGTCAAGGCGCTCACGAAACGGTCGTCGCTCGGGTTCGAGGCATCGTCGCTCGGCTCGCCGCCGGCGGCACCGAATTCATGCGCCTTGACGATGATGAAGCAGACCTTTTCGACGGCAAGTTCGGAGAGCATGGCGGTTCCGTTGCAGCGGCAAAGTTCAACTCAATAACCGGCGCGGACGAGTCGAAGTTCCGCGAAGGAACCCCGCGAAAACCATTGCGTTTGCCGCCAGAACCTATTGATCGGCAAAGGGAAGCCGGGCATTTCGGTTCTTTCGGAACTTCCGAGCGCCGACCCGCTGTTCCGCGCTCGGCCGTTTGCCAGGTCTGACAGCGACGGTGCAATGACGGACGCGCAATTCGAACTCGACGCCCTCTACGATCACTCCGCCGTCGGTCTTGCACTTGTTGATCGCGACGAACGCTTCCAGCGCGCGAATGCGCGGCTCGCCGAGTTCTTTGGCATCAAGGGCGATGATCTGATCAATAAACGCACGGCGGATGTTTTGCCAAAAGAAGCAGCTGCGCTGGCATCAGCGGTAAGCTCGGCATTGCGGTCTGGCAGTACGGCTGAGCATGTCGAAATCGAGTTGGCCTCTGCTGGCGCACCCGCGGAAGCTCGCCATCTTGTCGGCCGCGTTCATCCTATTCGGGACGGCGACGGAGGGATCGTGGCAGCGGGCGCCGTCATAGAAGAAGTGACGCAACATAAACAGGCGCAATATCGTAACGCGCACTTTGCCGCGGTGATCGAATCGTCTGGCGATCCCATCGTCAGTTTTTCCCCTGATGGTGTGATCCGCAGTTGGAACCCTGCCGCGGAGCGCCTCTATGGATTCGCGTCGCATGAAGCGGTCGGCCGCCATGTCACCGCAGTGTACATGGCGCATGCAAAAGAGGAGGCAGAAAAGCTCATCGTACGCGCCTTGCAGGGCGAAACATTCACGATCGAAACCACGCGTGTGTCGCGCCATTCCGAAGAGATTGCCGTGTCAGTCACAGTTGCGCCAATCCGCTCTGCGGACGGGAAAGTCACCGGCCTGTCGGCGATTACGCGCGATATTCGCGAACGCAAACGGGCGGAGGCGGCGTTGGCGCAAAGCGTCGCGCAGCTCAACTCGCTGTTAACCCATGCGCCGATCGGTTTTGCCTTCTTCGATCGCGAGCACAAGTTCGTGCGGGTCAACGATTATCTTTCCCGCCTGGACGGGCTTGCCGTCGACGCGCATCTGAATTGTAAAATCCAGGATGTGCTGCCGCGCAGCGCGGCGATCTTCGCTCCCTTGCTCGACCAGGTCTTTGAGACACGTAAAGCCATCACCGATGTTGAGCTTTCCGCCGAGACTCCGGTTGAACCCGGCGTCGACCGCCAGTGGCTGATCGGTATTTATCCAGTCATCAACACGCAGAATCAATGTGAGTTTGCCGGTGCGATTATCCTTGACATTACCGAGCGTAAGCAGCGCGAAGATCACATCCATTATCTCCTGCGTGAACTTACGCACCGCTCGAAAAACATCATGGCGATTGTGCAGGCTATGGCGCGCCAGACTGTCGCCGAGGCATTATCGGCGCGCGATTTCGAGGAGAAGTTTTCGGCGCGGTTGCAAGGTTTTGCCCACTCACACGATCTGCTTCTCAAGGAGAACTGGCAGGGGGTTGCGATCGACGAGCTTGTGAAATCGCAGCTCGGTGCGTTCGCCGAGCTCGTCGGAACTCGGATCGAGATCAGAGGACCGAACCTTTTGCTCACACCGGAGGCAACCCAGAATCTCGGCCTCGCACTACACGAACTATCGATCAATGCCGCTAAGCACGGCGCCTTATCGACGTCGGAGGGATCTGTGCTGGTCCACTGGTCGACCTACGCGACGGATTCGGGCGACTCGCAGTTCCTGTTGAGCTGGTCGGAAATGAACGGGCCCGAGGTCAAGCCGCCGCGCCACAAAGGGTTTGGCCAATTGGTGCTCGAGCGCATGCTGCCGCGCGCGCTCGACGGCGACGTCCGCCTCGACTTTGCCGAAGGCGGCTTGAAATGGAGCATCACTATGCCGGGCCGCTATATTCGCGAGACGCAGACGCCGCAAACCCGCTGAGTCCGAGGCCGGCTACCGCTTTTTGTGGAACTTCCCAGACTGCTCCGGTTTTGCGATGGTGCCATGGTATTGGCGCCGGCAAACGGGGTTTGCATTGCACCTTTTCGATGCGGCTTTTGTCCATCACGTGCTCGCGACCTATGGCTATTGGGCCGTACTGGTCATCGTGATGCTGGAGAGCGCCGGCATTCCGATGCCCGGCGAAACCGTGTTGATCAGTGCGGCGGTCTATGCCGGCACGACGCACAACATGCATATTGGCTTGGTTATTACGGCTGCGGCGACGGGTGCGATCCTTGGCGACAATATCGGCTTTTGGGTCGGCCGCGAATTCGGTCCGCCACTCATCGCGCGCTTCGGCGGATATATCGGCCTCGACGAGAAGCGGATGAAGCTCGGACAATATTTGTTTCAGCGTCACGGCGGAAAGATCGTTTTCTTCGGCCGCTTCGTCGCTTTCCTGCGTGCCTTTGCGGCGCTGCTCGCCGGGGTCAACCGGCTTTCGCCGCCGCGGTTCTTTATTTTCAACGCGGCCGGCGGCCTCGCCTGGGCAAGCCTGTTTGGACTCGGCGGTTATCTCTTGGGGGAAACCATCCACCATATTGCCGGTCCGATTGGGTGGATCGGCCTTGCCTGCGCCATCGTCGCGGTCATCATTGGCTGGCGCTTCTTCAAAATGCATGAGGAGCGCCTTCTCGAGCAGGCCGAAGAAGCCGCCAATCGTCAGAAGGCGTAGGGCCCGACTTCTCGATGTTCTTTGGCTATGTGCAGCCTCTCGTCGCGGAATATGGCCTCTACGCGGTCTTCGTGATCGTTATGCTGGAGAGCGCCGGCGTGCCCATGCCGGGCGAGACGGCCCTCGTCCTCGCCTCGATCTATGCCGGCGCGACCGGGGACCTCAACATCGCGCAGGTGATCGCCGTCGCTGCCGCCGGCGCCATCATTGGCGACAATATGGGCTTCTGGGTCGGCCGCCACTACGGCATGCCGCTGCTCAAGCGCTACGGCCGGCTGATCCACATCGATGACAAGCGGCTCGCCTTCGGAGAGGCGATGTTTCGCCGCCACGGCGCGAAAATCGTATTCTTCGGCCGGTTCATCGCCATCCTGCGCATATTCGCGGCGTTGCTCGCCGGCGTGAACCGCTTCGGTTGGGGGCAGTTCCTCTTCTACAACGCCGCCGGGGGTATCGTCTGGGCGACGGTCTTTGGCCTCGGCGGCTATTTTTTCGGCGAGGCAATCCATCGGTTCACCGGGCCCGTTGGGTTGATCGCGCTCGCCTGCGTGATCCTTGGCATCTGCATATCCTGGTGGGTAGTGAAGCGGCAGGAGAAGCGTATGGAGGAGAAGGTCTTGGCAGAAGAGGACCAGAAGCGGAGCTGGGAGGACTAGCTCCCGGAACGATGCGGTTTGGGGGGCGTTCCCAAGCACGCAAGTCCGGGGGGAAGTCTAATGAAATCTGTCACCCTTTGCCTCACGGCGGTGCTCGTCGGCGGCAGCTTTGCTGCGCTGGCGCAGACGACGCCAGGCGCGCCCGGGACCGACCAGGTCATCCCGGAAAAGGACCGCAGCCGGCCGGCGGATCAGCCGGGCAATGCGCAGCAAAGCCTGAGTGACAAGCTCGACAAATCGGGCGGTGTGATCAAGCCGCCGGGCGACGTCGATCCCAAGATGGCGAAGCCCGCGCCAGTGCCGAACCCGAACTCGACGCCGGTCATCCCGCCGCCGGGCAGCCCGGGCGGCAATCCCGACGTGAAGCCGAAATAGAGCGGCTACAGCGATCGTTTGAACATGTGGGCGATCTCGCCGACGATGCCGCGGCGGAAAGCGAGCACGCAGGCGACGAAAATCACGCCTTGGATGACGGTCACCCACTGGCCGAAGCCGGCGAGATAGTTCTGCATCGCGACGATCACGAAGGCGCCGAGGACCGGGCCGAAAATCGTGCCTAATCCGCCGACAAGCGTCATCAGCACGACTTCACCCGACATCGACCAATGTACGTCCGTGAGCGAGGCGTTCTGCGCAACGATAGCTTTGGTCGCGCCGGCGAGACCGACGAGAGTTGCGGACAAGACGAACGCCGCGAGCTTGTAACGGTCGGTCTTGTAGCCGAGCGAAATCGCCCGCGGCTCGTTCTCGCGGATCGCTTTCAGGATCTCGCCGAACGGCGAGTTGATGATGCGGTGAATGGCGAGGAACCCGAACAGGAAGATCGCCAGCACCACGTAATAAAGAATCATCTGGTTCGACAGATTGATGAAACCGAGCATTTTGCCTTGCGGCACCGCCTGGATGCCGTCTTCGCCGTGCGTAAACGGCGCCTGCAGGCAGAAGAAATAGATCATCTGCGATAGGGCGAGCGTGATCATCGAGAAGTAAATGCCTTGTCGCCGGATGGCGAGCGCGCCGGTGACAATTCCGATGACGCCTGCACCGAGCGCGGCGGTAATGATGGCGAGCTCCGGCGGCCAGCCCCAGACTTTGGCGATATGGGCGCTGAAATATCCCGCCGAGCCCAAAAACATCGCGTGGCCGAAGGAAAGCAGGCCGACATAGCCGACCAGCAGATTGAACGCGCAGGCAAACAGGGCAAAGCAGAGCGCCTGCATGAGAAAGAACGGGTAGGCGAAAAGAGGCGCGACGATCAGCGCCAAAGTCATCAGCAGAAATGCGATCTGCTCGTCGCGCGGATGCGCGACTTCGACAGGCGCGGTGATGGATTCGGAAGCGGTATCGACGGACATGTCAGGCGGTCCTTCCGAAGAGCCCGGCGGGCCTCACAAGCAACACGATAGCCATAATGACGAAGATAACCGTGTTGGATGCCTCGGGATAAAACACTTTGGTCAGCCCCTCGATGAGGCCGAGCAAAAACCCGGTGATGATCGAGCCGAGGATCGAGCCCATGCCGCCGATGACGACGACCGCGAACACCACGATGATGAAATCGGCGCCCATCAGTGGACGGACCTGGTTGATCGGCGCGGCGAGCACGCCCGCAAGCGCCGCTAGCCCGACGCCGAATCCATAGGTCAGCGTCACCATGCGTGGGACGTTGATGCCGAAGGCGCGCACCAGCGCCGGATTCTCGGTGGCAGCGCGAAGATAGGCGCCAAGCCGCGTCTTCTCGATGATGAACCAGGTCGCGAGACAGACGATGAGCGAGAAGATGATCACCCAGCCGCGGTAATTCGGCAGGAACATGAAGCCGAGATTGGTGCCGCCGGAGAGCTCGCGCGGGATCGCATAGGGCAGACCGGACGAGCCGAAATAATTCTGGAACACGCCCTGGATGATCAGTGCCAGCCCGAAAGTCAGCAAGAGTCCGTAGAGGTGATCGAGCCCGGCAAGACGCTGCAGCATCGTTCGCTCGATGATCATCCCGAGCGCGCCGACGACAATCGGCGATATGATCAGCGCGAACCAGTAATTCAGGCCGAGCAATTGCAGCAGGAAATAAGCGCAGAAGGCGCCGACCATATAAAGCGCGCCATGCGCGAAATTGATGATGTTGAGCATGCCGAAAATGACGGCAAGGCCGAGGCTGAGCAGTGCATAGAAGGCGCCGTTGATCAGCCCGAGCAGCAATTGCCCGAACAGCGCCTGCGTCGAAATTCCGAGAAGAGGGATCATGTTGGATCGTTCGCTAATCTGAGCGGAACTCCCTCCCCTCAGGGGAGGGTGGTCGCAAAGCGACCGGGTGGCGTGTTATGAATCTCGCTATTGCCGCAGACCCCACCCGCCTCGCATTCGCTCGGCACCCTCCCCTGAAGGGGAGGGAGACCGCCAATGCCGATGCTTCGGATTCGCGTCGCACGAGCGTCAATTTACTTCTTTAAAAGCGGGCACTCGCTTTCCGACAGCGGCCGGAAGGCCTGATCCGCCGGGATCGTCGCCTTGGTGACGTAGTAATCCCACGGCCCCTTCGATTCGGAAGGCTTTTTCACCTGGAAGAGATACGCCGGATGGATATTGCGCCCGTCTGCGCGGATCGAGCCTTTGCCGAAAAGCGGATCATCGACCGGCATCTCCTTCATCTTGGCGACCACCTTGGCGCCGTCGTCAGGATTGCTGCCGAGTGCGTCGAGCGCCTTCAGGTAATGCAGCACCGCCGAATAGACGCCGGCTTGCACCATTGTCGGCATCGCGCCGCTCTTCATGCGTTTCGCGAATTTTTGCGAGAATGCACGGGTCCCATCGTTCATGTCCCAGTAGAAGGTCTCGGTGAAGGTCAGCCCCTGCGAGGCAGGCAATCCGAGCGCATGAATGTCGGAGATGAAGAGCAGGAGTCCGGCGAGCGTCTGCCCACCTTGCGTGATCCCGAACTCCGCGGCTTGCTTGACCGCGTTCGTCGTATCGCCGCCGGCATTCGCCAGCCCGATGACTTTCGCCTTCGAATTCTGCGCCTGTAGCAGGAAAGAGGAAAAGTCCGGCGAATTCAGCGGATGGCGCACGGTGCCGACCACCTTGCCGCCAGCTTTTGTGACTGCATTTGTCGTATCGCGTTCGAGCGCAGCACCGAAGGCATAATCGGCGGTGATGAAAAACCAAGTGTCGCCGCCGCCCTTGGTCAGCGCGGTGCCGGTCCCATTGGCCAGCGCGTAGGTGTCGTAAGTCCAATGGATCGTATTCGGCGTGCAGGCCTTGTTCGTCAGGTCCGACGTGCCGGCGCCGGAATTTAAAAAGACCTTATTCTTGTCCTTGACGACATTGTTGACGGCGAGTGCCACGCCCGAATTCGGGACATCGACGATGACGTCCACCTTCTCGACATCGAACCATTGGCGAGCGATGCTGACGCCGACGTCCGGCTTGTTCTGGTGATCGGCGGAGATCACATCGATCTTCCACCCCTTGCCGGTCATGCCGGAATCCTCGACCGCCATTTGCGCGGCGAGCGTCGAGCCGGGACCGCCGATATCCGCATAAAGGCTCGATTGATCGGACAAGGAACCGATCTTCACATTCTTGTTCTGCGCGGCGGCCGATCCCGCCCAGGCGAGTGCCGCAGCGAGTGCCGCGACTGCGATTGATGTTTTCATCCTTGATTTCTCCCGATCTTTCATTGTTCAGACACCCAGATACTGGTGCAGTTTTTCCATATTCGCCTGCAGCTCGCTATTGGCGAATGCATCGATGATCTTGCCGTGCTCCATCACGTAGTAGCGGTCGGCAACGGTCGAGGCGAAGCGGAAATTCTGCTCCACAAGCAGAATCGTGAAGCCCTCATCCTTTAGCCGCGCGATCGTCTTGCCGATCTGTTGGATGATGACGGGTGCGAGGCCTTCTGTCGGTTCGTCGAGAAGCAAAAGGCGTGCGCCGGTGCGCAGGATGCGGCCAATCGCGAGCATCTGCTGCTCGCCGCCCGAAAGCTTTGTGCCCTGGCTGGATAGCCGCTCCTCGAGGTTGGGGAAGAGTTCGAAAATCTGCTCGAGGGAAAGGCCGCCGGATTTCACTTGCGGTGGGAGGAGCAGGTTTTCCTTGACGTCGAGACTTGCGAAAATCCCCCGCTCTTCCGGGCAGAACGCAATGCCCATCCTGGCAATGCGATCGGAATTGGCGCGGATCGTCTCCTTGTCTTCAAAGCGTACCGAGCCCTGCCGCTTGCCGACAATGCCCATGATCGATTTGAGCGTCGTCGTCTTGCCGGCGCCGTTGCGTCCGAGCAGCGTCACGACCTCGCCGGGGCGAACATCGAAATTCACGCCGTGCAGAATATGCGACTCGCCATACCAGGCTTGCAATCCGTCGACGTGGAGGAGGGCACCGTTCGGCTTAGGCATGACCGGCCCCGAGATAAGCCTGCTGCACTTCCGGATTCTTGGAGACCGTTGCGTAATTGCCTTCGGCCAGAACGTGCCCGCGCGTCAAAACCGTGATCGTGTCGGAGAGATTGGCAACAACGTTTAGATTATGCTCCACCATTAGAATAGTGCGATTGGCTGAGACGCGCTTCACCAGTTTCGCAACGTTGTCGATGTCTTCGTGACCCATCCCGGCCATCGGTTCATCGAGCAGCAGCATTTCTGGGTCGAGGGCCAATGTCGTGGCGATCTCAAGCGCGCGCTTGCGTCCATATGGCATCTCGACGGCGGCCGTGCGCGCGAATTCGGTTAAGCCGACATCGGCGAGGAGCTGATGCGCGCGATTGTTGAGCGACTTGAGTACGGTTTTCGAGCGCCAGAAATCGAAGGAATCGCCGCGTCCGCGCTGCAGGGCGATGCGCACGTTCTCGAGCGCGGTGAGATGTGGAAAGACCGCTGAAATCTGAAACGATCGCACCAGCCCGAGCCGAGCCACGTCGGCCGGCTTCAGCGCTGTAATGTCGCGATCCTTGTAGACAATGCGGCCACGCGTCGGATTGAGGAACTTGGTGAGCAGATTGAAGCAGGTCGTCTTGCCGGCGCCGTTGGGTCCGATCAACGCGTGGATCGACCCGCGCTTGACGCGCAAGCTCACGTCGCGAACCGCCGTGAAGCCGGCGAATTCTTTGGTCAGGCCCTCGGTGACGAGGACATAATCATCGCTCACGCGTAACTGCCTCCCCGAACCGGCGCCGGTTCAAAACCCGCGCTCGTTGTTGTTGCCAGCCTAATCAGGCGGCGCGCGCATAATCAAGAGGAGGAGCGATCAGATGACCCAATCCTCGCGGGCGATGGTTTCCGCGAAGAGCACCTCGCGAATGCGTGCTGCAGAATGGCGCAAGGCCACGTCATCTCGCCGGCGCGGATGCGGGACATCGAGGTTGAGCGAAATCTTCACTTCGCCGGGCCGTCCGCCGAGCGCCACGACGCGATCCGCGAGATAGACGGCCTCGTCAATGTCATGGGTGACGAAGAGGACGGTTTGACCCGACGCGCTCTGGACGCGGATGAGCTCGTCTTGAAGGCCTTCGCGAGTCTGCACATCGAGTGCGCTGAATGGCTCATCCATGAGCAAGATAGCCGGGCGGATCGCCAGCGCTCTCGCAAGCGCCACGCGTTGGCGCTGCCCGCCCGAGAGCTGATGCGGGAAGCGACCGACGACATCGCGAAGGCCGACACCGGCAAGCGCGGCAAGCGCCCTTTCGCGGCGCTCGACGCGGGAGAGCTGCGTCTTCTCGAGCCCGAAGCAAACATTGGAAAGAATGCGCCGCCACGGCAGCAGGCGTGAATCCTGAAATACCAGCGCCATCGCGCGGTCCGCCTTGATGTCCGGGTTGAGCCGCACCGTCCCGGTGGAAGGCGTGGCGAGGCCGATCAGGACCCGCAACAGGGTCGACTTGCCGACTCCGGAGGGGCCAACGATCGCGACGAACTCGCCAGGCGCGATTTTGAGGTCGAGGCCGCGCAGCACCTCCGTGCGGACGCCGCCCTGCTCGAAGGCGATGCCCAAACCCTCGACCGCGATTACGCTTTCCAAATTACGCCTTCCGAAATCAGGCTTTCCATGCAAGCAGCCGCGCCTGGAGGAACACGAAGGCGGTATCGACGAGGCCGTACAGCGCTGCCATGGTCAGCATGTAGACGACCACGATATCCGTCGCGAGCAGGCTTGAGGCCTGCTGCATCCGCTGCCCGAGACCACTGACGCCAAAAAGCTCTGAGGCGACAACCGCCATCCAGGCCTGCCCGAGTGCGGTGCGCACGCCGATAAGGATGCCAGGTAGCGCGGCGGGAAACAGAACCTTCACGAGCTTTTCCGGGCCGGACTTGAAGCCGAACGCTTCGGCGACTTCGATCAGGTCACGGTCGACCCCTCGGATCGCGCCCTGCGCGGCAAAGAAGACGATCCAGAAACAGCCGATCGCGATGATAAAAACGGCCGCCGTCTGGTCGATGCCAAACCACAGGATCGCGAACGGCACCCAGGCAAGGCCGGGGATCGGCCGCAGCACCCGCACGATCCAGGCGAGCGCCCAGTCGAAGGGGCGGTACATGCCGGTCGCGACGCCAAGGACGATGCCGAATCCCGTGCCGCAGGCGAGACCGATCGCGTAATGCCAGAGGCTGAAAAGGACGGAATCGCCCCAGATGCCGCTTTTGGCTTCGCGCAGGAAGGCGGCCGGCAATTGGCTAGGGGCGGGCAGGAGAGTGGGCGGCAGCAGGCCGAGCCGCGGCACGGCTTCCCAGATGCCAAGGAAGAGCGCGAGTCCGATCGCCGCCAAGAGGTAGGGCGTCGCGCCCCGCATCGATCAACCCGCGTCTATTTGCCGGCTGTCGCCTTCACATAGAAGGAGGGGTCGAACAAGCCTTCGAGCGGATATTCCTTGTCGAGGGTGCCGATCTTCACCTGATAGGCCTGCATCTCGCGCGTCGAGTCGACGATCACGCGCGGGTCGGCGGTGAATTTCGAGGCGGGCGAGGACAGCGATTTCAGGATTGTCGCCTCGTCGACAATGCCCTTGCCGAGCGCCGCTTCGATCGCGGGCACGGCCTTTTGCGGCTCTTTCTGGATGACGTTTGTCGACTGCACGATTGCCTCGACGAGCTTTTGCACGCCATCCGGATTCTTGGCGAGGAACGCGCCGGAGACCGCGACCACAGTGCCGGGCTGGTCCTTAAACATCTCAGCCCCATAGGCGACGACCTTGATGCGTGGATCGCGCTGCTCTGAGACCGTGATCGCCGGTTCGCGCAGCGTGGAGCCGTCGACGGCGCCGGCGAGCAGCGCCTGCTGTGTTGCATCGATTCCCATGCTCACGATCTCGTAATCGCTCTTCGGCACATGCGCGACTTCGTCGAGCCAATGGACGAGCGTCGTGTGCGGCACCGAGCCCGGCGGTTGCGTCGCCATCCGGGCGGCCTTGCCAGTGGCGGCGTGAAAAGCCTTGAAAGCATCTGCGGATGAGGTACCTTGCTTAAAGTAACGCGCGAACTTACCGCCGATCGTCACCGTCATCTCCTCGATCGCGGTGGCGGTGACAACCTTGACCTCGACGCCCTTGGAACGGGCGACCGCCAGCGGCGCGACGCCGCCGACATAGACGTCGAGCGTGCCGGAGGCGAGCGCCTGGATCATCACCGGCCCCGACTCGAAATTGGTGAAACGTGTTGTAAAACCAGCGGCTTTCAGCAATCCGAGCTGGTCGGCGACGAAAATCTGCGACGTGCCGAGGACGGGGATGAATCCGATCCGAAGCGGAATCGTCTGCGCCGCCGTCGTCTGCGCCATTACCAAGGCGAGGAGAGCCAGAAAAAACCTAAATTTCATAAGCTTCCCTGAAACAGCTCACCTGAAACGGAATAGCCGAGAGCGCCGACGAACATCGGGAACTTCGGCTGTTCGGGGTTAAGTCGCCGGCTTTTAGAGCCAGCGACGCGGGCCGGGGCCGCCAGGCCCGTCCGCGTAGCCCTTGCCGGCGATGAGATGATAGATGAACAGCACGATCACCGCGCCGACGATCGCGCCGATCAACCCGGCGCCCTGATCCGGCCGGTACCAGCCGAGCGCTTGTCCGAGCCACGTCGCCACGAAGGCGCCGATGATGCCGAGGATGCACGTCAGGATGAAGCCCTGCGGGTTGTTCGGCGCGGGCGATGTCCAGCGCGCAATGAGGCCGGCAATGAAGCCGATGATGATGATCCAGATGTAATACATGCGATTTCCATTGGAGCTCTGCCGAGCCAACGTGACAATAGGGCCGCCGGTTTCGCCGTAAAGCGCCTTCAGGTGCGCTTCAACGCAATTCCCCGTCCGGCCGCCTTCGGCCAAGGAAGATCGGCGGCGGCGGCGGCCATGGCCGAGATAGCGGCCTGCTGCTCGGGAAGAAACGCGGCGGCGCGCGGCTTCTCGCCGGATTGGTCGATGCAGAGATAGACCTGCTCGCTGCTCGCAACCAAGGTGCTGTCTCGGTTGCGCATCTCGAACCAGATGCGCAGGCGCTTCGCATCGTGCTCGAGCAACCGGGCATCGACGGCGAGCACGTCGCCCTCTCTCACCTCGTGATGGTAATGGATGGTCAGCGTCGTCGTGTAAATCGTGCGGCTGGTCCGCTCGCGCCCCTGCGTCTCAAGGCCGATCGCCTCCAAAAGCCTGTCGCCGGTGCGGCTGAAGACGAGCGCGTAATAGGCGTCGTTCATGTGGCCGTTGTAATCGATCCAGGCCGGGTCGACCGATGTGCTGAAGAGCGGCGAGGGCGTTTTCATGGGGGCTCGCCGTAAGCGACGGGGCGCCGAAGAGCGACGCGATGATGCCGCGTGGTGAGGCGGCACGTGCGCCCGCGCGCGCCCTGAGGCGGATGAGTTTGTCGCGTCCCGGCGGCAAATGGAACCAGTCGTCCTCAGGCCGGAAGCCGGAATCCTCGATGCGCACGGATTGCGTGAAGGATGGGGCGCGGAGGCGCAGCTGCCAGCTCCTCCCGTCCTTCTCCAGCGCCACGGCGACAGCTTCGGCCGGCGGCAACGCGGCGCGGCCCAGCGGAAATGAAAGGCTTGCGCCAGCACCTCGCCGGCGGGGCTGGCGAGCGTCGCGATCGTCACGTCATGCGAGGGCGGCCCGAAGCGATAGGCGTAGGTCGTATCGAAGAAAGCGCCCCAGAGCTCAACGTCGGGCATCGCAATCGTGCTGCGCGGCGCGATACTAACCTCCCGCTGCCCGCGCATGACGCTGGTCTTGCCGTCCTTCAGGCATTCGAGCGTGACCACCGCCTCGATCGCCTCGGCCGTCTCCTTGATGAAATGCAACATCAATCCGTTGACGCCCTCGTCGGTCACCACGAGCTGCACCGGCCGGAAGGCGCGTTTTAACGCGTACCACGCCGATTTCGGCTCGCCCCGCCCAAAGCGAGCTGGCTGACGAAGTCCCGCCCGCCTTCGAGCCCCACCGCGCGAAAGGCGGTCACCTGTTCCGGCGTGCCAATGCGGACATATTCGTGCATGCGGAACATCTGCATGCGTGCGGGATCTTTCGAGGGTTCGCGGCGGAAGCAATAGGATTGTAAATCGAAGAGCAGGCCCGGCTTCGGCAGCGGGCCGCGCTTGGCGACCGCCGGATATAGTGGATAGCAGGCGGCGGGCGCGAGCACGATATCGGTGACGCGCTGGTCCCCAGTCCAATCCTCGCCGCCTTCGAGCTTGCTGAGCAGCGTGGTGTGGGCGCGCTCGTTGCCATCAAAACTATGCACGGTGCCCGCAAGCTGCGGAAAGCTTTTGAGATAGCCGCTTTTTTCGAACAGCGCACGGTTCATGCCGGGCGGAAAGCGCACCACTTCGGCGTTGTCTTCATCACCGTAGCGCGAGATCAGGTTTTCGAGGCCGGTGACGACGCGCTCGAACGCGCCGCCGCGGCCGTAGAGACCGTCAATTGCCGGTATCGATGAGCAGCCCGTGCTCGAAGAGGCCGTCGAGGAAGGTCTCACATTTCACGCACATGATTTAGCTCGCGAGATGCGGGTCGAGGCGATGGATCAGGAGCAGGTTCGACATATTGCCGAAAATGCGTCGTTGCTGATCATGATCGGCGCGGAGAGCACGTCGCGCATGTGGCGGCCGATGCTGAACGGCGTATCGTTCTTGTAGCCGAGAATGCCGCAGACGAGCATCGCGTGATTGATGATCTCGCCGGCAAGCCGCGAGGCACCAACCTTGATGTTGTTCATCGCGACCGCGAAACTGACCGAGGTGAGTTCATCACTGTCCGCTTGTGCACGAGCGAAGCGGCGAAGACCATCGAGCGTGTTGGCGCGCATGAGTTGCAGCATGCTGGCGGCTTCCGCGACGCGCAGCGCCCCGGGCGGCGTCACATTGGGCCGGCCCTTTGCCTGGGCGCGGGCGAAATTTTGAGCCCGTGCCAGTGCATTGTTGGCGACGCCGAACCACACCGCGCTCCATAGGAGATGCGAGGTGGCGAGCATCGATTGCGCGGCGATTTCGGCGAACGGTTTCGGCAGGATTTGTGCGGCCGGGGCTTCCGCATCGAGGCGAAAACCCTCGCTGCAGGTGCCGCGCATCCCAAGCGTAACCCAGCCGGTGGTGCGATTAAGCTGGCACTGATCTTTCAGGACGACGGCCATGACCTGATCGGAGGAGGGCGCATCCGGGGCGCCGCGCGCTGTCACAAGGATCGCGTCTGCGTGCGCACCGTAGGAGACGACGGTCGCGTCCTTGCCGAGCTTGAAATTGTCGCCGTCGATCTCGACCGCGCAGATGCTGTTCCTGAGGTCGCCGCCGATGCCGCCTTCGGTCGTGGCGGAGGCGAGCAAGAGCTGCTCCTCGCAAATGCGCTGCATGAAGCCGCGATGCCAATTGCTGTCGCGCCCATGCGAGACCAGGCTCGAGACTTTGATGTTGTGCATCGCGTAGATCATCGCGCTTGAGGCGCAATTCTGGCCGATGAGCGAGCAGATTTCCGCGACGTCGGAGAGTTGCGCGCTTTCGCCGCCGAGCTCCTCCAAAATGAGGATCGACAGAAGCCGCGCTTCTTTCAGTGCGGCGAGCGTCTCGTGCGGGAAGCGCGCCTCGCGGTCGACCTCATCGCCATATTGCGCGGCGACCGCCGCGACTTCCGCCGCCCGGTTGGCGAAGGCGTCATGA
>Ga0136846_1238329_pt1 | contig 17863 bp, 19 predicted proteins | sample HopSoiMetagenom2_FD_96841 | JGI IMG/M metagenome (GOLD analysis project Ga0136846, IMG submission 96841) | Grasslands soil microbial communities from Hopland, California, USA - 2 Assembly 2016 (version 4) | ecosystem: Environmental > Terrestrial > Soil > Grasslands | place: USA: Hopland...
CAAAGCCCGAATTGCTTCAATAGCGCCCAGCACGCCGACCACGCCATCATAGCGTCCCGCGTTCGGAATGGCATCAATGTGAGAACCAGTCGCAACCGGCGGCGCGGACTCGTTTTGCCCGCTCCAACGCGCAAAAATGTTGCCAACCGCATCTTCTCGCAAGCTGAGACCCGCCTCGCCACAGAGCTTTTTCACGAAGGTGCGGGCCTGCAGGTCGGCCGGAGAAAACAGGACGCGCGTAACGACTGGCGCGGGCTCGGAACTGATGAGCGCGAGTTGCTCGATCTCGCGCTGCAATCGCTCGATATCAATCTTCAGCGCCATGTTTATGCCTTCGCCATCCACCGGCCTGGCTCAAGCCAGGGGCGGACGATTTACGTCCTTATAATAGATGTAGCTTGCAGGCGTTTTACCCATCGCCACAAACCATTGCGGACAATAAGGCGCCATCCAAATCACATCGCCTATTTGAACCGGATGCCAATCCGAATCAAGCCGGTAGATCCCCTGCCCTTTCAACATCACCAAGCCGTGTTCCATGATGTGGGATTCGACAAACGGCAGGGTTGCGCCGGGTGCATACGTGAAAATGTTCACCGCCATATCGAAGTCGGGCTTGTCCGGCAATAAAACCTGCAAGCGCGCGTCCTCGTTTCCCAGGAATGGCTGGCCGGCTATTTTCCCCTCATGGCCAACGATGACGGGAGGCGAACCCGTATCAGGCAATGTTTCAAACCGCTTCTGAAATATCAAAAGCTGAGTCTCAATCTGGGCGTTCTCAAACGACCAATCCTTCCCGGGTGGAATATAAACGTAACTTCCGGTGCTCAGCGCGTGCTGCTTGCCGCCGATGTGTCCCTCGCAATTTCCAGCGAGCACATAGACAAATTGTTCAAGTTCGCCAGTCTTGCCAGCGCCTTTTGCTTGTGACTGAAAAGTGATCAACAACTGACAAAAACGCGCGCCCATCCCTTGTGATATTTGCACGACACTTATGACGTTCTTCCATTCGGGCAAGTTGCTCGCCACAAAGCCAGACGGAGTTCGCAAGGCGTAACGCTCCTTGATCACATCTCGAGTAAATCCAAAAAGTTCGTTCATTTGTCTGGTTTCACCATTTGTCCTAAAGGTTTTGAGACCACTTGGCCATCCCGAAATACCGTTTGCCCACGCAGCAACGTTTGCACAACCCGACCACACAAAGTGCGGCCCGCGTAAGGTGTTTGGGCATGCCGATAAAGAAGGTCTTCGCTTTTTACCACGAAAGTCTGGTCGAGATCAACGAGCGCCAGGTCGGCATCGCAGCCAATCTCAAGGTGTCCTTTGCCTTTCGGCAGACGGAAACGCCCAGCCACATTGCTGGAAATGAGTTTGGCCAGACTTACCAGCGTGTTTGCAGTTGACGACGCTTCGAGCCTTGCGTGGAGGCCCGTGAGCAAGAGTGGTAAAGTATGCTGCCCGCCCGAAATTCCGCCCCAAACCTTGAAAAAGTTGTCGTCCTTTTTCATCCCAGGCAGCGAGGGCGAATGGTCCGAGCCAATCGTCGTAATTTCCTCCCTTAGAAGGCAGTCCCATAACTCCTGCTGGACCGCGCGGCTGCGGAGCGGCGGCGCGCACTTAGCCAGCGCGCCAATTTGTTGAACGTCCTCTTCGGTGAGCATCAGATAATGCGGACAGGTCTCACAAGAGACGTCCACGCCTCGAGACGCCGCATCCCGCACCAATCGTACTCCCTCGCCGCAACTCACATGCACGATATGCAGCGAACAGCCAGTTTCCCCAGCGAGGTCGAGAGCGCGGCGAATCGCCTCAAGCTCCGCCTCGATTGGGCGTGAACCAAGGTAGTCTCGAGCTCCGGTCCTGCCTTGCGCGACGCACTCCTCGGCCAATCGCCGCGTCATTGCTTCGCTCTCGGCGTGAACGGCCACCAGCACGCCAAGCGTTGCGGCGCGTTTCATTCCGGCGCGCAAGGTGGCGTCATCAACACAGGCAAAATCGTCAATGCCGCTATTCGACATGAACGCCTTGAAACCGACAACTCCGCAATCTGCAAGCTCGGCCAGCCGTTCTACATTGCCCGGCACCAGGCCGCCCCAAAAGGCGAAGTCCACGAGCGATTTTCCCTTCGCCGCGTTTAACTTTTCTTCGAAAGCGGCGCGGTCAATCGGCGGCGGATGTGCATTCAACGGCATGTCGAAGAACATTGTTCCGCCGCCTGCGGCGATTGCGCGCGAACCAGTTTCGAAGCCTTCCCAGTCGGCTCGGCCCGGCTCATTGAAATGCACGTGCGCATCAATCAGTCCCGGAAACACATGCCAGCCATGGGCGTCAATGGTTTCCTTGGTGCTGCCGGTAATTTCCTCCGACAGCGCCGCAATTTTTCCGTCCACGATGCCAAGCGCCGATGCCCGAGTGCCGGTTGTGGTCACAACCGTCCCGCCTCGGATTATCACGTCAAAATCGCTCATCGTCGTTTGGCCAAAGCTCCATTGCTTGCGAATTCTTTCGCGAGTAGCCGGACAAAGTCGGCCATGACTGCCAACGCAACTCTAACGTCCGCGATGGTTACTGATTCATCCGGATGATGGCTGATGCCTGCTTTGCATCGAACAAAAAGCATGGTCGCAGGGACAACTGTTCCGAGGACCGCCGCGTCATGGCCCGCGCCGCTGGGCAAAGCTACGCTCCTGTTTTGTTGCTTTTTTATTGCACGCGCCAGCACTTGCTGCAAGCGAGGTGAGCAAGGAACCGCATCCGTTGCCTGCACCAGTTCGCTCGAGAGTTTCGCGCCGCGCTTCCGTGCAATGGCTTTTGCCAGGCTTGTAAGCTTTGCTGTCGCTGCTTCACGCACAGCATCGGATTGATGCCGGATATCCAGCGTCAACTCGGCGGCGCCCGGAATGACATTGCTGGCGCCCGGTTCAACTTTGATTTGGCCTACCGTGGCCACAAGGTCACTCTGCTGCCTGGCAAAGGATTCGACCGCACAGACAAACTCTGCCGCGGCACAAAGCGCATCCCGGCGCAGGTTCATCGGTGTTGTGCCCGCGTGACCTGCCACTCCGATGAACTTGAGCGAAAGCCGGCTTTGCCCGGCAATTGCTGTCACGACACCGACGGGGAGGTTCTTCTTTTCGAGCACAGGGCCCTGCTCGATGTGGGCTTCAAAATACCCAAGCACGCCGTGGGCATTGATCCGAACGCGTCGAATGGCTGCCGCGAGATCGCCACCCTTCCCAACCGCAGTCGAATCAGTGGCTTTCAAAATGGCGTTCTCCATCGTAATGCCTTCGGCGTCCTTTCGCGCCAAATCAGATTTGCGCAACCTGCCAGCCATTGCCCGACTGCCGAGGTACGTCGTTTGGTAGCGAACTCCTTCCTCGTCCGCGAAGCCGATGACATCAATGCCAAACGGTAACTGGTGCCGTTCACGCCTAAGCATGTCCACGCAGGCGATGGCCAGCAGCACACCGAGTGGCCCGTCAAATTTTCCTGCATTGCGCACTGTGTCCAGATGCGAACCCATCAGCAATATTTTGCCGCTGGGATTCGATGAGGTGTGGGAGCCGATGAGATTGCCGACCGCATCCTCCCGAGTCGTCATGCCGGCCGAGCGCATCCAACGGCCAACCAGCGCATTAGCGTCGCGCATCGCCGGGGAACAAAACGTCCGTGTAAGTCGGCCAGGTTCGTCCGTAATCCTTGCCAGCGCTTCAATTCGCTGCATGACCTCCCTCGCCTGCTGACTCATAGCGCCGCTCAACTGCCCCGATAAGTGCTGTAGGCCCATGGCGAGCACAGCAAAGGCACGTGATAGGATGCTGTTGGATCCGCAACTCCAAATCGCACGGGGACCCTGTCCAAAAATTTGACCGTCGCCTGGCTCTGATTCACATTCCCAAAATAGTCACCTACATAGAAAATCAACTCGAATTCCCCCGCCGTGAACGCCGCGCCGGAAAGAAGCGGTTCGTCCGTTCTTCCGTCGGCATTGGTCCGGACCGTCTTGAGCAGCTTCCTTGCGGAGCCAGCCAATGACCAGAGCTCGATCTGGATGCCGGCGGCTGGGCAGCCGCGCGCTGTATCAAGCACGTGCGTCGAGAGTTTGGCTGACATCAATTGAGGCTAGAAAAACTGCGCCACCGGATCAAACCGAAAGGTCCTGCAAGCGGAACCAGGCAATCTTCTCGATTTCGCGCAACGCGGTCTGGATTTCCTGTTCCCTGGAACTCTTAAGTCGAATTTCAAAGCCCGCCAGAATTGCCTCCTTCTTGTTCAGCCGCGCACAAATAACGAATGGAAAGCCGAATCGTTGCTGGTAGGCGCGGTTCTGTTTTTGAAATAACCCGATTTCCTCTTTCGTCAGATTATCCAGGCCAGCGCTGGCTTGCTCCTGCTTAGAGGACGGCGTCAATGTGCCAGCGAGCGCCGCGCGGCCAACCAGATCCGGGTGCGCTCGAATCAATTCCACCTGCTCGCCCTCGCTCGCCCCTTTGACCGTATCGCAGAGCGCTCGGTGCAACTCCTCTATGGTCGCAAATGGCCGCCGGCTCCAGGTTCGCTGCGCAATCCACGGCGAATGCTCAAATACCGGACCTATTACGCGTATGAACTCCGCTTGTGACAGCGGATTCAATTCTGCGATGGAATACTTCATGAAGCTTAGCGTTGCGCCGGCCGCCTAAATTGTAAATCGTTAGCCACGAAAATGAAACTAGTCCAGCACCATTACGGCAAAGCACGGGTTCGTGTGATGAAAGTCAGACGGCAAGGGGTGCGGCATTCCATCAAGGAATTGGAGGTATCAGTCATGCTGCAGGGGAATTTTGAGGCATCCTACTGTGACTCCGACAACTCTCTGGTGGTCGCTACTGACAGCATGAAGAACACGGTTTACATCCTGGCGAAAGAGAAACTTGGTGAGGAGAACGAAGAGTTCGGCCTGGCGCTGGCCGGACATTTTTTGAAAACTTACCCGCAGGTCAGCCGCGTTGAAATCGGATTCTCGGAGCGTACGTGGGACCGGATGGCTCCAGATGGAAGACAACACGCGCATTCATTTTTGCAAAAGGACTCAACGCGCCGTATCGCAAAGATCACTCAATCCCGCACCGGTTCACAGGTCGAATCCGGCATCGAAGATTTGCTCATTCTGAAATCCACCCAGTCCGGCTTTGAAGGTTACGTGAAAGACCAATTCACCACCTTGGCCGAAACCAAAGACCGAATTATGGCCACCAGCATGAAAGCCACGTGGCTGTACACAAAAGCGCCGCCAAGTTACAGCTGCGCAAATCGGGAAATTGTAGATGCGATGCTGGCTGAGTTTGCTGGCAACTACAGTCCTTCTGTGCAGGTAACGCTCTATCAAATGGGTGAGGCCGCACTGAAAGCGGCACCAGAGATTTCACAAGTTTCGATTGCGATGCCCAATAAACACTGCCTGCTGGTAAATTTATCGCCTTTCGGCCTCCAAAACCAAAATGAGATCTTCGTTCCTACCGACGAACCCCACGGCCAAATCGAGGGCACCATCTCTCGGGATTAGACGTGACCCCACCGCATGCGGAAGTGAGGGCCCACATCCGGTATCTCGAACTCCTGCGCGACGACTTCAAACCCCAGCTTTAGATAAAAGCCGACCGCGCTTGTCCGCGCGTTGCACCACAGAAGCCGTACGCCGTTTTTCCGAGCGTGTTCCACGCAAGCACGCGTGAGCGCGCGCCCGATTCCCTGGCCGCGTGATTGCGCTGCGCTTGCCATTCCACGCAATTGGAACGCTTTCAGGCCTGGAAACTCCGGCATAGCCACCAGGAAAAGTGAGGCCACACCAACAATCTTCCCATTTTGGATGGCCGCGAAGTGACAAGTTGTCGGTTCGTTGTCCCCCGCAAACTGAGCAGACCCTGGCGGTCGGCCGGGACGCAGCACTTCGAGGCGCAATGGATAAATCTCCGCCGCGGCGACCTGCCGAATCTCAACTGATTCGAGTTTCATTGTAAGGCACTCGCCGGCATTGTAGCATTTCATCGAAACGGTGTAACGTCCCAAGCTTTTAAAATGCCAGGCCTCATTGCCATTGTTGGCCGACCGAATGTCGGAAAATCCGCGCTATTCAATCGGATCGCGGGACGCCGCATCGCAATCGTCCACGATCAACCGGGCGTCACGCGTGACCGCGTCAGCGCGGAGGTCGAATGGCACGGACATCCATTTACGCTAGTGGACACCGGTGGCATCGGATTGCTGCGCGGCGAAAAGGCGGGTGACGTCATCGCTCGGGCTGCGCTCACCCAGGTGGAATTGGCAATTGAGGCTGCGCACGTAATTATCCTGGTGGTGAACGTCCAGGAAGGCGTCGTAGCCCTCGATCGCGAGGCGGCTAACCGCTTGCGAAAGAGCGGCAAGCCCGTGCTCGTCGCGGTAAACAAGGTGGACACCGACAAAGCCGAGGCAAACGCACCCGAATTCGCTGAGTTGGGTTTCGAGAAACTTTTCCCGGTCAGCGCCATCCATGGCGAACGCATCGAACCGCTGATGGACGCCGCCCTTGCCCTATTGCCCGTCGAAGAACCCAGACCCGAAACGCCGGCGGATGACGCCCCGGCTCCGGAGGATGCTGAAGCGCCGTTGCTCCGCAGCGATGCTCCGCTGAAGCTCGCAATTGTCGGCCGGCCCAACGTAGGCAAGTCCTCGATCATTAATGCCCTCACTGAATCCGAACGCGTGGTCGTCAGTCCCATCCCCGGCACGACGCGGGATTCGGTGGATGTTCCCTTCGACGTCATCACCGAAGGAGTGCGCCAATCATACGTTCTCATAGATACGGCCGGCATGCGCAAGACGCGGCGCGTGGATGATTCGATCGAATTCTTCAGCGTGAAACGAGCGGAAGAATCCATCATCCGCTCCGATATCGTGGTTCTAGTGCTGGATGCCGAGGCGGGCATCACCGAACAGGATAAAAAAGTTGCCGATAAAATTGTTGAAGCACGCAAGGCCTGCATTGTCGTCGTCAACAAATGGGACCTCATGGACGAAGCGGTGCGCAAAGCGCGGGAGGAGGAAATCGAACGGCGGAACAGAAAGGAAAACCGGCGTGGGCCAAAAACGATGACGACGCTTTCCGAATTCGGCGGCTGGGTGCAGGAACATCTTTTCTTCCTCGATTACGCCCCGGTGATTTTCACCTCCGCAAAATCCGGCTTCAATCTGGAACGTTTGCTCGAGGCCGTTCGCTACGTTGCCGCGCAATTGCGGCAGAAGATCCCCACCTCGATTCTCAATCGCACTTTGCAGGATGCGGTGGAGCGCCGTCAGCCGATTAGCTCGCTGGGTCACCGCCTGAAATTCTTTTATGCCACGCAGGTGCGGGAAGCCCCGCCCACCTTCCTGCTTTTTGTGAATCGCCATGAGCTGTTTTCGGCGCAATATAAAAAGTATCTTGGCGATCAGTTGCGTACCGCATTTGGTTACGAAGGCTGTCCCTTGATTCTCGTTCCCAAAGCAAGGCCTAAAACAATCGAGCCTGTAAGGAAAAGGCGCCCACATCAGCCAAAGGACGACCAGCAGCAGAACAGGTTTCGGCGGCGCCCCAAATCAAATCGCCGTCGTTAATAATCTGGGGCGAGTCCTTGATCGCTCGCAAAGCCAGCCTGCGGGCCGATATTGATTCATTGCTCTCGTCCGCTGACCCAGCTAAGCGACAACCTCGCAGTAAGTCGCTTGCGAACGCGGCGGTGGCACATCCTGTCCCTCAAGACGCAGGCCCTCTATATGAAATTCGATAGCATCATGCATTTCGCATTCGACCTCGACACGTGTATGGCCAGTGGCTACACACCCTGGCAAATCAGGCGAATATGCTGAAAAACCTGTCGAGGTTTGTTCAATGATAATCAAATAGCGGCTCATCTGAATCCTGCTCGTTTTAGGATACTGTTTTTGGTGCCCGGCGCGAGATCATCGGAAAGGGTTAACCACCCGAATTCCATCGTAATCCTGCCCGTGATTCAGATCTTCGGTGATTAATTCGCCTGCCCCCGATGACCGCGCCGCAGCGAGAATCAATGCATCCCAAAGTGAAATGTTCCAGCGAGATTGTTCATAAAGCGCAGAGTCCAGAAGTTCCAAGGTGTTATTTACCACGGGCCAGTTCCAAAAATCACGCACCAGGTCAGCCGCTTGCGTGCGTGACATTCCCAGTCTCGTCAAATTGACATGAAGTTCCTGCAATACTTGCACACTGATTGCCGTTTCGCCGATTCGAGCCCACCCTTCTTCGACGAGCTTAAGTGCCACGTCTCGCTTCGCGGCTGCGTCCAAGTCGTATGCATACAACAACACATTCGTATCCAGGAATCTAATCGCGCTCATGCGTCTCCACTCGGGTCAGGGCCTTGCCGCCTAGTCGGAAACCCTTGTGCAGTCGCGCCAAAGCATCATCGTTCGGAATGGTCGGGCGCAAGACAAGCGTCAGTCCCGTCTGAACGAGCTCCTTCAAAGTGGTGTTTCTTTCGGCGGCAGCGATCTTGGCCCGGTGCAGCAACTCATCCGGCAAATCAATAGTCGTTTTCATATGGCCATATATACAGCTATACGGCCATATTGTCAATGGCTGTCACCTACTTCTCAAAACGTAATTTAAGGTGCTGCATTTCTTTGGATTCCCTCCAACTCCTGCCAACGCGCATACAGCCGTCCAACGTGGGCTTTCTTCTCATCGAGTTCTGCCAACAAGCCGCGAGCCTCACGCGAGCGCGTTGCGTGGAATTGAGGGTCATTCAAAGTTTTCTCCAATTCCTCGACCCGCGCCTCCGTGGCCAGAATCGCCGCTTCCATCCCTTCGAGCTCGCGCTGCTCCTTAAAGCTTAGCTTCCGTGGACGCGCTGATTTGGATGGCACTGTCTCCGCTTTGGGTGTGCTGCTCCTCGCGGCAAGGCCGAAGGCAGCTTGATTGCGCGCGTCACGTTCGCGCTTTTTTTCCAGGTAATACGAATAATTTCCAGGTTGCACGATGAGTCCGCCATCTTCGAACGCGATTATCTGATCGCAAATGCGGTCGAGAAAATAGCGATCATGGCTGACCACGAGCACGCTTCCAGCGAAGTCCGCCAGCGCTTCCTCTAGCATGCGCAAGCTCGGCAAATCGAGATCGTTGGTCGGTTCGTCCAGCACCAACAGATTGCCTCCGTGCCGCAAAACCTTGGCCAGCGTCAGCCGCGCGCGTTCGCCACCCGACAATCGCTCGACCGGTTCGTTCGCGCGTTCATCAGGAAAAAGAAATCTGCGCAAATAAGCCCGCGCGCTCAGCCGTTGGTTGCCAAATTGCACAGACTCGCTGCCATCCGAAATTTCCTCTAGCACCGTCCCGTTCCCGCTCAGGATCATGCGGGACTGGTCTATGTAATTCAGCACAACTTTCTTGCCGAGCTTGGCCGTGCCTTCATCCGGCGCCCTTTGGTCCATGCAAACCCGCAGGAGCGTTGTCTTCCCCGCGCCATTGCGACCGACGATTCCGGTGCATTGGCCTGGCTTCAAAGTGAAGCTCAAGCGGCGGAACAACCATCGTTCGGCTTCACCTTCGCCAACCCGCGCACCCGCATTGATGAGTTCCACCGCCATATTTCCCAGGTCCGGCGGTGGCGGAATCACCAAATCCATCTCTTGTTCCTCGGGCGGCGCTTCGAGACCTTCCACCTGATAAAAACTCTCCAGCCGATGTTGCGGCTTGGAGCGTTGCGCCCGCACCCCGGAGCGCACCCACGCGAGTTCCTCTCTCAGAAAGCGCTGCCGGCGACGTTCAGTTTGATCGGCGATGCGCTGACGAATCCCTTTGGATTCCAAATAAGCCGTGTAATTGCCCGGATGCGCGAAGCAGCGGCCGTCCGCCAGCTCGATTACGCGGGTGGCGATGACATCCAGAAAATAGCGATCGTGAGTGACGAACATCACCGCTCCGGGAAATTCACGCAGAAATTCCTCGAGCCACAAAATGGATTCGGCATCCAGATGGTTTGTGGGTTCATCCAACAGCAATAAATCCGGCTGTGCAGCCAAAGCGCGGCACAACGCAACGCGCCTCTTTTCTCCGCCAGAAAGCGCTCCGACAAGCGTATCAAGAGCAGGCGCGTGCAATGCCGACGCGCTCGCCCTGATGCGCGCCTGGAGATTCCAGCCATCAGCCGCTTCGATTTTATGCAGCAACTCCCCGGCCTCCGCCTCGCTGCGCTGGCCGGACTCATACTCGTTCATCCAGGCCAGCAAGTCGGCAGCGCCAGCCTCGATGTTTTCGCGCACCGTCCGCGCGCCATCCAATTCAAATTCCTGCGGCAAATAACCGATCCGCAATCCGCGCCGCCGCGAAACTTCACCCGCATCTGGATTCTGCAGGCCAGCCAGGATGCGCAGCAGGCTCGTCTTTCCTGAACCGTTGCGGCCGACCAAGCCTATCTTCTCGCCTTCGCCCAGCACCAAAGTCGCCGCTTCGAGCAGCTTTTGATAGCCGTACGCCAGCGCGATGTCATTCGCGGACAACAATGTGATTGCAGATCCCACTTAATAAATTTGATGTAACGGGCAGGTGACGCCTCACCAGATTAGCTCACTTCAGGAGTGTTCGCCAACCCCCTCATGCGTCCAGACCGGAATTCCCAACAACCGGATGCGTGTTCTTGAACCCACTTTGTCAGCGGCGGCCCGATGACTATAACCCGTCAGCAACAAATGCGTCGCCGTAAATCCGGGACCGCTGCTGTGCCTGATGAGCAATCCAAAAGGCAGCACGCGAGTCGTGCGGCGCTTGGTTGCGTCCAGGGTCGAACTGCCCGCCAGGCCCCAGACCAGGCTCGTATGGCTGATGCATTTATCCGGCGCTTGTGGCAAGGCGGTGGCGAAATGACTCGCCAAAATGCCCCACGGCAGAAAAGTCGTTTTGGTGACCGCGCGGCGCACTTCAGATTCATGCCGAGCCACCAGTGCCCACCCGACCTGCCATTTATGAAAGGAAGAGGTGCGGCGCGTTTCACCCACGATACCCAGCAAGGCCTGATCGGATCCCCCGATGGAGTTCCGCTCGTGCCGTGAAAGCAGCCCACAGAGCGATTTGCTCGTGACAAAGGTGCCATCGCGCCGAGAAGAAAACAGCGGGTTCCGCCGCAGTAACGGCTTCTGCAAATTCTCGCGCTCGGCGTCTTGTGCTGGCTCCGTGAAAGTCGCGGCTTGTGCGCAAAGCGCTTGGTCGTGCACAAGCGTGCTATCTTTAGTTTCGATCAAAACCACGTGCTTGCCCTCGCATTTCAAAATGCCACTGGTCCCGTCATCGCGCGTCCAATTCCAAGTGTTCCCTTTGCTGGTCACAGCCGCTTTGTGGGAGAGCGCCCTTTGCGACACGCACGCTTTGCCAAATCGCCGCGCGGCCGAAGGCGAGTCCCAAGCCGCAGCCCACACCAGCATGCGGACATTATTAGTGCCCTCATATAGCGCGGCCCGGTCGCCGTCCCAACCTTCAGCGAGTTTCAATCCCTTATTCAAGTTCTTCAACTTGCAGCCCAAATGAACCGCGATGCCCGCTTCTCCAAGAGTTTCTTCGCTGACTCTTTTCCAGTCCGTTCTCAGCGTTTCCGGAAGCTGAATCTCCACCGGATAATCCCGCCATTCCCACGCCTTTTGGGGGTGCATCATTTGCTCCGTGCTGACCGGGGGATGGTCGTAGATATAATCCAGTCCGTCCAAACCCCAACGTCGCATCGTCCGAGTGCAAAATGCGTATCCGTACGAATAAGGCATCGCCTCGATCCGCGCGAGCGCCTCCGGCACTCCGGGTGTGAGGGCGTCTTTGCTTTGCCAAACCCCGAGCAGCGCATATTTCAAGGCCGCTTCGACCAGCGAGGAATGAATCACGTTCCAACCGACGCGATAACTTCCCGCGCTGGTTCCGGCCTGCAAAGCGGGCAGCGCCTCAATCATCAAGCGCGTCGCCGATCCTTCGTAGAGAAAGCTTCGCGCCGTCCCTTCATCAGTCGAGGCCTCGTTGTCTTTGTCTTCAGGCCGGTCAATCGGCCAGTATTGGTCCTCCAGCGCGTGGGTGAATTCATGGGCGAACACGATCGAGTCGTCCATTTGCGATAAATCTTCCACCTTTTTCTCCGCCGGCTTTTTGGTGTTACGCTCCTTGGCTCCGGGCGCCCGCGGAATGCACATCTCTTTCGTGTCGCTGTCATACAGGCCGGCGACCTGGTCCACCATGAAGTTGGCGTAAACTTCCTTCAGATCGGTCCCCGCCGGCACCATATCCAAGGCCGCCAGCAAATCGGTATAGTCCGCCAGTTTCTTTCCCGGATATTCCTTCTCGACCTCACGGTCCACGATATCGCGCAAAGCCTTTTCCGAGATGTTGAAAACCGGCACGTCTTGCAAGAATTTCTTGCCCCGCAAAGAAGCGACCGCAGTTTGGATATTCTTCAGATCTTTGGTGCTGGGCGTTCGGTCCGGGACTGGACCTTCGTTATCGGCTGCATGTAGGTACGGAATTGCCGCCAAGGCAAACAACCACAGCAGCACCCAATAACCAGCTTTCATGCGCCGCAAAACATGCTTGCAGGGAGTTGTGAAAGCAAGCGCCGGGCGATTGTCCATTAATTTAACTTGCACGCCATTTCTCACATCTTAAGCTTCGGCCTGTTGGCATGACCTGGTATTACGTACTCAACAACCAGCAACAGGGCCCCGTTGAACAAGCGGAACTCGCCCGACTTCGCCAGCAAAGCATCATCAATGATGCCACGCTCATCTGGCGCGAAGGAATGGGAGATTGGCAGCCGTACAGTGTTGCGATTGCGCCGTCCGTTCCCCCAGTCGTCCCCGCGGGCGGCGGCATCGTTTGCAGCGAGTGCGGCCAATTGTTCGCTCCCGACCAGGTAATTCGCCTGGGTTCCGGGTATGTCTGCGCGGGATGCCAACCGATTGCGACCCAAAAACTGCAGGAAGGCGTCGCCGTCGGCACAGCGTCGGAAGCAATCCGCCAGGAGCACATCAAACACGAGGCCTCCGTAAAGTCAGTCGGTTTTCTTTATTTGCTGGGCGCGGTTTTGCTTGTGCTTTTTGGGATTGGCATGATCGCGGCTGGCGTTGCGTCAACCCGGGACATGGGGATAAGCGCCGGAGTCGGGTTGTTTCTTTTCTTTATTGGCGCGCTGCAAGGTTGGACCGGCTTAGGACTCCGCAAGCTGCGGCCGTGGGCTCGCATACCCACTGGAATTTTCTCCGGCCTTGGATTGCTGGGCTTCCCACTCGGCACACTAATCAATGGCTACATTTTGTACCTCGTCTTCTCCAAGAAAGGTTCCATGGTTTTTTCGCCGGAATACCAGCGCGTAATCGCGGAAACGCCTCATATCAAATATCGCACCTCCATCGTTGTCTGGATACTTCTCGGCCTGCTGCTGTTGATTATCGCCATTGGTTTCGCCGCCGCGTTGTTCTCAGGGCACAGGGTGAACCGCTAAACAAAAAGGGCTTCCGCCTTCGGATTTCGGATTTTATTGTTGCTGCCTCATCTTTCCGTACTTCCAAAAACTCAATTTGGATAATTCACGAAAACCCACATGGGCATACATTGTTGAGCCCATGCCTGTCGCTCCCAGCACCGCCGCCGGATAACCGATCTTTTTGCTGTGTCGCAACGCTGCGTCCACCAACGCAGAACCAATGCCGCGCCGGCGAAAGTTTTCCAGAACTTCAACGTCATAAATTCCGGCGACGCCCGAGCCTTCCAACATTGTCGTCTCGCCGACCGGGCGGCCATCCACGCTCGCCAGGAAATGCCAAACCACACACGGTTTATGTTCGGCCATGAGCCGGCGTCCCTCCGCTCGCCGGCGACGCCGCTCCGTTGTCACCGGCACCAGCGAAACCGGAACTTCAACTAATTCAACTTTCACACCAGCGGGCGCAAGTAGTGGAGCGCCCAGGCGGTGCAAATCGCACGCCATGCCGGCGCAATGGATTCGGCACGAGAAGCCGTTTGCTTTCAGGTGCTTGCCTATGTCCAAGGGGCGGGAGCCCGCGCCGACGATCCAATTGCAAGCAGTCCTATGCTCCAAGTGCCGCTCCAGTATTTCCGCAATCCGATGGCGCGCATTCACTTCAGAAAAGTTTGCGAGGGTTGCGGAGTTTGCCGGCCACGTGTCGCCCGCAAAGATCCAGGTCACATCCGGTTCATCGTGCAATTCGACCCAGGGCAACACTCCCTTCAGCCGAAGCCAATCAGCGGTGTTGAGCTCGATAGCTGCCGAAACGTCCATCCCTGCTTCAAGGTTTTGCGGGGCTGCTGCCGCCTGGAGCATTTGTGCCCGTCTCCTTTTCCCGTTCGCCAATCGCGCGCAGCAGGTTTGCTTTGAGTGTCGCGGTTTGTTCATGCGTCACACCGTTCAACTGGTCGCGGGCTTCGCTTAGCCGTCCGGCCAGCATTTTGACGCGTGCCAGGTGTATATAGACCAACTCGCGCTCAACCGCCGTAGCCGCCACATTCAACGCGTTGGTCCAGGCTTGCAGCGCGGATTCGACCGGCAGCGGTTTCAAATGGTAATAGACTTCTCCAGCGTCCGAGGCGAAAGCGAAGCTGCGCGGCTCGAGCCGGGCCGCGTTGCTGTACTGCAAAGAAGCCTTGGCGTAAATTTGCTGCTCGTCTACCTGGTAATGCTTCATCGCATGTTTGCTGAGCACACATAGTGTATCGGCAAAATTGTGATAATAAACCGGTTCCGTCGGCTTCAACTCGATCGCCTTTTCATAATAGCCGAATGCCTTCGCTGCCGGACCAGTCTCGCTGTAACGCCCGGCCAAATTGTTGTACGCATCCGCATTTTTCGGATCGAGCGCCAATGCCTTTTCCCATTGCACCTGCGCGGCCGCCTCATCCTGCCGCAGATTAAGGATGTTCCCGTAAGCTAGCAGCGCGCCCACATGTTTCGGCTCGCGTTGCAAATAGCTTTCGTACCGCTTTTGTAGAGGCAGCAGGACTTCATCCGTGCGCTGCTTCAACTGCTCCTCGGAAAGGGTTTTGCCTGGCTCGCCAGATGATTCATTGCGGATTTTTTCCAGTTTGGCCTGGGCCGCATCATCCTCCAGCGTGAGTTTTTGAAATTCCACCTCGGGAACAGACTGGCTCAGTTCGGTGCCGGGCTTGTTCGTTTTTCCCGCGCTGGAAACCGGCGGAGCTGCCGCTTCCAACACCGCGGCTATGATGAGCAAAGGAATCACCCGGCCAGAGTAAGGAATCAGCCTTCGATGGGAAGGATTTACATTGACCAGCAACGGGCTTTGGCCTGGAATGTGTCCGGCCACCCCGAATGGAATATGCTCATCAAGTGCATCTGCAGCAACTGCGCCGGTCATCTTGAATTCGAAGAAGAGAATGCCGGTGAGACGATTCCGTGCCCTCATTGCGGTTTTAAAACCACTTTGGCCGGGCCCGAATGGGAGAAGCAAAAGGAAGAATCCGCACTGCTCGCCAAAAGGCGCTTCATCCGAGGCCGGCTGATTTGGATCAGCGGACCGCTGCTGGTCCTCGGCGGAATTGGGTTTGTGCTTTATCATTGGGGCATTCCCTGGCTGCAGGACGCCTTTCCCTCCGTCGATACCACAACCAAAGCGGTTGTGGTCATAATTGTCGCCTGTTTGATTTTTCCCTTTGTCTTGTTCTGGCTGCTGTTTCCATTGTTGCTCTTATTTCAAATGGTCAAAACCAATGAGCTTTTGGCAAAACTGGTAGCGGCTCAAAGCTGGGACCCTGATGAAGATGAATTGGATGCGGACGAGGACGATGAGGAAGAATAAAGATTCGAAATATGATTATTCGCGTACTTCTGTTCTGCGTTCTTCTGTCAACCGCATCCGAATCGGTTGCTGCGGAGAAGCCATCGCTGAGGCCACCACTCACGAAATCGGAGCAGGAAACCCGAAAATCCTGGGACGCATGGAATGCGCCGATGAAGCCGTTTCGGATTATCGGCAATATCTATTATGTTGGCGCTGAGGGCGTCAGTTCCTTTCTGCTGACCACCAAAGCAGGACATATCCTTCTCGATACCGGTTTCGAAGCGACCGTGCCGCAAATTCAGGAAAACATTTCGAAGCTGGGATTCAAATGGCAGGACATCAAAATAATTCTGAACAGCCACGCGCACCTGGACCACGCGGGCGGCGATGCCTTGACGAAACAACTGACTGGCGCGATGCTGCTGAGCAGCGCGGCTGACGCGGCGTTGCTGGAGAGTGGAGGCACGACGGATTTCACGCCGTATTCCACCAACCTGATGGCCTTCCCACCGGCGCGGGCTGATCGCATTCTGAAGGATGGCGAGCAGGTGACGCTCGGCGATTGCACGTTGGTTTGCCATCTGACGCCCGGGCATACAAAAGGCGCAACCACCTGGACGATGGACGCGCGCGAAGGAGAAAAGGTTTATCACGTGCTCTTTTTCAGCAGCACCAGCATTTTAGATGGTGTTGCGCTAGTTGGTAACGTGAAATATCCAAACATCGCGCAGGATTACTCCCAATCCTTTCAGAAACTGGAGCAACTGCCTTGCGATGTTTTCCTCGCGCCGCACGGCAGCTTTTTCGGGCTACACGACAAGCGCGCGCGCCTGGAGCGCGGCGAGAAACCGAACCCGTTCATTGACCCGGGGGCATTTCAGAAGTTCATTCGCAACGCCCATCACGACTTCGAGGAACGATTGCAGCGCGAACGAAAGCTAATCGGCGGTTAACGCATGGAAATTCCACTTGAATAAAGCCAAAGGCTCAGGCGAATTCCCCGGCCCAGGCGGCTAACGACGCTATCGACTCAGGTGACATGCCAGCCAAAGAGAATACCCTCGCCTCGCAATCCACCCCCGCTGGGGTTTGCCATCTGCCATTTGCCATTTCCCCGCAGGTTGCGGAACCTGAGTATACGAAGAAGCGCTGCAATACAATATTGCAAGATCGTTGGTTGAGGCGCTGCGCGTTGGAATGGGGCTTGGCTTTTTGGCAAAGGGGGATTCTTTACATCCACGTTTGAAGTGTTTCGATCAGTCGGGACAAACGCTCGTAATAAAATCTTACAATTATGGTCTCGAATGGCTCGATGACTGGCATGGGCAGTTCAGCGTCCTTACCCTGACGGGGTTTGGTTGAGCAAGGGTGTCAGATTTGAGAAGCGACCGGCAGCGGACCCTCGGTCGCAAGCTTCGGCGGGCAGGCTGATATGACGCAATCCCTTTGGGATGGTAAGATGGCAGATGCTGAGCTGAAAGCCTTGGCACTGGCCAGGAAAATCCCAAGTGCAGCAGCTCCCGCTCGCGATGTAACCTTCCGATTGGCGCTGCCGGCGGCACATCATTTGCTCAACACGCCAGTGTCCAAGCTCGCGCGGGCCTGATATGCGCGAAAAACTAACAATGCTGTACCGCAGACCACCTCTGTCATGGCTGGCGCTTGCCTTGATTTCGGGCATGTGCCTTTCGGCCCATGCCGCAATGCAAACCGTTTGGCGCATCGGCACTAATGATGATCCATTGGCTTCCAGTTATGTGCCAAATCAGGAATTTGGCCCTGAAAACAGCATAAATGACGTTGCGCCAGGCAAAGTGACCCGTTTGCCCGGAGATCCCCTTTATAATGCCACTAACAATCCGGTCGCGGATGACTATTTTTATTGTGCGGGCACGTTTCCGATTGGTTTCAACGGGCTGACCACAAATCTGCCCGTCCCCTTCCAGGAACCGGACATTGCCTGGGAACGAGCGCTGACAGACCTGGATAAGACAAATCGCGTCCATTTTTTCCTCACTGCCCCTCAGGCCAACCCGTATTGCCG
>Ga0136846_1231021_pt1 | contig 17862 bp, 16 predicted proteins | sample HopSoiMetagenom2_FD_96841 | JGI IMG/M metagenome (GOLD analysis project Ga0136846, IMG submission 96841) | Grasslands soil microbial communities from Hopland, California, USA - 2 Assembly 2016 (version 4) | ecosystem: Environmental > Terrestrial > Soil > Grasslands | place: USA: Hopland...
CTGACGCCCCGTCTCCCGACTGAAGCACTCTCAGGCTCGGAGAAGTACGAACTCGCGGCGAGGATTGCGGAGTGGCAGTCGATGGAGCCCCGGCACATTGCAGATCTTCTGCTGCGAGCAGCGTGGTGTTGCGTTGATGAAGGTGACACCGAGGCGGAGCGATTCTTCCGCAGAAAGGCCGCGTGGATGCTCGAAAGAGCGCTGGACAGTTTCGACGGCGTGGTGGCGGACGAGCGAGCTGTCCTCACGTACCTCGTCGGCGAGCTATGGCGGCGTGTTGGTGACCTAACGGTTGCAACGGCGTGGTTCAACCGTGTCCCGCCGGAGGTGACGGACGAACAGACGCAACAGTGGGTGCTCGACGCGGCGCGCCAGCAGCGCGATTGCCCCAGGGAATGGTTTGGATAGGAATCTCGTCTGACGCCAGACTCAGCGAGTCCCGAACAAACGGTCGCCGGCGTCACCAAGTCCGGGAAGTATATAGCCCTGAGCGTTCAGTTCGCGATCGAGCGCCGCTGCGTAGACCGGCACGTCGGGATGAGCCTTACCCAAACGACGAACTCCCTCAGGCGCGGCGACGAGACAGAGGAAGCGAATTCGGACGCCACCGGCTCGCTTCAGGGAACTCACTGCTGAAACTGCGCTGCCTCCGGTTGCAAGCATGGGGTCGAGCAGGAAGAAGTCACGTTCGGCCGCATCGCTTGGAACCTTGAAGTAGTAGTCTACCGGCTCGAGCGTGTCGTGGTCGCGATACAAGCCGATATGCCCCACACGCGCGGACGGAACGAGTCGCAAAATGCCCTCGACCATTCCGAGCCCTGCCCGAAGAATCGGGACGAGCGTGAGCTTCTTCCCACTGACTTGAAATCCAGTGGCCTGCTCAAGGGGCGTCTCCACCGTGACGCGATCGAGCGATAGCTCGGAGGTGGCTTCGTACGCCATGAGCATCGCGATCTCGTCAACGAGCTCCTTGAATATTTTCGTCGGGGTCCGGCGGTCACGAAGCAGCGTCATTTTGTGCTGCACGAGCGGATGACGCACGAGCGTCAGGTTCGCGAACGCAGGGGTGGTGGCCATGGCCGAGAAGCTACTATCTTCGCGCCCATGAAAGAATACCAAGCCGTCATCCATCGGCTCACGCGTCGCACTCGCGAGGATGAAGATGCGCTCACTGACTTGCTCAACGAGCGTATGCGAAGCGGGTGGGAACCTGCGATGATGTCGCAGGATGAACAGCGCCTGACGATCATCTTCCAACGTCAAACCGACACCGAACGGTCGTGACGTCATAACGATTGGACAACGCTCTCGGTGCTTCCTTTCTCTCGGCTCGAGTAATACGGCGACTCAGCCCGCCCTAACGCGACCGGCCGGGATCACCGTCTTTCCAGCGAGTTGTGGAAATCGAATTCGTCGGCGCGGCGCGTGAGGTGACCGGCTCGTGTCACATCCTGCGGATTGCGGGCAAGACCGTACTTCTCGACTGCGGTCTGTTTCAGGGAAAACGTGGCGAAAGCCAGGCGAAGAACCTGAACCTCCCAGTCGCTATCGAGGCGATCGATGCTGTCGTGCTTTCGCACGCGCATATCGATCATGCCGGTCGTCTCCCGTTTCTCGTTCGGCATGGTTACCAGGGCACGATCTGGTGCACCCCGGCAACGCGGGACCTCTGTGCCGTCATGCTGGCCGACTCCGCGCATATCCAGGAGAAGGACGCCGAGTTTCTCGCGAAGCGGGGGAAACAATCAATCGAACCGCTCTATTCGCTCCGCGATAGTACGAGGACAATAGAGCTCATGTCCTCCGTGCCGTACCACCGAGCGTTCGACGTCGTACCAGGAGTTCGCGCTTCGTTCGTGGATGCCGGGCACATACTCGGTTCAGCCTCCGTGGTGCTGGACTGCTCCGAAGGCGGTACGACACGGCGAGTGGTCTTCTCAGGGGACATCGGTCGCTCCGGTCTTCCCATCATTCGCGACCCGGAGCCGCCTACGGGGGCCGACGTCGTCGTAATGGAGTCCACCTACGGCAACCGTACTCACGAATCGACTGAAGGCGCGCGCGCCCGACTAGCGGCGGTAATACGGGAGACCGCAGCCCGAGGCGGCCGTATTCTGATTCCGGCATTCGCGGTGGGGCGCACACAGGAGCTAGTGTACGACCTTCATGTACTTGCCGGGGCGGGTGCGATCCCCTCCATCCCGATCTACATTGACAGCCCGCTTGCCATTGATACGACGTCCGTGTTCGAGATGCACCCGGACCTGTTCGATCGCGGGGAAGATCTGGTGCGAACGGTTCGCGACCTGTTTCGTTTCGAACTGGTACACTACACGCGTGATGTGGAGGAGTCGAAAGCCCTCGCCAAAATGCATGGTCCCATGGTGATCATCGCGGCGTCCGGCATGGCGGAGAGCGGGCGAATTCTGCACCATCTCACGCAAGGTGCTTCGGACTCGAGAAACACTGTGCTGATCGTGGGTTTTCAGGCCGAGCATACTCTTGGTCGTCGCGTTGTCGAACGTCGGCCCATGCTGACCATCTTCGGTGATGAAGTGCCACTCCGCGCGCATGTGGAAGTGATCAACGGCTACAGTGCACACGCAGACCGGCTGGAGCTGGGCTCATGGGTCGACCGCGTCCGTGAACAATCCAGCGGGCTATCGAATGTTTGGCTCGTGCATGGTGAGCCGCCGGCGCAAGACGAGCTCGCGACGAACTTACGAGCGAAGGGATTTACAGTTGGATGTCCATCGCCACACGAGCGACAGGCCTTTTGAGCTCCGCATCACGTCCTGGCGGCTCAGCACCTGACCGGCGGCTGTCAACGCCGGAGCGAATCCTTTACGCCGCCGCGGCACGGATTGTCGCGAGCGGAACGGCGAACCTGAGCATGCAGGACGTCGCTGATGCTGCGGGCGTGAGCAAGGGACTGATTCACTATCATTTCCACGACAAAGAAACACTCCTGACGCGGCTGATTGAGTGGATGACGCATGAGTCGGTGGATCGCGAAGCGGCAACACTGGCGCGCAGCACGCCGAAGACCGCGGTAGACGATCTCTGGATGTGGGTCGCTGGCGAAATCGATCGTGGTCACCTCCGCGTGCTCAACGAGCTTGCCCAAGAGCGCGGCCCGCTTATCAGCGACGCGATCCGACGATCGGCGCAGGCGCGGCGTGAAGCGGCAATGGTAACGGTGGACCGACTCTTTGCGCTTCTGGAGCTTCGTCCGCGAGTGCCGGTTCAACTGCTGGCGGACGTCATCGTCGCGTTCATCGATGGTCTCGCGATCCACGCGTCGATTGCTCCGCAGGCCAACCATCGTGTCGCGTTCGACGTGCTTTGGCTTTCTCTTCTCAGTCTTGCCGAGTAAACGCGAGCATAGACTGAGCACATGAAGACAACGTAGCGCGGAGTCGCAGCTCGAGCATAGCTCTGTCGCCTCGTTGTTTCGTCTGCTTAGTTTCGCCGGATGAAGCTGCCACCAGGTCTCGGGAATCGGCTCCTCGGTGGAGCTTTGATCACCGTAATCGTGGCATGGTTGGTGTCGGCAGCTTCGGTGCTGCTGTGGGGAGCGCGAGACCGCGCGCGAGCATCGGATGCGATCGTGGTACTCGGGGCGGCACAGTATGTCGGGCGCCCATCGCCAGTATTGCGGGCCAGACTCGACCACGCGCTGGATCTGTGGCAACGAGGGCTAGCGCCCCGGCTGATCTTCACGGGCGGCACAGGCGTCGGGGACACCACGAGCGAGGCGGCAGTCAGCCGTAACTACGCCTTGAAACATGGCGTTCCCGACACGGCGATCCTGATGGAGAACAAAGGTCGCACGACTCAGGAGTCACTCGCTGCGGTCTCGGCGATCATGCACGCGCGCCAAATGCGAACGGCGATCCTCGTCAGCGATCCGTTCCATATGTTGAGGCTGCGCATTCTGTCGACACAGTACGGTGTCGATGCCTACACGTCGCCCACCAAGACCAGCCCGATCTCTGCCAACAAAGCCCAGGCATTCGCGTACGTTCTCAGCGAATCCATCAAGGTCCCGATGATGATGGTGGCGCACACGTTCGCGCTGGATGAACCATAGACCTCGCCGCCCGATTCCTCCGGGGTTCCCTCCGGAGAAACGGGAGGTGCAATTTACGCGAATGCGACTTCCGATCGACACTTTCCGATTACCGAACGGGTTGTTCGTCACCCTGTCCGAGGACCATACGGCTCCGCTCGTCGCGGTGAACCTGTGGTATCACGTGGGTTCCGCAAATGAACGAATGGGCCGAACCGGATTCGCGCACCTGTTCGAGCACATGCTCTTTCAAGGTTCGGCAAACGTCGCCGCGAACGAGCATTTCGAATTGGTTCAACGAGCGGGTGGAACCCTGAACGGCTCGACGTGGCTCGACCGCACGAACTACTTCGAGACCGTTCCTTCGAATCAGCTCGCACTTGCTCTGTGGCTGGAGGCTGACCGGATGGGTCGCCTCCTCCCCGCGATGACGCAGCAAAAGCTCGACACACAGCGTGACGTCGTGAAGAACGAACGACGCTGGTCAGTCGACAATCAACCATACGGCACGTGGTGGGAGAAACTCCCGGCACTCGCGTTCCCGCCCGATCATCCCTTTCATCACTCGCTGATTGGGTCGATGGAGGATCTATCAGAGGCGAGCCTCGATGACATCGCGCAGTTCTTCGCGACATACTACACGCCGGACAACGCCGTCCTGTCTATCGCCGGTGACTTTGAACCAGGCGAGGCACGACGTCTCGTGGAGCAGTATTTCGGTCCCATTCCACGCGGAACGAGTCGACCGCCGCTCCCGTCAATGAAGCTACCGCCAACGTTCGGCGAGTGGCGGCGCGAACTGGTGCTGGACGCGGTCATGCTCCCGCGACTCTATCTCGCGTTCCGGTCACCAGTGTTCGGCAGCGATGAGTACTATGCCGCGAGTGTAACCGGCGCGATCCTGGGCATGCGCCGCGGCAGCCGACTGCATCGCGCGCTGGTACGAGACCGACAGATCGCTTCGGACGCGACGGCCTTCACTTTCGACTTGCCGAAAGGGAGCGACCTTCTTGTCGTCGATGTGACTGCGCGACCGGGAATCGACGCGGAAGTTCTCGAGCGCGAGGTCGCGGCGGAGATCGATACGGTGCACGCCGACGGCGTCGACTCGACCGAGGTCGAACGCGCGGTTGCTCTCATCGAAACCGACTTTGTGTCGTCGATGCAAGCCGCCGGCGATCGTGCCGATAAGCTCTCGCTCTTCGCGACGTACTTTGGCGACCCACGGTTGTTGAACGAACAGGTCGACCGCTACCGGGCCGTTACGGCGCAGCAGGTAAACGTGTTTGCTCGTAGTCGGCTTGGTCGAGACAATCGTGCCAGTCTCCTATACCTCCCGCGCGAAGGGGACGTGGAGAGCGCGGAGACCGCAACCGTCGCGGTGACCGGCGCATGACGACCGCCGACGTGCTTCAGCGCCCCACGCCGGGTCCGAGCCGCGATTACCGGTTCCCCGCGTTCGAGCGCCTAACGCTGAGTAACGGCCTGCGAGTCGTCGTCGCGCCCGTGTCGAAACTGCCAATTGCAACCGTCGTCGCATTGGTCGACGCTGGCGCGGCAGCCGACCCGCAGGGGCACGAAGGGGTTGCGTTGCTCACCGCGCGAGCGCTCGCGGAGGGCACGGAGCGCAGTGACGGCGCCGAGCTCGCCACACGCTTCGAGCGACTCGGCACGGCGCTGGACGCGAGCGCAGACTGGGACAGCGCGGCGATCCGCGTCACGGTGACAACAGAGCGGTTACCCGCCGCACTCGCGCTCCTTGCCGAAGTGATTCGCGTGCCAAGCTTTCCCGAACGGGAAGTCGAGCGCCTCCGACAGGAGCGTCTCGCTGAGCTGCTGCAACAGCGTGCCGAGCCGCGGGGCCTTGCGGACGACATGTTCGGCAAGTTCGCGTATGCGGCTGATTCGCGTTATGCATTGCCCGATGGCGGTCTCGAGTCAACCGTGGACGCGCTCAGCCAGGACGTGGTTCGCGCGTTCTATGACGACCGCTACTCGCCGAGCAGCACGACGGTGATCATCGTCGGCGACACCACCGCGGAGCGCGCGCGGCAAATGGTGACCGACGCATTCAGCTCGTGGGCAGGCGACGCCGTTAGGCAGGTTAGCGTCTCCGACCAGCCAGCGGCGACCACTCGGCTCGTTCACGTGGTGGGAAAACCGGATGCGCCGCAATCCGAGCTTCGTGTCGGCCACGTCGGCGTACCTCGGCTCCATAGGGATTACTTCTCGATCGTGGTGATGAACGCCATTCTGGGCGGGCTGTTTTCTTCCCGGATCAATCTCAACCTCCGCGAAGCGCACGCGTACACCTACGGTGCGTTCTCCTCGTTCGATTGGCGAAAGTCCGCGGGCCCGTTCACCGTTTCAACGGCCGTTCGCAGCGATGTAACCGACGCAGCGATCCGCGAGATTCTTCTCGAGATCGACAGGCTTCGTGACGGCGGGGTGACCGAGTCCGAGCTCACGCTCGCAACCAGTTACCTCGACGGGGTTTTCCCGATCCGGTTCGAGTCGACCACGGCAATCGCCACGGCGCTCGCCAGCCTGGTGTCGTATGGGCTGCCTGACGACTACTTCGACACGTACCGGTCGCAAGTTCGGTCAGTGACGGCAGATCATGTCCTGGCGGCTGCGCGCAATCACTTGCGACCGGACGGACTCCAGATCGTAGCCGTCGGCGACCCAACCGTCATCCGCGCTCCACTCGAAGCGCTCGGGGCGGGACCTGTTCTCGCCTACGACGCCGAAGGCAACCCTACATCATAGGGACCCCGCCGATCGCAAAATGCCTTCGGGACACGCGGCGGCGAGGCATCCGCCGCGTGTGTCGTTCTCAGACCTTCCCGCGCATCAGGAGCTTCTCGTGACTGACAGTCCACGCGTCTCCACGCGCCGAGTGTATACCGGCCGCGTGGTCAACCTTGACGTCGACACGGTTCGATTCCCTAACGGGAGCATCGGGGAACTCGAAATGGTTCGGCATCCGGGAGCCAGCGCGGTCGTCCCGTTCCTCAGCGATCCAGCGGGCGACGATCCACAGATCCTATTGATCCGGCAATATCGCTACGCAGCCGAGCGGTATCTGTATGAGGTGCCAGCGGGCCGTCTCGACGCGAACGAAGCGCCCGAACATTGTGCACGGCGAGAGCTCCGTGAGGAAACGGGATGTGAGGCGGAGCGTGTCGAACACATGTTCACGATGTATACGACGCCAGGGTTCACCGACGAGAGAATTCACGTCTTCATGGCGGTCGGGCTGACTCACGGTGAGGTAGCGCGCGAGGCCGACGAGTTCATTGAAGTCGAGACCATGCCGCTCTCGCGTGCGCTGAGCATGGTGGAGCGTGGCGAGATTCAGGACGGGAAGACGTCGCTGGCGCTTCTCTACGCCGCCGGGTTTCGAGCAGGGAGGTAGCAGGCTGAGCGTTTAATCCGGCCAGGTGGCCAAATAAGTGTCCTATTGTATGTCGCCTGGAGTGGACACCCCATGTTGCTAACACACACGAGCTCGATTCGTTAACAACATGCTAACGTATTGACCTGTAGTATGTTAGTCGACAATCAGCGAGATTTGGCAGTAGGGCACACCGCGTGCTTCAGTACCCAACCGAAAGCGGGTGGAGGTGCAATTCACGGATCCAGCTTTGTCAGATGGTGTCGTTTTCCGAAGCTATTACCGGGAGTGAGAACAATGACTGACGTCGCAATCAAGCGAGCGATATCGCTGCCTGGAGCGGCTGTCAGAGAAAGGCTACGCACGCTGGACGACTCGGCGGTTGTAACTGCGTTTCTCGGCGGCGAGGAGCGAGCGTTCCAAGAATTGGTAGAGCGGTACCAGACCCGTCTCCTGAACTTCGTTTACCGAACGATCGGGGATCGCGAGAAAGCGGAAGACCTCGTGCAAGAGGTGTTCATCCGGGTTCATCGGCACCTGCATCGATTCGATCGCTCGAAGAAGTTCTCTACGTGGATCTACACTATCGCGTCGAACCTGGCGAAGAACGAGCTTCGCAATAGGTCGCGCAACCCGCTTGTGCTGTTTCAGACCATCAAGAAGAACTGGCAGGATGAGGAGCGGCCGCTGCAGTTCGAGGATAGCAACTCGAGGCCGGATGACATGTACAGGAAGCGACACCTCCGTGAACTCGTGGAGGAGTCGGTGGAGCGATTGCCCGAGCATCACAAGCAGGTGTTCATTCTTCGTGAGCTCGAAGGGAAGTCGTACGAGGAGATTGCGGAGATCACGTCGTGCAATCTCGGTACGGTGAAATCGCGGTTGAACCGGGCGCGGAACTCATTCGCCGAGATCATCGCGCCGGCATTGGAATAAAAGGGCAGCACCAGCGGCCCGACGTTGGGCCTTTACATAGATCGAGCCCCGGTTTGCCACGCTCATCCAGAGTGGCAAACCGGGGCTTGTTTGCACCAGGTGAGTCACTGCCCCTTCCGTGACAGGGCGCACATTAATATCCTGGAACCCGGCCCTCGGGGGCGGGTACCGTTACGCGAATCGTTTCGTGGGGATCTTGTCGCCGATGGATTGTCGCGGTTTTCGAAGCAAGCATGTCGCGTTCGTAGATGACTTTCTTTCTGGGGAAGAAGTCGTCGCAATGCAGCGGCATCTGCTGGAATGTGAGCAGTGCGCTGCGCACGATGCGAAGATCCGACGTGCGTTACTGCTATTCCGCAATCTCCCGGCGGTCGAGCCCTCGTCGGACTTCTATAGCCGCTTGCACGCCCGCATCGAGTCGGAGCGTACGGCTGCACTCGTGCAGCCGGCAATCGCTGCGCGCGGTCCTGGTATTGGTACGTTCATGAGCATCGCCGCGGGACTCGTGACGATCGGCTACGTCACTGCGACGTCGCTCGACTGGACGGGACCAAAAAGCGGCCAGGTTGTTCTGTCGCCCGTGGTTGCGACGGCACCTGCGACACCGCAGCTCTCGGTGGAGAATCAGGCTCTCGTCGCATCGATGTCTGCAGGCATGCCGGTGTGGCCGATGGTCTATCTCGCAGAGCAGGCGCCGATGCGATTCGCGCAGGTGCACTTCACGCAGACCAGCCTGCGACGGTAGATCACGTCACCCGTTCAGTGCTGGCGAGGAGCCCCGCGACACTATTCTCGAATAGAGATGGTCGCGGGTTTTTTTGCGCCCGCATGGGGGCTCGCTGTTCTCTATATTAGGCCGTATGGCCGCTCCCAATGCCCACCGTGACCTGCGCAAAGCGATACAGCAGCGGGCATTCGCATCCGCATACTACTTTCACGGCGACGACGAGTTTCTAAAGGACGAGATGATCCGGCAGGTCATCGACGCCGCGGTGGATCCGGCAACGCGTGATTTCAATCTCGATCTGAGACGTGGCGGTGACATCGACGGCGAGTCGCTCCTGTCACTGCTATCGACGCCACCGATGATGGCTGATCGTCGTCTCGTCGTCGTGCGTGACGTGCAGGGGTTGAAGAAGGATGCTCGCGTGGCGCTCGATCGGTATCTCGCCTCCCCGACGCCCGACGTCGTTGCGCTACTGATTGCGCCCGCGGGAGCCAAGGTGGATGCCGCGCTGTCGACGCAGGCGAGCACGGTCGCGTTCGAGCCTCTTACGGGAGACCGCGTGCCGAAATGGGTCGTGCATCACGTGGATACGGTTCTGCACTCCACGATCACGCCAACCGCCGTGGATCTGCTCATCAGCGCGGTGGGGAATGACCTTCCGCAACTCGCGGCCGAGTTGGACAAGCTCGCGAGCTATGCGAACGGCGCGGCGATCGACGACGAAGCGGTGAGCGCCATCGTGGGCGTGCGGCGTGGGGAGACGTTAGGCGACCTGCTCGACCGTGTTCTTGCGCACGATGCACCCGGTGCGCTGGCGGTGATCGATCACGTGCTTGCGCAGCCCAAGACTACGGCGGTGTCCATCGTGATGGCGCTGACGACGCAAATGATGGCTGTAGCATGGGCCCGCGCGGCCCGAGATCGCGGGGTCCCGGCGGCGGGTATCGAGAGAGAGTTGTTCGGTCTGCTCAAGGAGAGCGGCCCGTACACCGGGCGTCCATGGGGAGAGGCCGTCAGCGCTTGGAGCAGGGCAGTTCAGGCGTGGCGCCAGCCGGAGCTCGACGCAGCGATCGACGCCTTGCTCGCGGCCGATTACGCGCTCAAGGAATCGAGGCTCTCGTCCGACGAGCAGATCATTGCGTCGCTCGTACTCACGCTGTGTGGTGCGCCTCGTCGCGCGGCGGCGTAGAGAAGCCGACGCACGCTGATGAGGTGGAGCTCCGTGTATCGACTGAGGATCTCGAGGATCGTGATCGCGACGTGCGCGGCTACGTTCGGTAGCGCCGTTGCAGCGATGGCGCAGGCCGCGGCCCCCGCGACCGAATCCGTGTTCGTGCGCGCACAACGCATGGTTACCACCGGCCAGGACTCCGCAGGACGGGCCGTCGTGGATTCAGTCCTGCGGGCGACGGACGCGGGGACACCGCGTTATGCAGAGGCGCTGTTCTGGCGTGCGACCTTCAGCAAGACGGCCGCGGCGGCCGAGCGGGATTACCGACAGATCGCCGTCGAGTATCCACTCTCGCCTCGAGCCCAGGAGGCACTGTTTCGGCTCGCGCAACTCGAAACGACACGAGGCGACCGCGCGAGCGCGCGTGCACACCTCACGCGGATTCAGCGCGAGCACCCGTACGGCTCGATGAGCGCTCGCGCGAGTGTCATGCTGGCGCAACTCTCGTTCGGCGACGGCGACATCGTCGCAGGGTGCGCCGCCGTCTCGGCGGCACGCGAGACTCTGACGGCGGCAGATGTCGAGCTTCGGAATCAGCTCGACTACTACACGCCGCGGTGCACGAACCTCGCCGCAACCGGTGCGGTTGGCGACACGACTGTCACGGCCGCGCGTAATACCGGAACGTCAACGAAGGCACGACAGGAATACAGCGTCCAGGCCGCCGCGTACGTTACTCGCGACTCAGCCGAGGTGCTCGCGAAGCGGCTGTCGACTCGAGGGTATAACGTGCGAATCGTTGGCACCAGCAAGCCATTCCGCGTGCGCGTTGGGCGGTATCCGACACGCGATCGAGCAGCGGAGGTCTTGCGGGAACTGACCCAGGTCAACGTAAAAGGGATGATTGTCGAGGCAGAACGACCATGAGTCGAGAAGCCACGCCGCTCATGCAGCAGTATCGCGAGATCAAGTCCCGGCACCAGGACGCGATTCTGCTGTTCCGCATGGGCGACTTCTACGAGATGTTCTACGACGATGCCGAGACCGCCTCACGTCATCTCGGCCTAACGCTGACGGCGCGAAACAACGGTGGCGCCGCAGAGGTCCCACTCGCCGGAGTCCCGGTGAAGGCCGTCGGAGAGTATCTCCGTCGCCTCGTGCAGCAGGGGTTCCGGGTCGCGATCTGCGAGCAAGTGGAGGATCCCAAGCTCGCGAAGGGAATCGTCCGGCGTGAGGTCGTGGAGACGGTCACGCCCGGGGCCGCGTTCTCCGATGATCTGTTGGACGGAGCACGAAACAACTTCCTCTGTGCGGTGCACGCTACCGGGGACGTGGTGGGCATTGCCGCCGCCGATGTCTCAACGGGAGAGTTTCGCCTAACGCTTGCTTCGGTATCCGATGCGCCGGCGATGCTCGCGCGGTTCTCTCCCCGGGAGATTCTCGTTCCGCGAGGAGAATCGGACCGCTCACGCTCGATCTCGCCGCGCGCGGAAGGGGCACTCGTGACCGAGCGCGACGCGTGGGAGTTTGACCCAGCACTCGCCGCCGACGAGCTGGCACGGCACTTCGGCGTGATGTCAATCGCCGGCCTCGGGATTGGCGACAATGCCGCTGGCGCGGTGGGCGCGGCCGGTGCGCTGCTGCGTTACCTCCGTGAGCTCCAGCCCGGCGGCGTGCCGCATCTCGCACGGCCAGTGCTCGAGCACAGCGGCGGCACCATGCCGCTCGACGAGATGACACGACGGAACCTCGAGTTGGTCGAGTCACTCCGCGGCGGCGACGGTATCGGTTCGTCTCGTGGTGCAGATCTCTCCGGGACGCTCCTGGGCGTGTTCGACCGCACGCTCACACCGATGGGGGCGCGGATGCTCCGGCGGTGGATACTCGCCCCACTGGTCGAGCGCTCGGCGATCGATCAGCGGCTCGATGCGGTGGGGGCATTCGTCGCCGATCCGATCATCCGCGCGTCGATGCGTGCCGCGCTCGACGGCGTGCGCGATCTCGAGCGGCTTGCGAGCAAGACGGCCGCAGGGCGCTCGACGCCGCGCGAGCTCCGCGGCCTCGGCGATTCCCTGGCGCGGATCCCGGCGGTGGAGCAGGCAATGAAGTCGTTAGGCACCGCGGGGGTGATGGCGACGATTGCCGCGCGCTGGGAATCGTGCAGCGACATTGCGGATCACATCATCGCGACGCTGGTGGAGCGGCCGCCGAATGTCGTGGGCGAGGAGGATGCCATTCGGTCGGGTGTGGACCCGGACCTCGACGCGTTGCGGACGCTCCGGAGCGGCGGCAAGGATGCGATCGCACAGATCCAGGCGGTAGAGCGCGAGCGCACCGGCATCACATCGCTCAAGGTGGGTTACAACCGGGTCTTCGGATACTACATCGAGATCTCCAACGCCAACCGTCATCTCATTCCGGTCGACTACCAGCGACGTCAGACGCTGACGGGGGCAGAGCGGTACGTCACTCCGGCGCTCAAGGAATACGAGGAGCGCGTGCTGACGGCGACCGAGCGGATCGAAACGCGCGAGCGCGAGCTCATCGATCAGCTTCGCACGCGCGTGGGCGGCGAGATCCGGCGACTGCAACAGGCGGCGAACCTGGTGGCGGCCCTCGACGTGCTCGCCACGTTCGCCGAGGTGGCGGAGCGCGAGGGCTACTCGCGACCGGAGATGACAGAGGAGTTCACGCTCGAGATCGTTGGCGGGCGGCATCCGGTGGTGGAGCGCATGATGCCGCGTGAGCAGTTCATACCTAACGACACGCGGCTCACGGACGACGCACGGCTCATCATCCTCACCGGGCCGAACATGGCCGGTAAGTCGACGATCCTGCGTCAAATCGGGTTGATTGTGCTGATCGCGCAGATGGGAAGCTTCGTGCCCGCGGCGCACGCACGTATTGGCATCGTCGACCGCGTCTTCACCCGCGTGGGTGCGAGCGACAACCTGGTCCGCGGGCAGTCGACTTTCATGGTTGAGATGGCCGAGACGAGCGCGATCCTCCACACGGCGACGCGGCGGAGCCTCGTGCTGCTCGACGAGATCGGCCGCGGGACGTCAACGTACGACGGCGTCTCGATCGCGTGGGCAGTGAGCGAGCATCTGCACGATGGGCTCGCGTGCAAAACGGTTTTCGCGACGCACTACCACGAGCTGACACAGCTGGCGGACGAATTAGACGCAGTCCGCAACTATAACGTTGCGGTTCGTGAAGTGGCTGGACCGCAGGGTACGGCGCCGCAGGTACTGTTTCTCCATCGTCTGCAGCCGGGTGGTGCCGATCGCTCGTACGGCATCGAGGTGGGGCGGCTCGCTGGGCTCCCGGCGCCGGTGCTGGGGCGTGCGCGCGAGGTCCTTGCTCTGCTTGAAGGCGAGGGGGCGCAGATGGCGACAGCTCTCGGTCGGACGGGCGAGCGTCGCGAGGAACACTCGAGTGGTGCGACGCCTGTGGCGCGCTCGACGCGAGCAAACGTCGTGGTGGCGCCTTCCGAGCAACTCGGACTTTTCGGCCTGTCGCATCCCATGATCGAGCGACTGCGCGAGCTGGACATCAACACGATGACACCACTGCAGGCCCTCGAGCAGCTTGCGAAGCTCGTAGACGAGGCGAGGTCGGGTCAGCGCAATGCATGAGGGCGGGACGCCTCGCTGGTGGATGATTCGGGCGTGGCGGACCCGGCGTGTAATTGCCGGTGCGGCGTCGATTGCTCTCACGCTCAGCGCGTTGGGATGCATCGACAAGCGCGACGCGAAGAAGATGATCGAGGCCCTTCAGTCGAGTCTCGTTCCGGACTCGTTGCCGGTCATGCAGAACACGGAGCTGCCCTTCAAGTACCCGCCAGAGCTCTACGCGCAGAAAGTGCAGGGGAACGTGACGCTCCGCATTCATATCGATGCCCAGGGCACAGTACGGCCGGAGTCGACGTCGGTGGTGGAGAGCTCGGGATATGCGGCGCTCGATACGGCCGCCGTGCGCGGCGCCCGGGATCTGCGCTTCAAGCCCGCGTTTGCGAAAGGGGCTCCACTGGCGATCTCGGTACTCTTCCCCGTCTATTTTCGTCATCCGGAAGCATCGCCACTGCCGGGAGACACGGTGCTCAAACCGAGGGACTAGGGCGCTTATGTCGCAGACGACACCAACGGCTCCGGCGTTCGTGGAGCGAAACCGAACGCCCTACGAGTCTGTTCTCGATACGGTGGGGTGGACGCCGCTCATTCGCCTGAACAAGGTGACGCGCGGGATGCGCACGCCGGTGTATGCGAAGGCGGAGATCTTCAATCCAGGCGGCTCGGTGAAGGACCGCATCGGGCTCCCGATCATCGAGCGCGCGGAGCGTGAAGGACGGCTCAAGCCTGGCGGGACAGTCGTCGAAGGGACCAGTGGCAACACCGGCGTTGCGCTCGCCATCGCGGCGGTGCTCCGCGGATACCGTTGCATCTTCACGATGCCGGACAAGATGTCGCAGGAGAAGGTCCGACTACTGAAAGCATTCGGTGCGGAGGTCATCATCACGCCGACGGCGGTGCCGCCAGACCATCCGGACAGCTACGTGATGATGGCGAAACGCATCGCGAAGGAGACGCCTAACGCGATCCTGGCCGACCAGTTCTACAACGATGCGAATCCCGAGGCGCACTACGCGACCACGGGGCCGGAACTTTGGGAGCAGACCGAAGGCCGAATCACGCACTTTGTCGCCGGCGCCGGAACGGGCGGCACGGTGACGGGCGTCGGGCGGTACCTCAAGGAAAAGAACCCGAAGGTCCAGATCATCGTCGGCGATCCGCAGGGCTCCATTCTGGCCGAGTACTGGCGGAGTCACGGGGCGAACAAGGTCGAGGGGACGCCTTACAAGGTCGAAGGCATCGGACAGGACAAGATCCCGGGCACGCTCGACATGGGTGTGATCGACGAGTTCCAGACGGTGAGCGACAAGGAGGCGTTCGCGATGGCTCGGCGCCTCACGCGAGAAGAGGGGCTCTTCGCCGGTGGCTCATCGGGGCTGATCGGTCACGTGGCGCTCAACGTCGCACGCCGGATCAACGATTCGGACGCGCTGATTGTGACGGTGCTCTGCGACACCGGCGAGCGATACCTGTCGAAGCTGTACAGCGACGAGTGGATGCGCGAAAATCAGCTGCTGGATACCGATCGCGCGACAGTCGCGCACGTCCTCGGAACGAAGGAGGGAAGCGCGCCGGTGATCGTGAGCGTCGTACCGGGCCAGACGGTGCGCCAGGCCCTTCGGCTGATGAGTCTTCACGACGTGTCGCAGTTACCCGTGATGGACGGCGCGACGTGCGTTGGTTCGGTGAGCGACTGGTCGCTCTCGGCGAAGAGTCTCGAGAACGCGAAGGTGCTGGACCAGACGGTAAGCGACATCATGGATGCGCCGTTTCCGGTGGTCGACGCCGGACATGCCGTGGACGCGATCGTGAAGCTCCTCTCCAAGTCGAATCCCGCAGTACTCGTCCAGGATCATGGCACCATTCAGGGGATTGTGACGCGATCGGACATGCTGTCGTTCATGATGGCGCGCTAGCCTTTCCGTCGGTGCGCTTTCACGACTCCCTTCGGACGCTGCCGTGAAGATCACTGTTCTCATGGGCGGGACCTCCGCCGAACGCGATGTCTCGCTCGCCTCGGGCGTGCGGGTGGCCGAAGCGCTTCGTTCCTGCGGCCATGAAGTGCTGTCCGTGGACACGGCGCACGGGATCCTGTCGGCGCCGGACGAGCAGGCCCTCCTCAGCGGGAAGATCGTGAAAACGATCCCGCCAGACGTTCAGGCGCTGGTGCGACTGAACGCACAGCTGCCTGGGACGCTGCGGTCGCTACCCCAGACCGATGTCTTGTTTCTTGCGCTGCACGGCGGGCAGGGCGAAGACGGGACGCTCCAGGCATTGCTGGATCTGACTGGCGTGCCGTATACAGGGAGTGGGCACCTCGCGAGCGCCCTCGCGATGGATAAAGATCTCTCGAAGCACCTATTTCTGGCGGCGGGAGTTCCGACTGCGGATTGGCGCATGGCGCCAATCTCGGGAATCGGGAATTGGGAATCGGGAATCGGAACTGCCGGGAAGCGGGAACAGAGCTTTGCCGAGGAGGTCGAGCGGAAACTGGGCGTGCCTGTCATCGTAAAGCCCAGTAAGCAAGGATCGACGGTAGGGCTCTCGATCGTGCGGGAGATCGGGGCGCTGTGGGACGCCATCAATGAGGCGGCGAAGTACGACGATGAGGTCATGGTGGAGCAGTTCATCCCCGGTCGTGAGCTTACCGTCGGAATTCTGGGGGATGAGGCATTGCCTGTTGGCGAAATCATCCCGGTGCACGAGATTTACGACTACGAATGCAAGTACACTGCGGGAATGGCGCGTGAGATTTTCCCCGCGGATCTCACGGCCGAAGAAACGCGCACGATTCAGGATCTTGCACGACGCGCATTTCGCGCGCTGAAATTGCGGGGGTACGCGCGTATCGATTTTCGCATGTCCCCGGACGGGGTGTTCTACTGTCTCGAGGCGAACACCCTTCCGGGAATGACGGCGCTGAGTCTGATTCCTCAAGCCGCCGCCGCTCAAGGAATCTCGTTTCCCGAACTCTGCGACCGGATCGTGCGGCTCGCGGTGGAGACCCAAGGAGACACGTAATGCCGACGCCTGTACTGACTGCCGCACTCGCCGGTGTACCCTCCGGTATTCAGTCGCAAGGGGTATGGCAGGGACGTCGGCAACTGTTCGTGCGATTCGCGGGCGAGGCCGAGACGGCGACGATGTACCGGGCGGATGCGCTCGCGCGCGAGATCGATCGGATTCTCACTCGATCGACGTATCACTCGATCGCGATCTCTGGCCGCGACGCGCTCGGCAATCCGGAGTTTTTGGCGACGGTGCTGGGTCAGGTGACTGGCAAGGCGCCGGTGATGGTGGATACCGATGGTGAACGGCCCGAATCGATCGGGTCACTCAAGCCGTGGCTCAAACTCGTGCAGGTGACGCTCGAGCTATCGACCAATGCGCGACCGGTGGATCGTCCGCTCGAGACGTTGCGCGAGGCGGCGGCAGCCGGGTGCGATCACGCGCTGGTGCTCGTGGCGCGCGACGATACGAGTGACGGCCAACTCATACGGATCGTCGAGCAGGCGCATGGGGCAAGTGCCGGCACGATGATTGTGGTGCATCCTGGCCCGACTGGAGAACGGCCGACGCTCGACCGCCGTTGGGCTACGCTGATCGAGCAGGCCATCGCGATTCACGGCGACACTCGTCTGGCTCTGCGCATACCGGGGCCCGCGGCGCTGCGGTAGCGGAGTCAACGAATCCGGTGGACGAGAAACAACGAGGGAACTGTGTCGGGCGTACAGGGATAGCCCAAACGTTCCAGGAACAGACGGTTGTGCCGGACTGTATAGTTGTGATTCCTCGTTGAGCCGTATATTGCTGTAGCAGGCCCCGTATGTCCTACCAGATCACCGACGACACCGAGACTCCCCGGATCACGCCCGCCGTGCAGTGGCTGATCGCGATCAACGTCGCGATCTACTTCCTGCAGCTGAC
>Ga0136846_1237419_pt1 | contig 17856 bp, 17 predicted proteins | sample HopSoiMetagenom2_FD_96841 | JGI IMG/M metagenome (GOLD analysis project Ga0136846, IMG submission 96841) | Grasslands soil microbial communities from Hopland, California, USA - 2 Assembly 2016 (version 4) | ecosystem: Environmental > Terrestrial > Soil > Grasslands | place: USA: Hopland...
GGCATCGAAGCCGAACTGCGGGCCCACCTCGAAGAACGCGGTGTTCGTGAGTTGGATGGCCATGTTCAGATCGATGGTGGCGGCGAGGCGCAGCTCCGGCGTGACCTGGATCCCGAGGATCCCGCCCACCGGGAAACGGAGGAAGAAGTCCGTGCCGCCGGTGACGTTGTCGCCGGTATAGACGCGGATGCCCGGGTCGATGTGCAGTCCGATGGTGACCTTGTCCTTGCGGTTCACCACCAGGCGCAGCGGCACGCCGAATCCGAAGCCGAACTTGGAGCGGTTGGTGTTCTCCCAACCGTAGAGCAGGTCGAACTGCACGCCCATGTCGGTGCGGTCGGACAGTCCGTGCAGGTACGTAAAGCCGACGCCGGGCCAGCCCAGATCGAAACGGAACGCGTCAGCCGAGGGGCTCACGGTCTCGCCGGTGGCGACCGACCAGTGGCCGGGGGATCCGGCAGTTACGGGCTGGGCAGCCGCGGTGCGCGCGGCGAACACGGTGAGAGCAAGTGCGAGAACGGCCGCGCAAGTGCGCGTCATGTCAAACCTCCGAAGGTCGAAAAAGCGCGCGCACTCTAACCATCATGACTTCGAGTCGCCACGACCTTCTTTGCCGCTGAGCGCCTGGATGGCCGCCATGGCGGCGGCGGCGGCGCTGTCGATCTGCGATTCGTCGCCGGCCATGTAGAGCCGTCCGAAGGCGCCGAAGGGCGTCACGTCGATCAGGCGCACGTCCGCCGCCTTCTCCGCCTCGTTGGCCGCCAGCACCGCGTAGGCGGCCGGCTCCGTCTCGAGGATGAAGAGGCTGCGCCCCGGCTCGATCATCGATCCGAAGCGGATCTTGTCGATGATCATCGCGTGCATGGGCTCGATGGCGCGGATGATGGTGTTGGACACCACCTTGGGCTTGACCCGGTCCTCCTCCTTCGCGCCCAGGTGACGGAGGATGGCGTCGCCGGCGCTGCGCACCTCGCCCTTGTCCTCGTGGTGCACCTCGAGCATGCCGAAGGCCCGCTCGACCACCAGCGTGGCGGGGTGCACGCCGGTGCTCTTGAGCGCGGTGTCGATCACCTGGTGGATGGCCATGCCGGGCGCGATCTCCACGAACAGGGAAGCCACGTAGGGCACCGGGAAGTACCCGCGGCAGGTCGTGCAGATGTGGGCGGCGAGTTGGGGCTGGAGGGAGTCGAGGAAGACGTAGGCGCGGAGCTGGGTCTGGGCCATGTGCGCGCGGGGTTAGCACGCGACGTGCGCACAGGCAAACGGCACCTGGGCAGCTTGTTTTTGCGCGATCCCGGGCTAGAGTTGTTGCGTTCATGCCCGTCCTCCGCTCCAGCGCGCGCACCGACGTGGGCCGCAAGCGACAGCACAACGAGGATGCCTACCTGGTGGACGACAGGCTGGGTCTCTACGTCGTGGCCGACGGCATGGGCGGGCACGCGGCCGGCGAAGTGGCCAGCGCGCAGGCGATCAAGTCCATCCGCAGCGCCCTGGCCGAAGGCAAGGCGGTGCTCGAGGCCTTCAGCCGCGCTCCCACCGTGGAGTCGCGCGAGCAGGCCGCCGCCCTGATGGAGAAAGCGATCCTCAGGGCCTGCGCGGACATCTACGCCATGGGCGGCACCGACGCCGGCAAGCGCGGCATGGGCACCACGGTGGTGGCGCTCCTGGTGGCGGGCCGCAAGGCGGTGGTGGGCCACGTGGGCGACAGCCGGGTCTATCTCTACCGGAATATGCGCGCCCACCAGCTGACCGAGGACCACACCATCATCCAGGAGCAGCTCAAGCGCGGCCTGATCACCAAGGACCAGGTGAAGACGGCCGAGAACCGCAACGTGATCACCCGCGCGGTGGGCATCCAGCCCCAGGTCGCGGTGGACACGCTGGTCACCGACGTGCTGCCCGGCGATCTCTTCCTGCTCTGCACCGACGGCTTGCACGGCTACCTTCACGACGAGGAGCTGCCGCAGCTGCTGGCGCAGGAGCGACCCAAGCTCGCCGATCTCCTGGTGGACCTTGCGCTCCAGCGCGGCGGCAAGGACAACATCACGGCCATCTGCGTGGCGGTGGAGGCGGACGACAACGAGGAGTCCACCGACGTCGAGGGCAAGACCGAGATCCTGCGCCGCATCCCGCTCTTCCAGCACATGACCTACAAGGAGCTGCTGTCCATCCTGGGGGTGGGCCGGGGCCGGCAGTTCACCAAGGGGCAGCACATCATCCGCGAGGGCGAGCAGGGCGACGAGCTGTTCGTGCTCTTCCGCGGCAAGGTCGAGGTGCTCAAGAGCGGCGTGGTGATCGCGCAGCTCAAGGCGGGCGGGCACTTCGGCGAGATGGGGCTGGTGGACCAGGCGCCGCGCAGCGCCACCGTCATCGCCAGCGAGGACACCTCCGCCGTCGCAATCGATCGGGAGAGCCTGCTCAAGCTGATGCGGCGCGACTCGCTGCTCTCGGTGAAGCTGCTCTGGAGCTTCGTGCAGGTGCTGTCCGAGCGGCTGCGCAACACCAACGAGGCCCTGACCGGGCTCAAGCTGGAGCTGGACCAGGTGCGCGCCAACGCCAACCAGCCCTCGCTCGACGCCATCCCCAAAAAATCCGGCCCCCCACCGTTCGGGCAATGAGATCCTTCTCCGCGGTGGCTTTGCTGTTGGCAGTCGGTTGCGCCTCGAAGCCCCCGGTGCCGGTCGGGCCGGCGCCGGATGCGGGGGCTCTCTACATCCAGGCGAAGAAAGCGCATGCCGTGCCGCAGACGCTCTCGGCCGATGCGCGGGCGTTCGTGGAGGCCAAGGAGAACGGCGGCCGCTATTCGCTCCACGTCTTCGTGCGCAGGCCGGCGTCCATTCGCATCGAGGCCCTCACCCCCACCGGCGACCCCGCGGCGGTGCTGGTGGCCGACCAGGGCCGATTCGCCCTGCTCGACCTGCGCAACAACGTCTTCTATCGGGGGCCGGCCACGCCGGAGAACCTGAGCCGGCTCATCCCCGCCCCGCTGCGCGACGAGGAGCTGGTGGCGCTGATCACCGGCGACATCCCCGAGCTGCCCGACGCGCGGCCGGAGAGCGCGCGCCGCAGCGGCGACGGCTACCAGCTCACCCTCTCCAGCTTGCGGCTGCGGCAGGAGGTCGTGCTGGGCGCCGACCTTCGCGTGGTCCAGATCCGCCGCATCGACGCGCGCGGGAATCTGTTGTGGGCGGTGGGGATGGACGAGCACGACGACTCCTCCGGCGCGCAGGTGCCCCGCCTCATCCACCTGGATGCCCCGCTGGGCCACACGGCGGTCGATCTGCGCCTGCGCAACACGCTGGCCGGAAAAGCCCCGCCTGCAGGCGCGTTCCAGCTGGGCGTCCCTGCGGGAATGCGCGTGGAGGAAGTCCAGTAAATTTGCTGCCCCGTGGAAGCTTCCACTAGGATGGCGGCATGCGGATCAAGATCGGTGACCTGCTCGTCAAGGCAGGCGTGATCACCGAGCTGCAGCTCAAGGCTGCCCTCGCCGAACAGCAGCACTGGGGTGGGAAGCTCGGCGACATCCTGGTCCGCATGGAGTTCCTCACCGAAGAGGTCCTGGTGCGCGCGCTCTCCAAGCAGACGGGAATTCCGCGCGCCGACCTGACCGGCGAGGGCGACAGGAACGCGCTGGCGCTGGTGCCCGCCGACACCGCCGAGGAGTTCGGGTTGGTGCCGATGGTGCTCAAGGAGCAGGGCCGCACCATCGTGGTGGCGATGAGCGACCCGCTCAACATCAGCGCCACCGATCACGTGGTCTCGCTCACCGGCGGCAAGAAGGTGGAGACGCTGCTCGCGGGCGCGAGCGCCATCCGCAACGCCATCTCCCGCTGGTATCGCGGCGAGGAGCTCTTGGGCGAATCCACCTCGGCGATGAGGATCGTCAACAACAGCGGAGTGTCGGTCACGATGGATCCGCGCAAGGCGCCGCGCAACCAGGCCCAGAAGGCCGCCCCCTCCGCGGCGCCACCTCCAGACGGCGCGGCGCGCCAGAGCGCAGCCGAGGTGCTGCGTGCCGTCGAAGAGACGCAGCGACGCTCGGTTGCGGCCTTGAAGGCCATGGTCGAGCTGCTGATCGAGAAGGGTGTGTTCTCGCGCGACGAGTACCTCTCGCGCGTGAAACGGTGAGGAACGGAGAACGGATGCCGCCGCGGAAGCGCCTTGGCCAGCTCCTCACAGAACTGGGCGTCATCGACGAACACCAGCTGCAGAGCGCGCTCGGACACCAGAAGCAGTGGGGCGGCAAGCTCGGCGCCATCCTGGTGCAGAAGGGGTTCTGCAGCGAGGACGAGGTGGTGTCGGCGCTGACCAGGCACCTGGGCATGCCGCGGGTGAAGCTGGCCGAGGCGAAGATCGATCCCCGCGCGCAGAAGTGCGTCACCAAGCAGATCGCCGAGAAGCTCCACGTCTTCCCCTACGAGATCTCCGGGGCCGGCCGCAGCGAGGTGGTGACCATCGCCATGAGCGACCCCACCGATCTCTCCGCGGTGGACCAGCTGGCGTTCCACACCGGCAAGCGGATCAAGCCGATGTTGGCGGGCGAAGGCGAAGTGCTCTCCGCCATCCAGCTGCACTACGGCGGCGTCGAGGAGAAGAAGGAGCCTACCGACAAGTTCGGCCACGCCAAGGCGGCGGCGGCTCCGGCGGCGGGTGCGTTCCCGCGCCGCATCGAGCCGCAAGAATCAGGTGCGCCGCAGCCGCGGCCTTCTCCCTACATTCCGCCGCCCATTCCCGCCGGCCGTCCCGGCCCGCCTCCCCAGGAACTCGAGGAGATCGAACCGGACGAGGTGATGGCGGGACCCGCGGACTCGGCTCCTGCCCGGGCGGTGGAGCTGCCGGAAGACGACGGACAGGATCTGGGGCTGGAGCCCATCGCGGCACACGTGCAGGGCGACGCCATCGCGGGGCAGGAGGAGATCGCCGGGGAAGGCAGTGCTGACGACGCGGTGGAAGGTTTCGTTCCGGCCACTCCCGGCGAGGGAGCGGTCCAGGCGGAGGGATGGGAGTCGCAGCCCTCCGCAGAGGCGCCGGCCGAAACGCCCGCTGAGGTTGGGTGGGAATCCCAGCCGGCGGCGGCCGCAGCCGAGGGATGGGCCGACGCTTCCCCTGCCGAAGGCTGGGCACAGCCGCAAGAGACGCTGCCCGTGGAAGCGCAGTCGGACTGGGCGGAAGTCGCCGCCGCCGGAGAGGCAAAGCCGGCGGCCGGCGGGTGGGGCGAGGAGCTGCCTGCCGACGCAATCCTCCAGGCACCCGAGGAGCAGCCGGCGGAAGAAGAACCGCCCGCGGCGACCGAAGAGGCCGGCGCAACCAGCGAAGCGGCGCCGGTGGGAGCGGGCGATTTCGACGAGCCGCTGCCCATCGAAGAGGATTTCGAGTCGGCGCCCGCCGAGCCGCCGGCCGCGGAGGAGTCTGGCCCGGCGCAGGAGATGTCTACCGATGATACGCCCGCGTCGGAAGGGCAGCCGCTAGAGGATGCCGCTCCCGAACCGACCGGGGCGCCGTGGTCGGAGGAGCCGGGCGTAATGGAGGCGCCTGCCGGGGACGAGACCGAGGCGCTCCCGCCTGGCGAGGCAGAAGCTCCCGACGCATGGGCGGCGAGCGAGGACCCGCTGGCGGCGCCCGCGGACGACATGCCCGCGTGGGGCGATGTGCCGCGCGAAGGCTGGGCGGATCATGCCACCGACGACTCGGCCACCCAGGAGTTCGCCAACCCATCGGAGGCGGCACAGGCCGCCGCCGAGTCCGCCTCGGCGGAAGCCGCAGCCGAGTCGGCGGCAATCGAGGCGCCACCAGAGTGGCAGGGAACGTCGGAGGAGATGGCCCCCGCCGCGGAGCCGTCCGCGGACGAGTACGCGCCCGCTGCTCCCGCGACGGAGTCGGTCGGCCCGGAGGAGGCGGAAGCGCAGCTCGCGTTGGCCGCCGAGATCGCGGCTGCCGAGGCGGCGCAGGCCGAGTCGCCACAAGAGGAGCAACCGCAGTTCGCCGAGGAACAGGACGCGACGCAGCTGGAAGGCTGGGTGGCGCCCGCAGAGGAACCCGAACCGCAAGGCGCCGGCTGGATGGGCGAGGCGCTCGAGGCCACGGCGCCGCTCTCGCGCGCGGACCTGGGCGCGCTTTCGTCCATCGGCGTCGATCCCAACGACGGCGCCTCTGCCCTGCGGCTCCTGGCAGCTCTGGTCCGCGTCCTCAACCGGCACCAGCTCATCGATCCCGAGGAGCTGGCGGCGGAGATCCGCGAGAGCCGCGCGCGAGGCGCGGGCGAGGTCCAGGAAGGGGAAAACGACCTCACTGCCGAACCGGGGGCCGCAGCGACGGAGCCAGCGGAGACGTAGGAGTCCGCGCACCTGCGCTCCCTTGTTCCCTACCCGGACCCGATGGTTACGTCCACGGCGTCCGGCCGAATCGCCCCGACCCTGTTTCCCCCGGCGGCCGCGACCACGGAGGCGCAATGGAGTTCTCCCTGTCCGGGACCGTCCTTACCAGGGACCTGGTCTCGGCGGACGGCCGGCTCGTCGCCACGCGCGGCGAAATCGTCGATCTGGGCACCCTGAAGGACGTCGCGGACAAGGCGCCGCGCGGGGTGCACGAGAGACCCCTCTTCGAGACCGAATGCGCGCAGAGCATCCTCGAGGCTTTCGAGGCGCCGGCGCTGCAGGCGCTGGTGGGAACCGAGGGCCTGCGCGCGGTGGCGGCCGACGTGCTCTCGGAAGTGCGCTTTCCCCAGGCGGTGTGGGATGAGCTCGACGCGCTCCGCCGCGAGGACGCGCCCCGCTACCAGCACGCGGTCTGGGCAGCCATCATCTGCGCGCGCCTGTTCCGCAGCGCGCTGGGCACCGCTCCGGGCCTGGCCCGGTTGGTGGGCGGCGCGCTGACTCACGACGTGGGGATGCGCCACGCTGCGCTGCGGCTGCGCCACAAGCGCGATCACCTGACCGCCTCGGATGCCTTGGCGCTCGAGGACCACCCGCTCCTGGGCGCGCTGCTTCTCGCCAGCGTCCTGGGAGACGCGCCGGCGGTCCACTTCGCGCTCTTGCACCACACGCGCGCCGGCTACGGCTATCCCCGCGTGCAGGGCAGGCCGCCCCTGCGCGGCCTCGACGTGGTCGCGGTGGCCAGCGCTTTCGCCGCGCTGATCGCGCCGCGCCCGTACCGGCTGCAGGCGTTCAATCCGCGCGGCGCCGTCGACCAGTTGCTGGAGGAGGCGTCCGCTGGACATTTCGACGGCCGTGCCGTCCGCCTGCTGATCCACTGCATGCGCGGTGGACGCGGCGCGGCGCTGGACCTGACCTTGCCGCGCAAGCCCACCGGGTTCCGGCCACCCGTAAACCACCACGGCGTTTCGCCGGAGTCGCGGGCCACCGCGTAAAGCGCAGGTTTCGCTGTCGCACAGGGGCGGCCCGGAGGATGGAATCCGGGGCCGCCCTTCGTGTTAGTTAGATCGGACGCGCACCCAGCGCGTTGTCATGGCCCAGGAACGCACCGACGAGGAGCTGCTGGCCGCTTACCAGCAGGGCGACCCGGCGGCCTTCGAGGCCTTGCTGCGGCGCCATCGCGCCCCGTTGTTCACGTTCCTCTTGCGCATGCTGGGCGACCGCGAAAGAGCCGAGGACCTGGCGCAGGAGACGTTCCTGCGCATCGTCAAGGGAGCGCAGGCCTGGGAGCATCGGGCCCGCTTCCAGACCTGGCTGTTCACCATCGCGCGCAACCTCTGCGTGGACCAGGCGCGCCGCGACCGGTTCCGCCGCGCCGAGAGCCTCGACGCCGAGGGGCCCGACGGCGAGCCTGCGATGGTGGAGTCGGTTCCCGGCGACGCGATCGATCCCAGCCGCGGCGCCGAGAGCGCGCGCCTGCGGCCGCTGCTGCAGCGGGCGCTCCTCTCCCTGCCTGCGGAGCAGCGCGAGGTCTTCGTCCTGCGCGAGCAGGCGGGTGTCCCCTTCCGCGAGATCGCGGAGATGGTCGGGGTCAACGAGAACACGGTGAAGAGCCGCATGCGCTATGCCCTGGAAGGGCTGCGCAAGGTGCTCTCCGCCGCCGGGGTTTCGCAGGAGACCGCCGCCGCGGAGCCGGGGCCCGGCGTACGATTGGGGAGGGCATGACGCACACCGAGTCCCAGGACCTGCTCCTCGATCTCGCGTACGGCGAGCTGGACGCGGCGCGCGCGGCCGAGGTGTCGGCCCACGTCGATGGGTGCGAGGAGTGCCGCCGGGAGAAGGCCGCGCTCGACGAGGTGCGAAAGGCCGCCGCTCCGCTGCGCGAGTTGGAGGAGCCGCCGCCGGGATTCGACCATCGCATCCTGCAGGCGGCGGCGGCGCAGGTCCGGCTGGAACACGAGAACGTCGGCCAGGTGATCGAGGTGACCGGCAGCGTGAAGCCCCTGGGCGTGGACGCAACGCGCATCGATGCGCACGCCCCGGTGCGGGCGCCGCCCCCCCGGCGGCGGCCCCGGTGGATGTTGCGCGTGGCCGTGGCCGGGTCGGTCGCCACCGCCGCGGCGCTGGCGCTGGTGGTGAGCACCACGAGGCCGCGACCCGCCGCTCCTCTTGTCGAGGAGGACTACCGCATCAAGGTGCAGCCCGCGGCGCCGCAGGCCGTGGACCTGGCGCTGCGCGAGGCCGAGGCGAACAAGGAAGCGCAGCGGATGGTGCGGCAGAAAGACCTCACCTCGCCGGCGCCCCCGCCCGAGCCGCCGGTGGCCGCGCTGCCGCCTGCGCCCAAGCAGCAGGCCGTCAAACTCAGGGCTCACGTGGAAGGCGGAGGTGGGGACGCCGCGGATAGCTACATCGTGAAGAAGAAGGCGGCGCCGCTCCCGGCCGAGGAGAAGTCCGTCGATCCCTCGCACCGCGCGCTGGAGAACCGCGAGGCAACTCCGCAGGACGCAGTCAGGCGGCTGGCGGGCGGCCAACGATACACGCCTTTCGCCGCTGCCAGCGACCAGCTGGCGCCAATGCGCCAGGCAGCGGCGTCGTCGGCCGCCCCGGCGAACGACGCAGCCGCGCCGGCACGACTCGAGGAGAGCGCGCAGCGCGCGCGGCACGCCGGCAACTATCCGCTCGCCGCCGGTTTCTATCGAGAGGCGGCGGCCCTCCGGCGCGGCGAGGACAAGGATCCGGCCTCCGCGGCATGGGATCTGGCGCATGCGGTGGAGTGCCTGGCCGCGGCCGGCCTCTTCGACGAGGCGCGGCAGGTCCGCGAGGAGCTCTCGCGGCTCTATCCGGGGCAGGACACTGCGCAGGCCGCGGCACGCCGCGCGCTGCGCGAGGTGGACGTCGTTCCTGCGCCGAGCGCGAAGCCCGCCGACCACTAGCGGCACCTGGCCAGCAAGGGTTCCGTCGGCATCGGTCAGTTGACCGGTGCCCTCGCGGCGCCCGCGCGCATAGCATCGCGGCGTTTCATGGTTCCGCGGAGGCTGCGTGCTCTCGGGGAAGAAGGCGTTGGCAACGGCGTTGGGGCTGGGCCTCTTGGCGGGCGCCACCGCCTGGGCGTCCATCGCGGCGCGCGAGCGCAAGCTGGACGCGCGCTGGCGCACCGTCCGCGTCCTCTGCGCCGCTGCCGACGTCGCCGCCGGCCGGGAGCTGACCGCGGAGATGGTGGCGGTGCGGGAGATCCCGGCGCAGTTCGTGACCGACTCCTTCATCACGGCGCGCGAGGACGGTTCTCCGGCGGGGGAGACGCCGGTTGGACAGCGCGTCCTGGTGCCGCTCAAGGCGGGCGATCCCATCCTGGTCAGCCACTTCGACCCGGGCCGGCAGGCCGAGTTCTCGGCCATGATCACCCCCCGCGGCAGGGCGGTCACCATCGAGGTGCAGGAGAAGAGCGCCGTCGGGCTCTGGGTCCACCCCAACGACCACGTCGACGTCATCGCCAGCTTCCGCGATCCTGAGACGCAGCAGCTGAAGATGGTCACGCTGCTGCAGAACGTGGTGGTCCTCGCCACCGGGCGCATCACCGCGGGCGCAGCCCCGGTGCCGGAGGAGGAGCGTCGGTTCAGCACCGTCACGCTCCTGGTCTTGCCCGAGGAAGCGCAGATGGTCAGCCTGGCCCAGGAGCTGGGCACGCTGACGTTGCTGTTGCGGAACCCGGACGATGCCGACACGCAGGAGAAGCGCGTCGCCGTCGACCAGAAGATGCTGCTCACCGGAGACCGCGCCGGCGAGTTGCAGCAGCGGCGCTACCGCACCATCCAGATCATCCGCGGCAACCGGGCGGAGCCCGGCGCCGCGTCGAGGGCGCCGTGATGGCCATGGTCGTCTTCGCCCTCGCCGCCGCAGCGGCGTTCTTCCTCGCCCTGGTCGGGCTGGACGTCCTGCGCAGGGCCTTCGTGGAGTATCGGCGGCATTACGTCGCGCGGTCGATCCGCGATCTCGGCGACATGTTCCTCTTCGTCGAGACGCGGCAGGTCCTGGTGCTCAACCTCCTCGCGCTGGGCGGCTGCGCAGCGGCCGGGTTGAGCATCGGAGGTCCGTTCCTCGCCGCGGTGGCGGCGGTGGCAGGGTTCTTCGCGCCGTCAGCGGCGGTCCGGGTGTACCGGCGCCGCCGGATCCGGCGCTTCGAGGCGCAGCTCACCGAGGCTCTGCTGCAAGTCGCCAACGCGCTGCGCGCGGGTCTGGCACTGCCCCAGGCACTGGAGCAGGCAGGGCGCGAGGCGGACGCACCTCTCCATCAAGAATTCGGCCTCTTCACCAAGGAGGTCAAGCTGGGCGTTCCGGTGGAAGAAGCGCTCGGGGGCCTGGCCTCGCGGGTGGGATCCGAAGACCTCGAGTTGGTGGTCACGGCGGCGAACATCGCGCGGCAGCTGGGCGGAAACCTGGCCGAGACGTTCGAGACCATCGCCGAGACCATCCGCGAGCGCTTCCGGCTGGAAGGCCGCATCGCCGCCCTCACCAGCCAGGGCAAGTTGCAGGGACTGGTGGTCGCGGCGCTGCCGCTTGCCGTCGGCCTCTTCCTTGGCGCCTACCGTCCCGACTTGATCGGCCCGATGTTCGAGTCCGCCTTCGGCTACGTGCTGGTCTCCGCCATCGCGTTGCTACAGGCCATCGGCTTCCTCCTGGTTCGCCGCATCGTGACCATCGACGTATGAGCGACTGGCTCCCAGCGGCGCTGAGATGGACGGCTGCGCTCCTCGCAACGGGCGGCGCCGTGGCGCTCGTGGCGGCTTCGCGGAACCTGTCCGTCCAGGGATCGCGGCACGTCCCGGTAATTCGAGGCCGCGGCGGCTGGCCGACGCTGCGCGGCTTGGTGGCGCAGCTCAACCGCAAATGGGTCCCGCCGATCGTGCTGGTCCGTCTGGAGTCGGCGGCGCGACAGGCGGACCAGAAGGCCACGGCGGACGAGCTGGTGGTGTGGATGGAGCTCTGTGCCGCAGGGGGTCTCGGCGCAGGCATCGCCGTCTGCGTCTGGCTCGAGCTGCGGCCCTTCGTCCCGCTGGCGTTCTCCGCGGCCGGCGCGCTGCTTCCGCCCCTCTGGCTGCGCGACAAGGTGCGGGCGCGACAGCGCGCGATGCTCCGCGCGCTTCCCTTCGATCTCGATCTCTTGACGCTCTCGGTCGAGGCGGGCCTCGACTTCGCGGCCGCCCTGGCCAAGGTGACGGAACGCGGACGCAAAGGTCCGCTCGCGGATGAGCTCTCCGTCGTGCTCAAGGAACTGCGGCTGGGCAAGACCCGCGACGAGGCGTTGCGCAACCTCGCGGCGCGGGTGCGGCTGCCCGCGCTCACCTCCTTCGTCCACGCGCTCGTCCAGGCCGACCGGATGGGGACCCCGCTGGGCAAGGTGCTGCGCATCCTCTCCACGCAGATGCGCATCGAGCGCACGCAGCGGGCGGAGAAGCTGGCCAACGAGGCGCCGGTCAAGCTGCTCTTTCCGCTCATCTGCTTCATCTTTCCCACGCTCTTCCTGATGCTTTTCGGCCCCATCGCCTACCAGATGATCTTCGGCGGGATGTTCTGATGGCCGCGGCCCTGATCATCGCTTCCGCCCGCCACCGCGGCCGGCGTTACCGATTCGAGACCGGCAGCATCTCCATCGGCCGCTGCGCCGGGAACGACCTGGTGCTCAACGACGCCGGCGTGTCCCGTGTCCACGCCCGTCTTCACCGCCAGGGCGGACAGTGGATGTTGAGCGATTGCGGGTCCGCCAACGGCACGGCCCTGAACGGAACCGTCCTCGATGCGGCGAGGCCGTTGCACTCCGGCGACCGCATCCGGGTGGGGCCCATCGTGTTCAGGTTCGATCCCGGGTCCGCCTCACATCCAGAGGCGAGGCGCTTCAGTGCGGCGGCCTGCGCCGCCGCGCTGCTGCTGCTCGGGGCGGCGTACGAGGCGTTTGCCCGGCCAGGTCTGCCGGCCTCACGACCTCAGGCCCAGGCAGGCTGGACCGTGGGCCCGGCATCCGGCGACGACGGCCGCGCACAGACCGGGGCCGCTCCCGCCGGAGCGGTTGCGCAGGTGGGGCCACGTGCCGGGGATGTCGAAGGGGCGCGGGTGGCCTACCAGCGCGCGCGCCGCAAGCTCGACGAGCGCCGCATCGCACCTCGCAACCTGTTCGATGCCTGGACCGCGTTGATCGACGCCCGCGCTGCGCTCGACGGAGCGACGCGCGAATCCGCCTTCGCGGCGGAGGTGGCGCAGTCGATCCGGCTCTGCGAGCAGGATCTGGCCCGCGAGTGCAGTCGCCTGCTCTTCGCCGCGGCGCGACTCGAGCGCTACGGCGACAAGGAGCAGGCCCTGGAGGCGCTTCGCGAGGCGTTGCTCCGCTTTCCCGGAGAAGATCCATCGAGCTGCCGCCGGAAGGCGCAGGAGCGCATCGCCGCCATGGAGGAGTCGCCATGAAGATCCTTGGCTTCCGCGTTCCGCTGCCGCGCACGAAGGCTCCCGCCCCGGCAGGCTCCGACAAGACCCACGCCGGCGGTCCCTCCGCCGGAGTGCTGGCAGCGGCGCGCGCTGGTTCGCATCGCGGGCCGCAGGACGCGACCCTCGTCTCCGCGGGAGAAAAGCCCGCTCCGGGTGCGCCGCGCCTGGTGGTCACCAGAGGTCCCCGCAAGGGCACCGAGCTCGCGCTGCTGCACGACGTCGCGACCCTGGGACGCGGGCGCGAGAACTCCCTGGTCATCCCGGACATCTCCGTCTCGCGCAGGCACGCGCGCCTCCAGCGCGCAGGCGGCAGGTGGAGGGTGCTGGACGAAGGTTCGGGGAACGGAATCCTGGTGAACGGCGCGCCCGAACATGGGTGCTTGCTTCGCGACGGAGACGAGATCGCGCTGGGCGACACGCGGCTACAGTTCGTGGATTCCGGCGGTGTGGTGGCCCGCGGGCGACCCGCGGCGCGGCGTTTGCGGTCGGTGGCGCCGCTGGCGGTGGCTTGTTGTCTGGCCGCCGGCGTGCTGGCCGCTGCGGGCATCGTCCATTTGCGGCGCACCCGGCATGCCGCGGAGATGGCGCGCGACCATCATCAGCAGTCGCGGGCATTGGCGCAAAGGCAGCTCCACGCCGGCACGACCCTCCTCTCCGCGGGAAGGAAGGCCGAGGCGCGGATCAAGCTCGCCGTCGCTTCCGAGCTCGATCCGGCGGATGCGGAGATCGCCCACGCGATGGAGGCGCTGGTTCGGGAGGAGGCTGCCGGGTCCCAGGCGCCACCCCCGGCATCGCGCAAAGAGCCAGCCGCTGCGGCAACTGTGCGACCGCACCACATTCGGGCCGCGAAAGCGGCTCCTCCTCCGCATGCTGCCGCTGCCAATCCCCAGCCCGCGGATGCAGGGCTGCAGGCGGCCCGCTCTGCCTATCTCGGCGGAGATCTGGCTGGCGCGGCCGCACGGGCAAAGGCGGCGCCCGGGTCCGCTGCCGAACGCCTCGCGCATGGGCTGGAGGAATTCGAGCGCGACTGCCGGCAGGCTGCGGCCCAGCCTTCGCCTGCCGAGGCCATCCGCTGGCTCGAGACCGCTGCCGCCGCAGACCGCGCCATTTCGGGTGGCGCCGAAAGTCGGCTCGGGCGCGAGGTCGAGAAGGCGCTCTCGGCGCAACACCTGCTCGCGGCCGCAGCCCTCGACGCGGACGAGCAGCTTCCGCAGACGGCGGCGCACGTCCGCGCGGCTGCCGCGGCCGATCCTTCGAATGCCGCGGCCCGCGAGGCGCAGCGCCGGGTGGCCGAGCGCGCCCGCGGCATCTACCTGCGCGGCTACGTCGTCCGCGAGGCCGACGTCGAGGAGGCCCGCAAGGCGTTCAGGCTGGTGATCGAGGCGCTGCCTGCCGGCGACGAGGTGGCGCAAAAAGCAAAACGCTGGCTCGACAAGCTCGAGCCCAAGGCCGCAGAGTAACGCGACCATGCCCGAGCGCCTCCCGCCCAGGCCCGCCACCTCCGCGGGCCAGTTCGACCTCTTCGGCAAGCGCGAAGGCGGCCCGAGGGTCTACTCGGTCTCCGAGATCACTCGCGAGATCAAGGCCGTCCTCGAAGGCCGCTTTCCCTCGGTCCTGGTCAAGGGGGAAGTCTCCAACCTGCGCACGCCCTCCAGCGGCCACCTCTACTTCACCCTCAAGGACGAGGACGCATGCCTCGAGGCGGTCCTCTTCCGCACAGAGGCGCGGCGGCTGCGCTTCCAGGTGCGCAACGGGCTTTCGCTGGTGGCGCGGGGCCACCTGGACGTCTACGAGCCCAAGGGCGGATACCAGCTGGTCTGCGACGGAGTGGAGCCGCTGGGCGCCGGCGCGCTCCAGATCGCCTTCGAGCAGCTCAAGGAGCGGCTGCAGAAAGAAGGGCTCTTCGATCCGGCGCGGAAGCGGAAGCTTCCCTTCCTCCCCCGGCGGGTCGCGGTGGTCACCAGCCCGAGCGGAGCGGCGGTGCACGACTTCCTGCGCGTGCTCCACCGCCGCTTCCCCAACCTCCCGGTGCTGATCGTGCCGGTGCGGGTGCAGGGCGAAGGGGCAGCGCAGGAGATCGCGCGCGGCGTGGTGCGCGCCGCCAAGCAACGCCGCGTGGACGTGGTGGTGGTGGCGCGCGGCGGCGGCAGCCTGGAAGACCTGTGGGCCTTCAACGAGGAGGTGGTGGCGCGCGCCGTCTCCTCCTGCCCGGTGCCGGTGGTGAGCGCCGTCGGCCACGAGGTGGACTTCACCATCGCGGACTTCTGCGCCGACGTGCGCGCGCCCACCCCCACCGCCGCCGCGGAGCTGATCGCGCGGGTGAAGGACGAGCTCTCGGCCGATCTCGCGCAGCGCCGGGCCCGCCTGCAGCGCGCGCTGCGGTCGCAGCTGGAACGGAAGCGGGCGCAGCTGGACAAGGCGCGAGCGCGCGTCGCCGATCCCCGGCGCCTGATCGGCGAGCGTCAGCTCCGGCTGGATCGCCTGCGCCAGCGGCTCGAGGACCTTCACCGCGAGCAACTCGCCGCGCGCAAGGACAGCCTGCGCGCCCTCCGCCAGCGACTTGCGGAGCAGCATCCGCGCGAGCGGCTGCACCGGCTGGAGCGGGAGGTCGCCCGCCTCGATCAGAAGCTCAGGTCGCTGGCGGAGCGCGCGCTGGCCGCGCGCCGGCACCGCTTCTCCGGCCTGGCAGGACGGCTGGACGCGCTCTCGCCGCTGCGCGTGCTCGCCCGCGGCTACGCGGTGGCGTTCGATCCCCGCGGGCATGTCTTACAGAAGGCGGCGCAGGTCACGCCGGGCGAGCGTGTGCGCGTCCGCCTGCACGAAGGAGAGATCTCCGCGCGGGTCGTGGACGAGGAGGAAGGCTGATGTCCCGCATGAACGGGACGAAGGCGTCCGCGCCGGCGGTTTTCGCCGCCAGGGGACTGGCCCCCATCCCGACCCGGTGCTAGAGGAGGGACCCGTGGCCGATTCCGCTGCCCCGGCAGTCTCGGAGAAGTACGAGGACCTGGTCCAGCGCCTCTCCAAGGTGGTGGAGCGGCTTGAAGGGGGCGGGCTCTCGTTGGAGGAGTCGATCGCGGCGTTCGAGGAAGGCATCCGGCTGGCACGGGCTGGCGCGGCGAAGCTGGAGGAGGCGGAGCGCAAGGTGGAGATCCTCCTCGAAGGCGATCGCCTGGCGCCGTTCTCCGGACAGGACAAGTAGATCGAGAAGAGTCATCGCGCGTCGGAGATCACAGCATGGCAGCCCGCAGGAAGATCATCATCGTCGACGACGACCGAGAGACGCGAGAGATGCTCAAGATGGCTCTCGAGCTGGAGGGCTACGACGTGGCCCAGGCCGCCAACGGCCTGCGCCTCATCTCCACGCTGCACGTCGATCGCCCCGACCTCATCCTGCTCGACGTGATGATGAGCTGGATCGACGGCTTCGAGCTCTGCCGGGCGGTGAAGAAGAACGACGAGTTCCGCGACATTCCGGTCATCTTCATCTCCGCCAAGAAGACCGCGCAGGACATCCGCACCGGCCTGGCCGCCGGTGCCGCGGACTACTTCTCCAAGCCCATCGACATGGAACGGCTGCTCGCGCGCATCGCCGCGCTGATGGGCCCCGTCGCCCCGGCCTCCCCCGAACAGCGGCGGTGAAGCTCCGCGCCGACGTGCTGCTGGTCGAGCGCGGGCTGGCCGAGTCGCGCGCCCGGGCGCAGGCGCTGATCCTCGCCGGCAGCGTCGTAGCCGGGGACCATCGGGTGGAGAAGCCCGGCCAGCTCCTCGATTCCGCCATCGAGTTGCGCGTCAAGGAACAGCTCCGCTACGTCTCGCGCGGCGGCCTCAAGCTGGAGAAAGGGCTGGACCACTTCGCGCTCAGCCCGGCCGGGCGGATCTGCGTGGACCTGGGCGCCTCCACCGGGGGCTTCACCGACGTCCTCCTGCAGCGCGGCGCCTTGCGCGTGCACGCGGTCGACGTGGGCTACGGGCAGCTGCACCCGCGCTTGCGCGCCGATCCACGGGTGGTGGTGCACGAGCGCGTCAACGCCCGCGCCCTCGCGCTTCCAGAGGCCTGCGCCGCGGCCGTGGCAGATCTCTCCTTCATCTCGCTCAAGCTGGTGCTGCCCGCCCTGCTGGCTGCGCTCCAGCCGGCCGACGCCTGGGCGTGCCTCCTGGTCAAGCCGCAGTTCGAGGCCGGCCGGGCGGAGGTGGGCAAGGGTGGCGTGGTGCGGGACGCGGCCGTACACGCCCGTGTGGTCAGCGAGATCTCCGCGGAAATGCAGCGGCTTGGCCTATCTGTGTTGGGGTCGGTGGAGTCGCCTGTGCGCGGACCTGCGGGCAATCGCGAGTATCTCCTTGCCGGGCGAAGATCCTGATTTCCGGAGCGTTGGCGCTACCCGATCCCCCGGGATAGACTTTCGGACGGTCGGATCGTCCATGGGGAGCGAGATGGCGGTGGGCAGCTCCATTCGAGTGCGCGTCGCGGCCCCCGTCACGGAGGCCCGCCGGCTCTCCACACGCCTGACAAGAGGCGGAATTTCTGCCGCGCCCGACGACGGCGAGTCCCGCGCCGACGTCCTCATCGCGCTGGAGCCCACGGATTTGGCGTCCCTGCGGGCGCGCGCCGGCTGGCTGCTCGTCCTCGGATCCCCTGGCGCCGCCTACTTCGCCGCCGGCGCCGACGACGTGGTGGTTCCCGGTGAGCCGGAGCTGCTCTTCCGCCGGATCCGGGCCGTGGTGGAGCGGCAGGACCTGCTCGCCCGCATGGAGCGGCTCAACGAGCGGGTCGCCGCGCTCGAAGCCGGCCTTGCCGATGCCGCCCACGACGTGCGCAGCCCGCTGCAGGCGGTGATCGGAAACGCCGAGCTGCTCTCTCGCGACACCTCGCTCACGCCCCGACAGCGGGAGAGCGCAGCGGCCTGCGTGCGCCAGGGCCTGCGCGCGATGCAGTTGGCAGAGCGCATTCTCGAGGCGGCCCAGCGGCGCGAGCGGACCGCACTGGACGTCAGCGCCTTCGATCTCGGGCACC
>Ga0136846_1235510_pt1 | contig 17853 bp, 16 predicted proteins | sample HopSoiMetagenom2_FD_96841 | JGI IMG/M metagenome (GOLD analysis project Ga0136846, IMG submission 96841) | Grasslands soil microbial communities from Hopland, California, USA - 2 Assembly 2016 (version 4) | ecosystem: Environmental > Terrestrial > Soil > Grasslands | place: USA: Hopland...
CAGCCCGTCGTCCTGACCGACGAGGCCCGCAAGCTCCACCAGGACTGTCTGCTCGTCGACGGGCACAACGACCTGCCGTACGCGCTGCGCAAGCAGGTCCGCTACGACCTCGACGCCCGCGACATCGCCGTACACCAGAACGCGCATCTGCACACCGACATCCCGCGCCTGCGCGAGGGCGGCGTCGGTGCGCAGTACTGGTCGGTGTACGTCCGCTCGGACCTGCCGGACGCGGTGCCCGCGACGCTCGAACAGATCGACTGCGTACGGCAGTTGCTGGCGCGCTACCCCGCGGACCTGGCGCCCGCGCTGACGGCCGCCGACATGGAGAGGGCGCGCGGTGAGGGCCGTATCGCCTCCCTCATGGGCGCGGAGGGCGGCCACTCCATCGCCTGCTCGCTCGGCACGCTGCGCGGTCTGTACGGGCTGGGCGTCCGCTACATGACGCTCACCCACAACGACAACAACCCGTGGGCGGACTCGGCGACCGACGAGCCGAACGTCGGCGGTCTGTCGCCCTTCGGCCGCGAGGTGGTCCGGGAGATGAACCGCCTCGGCATGCTGGTCGACCTCTCGCACGTGGCGGCGACCACCATGCGGCACGCCCTGGACACGTCCGTCGCACCGGTGATCTTCTCCCACTCCTCCGCGCGCGCGGTGTGCGACCATCCGCGCAACATCCCCGACGACGTGCTGGAACGCCTGCCGGTCAACGGCGGGATGGCGATGGTGACGTTCGTACCGAAGTTCGTCCTCCAGGCCGCCGTCGACTGGACGGCCGCCGCGGACGACAACATGCGCGCCCACGGCTTCCATCCCCTCGACACGACCCCCGAGGCGATGAAGATCCACCGCGCCTTCGAGGAGACGACCCCACGCCCCGTCGCCACGGTCTCGACGGTCGCCGACCATCTGGACCACATGCGGGAGGTGGCTGGAATCGACCACCTGGGCATCGGCGGCGACTACGACGGCACGGCGTTCACTCCCGAAGGCCTGTCGGACGTCTCCGGCTACCCGAACCTGATCGCGGAACTGCTGGACCGGCACTGGTCGAAGGATGATCTTGCGAAGCTGACCTGGGGGAACGCGGTGCGGGTGCTGGGGGCGGCGGAGGATGTGGCCCGTGAGGTGCGGGGGAGGCGTGGGCCTTCCCTCGCGACTTTGGGGGAGTTGGACGGGTGAACCCCTAGAACGCGCCAGAGAGGCAACCCTCTGTTGAACCCTGGCCTCAACGGGTAAGAACCCTGGGTGCGTTCAGCGTTTCTCGGAGCGGGGCGAGGACGAGAGGGGGGCTGCGTTGGCCAGGGGCCGGGGTGCTGTCTGGCGGAAGAGAGATGTTGTAGCTGGGACCAGTGCGACGAGGGCGGCCGGGATCCAGCTCCGGTCCCGTGCACTCGTCGTCGCTGTCCATGATGTCCCCTGGGCCTAAGCGCGCACTGACTGGATGTCAGGAGCGGTGGAAGTTTTCGATCAGATCGTCGAAGAGTGTCATCGTGTCCTCCTGGCTGAGCGCCCTGTTCTGCAGATCCTCGAAGCACTCCTGGTAGCGGGCGACCAGTGCCCGGTCGTCCCGGTTGGTGAGTGTGCCCCCGGGGCCGGAGACATACAGGACGTCCTCGTCGTCCCGGAAGCCGAGGAGGAAGAAGCTGCTGTCCAGGCTGTCGTGCGCGCCGGCGGCGAAGGGCAGGGCACGCAGGGTGGCGCGTTCCTCGGCGACGAGGTTCTTGAGGAAGGCCAGTTGGCGTCGCATGGTCGCCGGGCCGCCGATCTGACGACGAAGGGCGGCCTCGTCCAGGATCATCTCGACCCGGGGACCGTCCTCCTGGAGGATCCTGTCCTGCCGGGCCAGCCGCAGGTCGATGAGCTGCCTGGCCCTCGTTCCGGGTTCGCCGATCTCGAAGAGGGCGGAGATGTAGTCCGAGGTCTGCAGCTGGCCCGGGATGAGGCTCGGGTGGTAGCCGCGGATATCGTTCGCCGCGCTTTCATACCCCAAGTACTGGCTGAACGGCTGACTGATGACGTCGTTGTACGAGGACCACCAGGACTGCCCCTTACTGCCCCTGGCCGCCTCCTCCAGGTCCGCGACGACCGCGGGGTCCTCCACGCCGTACTCGATGAGCATCGCGCGCAGGTCCGTGACGGACAGACTGACCGTGCCCGCCTCGATGCGGATCAGCTTGGACAGCGACCACTCCAGCGCGTCGGCCGCGTCACGTTGCGTCAGTCCGCGACGGTCGCGGGCTGATTTCAGCGCCAGTCGCAGCTTGCGGCGATTGAGACTCGGGTCCACGGCCGTGGGCATGATGCTCCCTCAGGATCTTGACAGCGGCGGTTGGGCACTGGTCGTGCCGAAACTTGGCCATCGTAGTAGGTCGACTCGCGTCACATCCATTCGCCACTGCTCCGTTGGGCTTACGTCAACCCGCTGCTGTTCCATACGGACCTACCCGAACGACACATGTCAAATCGACGGTGGGCTCGAGTGTGGCGAGTTGTACAGGTCACAGGCGGGTGAGGGGCGCGAGCGACTGCTGAGGCAGAGGGGAGGGGTGGGGCCTACCCCCGAACGCCCCACCCACCAGGAAGCCCACCCGTCGCCATGCGACGGTGGCCCTATTGCGATCACGAGGTAGATCACGACGTACGGAGCCCGCCATGGCCGACCTGCAGGACGAACTGCACACCACAGCCGAGGTCGGGGAACTCGACCCGTCGGCCCCACCGCCCGTCCCCTTGCCGGAGCCCGAGCCCGACTTCTCGCCCCTCTCCGACCCGGACGCCGCCCCCCTCGACCGCGCCCACGCCATCCTCGCCGCGCACCCCGTCGCCGACGGCTACAGCGGGCTGCCCTGGGCGTTGCGGCACCTGCCCTGGTACGACCTGGAGCTCGGGGAGAGCACCGTCGACACCGACGTGCCCCGGATGCGACGCGGTCACGTGGGCGCGCTGTTCTGGGCGCTGCACCTGCCGGAGGGGCTCACCGGTGACCGGGCCGTCGGCGCCACCCTCGAGCAGCTGGACCTGGTGAAGACGGTCGCCCGGAGCCACCCCGAGGGGCTGCGCCTCGCGGGCACCGCCGGGCAGGTCACCGACGCCCGTAACTGCGGGCGCATCGCCGTCGTCCTCGGGCCCGCGTCAGCCGCCGCGATCGACGACTCGCTCGGCATCCTGCGCGTCCTGCACTCGCTGGGCCTGCGCGTGCTCACCCTCGCCGGGACGTCCTGGGCGAGTGAGGCGGGGCTGACCCGGTTCGGCGAGGAGGTGGTCCGCGAGATGAACCGCCTCGGCGTGCTGGCCGACCTCTCGGGCGCCTCCCCGGCCATCATCAGCCGTGCCGTCACGATCTCCAAGGCCCCGGTCCTGTGCACCCGCTCCGCGGCCCGCGCCCTGCGCCCCCACCCGGCGAACCTCTCCGACGAGACGCTCGCCGAGCTGGGCGCGGCCAGGGGCCTGTGCCTGGTCCCGCTGACGGCCGAGCAGACCGGGCCGTCCGTCCGGGACGTCGCCGACCATCTCGACCACGTCCGTGAGATCGCGGGCCCGGAGTGCGTCGGGCTGTCCGGCACTTACGACTCCGGCATCGCCCACCCGCAGGAACTCGGCGACGCCTCCTGCTACCCGAACCTGATCGCGGAACTTCTGCACCGCGGCTGGACCGAACCCGACCTCGCCCTTCTCACCTGGGGAAACGTCCAACGCGCGCTGCGCAGCGCGGACTTCACGGCCAAGGCGGCCCAGCAGCGCAGGGAGCCGTCCACGGTGCGGATCGCGGAGCTGGACGGCTGACCTGCCCCAGGGGTCAGCGGGATCATCCGCAGGATTCAGGGGTGCTCGATCCGGCAGAGGCAGAACGGGTGCCCCGCCGGATCCGCGTAAACCCTGAAGGAGCGTGCCCGGTCCGATGTGTCCAGCGGCTTCGCGCCCAGCGCCAGCACCTCCCGCTCGGCCGTGTCCAGGTCGTCCACGGTCACGTCCAGATGGAACTGCTGCGAGCCGTCGGCCGACGGCCACCTCGGGGGTACGTGGCCGGGGGCGGCCTGGAAGGCCAGCTTCGGGCCGTCCGGGACCGGCAGGTCGATCCAGCCCTCCTCGGCCTCGGGCGTGCCGCCCAGCAGTGCGGCGTAGAACGCGGCGAGCACGCCGGGGTCGGGACAGTCCAGGACGACGGTGTCCAACTTGGCGATGGCCATGACTTCCTCCGTTGTTACCTGTTGAGGGGCCTCATGCGGTAACGACCCAGGGTAACGGTTACCGGATGCCCCCGCATAGGAGGTAACGCCAGGAGGTACCGTCGCCGGTATGAGCGAGAACGGGTCCGCGCCCGGAGGGCTGGCCCTCGTGGAGGCACTGGTGAACACCAGGGGCCTGGAATCGGGCAAGGACACGCTGAACTCCGCCGAGGGGCGTGCCGCGTTCGGTATCGAGGAGATCACCGAACGGGAGCTGGCCGCCGTGAAGGAGCTGCGCGAGTCCCTGCGCGCCGTCTGTCTCGCCCATGCCGGACATCCACCGCACGACGTCGTCACGCCCCTGGGCCGACTGCTGTCCCGCGCCCCGCTGCTGGTGACCGTCGACGAACGGGACGGCTCGGCCGGCCTGGCCGCCGCCGAGGAGGGGCCGCTGCTCTCGCGCGTGGCGGCGGCCGTCGCGCAGGCGCTCACCGACGGCACCTGGCTGCGCCTCAAGGCGTGTGAGCTGCCCGAGTGCCACTGGGCGTACTACGACCGCAGCCCCGCCGGACGCCGGCGCTGGTGCTCCATGTCGGTGTGCGGGGCGCGCGCGAAGATGCGCAGATATCGCGCGAAGTAGCGGGTCCGCGCGAGGTGCCCGACCGGGATGCGGAACGCGCTTCCCGAAGGACGGCCGGGCTGTGGAGAATGGAGCCGGCGCCGGTCCGGCCGACTGAGCCTCGGCCGGACCGGTGTCCCCGACCGGGGCGGCCTGGGCCGGCGGAAGCGGCCGTCAGGCGGTCGGGCGCCCCATGGCCCGGTAGGTCCACCCGGCCCGCCGCCACACCTCCGGGTCGAGAGCGTTGCGCCCGTCCAGCACGAGCCGGTGCTGCACCGCCTCGCCCAGCGCCGCCGGGTCCAGCTCGCGAAACTCCCGCCACTCCGTCAGGTGCAGTACGGCGTCGGCGCCCCGGACGGCCTCCAGGGCCGTGTCGGCGTACGCGAGCGTCGGGAAGAGTCGTCGCGCGTTGTCCATGCCCTTCGGGTCGTACACCGTCACCTGGCCGCCCTGGAGGTGTATCTGCCCGGCGACGTTGAGGGCCGGCGAGTCACGGACGTCGTCCGAGTCGGGCTTGAAGGTGGCGCCGAGCACCGCGATCCGCTTCCCGAGGAACGGGCCGCCGCCCAGTGCCTGCCGGGTCAGCTCCACCATCTGGCCGCGCTGGCGCATGTTGATCGAGTCGATCTCGCGCAGGAAGGTCAGCGCCTGGTCCGCGCCCAACTCGCCCGCGCGCGCCATGAACGCCCGGATGTCCTTGGGCAGACAGCCGCCCCCGAACCCGATCCCGGCCCGCAGGAACTTCTTGCCGATCCGGTCGTCGTACCCGATCGCCTCGGCCAGCTTCGCCACATCCCCGTCGGCGGCCTCGCAGACCTCCGCCATCGCGTTGATGAACGAGATCTTGGTGGCCAGGAAGGAGTTCGCGGAGGTCTTCACCAGCTCGGCGGTCGGGAAGTCGGTGACGACGAACGGCGTTCCCTCCTCGATCGGTGTGGCGTACACCTCGCGCAGCAGCTTCTCGGCCCGCTCGCTCCGTACGCCGACCACGACCCGGTCGGGGTGCAGCGTGTCCTGGACGGCGAAGCCCTCGCGCAGGAACTCCGGGTTCCAGGCCAGCTCGGCGTCCGCGCCGGCCGGCGCCAGCCCGGAGATCGTCCGGGCGAGCCGGTCCGCCGAGCCGACGGGCACGGTCGACTTGCCGACGACCAGGGCGGGGGCGGTGAGGTGCGGGGCGAGGGACTCGATCGCGGCGTCGACGTACGACATGTCGCAGGCGTACTCGCCGTGCTTCTGCGGGGTGTTCACGCAGACGAAGTGGATGTCGCCGAACGCGGCGACCTCGGCCCAGTCCATGGTGAAGCGCAGCCGCCCGGTGGACCCCTCGATGCCGGCGACGTGCTTGCGCAGCAGCTCCTCGAGCCCGGGCTCGTACATGGGGACCTGCCCGCGCCGCAGCAGGTCGATCTTCTCCTCGACGACATCGAGGCCCAGCACCTCGAAACCGAGCTCGGCCATGGCGGCGGCGTGGGTGGCGCCGAGATATCCGGTGCCGATCACGGTGATCTTGAGAGCCATGGGTGCTCCTGGGGTATGCCTGCGGGCGCGGCCTGGTGTACGGCCTGCGGGGTGGTCTCACGTGCGATGGCGAGCATAGTCGGGGCGTTTCGGCGCCCCGCACCGGGCAGATTCCCTTCAAGGTCTCCCCCTGTCGCCAAGGTCACGTATCAGCGAGGGGGACGGGCCCTTAAAATTTGGGTTACTTAACGGTAGTTAGCGTCAGTCACACAGCGTCTTTGGAGCGTGAGAGACCTTGGCCGGATCGGCTGATTTCGACCTGTACCGCCCGTCGGAGGAGCACGACATGCTCCGTGACGCGATCCGCTCCCTGGCCGAGGCGAAGATCTTGCCGTACGCCGCCGCGGTGGACGAGGAAGCCCGTTTCCCCCAGGAGGCACACGACGCGCTGGTCGCGGCCGACCTGCACGCCGTGCACGTCCCCGAGTCGTACGGCGGCGCGGGCGCGGACGCGCTGGCGACGGTGATCGTGATCGAGGAGGTCGCGCGGGTGTGCGCCTCCTCGTCGCTGATCCCGGCCGTCAACAAGCTCGGCTCCCTCCCCGTGATCCTGTCCGGCTCGGAGGAGCTGAAGAAGAAGTACATGACGCCGCTCGCCAAGGGCGACGGCATGTTCTCGTACTGCCTCTCGGAGCCCGACGCGGGCTCGGACGCGGCCGGCATGAAGACGAAGGCCGTCCGCGACGGCGACTTCTGGGTCCTCAACGGCGTGAAGCGCTGGATCACCAACGCGGGCGAGTCCGAGTACTACACGGTGATGGCCGTGACCGACCCCACCAAGCGCAGCAAGGGCATCTCGGCGTTCGTCGTCGAGAAGTCCGACGAGGGTGTCTCCTTCGGTGCCCCGGAGAAGAAGCTCGGCATCAAGGGCAGCCCGACCCGCGAGGTCTACCTCGACAACGTGCGAATCCCGGCCGACCGCATCATCGGCGAGGAGGGCACCGGCTTCGCCACCGCGATGAAGACCCTGGACCACACCCGGATCACCATCGCCGCGCAGGCCCTGGGCATCGCGCAGGGCGCCCTCGACTACGCCAAGGGGTACGTCAAGGAGCGCAAGCAGTTCGGCAAGCCGATCGCCGACTTCCAGGGCATCCAGTTCATGCTCGCCGACATGGCGATGAAGATCGAGGCCGCCCGCGCCCTGACGTACCAGGCCGCGGCGAAGTCCGAGCGCGGCGACAGCGACCTCACCTTCCAGGGCGCGGCGGCGAAGTGCTTCGCGTCGGACGTGGCGATGGAGGTCACCACGGACGCGGTCCAACTGCTGGGCGGCTACGGCTACACGCGTGACTATCCGGTGGAGCGCATGATGCGCGACGCCAAGATCACCCAGATTTATGAAGGCACGAATCAAGTGCAGCGGATCGTGATGGCGAGGAACCTTCCCTAGCAGTGTTTTTGCAGGTCAGGTGCCATTTTGGTGGCCCCGAGGAGCGTTCTCGGCTTCCTGTCCGTTGCGGCCCGATCATGGGCGTTCCTGGGCGTCATACTGGGGGAATCCTGGGTGGACGGCGGGCGTGAAAGGGCCACTGACCAGTGCAGACAGCACAGCCCCCGGCATCACGCCGGGGGCTGTTGTCGTACGTGGGTCAGGCGACCTCTGACACCTCTGTGGGGTCGTCTGCGCCGGGCGTCAACATGGTCGCGATGGCTGCCCGGCCGCGCTGCTCGGCTCCTTCGAAGATGTAGTGGTAGTGCTCTCGGAGCACGTCCGTGCTGCTGTGGCCCATCCAGTCGGCCACGTCGTTCTCGGGGACTCCGGCGTACAAGAGTCGGGACCCGTAGTAGTGCCGGAGAGAGTGGGCCTTGCAGTAGGTCACCCCGCCCTCGCCCAGCGACACCATCCAGATCTTCGGGTAGAAGTACGACGCGTACAGGTAGCCGGTCCGGGTCACGTTGGGGAAGAGGAGCCGTTCCGAGCCCCATACGCCGTGGTTCTTGATGTGCCGCCGTAGCTCAAAGGCGACGTTGGGCGGGAGGGGGACGACGCGCCCCGGTTCTTCCTCGTCCCGAGCCTTGATGTGCCGCCGCTGAAGAGCACTGTTCTTGCCCGACTCGGTCTCGCCGTCCTCGGTGATCTGGAAGTCCACACGGAGCGTCTCGGCCTTGAAGTCGATCTGATCGCGAGAGACGCCCATGGCTTCCCCCAACCGCAGCCCACAGCCAGCCATCAGCCACAGCATCGCGCGATAACGGGGAGGGCAGGCGTCCAGCATGGCCAGGACTTCCCGAGTCGTGAGCCGACGAGCGTTGCTCTTGTGCTCCCGGATCTCCTTGGCCCGACTGCCCGCGCCCTTGACCTTCTTGCATGGGTTCCGGCCGATGATCTCGTTGACGACAGCCCAGTCCATCATCCCGGAGAAGAACGAGAACCGCTGACGCCGGGTGCGGGCCGAGAGCTTCCGGTCCTGCTCCATCCACAAGAGCCACTGCTCAACGTCGGCGACCTTGAGGGACACGATAGAACGAGCCTTGAAGAACGGCTCAAGCGTCGTGTTGCGGATGGATCGGTACTGCTTCTTGGTGCTGTTCGTCAGCTTCCTTTGATTGGTCCACTGCTCCCATACGGCCGTCACAGGCTGCTTGCCCAACCGGTCGTCGAGGTAGGTCCCGGCGTCGAGTTCCTGTTCCTTGCGCTTGCGGTGATCGTCGGCGCGCTTCTTGGTGTCGAAGCTCTTCTGCCTCTGCTTCCCGTCCGGGTCGTACCAGAACGCCGTCCACTTCTTCGGATCGTCTGTGGACCGTGCGACCCATGCCCTTGCCACTGAGGCAGCCCCCTCCTGTCGGTGACGCACGGATCTTTCCGGCGTCGCGCCGGTGGTCCGGCGTGATCCAGTCTGCGCATGGTCCACCCTGGGTTGTCAACACAGGGTGGTTCACCCTGTGTGGTACGTTCGGAAGCGTGGAAGCGAATGAGAGCGGGTTCGAGATCATCCAGGAGCAAGGGGCCTGGCTGATCCGCATGTGGTGGCCAACCGGAGCAATCACTGGAGGTCCGCAGCGGATCACCGTCGAGGCAGCGGGAGACTCTGCCGCTCGCGATGTGGCGCGCGGCATCTCCACGACCGTTCTGCGGCGGCTCGACCTGGCGGCAGCCATGAAGCTGGCGGAGAGCGCGCCCGAACTTCAACAGGGCGTGCAGGAGGCGGCGGGGAAGGTGGAGGAAGCGGGATCGTCGGCGGGCCTGCTGCTGGCCAACGGGGGTGTGTCAGAGATCTACTTGGCCATGCTGGCTGCGACCTATAAGACCATGGCTGACATGGGCGCCCCGGCCCCTGTTCCGTGGCTGGCACGGCTGATCGGTCGCCGCCCCGAGACCGTGAAGGACCATCTCAAGCGGGCGCGAAGAGAGGGGTACCTGACCACCGTTGCGGGCAAGGCTGGCGGAGAGCTGACCGAGAAAGCCACGGAGACGCTTTCGAGGGTCATTAAATCTGATGACGATCAGGACTGACATCCGTTATTACTGAAGCAGTACGCAATGGGCCCTCAGGGAACTGGGGGCCTTTCTTTTGACAGGGGGCCTATGCACATAAAGCTGATGACCGTGGATGACGTGGCCGACTACCTGAACAAGCCCCGGTCGTGGGTCTACGGCAATTGGCAACGGGAGAAGATCCCGTTTCGCAAGGTGGGGCAGGCACTCCGTTGCCGACCGGGGGACCTTGAAAAGTGGCTGGACGGACAGACCACGGACTGAATACCGGGCCACCAGCATTTCGCCGTTCGTTAGTTAGACATGACAGCCTCCGAGGCGACTCGGGGGCTTTTCTTTTGCATGGAGACACGCAACCGATGCTGATTTTGAGTGCCAGGCAGGGCCGGAAGCTCGAAAAGTGGGCTGACGAAATCCTGGCCGAAGCAGGGGAATAAGAATGGGAGGACTGGCCTTCGCCCTGGACATCCAGGGAAGAGTCTGACTCCGACAGGATCGCTGCTGCCCACTCGCGCGGCTTCCCTGCCGTCTTTTCCCCGAAGGCAAAGCGGTACCTGATCGAACACCCTGCCGTCGCGAATGCGGCTGCGTATGGTGAAGGTGGAGTGACCGCCAATGGCGTTGTGGCTCGACTCGCAGGCTTCACTGTCGCCTCCACGACGGCCATGCCAACCGGCGTAGACATCATGGCCGGACACTCCGACTTCGCCACGTTCGCCAGCCAGTTCACCGGCTTCCGTAAAGGCCAAAGTGAGAAGTACAGGGCCGATTACATAGACACACTTCATTTGTACGGAGGACGCGTTATCAGGTACCCGGACATGGACACCAAGAAGGCTGACAACACCTGGGACGATACCCTTCCGACCAAGGGCATAGTGAAGGTCGCTGTCGAGTGGCCTGCCTGACATGTGGCAATCCTGACTCTGGCCCTTGCCGATTCTGGCAGGGGCCAGTTTCTTTGTTGTGCCCTCTCTGAGATCCATATACGTGTCCGATCCGTGGAAACGGGACACGGGAGGTTGGAACTGTGTTCAGCATCACCAGAATGGCACTCTTGGGGGATATTTTCGCGCCCCAGTCCGCCGATTCAAGCCTTTCCTGGAGCCATCTTGTCCATCCGGTCCGGCTCAGGCCTAAATTTCCCGATTTAGCGAAACCCGTACACGATGAAAGGAAGGAACCCCGGTGGTCCCTATTTCTTTTCTAATTCACATTACCCCCACCAGTAATGCATTTGCATTACCTAAGAGTTATCTTACATTTATCGTTTCGTGATACGTGGAGTGAAGGATGAGGAGTGCTTCAACAACCCGCCCGCAGGGGGCGGGCGGGGGGTCGTAGAGAGTAAATCTCCGGCCGACTCCGACTCGGGCACTACGAATCAATCAGGGGCGGGACATGCGGGCGCAAGTAAAGGTCGTCACCTACGTCGAAAAGGTCGTGTGTGACGGGTGCCTGTCGAAGGACGGCACACAGACTGAGGCCACGGAGAATCTGAGACTCGGTGACCGTTCCTGGGACTTGTGCACACCCCACCATGACCGTTTCAGCGGGTATCTGATCGAAGCTCTCGGGGCCGGACTGCCGAACGGGCAGGGTGAGGCGGACTCGGTTCCCGCTGCGCCTGAGGCCGTGCCCGTGGAGCCGGAACCGTCCCCTGTCGTCGTGGCGGAACCTGCGGCGGACGCTCCGGCCGTTGCGGAGTCCGAAGAACCCACTCCTGACGCTGACTTGGCCGACTATGTCTCACGGATCACGGACAGCCGTAAGGCCCGTAAGGGCAAGCCTCTCGACGTCAACTCTCAGGCTGCACGCGCTCAGTGGTCCAAGCACCGTGAGCGTCTGGCAGCGCTCCCCGGCAAGGAGCGGGCCGACTACGTGAAGTGGTGCGCGACAGAGGGCAAGGATGCCCAACTGACCGCCTCGCACGTGGAGTTCCGGGGCTTCATGTGGTCCAACTTCCCGCACATGGCACGGGCCTACGTCGATGCCGTGCGCGGTACGTCCGGTTCGGGCAACGGGTCACCACGGTCACCCTGGCAGACGACGCCTACGACGTGGCCGACACGATCCGGCACGACCTGTCGCACAAGGCCCGTGAATCAGACGACCTGAAGCCGTTCGCCGCCCGCTGCAATGAGCAAGTACGCCGTATCGCCGCTCTGTTCGCGCTCTTCGATCTGCGCTCCGAGATCACCCCTGATGATCTGCACGCTGCGGCATTCCTCGTCTCCCACGCCATGGACACCGTGGCGTCGATCGCCACGGGCAGTGGGAGCAAGACCAGCAAGCGTCAGCCGCTCAGTCTCGCCGAGAAGGTACGGGCCCGCCTCGAACTGTTCGGCGGCTCCGCCCGCTCCTCCCAAGTCCTCCCGTACGTCGGAGCATCCGCCACAGAGGTCAAGACACTGCCCGGAATCACCGTCACCGAAGAACGGCAAGCGGTCGGCCGTCCGGCCGTCCGGCCGTCGTGTTCTCCCTCACCGACGTCAGTTCCCGTGACAGTACGTATCCGGAACCGGAGGAGCCCACAGCCGGCGAATGGGCAGAACCGGACAGGAACGAAAACGAAGCCACCGTTGTTTCGATGGACGCCTACCGCCCCACCACACCCGAGACCACACCCACCCCCGAACCCGTCAGCCCCGTACCCGTACGCCGGTCTGCCCCTGCGGGCACGCGCACCGAACCGCCCGGGGGCACCAACCCGTTCCGCGCACTGCTCTAACCAACCAAAGGAAGCAGCCCCGGCCCGTGGTGGTCGGGGCTTTCTTCGTTTGCGGTGCTCCCTCCTTGACCAACCCTCGTTGCTCCACTGCTACGCGGGCATACGCTTGATGTGAGGTGAGTGCCGATGTCCACAGGGTTGCCCGACAACATCAGGAAGTTCCGGCGCACAGCCGGACTGAGCCAAGAGGGGTTGGCGGAAGCCGCTGACCTGTCGCTGAGTACGGTGCGGAAGGTGGAGCAAGGCGGAGACGTCAGGGTTGAGACCCTGCATGCCCTTGCCCGCGCCCTGGGCGTTTCTACGTCCGCCCTGTTCGCCACTGAGGCGCCCCGATCTGTCGTCGGTCCCCAGGATGACGCGAACCGACGTCACTTGGTGGAGCTTCGGCGGGCCCTCATGCCGCCCATTGGGCTTGCTGCTCCTCTCGCCGGAGAGCCCGTGGAACCCGAGGGGCTGGACGCAACGCGCCAACAGGTCCGGGACGCCAGGGCGCTGTATGACCAGGACCGATACTCGTCCGTGGCCAAGCTGCTCCCCTCCCTGCTTCGTTCTTCGGAAGCTGCCGTCAACGTTCTTGACGGGGAAGAGCAGCAACAAGCGGTCATGGCGCGTTCTCAAGTGCTGCTGATGACAGGGCAGTTCCTCACCCAGGTGAGGCAGTACGACATGGCTTACTACGCGCTGGCCGAAGCGATCCGCCTTGCGCGCGAGAACGGGCAAACTCTCACGGCCGCTACCGGAGTGGTCGGCATGTGCTGGCTGCTGCTGCGACAGGACCGATTCGACGAGTGCGAGCTACTCGCTGCACAGACCGCAGCGGAAATCGAACCGCGACTGTCGGAAGCAACTACGAATCAACTGGCCGTGTGGGGTGAGCTGTGGCTTCGGGTCGCGGCGTCCAGCGTGCGGAACAACCGCCCGGACGTGGCCGCTGAGGCCAGGCGGATGGCAGCGACGGCAGCTAGCGCCATGGGCCGCGAAGACGCCGGATTCCCCAACCACTGGGGCGGGTTCGGTCCCGCTACGGTCGAGATGAAAGCCATTGAAGACCTGTCTCTGAGTGGGGACGTGCGTGGAGTGCTGCGGCGCTCCGACGAAGGCCCGGTGAGCGCGCGCGGTCTGCGCGGTCTCGGCGAGGTCACGCCGAACAACTGGAATCGTCACCGCCTGGACGTGGCCCAGGCGTATGTGAAAACCGGTGAACACCTGGAAGCCATGGGCGAGTTGATTCAAATCAAGCAGCGGGCCGATGGGTGGATCACGCATCAGCCCATGGCCCGGTACGTCATGGCTGACATTCTCAAGACTCGGAAGCGCACGCTGACGGAAGAGATGCGCAGCATGGCGGCTCATCTCGGGGTCGCCGGATAGGTACTGCGGAGCAGGGTAGTTCGGCAGGCTGGGGCGCTGAACTAACCCTCTGTGCACGTGGAATGAGGTTCTGACGATTCGTAGGTTCTCTCTACCGACACACGCGGCAGAGGGGACCTGAGCAATGCGGAGAACAGACGGCGACAGGCAGCGACGGCAGGACCTTGCCAATGGGCGCCAAGTGCGGTTGCTGCCCTGGACGACGGACGGCAAACAGTGCTTACTGAGCACCGATGACGCAGGCGGGTATCTGTCCCGTCTCGCCGACGACATGGAATCCATTCAGCTTGCGATGGGCTCGGAAGTGCTTGAGCACGCGGGCAAGGTGCTGGACGACCAGACGGCGTCATCCGGAGAGTTGAGGTACGCCGGGGTTCGTCTCGCCGAGTGCCTGCGGGACGCGCTGAGGGTCGCTGAGTCGCGCGGAATGCGCCTGCCCGAACCGGACGTCGAAGACGACGAGAACGACGATGAGAGCCCCGCTGAGGCCGTGGGGTGACCACCGCCCCTCAACGCCCCCGGGCGGCTGTCCCGAAGCGTCAGAGGAGCCGTGGGCGGAAAACAAAGTCCAAGCTCGTGGGCGTGCCCCTGCGTGACCTACCGGGCTACTGCGGACGCTGCACCGGACACCGAACGGTGTGGTGCCCGTGGTGCTGCGGGTTCGACGGCTGCGCCCAGTGTCGGCAAACCGGGATGCTGCCGTGCCCCGAGTGCACGAGTGCCCCCGAGATCCCCTTGATCAGGTGGTGACCCCGGCCCGCTGAGCGACGGCGAGTAACACCGCTCGGCGTGTGCCGGACCGCCCCGTCTATGTGCCCTCCCCTGTGGCGCCTAGGCGGGGCTTCTCTGCTGCTCATGCCCTGTTGGCCGCGTGACCAACAGCGAGACGACCCGCGAGAGCGCATAAATGATCATGGGGAAATCCTGGGGGAGCCCACCCCGAAAGGGGTGTTCGTGCAGGTCAGATTGATGTGAGCCGTAAAGCACGCAGATTTATGAAGGAACGAACCAGGTCCAGCGGATAGTGATGGCGCGCAACCTGCCGTAACAATCCCGGACACGCGAGTGCGCCCCTGCCCGACGGGCAGGGGCGCACTCGCGTGCGGTGCTCAGTTGCCGGAGACCGTGACCTTGTCGTCGTTCTTCAGCTCGGTCACCAGCGTCTTCACCTTCGCCTTGTTCCAGACGAGGTTGCCGCCGGTCGAGCCCGAGATCGGCATGTTCATGGACGTGCCGTCGCCGCCCGTGACGCCCTTCATCGCCCAGAACATGTCGGCCAGGTCGAACAGGCCCATGTCCTTGTCGACGATCAGGGTGTCGAGGCCCGCGCTCATCGTCGGGTACAGCTTGAAGGGGTTCAGGATCGTGCCCGGCGTCGCGGTCTGGCTTGCCAGCGCCGCGAGGAACTTCTGCTGGTTCTTCGTACGGTCGAGGTCGCTGCCCGCGAGGGCGTACCGGGTACGGACGAAGGCCAGGGCCTGCTTGCCGTTGAGGGTCTGCTCGCCCGCCGAGAAGTTGGCGCCGGACTTCGTGTCCTTCATCCCGCCCTTGGGGATGGTGAGGTCCACGCCGCCGACCGCGTCCACGATGTTCGCGAAGCCGGCGAAGCCGATCTCCACGTAGTGGTCGATGCGCAGTCCGGTGTTGAACTCGACGGTACGGACGAGGAGTTCGGGGCCGTCCGTGGCGTAGGCCGCGTTCAGCTTGGTGTGCCTGCCGGTGCCCTTGTACGTCTTGCCGGACTCGGAGCCGACGAACGTCGGGATCTCCACGTCCGAGTCACGGGGGAGGGAGACGAGCGTCGGGCCGTTGTCGCCGGTGTGCAGGATCATCATCGAGTCCGTGCGCTTGCCCTCGGCGGAGCCGGTGTGGAGCGCCTTCTTCTCCTCGGCCGACATGCCCGCGCGGCTGTCGGAACCGACGATCAGATAGTTGGTGCCCTCGCCGCCGTCCGGCCGGTCGATGACCTTGGACAGGTCGACCTCGCGGTTCAGCTTGCCGTCGGCCCAGAAATACGCACCGACGGATACCACGACCAGCAGGGAGGCCACGGTGATCGCGGTCCACTTGATGCGCCCCCGCCAGTTCGGGGCGGGGCGCGCACCACGAGCGCTCGCCATGCCGCCGGGCCCGCCCGGCCCGCCGCCCGGTCCGCCGGCGCCCGGCGCGCCGCCGTAGACCTGGCCGGTGTTGTAGCCGCTGTCGAAGCCGTTCCCGTACGGGTCCTGGCTCTGATCACCGGCGTACGGCTGCTGCTGCGGAACCCCGCCGTACGGCGGGGCGGCGGGAGTCGGGCCGCCCTGGCCGCGCTGGACCTGCCGCATCACGCGCGCACTCTCGGGCTGTGCGTTCGCGCTGCCACGTCCGTAGCGGTTGTTGCGGTTGTCGTCGGACCACGCGTCGGGCCAATCGTTCATGCGGACCAGTGTGCAGTGCCGGACCATGCCCTTTACAAGGGTCGATGGAATTTAGGGGCACGGCTGTTGCGAAGCTGACACAAATCGCCCAGGTGTGCGGCCCAACCGGGGTGGTAGTCATCACAGACCAGGTCTCACCGGCACCCCACCTGATCCCCCGTACTCGCCCCGAACTCACCCACCCGAACCTTCCGCACGCCCTGATGGTCCGCCCCGACGACCACCTTCAGCAGCGGCCCCTGCCCCCGCACCGCCCGCAGCGAGCTCCCCGGCAACGCCGCCGCCAGCGACTTCGCGGAGCGGTCCCACCGGGGGTCGTACGCGATCACCGTGCGCCGTGTCTCCCGGTCCCGCGCGTTCACCGGCACCCGAGTGGTCCGGAACCCGGTCGCGGCCAGCGCCCGGTCCACCTTCCGCCCGAGCCCCGCGGTGAGCGTCCCGTTCTCGACCTGCACCCGGATCTGCTGCGGCGCCACCTCCACCCGCGCCGGCGCCCCGCTCTTCCCGCCGCCCCCGCCCCCGCCCTTGCGCACCGCGAGCGGCTCGTCCTCCCGCAGCGCCCGGAACAGCCGCCCCGCCTTCGCCGCGTCCCACTTCAGCGTCGAACCGATGCCCTTCACGGCGTATCCCATGCGCCCGATCGGCACGGTCGTGAACTCGGACGACGCCGGAGAGAAGGTCCGCATGGCCCGCCCGAGGTCCAGCAGCTCACCGGTGCCGAACTCCTTGTCCGCCCGCACCGACCCGAGCACCGCCCGGGTGATGTCCCGGAACCTCATCGGGTTCAGCAGTACCCCGGACGACGTGGACTGCGCGATGAGCGCCGCCATGAACCGCTGCTGGCGCTGCATCCGGCCCAGGTCGGACGACCCGTCGGCGTGCCGGGAACGGACGTACTGCAACGCCTGCCCGCCGCTCAGCTCATGCTCCCCGGCGGTGAGGTCCAGCCCGGTGTAGGAGTCCTTCAGCGGCTTCGGCGTACAGATCTCGACGCCCCCCAGCACGTCCACCGTCTTCATGAAGCTGATGAAGTCGATCTCCAGATAGTGGTCGATCTTCAGATGCGTCATGTGCTCCACCGTCCGCACGGTGAGGTTCGGACCGCCCTCCGCGTACGCCGCGTTCAGCTTCAGGACATGCCCGCCGTGCCGGTGCCCGGTGGTCCGGTCGATGTGCGGGGGCGTCTCGGCGTACGAGTCGCGCGGCAGGCTGACGACGCTCGCCCGCTCCCGGTCCTCCGAGATGTGCACGATCATCATCGTGTCGGTGCAGTGGCAGGGCGCGCCCCCGAGCCGGAACCGGCGCCGCTCGGCCTCGCTGATCCCGTCCCGCCCGTCCGTGCCGACCAGCAGCACGTTCATGCCGTGACCGGCCCGCGGACGGTTCTTCATGTCCTTGAAGGGATCGACGCGGGCGATGTCGGCGTCGAGGCTCGAGACCACCGCGTGCCCGATACCGGCCGCGGCGAGCACCACGACGGACAGCGTCGTCACCGCCCGCATGGCCCAACGGGGCTTTTTCCGCCGTACGGGGGGACGCGGGCGCCCGGACGACGGCCGTGGCCGGCGCTGCGGGGAACCGGGGGA
>Ga0136846_1218473_pt1 | contig 17844 bp, 17 predicted proteins | sample HopSoiMetagenom2_FD_96841 | JGI IMG/M metagenome (GOLD analysis project Ga0136846, IMG submission 96841) | Grasslands soil microbial communities from Hopland, California, USA - 2 Assembly 2016 (version 4) | ecosystem: Environmental > Terrestrial > Soil > Grasslands | place: USA: Hopland...
GAGTTAGAGATTGAGGAAACACCAATAGCAAAAAAAACTGCGAAGGCTGGATCAAAAACAAAAGGGGAAGATGAAGAAGAAGATGATGATGCGGAAGATACTGCTGAGGAAGTGGATGATTGGGATAAAGTTGAAGAAGAAGAAGAATGGGATCCTGATTTTGATGAATTTGATATTCCCAAGTCTAAGGTAAAAAAGGCGGGCCCTGCAAAGAAAGCCGGCGGGAAAGCTGAAGAAGAGGAAGAATTTGGCTTCCGGGATGATGAATTCAAGGAGATGGATTTATTTAATGATTCGGAAGAAGAAGATGATGATTTCTAAAAGGAGATCAACTCTTGAACAGGCCATTTACGAGTTTTCCTGTAACTGATTTTAATAGTTTCAAATCACAAATGTTGAGTTGGGCAAACCAGTTCAACATTTCTTGTTTTCTGGATAACCATCAATACAACATTGCGCCGCACACATATGAATGCTTACTGGCAGTAGGAGCAAAACATCAGCTACAATCGAAAGCAGGAAATGCTTTCCAACAATTAGTTCAATTCTGTAACATTCACCAGGATTGGATTTTCGGTCATTTTGGATACGACCTGAAAAATGAAATCGAAGATCTCTCTTCGGAAAACGTTGACGGGATCGGTTTTCCCGACCTCTTCTTTTTTGTACCAGAGATTATTATCAGGCTGGAAAAAAATACCGTTTCCATAAGTGGAGCGATTGATGAAGCCAAAAGTGTCATGATGATGATTGAACGCACGAAGGCTATGACGGCAACACGTGTAGCTGATCAGGGATTTAGAATCAAAGAAAGATTTGGCAGAAAGGAATACATGGATGTGATCTCCAGCTTGCAGCATCACATTCACCGCGGAGATTGTTATGAAATCAATTTTTGCCAGGAATTCTATGCTGAGGATGTTGTGATAGATCCATTAGCCGTGTATGATCAGCTCGTCCGCCGGTCACCAAATCCTTTCTCTTGTTATTATCGGTTGGCAGACCGTTTCCTTTTGTGTGCAAGTCCTGAACGCTACCTGAAGAAAACGGGAACCAAACTTCTATCCCAACCCATTAAGGGTACATTGAAAAGAACCGGTAATGAAGGCGCTGATGAAACCAATCGCGCTGAGTTATTCCGGAATTTAAAGGAACGAACAGAGAATGTAATGATTGTTGACCTCGTTCGCAATGATCTTTCGAAAGTATGCAGACAAGGAAGCGTTTCGGTAAGCGAACTTTTCGGGATCTATACATTTCCGCAAGTTTACCAAATGATATCTAGCATAACTGGTGAGATTGATGAACAGTGGCATTGGGTGGACGCGGTAAGAAAAACATTTCCTATGGGTTCCATGACTGGCGCGCCAAAGAAGAAAGTAATGGAGCTTATCGAAACGCATGAACGTACAAGGCGCGGAATTTTTTCAGGGGCGGTGGGTTATGTGAATCCGCAAATGGATTTTGATTTTAATGTGGTGATCAGAAGTATCATGTACAACAAAGAAGACAATTATCTAAGTTACCAGGCTGGCTCTGGCATTACTTCGTTTAGTGTTCCGGAGGTTGAATATGAAGAATGCCTTCTGAAGGTGGAAGCAATAAAAAAAGTGCTGACCAGGTCGGCGGTTGGTCAGCACTTTTGAAGAAGTTAAATGCGTTTACTTTCTGGAAGCAATTGCTTTCGAGTTACTGAGATCAGTTGCTGCAGTTAGGAAATACTGTACAGATTCGTTTAGTATCTGGTATTTGTTTGCAATAAACAAAGACATTTTTTCTGCAGGCAATTTCAGTTCATAAACACTGCTATTGGCCATTAATTTGTCAAAAGCAGGATTGTAGCGATTGAATTCGTCAACGTCCATAAGGATGTTCCTGGCAACAATAGCTGAATAATATTTGCCGGAAACGTTTTGAGATTGTGCGTTGTCGATCTCATCTTGGTTCAACTGTCTCAACAAACCGGCAGACGCGCCCAATTGCTCTTCGATCTCCTGCTTTGTGAGTGTTGTCAATCCACCTTGTCCTTCAAAAATGTAGTGGGTGGCAATGAATTTTTTCACGTGGTTTCTTGATTCTGCAGGCAGATAATTCTGCAATTTCCAGAAGTTGCGGCTACCACTTTTGCGAATGGCGCTGTAAACATTAGCAGAACCACCGTTGTAGGCGGCAATTACCAGCAGCCAATCACCGAATTCATTGTAAAGGTCTTTAAGGTAGATTGCGGCGGCCTTAGTGCTTTTCTGGTAGTTCTTTCTTTCGTCAATTTTGTGGTTGACGGTCAAGCCCAGCAATCTGGCGGTAGCAGGCATTAACTGCCATGGTCCTACAGCACCAACCCAGGATGTGGCGGTTGACTTTAATTCAGATTCAATCACTGCCAGGTATTTTAGTTCCTTAGGCAGGTTGTACTTCACCAGCACATTATCGATGGTGTTGAAGTAGGGCTGACCCCAGTTCTTCATGCTTTCGAGGTTTTTACCCTCTGATTTCATGTAATCTTTTACAAAGCTTACAGCTCGTGCGTTCAGTTTGATTCCGTTGGCGCCGGCAGTTTCAAAAATTTGGTTGAAACCCTGAGTTTTGGCTGAAGAGTTTAACGCTGTTTGTTTTCCGAGTGAAATATCACTCACTTTTTCCTTGTAGGCGGTATCATTATCATAAAATCCGCCAGACTGAGTCTTCAGGTCATGGGGAAGTTTGAATGATACCAGAAAAAGAACAGCGATGCTCAACAATAAAAGTCTTGATCTTTTCATCGTTTTCATTTTTTAAGTGTGACCGGTCGGGGTGGGTTGCGGATTAGGCAACATACTTGCCGGGTTCACAGGATCATGGACCTAGGATAATGGTGGAACCTTCAGGGATATGGATGAAAAGAGGATAAAGGATGGAAATTTTGTAACCGACCTTCCTTCAACTTAGCAATCTTAACTATTGTCGAAGGACTTAAATTGTTGCATCAAGAGATGCGATAACTGGAACAAAGATAACTCGCAAAATCGGTTTGTCATAATCTGCAGACCGTAGGGTAGGCCCCCAAGAGTGAAAAGAGGTAACGAAATGGCAGGTAGCCCCGCCAGGTTTGCATAAACTGTATATATATCAGCGAGATACATTGAGACAGGGTCGTCAATTTTAACACCAGATTTAAAGGCTGGGGAGGGCGAAACTGGCAGAATGACAGCGTCGAACTCGCTGAAGATCAGCTGGGTTTTTTTTATTAATTTTTTCCTTACGGCCTGTGCTTTTTGGAAGTAAGCATCATTATATCCACTGCTCAGAACAAAGGTACCAAGGAGAATGCGCCTCTTTACTTCTACGCCAAAACCGGAGGATCGGGTTTGCCGATAATTCGCCTGCAAATCTTGATCGCCTGGTGCCCTGTAGCCGTAACGAATGCCATCATATCGCGACAGATTCGAAGATGCTTCAGCAGTGGTAAGTATATAATAGGTAGGCACTATCAGATCGAGGTATTCCAATTCTACAGGTTCAACGTGCAGACCCTGTTTTTTTAATTCGTTGATGAACCGCGCATATTCCTTCCTCATTGAATTGTCGAGGCTCTTGTGTTCAAAGGCTTGCTGGAGATATCCAATTTTCCAATTGCTTGCGGAAACACTGATTTCCCGGGCAAACTGGGGAACCGGCTCAAGTTCCGTGGTGCTATCGAATTCATCAGGCCCCGCTATTACTTCAGTGGTCAGGGCAATATCGCCGAGTTCTTTACCGAAAACTCCAACCTGGTCGAAGGAAGATGCATAGGCAATTACGCCGTGTCGGGATATTCTTCCGTATGTGGGTTTGAATCCCGTGATACCGCAAAAGTTTGCCGGTTGCCTGACCGAACCTCCCGTGTCCGTTCCAAGACTAACCATACAAAGATTCGCGGCAACAGCAGCAGCGGACCCACCAGAGGAGCCACCGGGAACTCTCGTTTCATCAATGGGATTCAAAACTTTTCCGTAGAAGGAATTTTCATTTGTTGAGCCCATCGCAAATTCATCGCAATTCAAGTGGCCGATAATAATTGCTTCCTCCTGCAACAACCGATCAACCACTGTTGCATTGTAAGGCGCGACATAGCTTTGTAATATGTGGGAAGCTGCAGTGACAGGATGATCCTTATACGAGATGACGTCTTTTAGGCCAATAACCACTCCATGGAGCTTGCCGGGACGGTTTCCTGCAGCACGTTGTTCATCCAGCATTCTGGCCTTTTGTATGGCCTCATCAGAATAAACGGTAATGAAAGCATTGAGCTGTTTCTTCTTCTGAATCTGCTCTAAATAAAAATGCACAGCTTCCATACAGGACGTGGTTCCTGCCAGAAGTTGTGCATGATAATCTTGTATTGAAGAGAACCTAAACAATACTGTTTAACGGCTCAACGATCAATTAGTGGGCGTCGATGTAGTGGAAGAAGTTTTGGTGTCCTTCTCGTTCATTCCATCTTCGATCTCTCTTTTGACGTTAGTTTTTGCATCGTTGAACTCACGAATTCCCCGGCCCAAACCGCGCATGAATTCAGGAATTTTGCGGCCTCCGAAAAGGATCAATACCGCAAGAATAATCAATATCCACTCCGTGCCGCCAGGCATGGAAAGCAATAACAACAAAGCTTGAAGCGAAAGCATGATAGGAAATTTAAATGAAAGTTAGATACAAAGTTAATTGATACGTTCCATTGAAACATGAATCAATTGTCAAAATAGGTAAAAGTTATCAATGTTTGCTCCATTAAAAAAAAACGGAGGCTGATTGGCCCCCGCTTAACAATACGTTTAGAAATTTATACAGCTTCAACAGCCATTCTCTTTTCTTTGATACGCGCGCTTTTACCGGAGCGACTACGAAGGAAATAGAGTTTTGCCCTGCGAACGCGCCCTGCTTTATTCAACTCTATCGACTCAATATTTGGAGAAAACAACGGAAAAGTTCTTTCTACACCCACACCATCAGAAATCTTTCTTACTGTGAAAGTAGCAGTATGCCCGGTTCCCTGCCGCTTTATCACGTCGCCCTTAAAACCCTGGATACGGGTTTTGTTTCCTTCCACAACTTTATAATTCACGGTGATGTTATCGCCTGCTTTGAATTTCGGTAATTCCTTATTACCTGTCAACTGCTCGTGTACAAACTGAACTGCGTTCATGACTCTCTATTTAGGGGTGGCAAAGGTATGGGAATTAAGTTGAATTTTAGAATTGAGCAATTGGGAAATTGTGAAATTTCCCAGCGTCCGAGATTCCTTCAAAAGTTGCCCTGACAACTACAAGCAGCTGGGCCTTAAATGCTAGCGCGCCACGTTCACCGCCCTTTTCTCCCTGATGACTGTTACCTTAATCTGGCCCGGATAGGTCATCTCTGTCTGTATTTTCTGGGCAATTTCGAAGCTCAGTTTGTCGCTGTCGCCGTCTGTAACCTTATCTGCTTCAACAATTACTCTTAACTCGCGGCCTGCCTGGATCGCATATGCCTTTTCTACTCCCTGGTATCCCATGGCAAGCGTCTCAAGTTCTTTGATCCTTGCAAGGTATTGTTGCATGATTTCCCTGCGCGCGCCAGGTCTCGCGCCACTTATGGCATCACACGCCTGCACAATCGGGGAAATCACATATTGCATTTCCATTTCATCGTGGTGGGCTCCAACTGCGTTAACCACGGCAGGATTCTCGCCATATTTCTCGGTAAGTTTTGCTCCCAATAAAGCATGACTCAATTCTGTTTCTTCGTCCGGCACCTTTCCAATATCATGTAACAATCCAGCCCGCTTGGCAAGTTTTACATTCATGCCGAGTTCCGAAGCCATGATTGCGCAGAGATTGGCCACCTCTCTGCTATGCATTAATAAGTTTTGGCCATAGGAAGAACGGAATCGCATTTTGCCAATCATGCGTACTAACTCCTTATGTAATCCATGAATGCCTAATTCAATCACCGTTCTTTCACCAATCTCCATAACCTGCTCTTCTATTTGTCGCTTCGTTTTATCAACGATCTCTTCAATTCTTGCCGGGTGAATCCTACCATCGGTAACCAGCCGTTGCAGAGAAAGCCTGGCTATCTCGCGACGAAGGGGGTCAAAGCATGACAGGATGATCGCTTCAGGCGTATCATCAACGATTAGGTCAACACCTGTTGCGGCCTCGATGGCGCGAATATTCCTTCCTTCGCGGCCAATGATCTGGCCCTTGATCTCATCGCTTTCAAGGTTAAATACTGTTATCGAGTTTTCGATTGCCTGTTCGGCAGCAGTGCGCTGTATTGTTTGGATGATAATCTTTCGAGCCTCTTTATTTGCCTTCTGCTTGGCTTCGTCAATAATTTCCTGTTGGTAGCCCAGGGCTTGTGTATGGGCTTCCTGCTTGAGACTTTCAATAAGTTGGGTCTTGGCTTCTTCAGCAGTCAGGGCGGCAATTTTTTCCAGCCTCCTGATATGTTCTTCCTGGTGTTTCTCTAATTCGGTTCGCTTTTGATTCACAACATCGATCTGCCTGTTCAGGTTTTCCTTGATAGATTCGTTATCCCTGATCTGCCGATCGAGCTGCTCGACCTTTTGGTTGATGGAAAGTTCTTTTTGCTTTATGCGATTTTCGTTTTCACTAAGTCGCCTGTTCCTTTCCAATACTTCTTTGTCATGTTCTGCTTTCAATTGAACGAAACGTTCCTTTGCTTCAAGCAATTTCTCTTTTTTTAGATTTTCGGAATTCGTTTGAGCGTCGAGAAGTACTTTTTGGGCCTGCTCTCGTGCCGCCTCGATGATTCTGCGGTTGTTGGGAGTAAAGATCAGTTTACCTGCTATAATACCTATGACAAGAGCTACTACGCCAACAATAATTAATACTATATTTTGGTCTGGCATTCTTCATTCGTTTAAAAGTTGACAATGGGGTATGATGGCATCAAATAATGATGGTGGACAATTTGATGGCAAGGTGGCGAAGATACGAAAAGGAAGTGTTTATCTGCGGAGATGGATGGGTCCGATCGGGTTTTTGGATACGAATTGTTAAACGGCAACAAGGATCCGCATATAAGCGATAAATTGCTCGATCAAAAATCGTAACAATGAAAAGAGGTTCACTGGCATTACTATTCATCCTTCCTGTTCTTGCGTTCGCACAACAAAAATCTACTTTCAAATATGAACTGGTTGGTAACATCCAGCAAATTCAAGATCCCGTTCAACTATTAGTATTGAGCTATTCTGTCGATGGCAAGCGGATCTTTGACACCACACGTTTGGAAAACGGAAATTACAGGTTCGAGGGTCAATTGAGCGAGCCTGTGAGATCAACTTTAAGAGTAGTAGTAGATACCATCGCCGCCAGGAATAAAGGCATTGTGCGTCGCCCGGTTATGCAAAGGGATTTGCTGACAGTCTTCCTTGATAAAGGTAAAATCGAAATACTGACCGTTGATTCCTTTAGCAATTCAAAAGTATCGGGTTCAAAAGTTCATGATGAATATGCAAAGCTGGCAGAGACCCTAAAACCGCTTAACGAAGAAAACGAAAAAATAAGCAAAGAGTATGCGGCCTATTACCGCGCAAAGGATGAGCAGGGAATGAAAAAGCTAGAACCAAAGTTTGATGAGATCGACAAACAAATGAGGCAAGTTCAAGGCGAGTATGTGAAAGCACACCCACAATCGCCCTACGCAATCTTTGCATTGAACGATTTTGCGGGTTATGATGTTGATGCAACTGCGGTGGAACCACTTTTTCAACTGCTTCCAAAGCAGGTGCAGGAGTCGGCCGCGGGACGAACATTAGCAGATAAAATCGCGATTGCAAAGAAAACTGGCGTTGGCATGTACGCCATGGATTTTACACAGAATGATACCGCCAACGTGCCCGTTTCTCTTTCTTCGTTCAGGGGAAAGTATGTGCTCGTGGATTTTTGGGCCAGTTGGTGTGGACCATGCCGCGCCGAAAATCCTAATGTGGTGAAGGCATTTCAAAAGTATAAAGACAAAGGGTTCACCATACTTGGCGTTTCGCTTGATCGTCCGGGCCAAAAGGAAAAATGGATAAACGCGATTCATGATGATCGCCTCACGTGGAGCCACGTGAGTGACCTCATGTTTTGGGAGAATGCAGTGGCAAAACTTTATGGCATTCAGGCGATACCTCAAAACTATCTGCTTGACCCAACTGGAAAAATTATTGCAAAGGGTGTTCGTGGCGAGGAATTAGAAAAAAAGCTTTCCGAGGTTCTTCAATAAAAATAATTCGGATACCTCTATCGGAAGAACATTGAGAATTGAAGATTTAAGGGGCGCTATCAACCAGCGCGTCGTCCACTCTTTTCTCCAACAACTCCAACTGGTTCATCAGCTGTGGGTTTAATCCCTCACTGGCTTGAGCAGCCGAAGTTTGGGTGGCAAACCAAACCAGCACCATAGCTATGTAATCCTGCATGTCTTTGCCGGCAAACTGGGTTTTAAATTCAATGACTTTGTCATTGATGGTTTTCACTGTTTTTCTAACCACCTCTTCATCTTTCGGAAACGCCTTGATTCTGTAGCTACGGTCACCAATCACAATATTTATTGGAATCATTTCTTGCATACCTGAAATAACCTCCTTATTTTTATCCACACTTTTTTCACAATTCGCTCCCTCTGTTTCAACTAAGTTAAGGACTGTCGCTGCATTCCCTATCCCTCTGGAGAATAATTATTCCACAAACCCCAAACAAGCTAACGATGCTCTTAAAAGTTAAGTCGTCGGTCTTTATTGACCGCCTGATCTTCGAAGTTGATCAAACCGCTGCCTGTACTTTACAAGCTGTACTGAAAGATGATGCCGGATGTGTTTGCAGTGCCATGGAAACTGAATTAGTGCACGACCAGCAAGTACTTAATTGGAATGGCCTGAATGATCTGCCGTACGGCGTGTATTATCTTGAAGTGAAAAATGGAAATGATGAATCCAGGATGCGCCTGGTGAAAAGGGTGTAATCATTCACTGAGCATGGTGATGCAACGGTCTATTTCCCTTATGTACTGCCCAAGCCTTTTTTCAAAGGCTTTTTTTTCATCGGCTGATAATTCCGATTTTGCTGCTTTTAGAACCTGCAGTTGTTGCTGTAGTTCATCAATTGTTTCCACCTGGGCGGAACGTTGTCTTTGCAATTCATGAACCTGCTGCCTTAACTCAGTGTTGACTCTTTGCAGGCTTTGTTGCTTCTTTAGAAGGAGGTGTATCTTTTGCGATATTCTTTCAACTTGTTGATCGGCCTGGTGCATACAACTAAGATTTAATTGCTTCGAATCTGGGCATGGTGATTGTTTTCCAGCGATTCAATAATCTTACTCATCATCCCATCGATTTCTTTATCGGTAAGCGTTTTCTCATCGTCCAAAAAAGTGAAACTAACAGCAAGCGACTTCTTGTTCGTTCCTAATTTCTCACTTTCAAAGATGTCAAATAATTGAACTTCTTTTAATTTCTCCAACCCCACTTTCTGAATCGTTTTTTCAATTGTGCCATATGGAGTAGATTTTTCAACTATCATCGCCAGGTCACGGTGCACTGGCATTTGCCTTGGTAATTCAGTTACCCGTGCAGCGGTTGATTTCATGATATGGAGAAGGTCCTCCCAAAAAAGATCAAGGAAAAATACAGGTTGCCGAATGTCAAACCGACTCAATGTTGGATGATCTACGGATCCTACGGTTCCGACAATCTTTTTGTGATGAATAATATTCATCGACTGTTTCATTTTGGCGTTGCCTGCTGGTTCAAACGAAGTTCGTTCAACACCTAGCAAGTTTAATACCCGCTCCGCCAAACCTTTCAGGAGGAATATGTCAGAAGGTTTCGATTTTTGTTTCCAGTGCGTGTCAAGCGCCTGGCCGCTTACATAAAGAGAAAGGTGATCTTTCTCCACGTAATTCGCGTCCTTTTCTTTCAGATAAGTTTTGCCAAACTCAAATAATCTCAGATCGCTATTCTTTCTATTCAGATTGTGCGCGATTATACTCAGTCCCGTTTCCAGCATATTTGGACGAAGAACATTTAAGTCAGCACTCAAGCTATTTAGCATTCTCACGCCTTTCTTTAATTCTTCATCGCTATAGAATGCGGCATTCGTAATTGAATTCGTTACAATTTCGGAATAGCCGGCTCCAACCAGGTACCCAGCAATTTTTTCAGCATACCGATGCTTGAATCCATTTAACTCTAGTGAAGGGGTAATGGTAATGGATTGCGGAATGTCTATATTATCATAACCGTCTACACGCATAATTTCTTCAACAACATCAGCAGGGATGTTGATGTCCGGTTTGCTGAAAGGAGCCGCAGTCCAAAATCCATCAATTCCTTCGCGGGCGACTTCAAAGCCAAGGCTGAATAATATTTTCTTAATCGTATCAGGATGATAACTCTTGCCGCTTAATTTTCGGAGATAATGATACTTGAGGTTTACCTGTACTTTTTCTCTTGGGTTTGGATAAACATCGATGATATCGGAAGCGATTTGACCGCCGGCGAATTCCTTAATTAATGCGGCCGCACGTTTCAGCACATTAACTGTGTTTGATATGTCGATATTTTTTTCAAAATGAGTCGCTGCATCCGTTCGCAGGTTGTGAAAGAAAGAAGTTCTGCGGATATCTACCGGGTTAAACCATGCACTTTCCAGGAAAATATTTTTCGTGGCGCTCGTCACTCCGCTTTCCGCGCCGCCGAATACGCCCGCGATGCACAAGGGATTTTCCTCACCATCACAAATCATCAGGTCATCTTTGCTAAGCTTCCTCTGTTTTCCATCGAGTGTAATGAACGGTGTGTCTTGTGGGAGGTTTTTTACAACAATTTTTTTCTTCTTTAGCTGGTCGGCATCGAATGCATGTAATGGCTGCCCGGTTTCATGCAAAACGTAATTGGTAATGTCCACGATGTTATTAATCGGCCGTAACCCAATAGCCCGCAGCCGATGCTGCATCCATTTCGGCGATTCTTTTACCTGGATGCCTTTTATGCTGATGCCCGAATATCGTTGGCAACCCACCTGGTTTTGTATAGAAACCGAGAAAGCTAAACTGTTCTCATCTGCTTTGAAGCCTGAAGGAAGGTTCGTCTTCGGCTTGCATTCTTTTTTATTATGATGGCTAAGCCATGCACATACATCTCGTGCAACACCCAGGTGGCTCATCGCATCCATCCTGTTTGGGGTGAGTCCAATTTCATAGATCCAATCTGAATAGAGCTCAAAAATTTCACTAACTGGCTTTCCTATTCTTGCGGATGACGGTAATACTATAATGCCCTCGTGATCATCGCCAAGCCCAAGTTCGTCTTCGGCGCAGATCATACCGAAACTTTCAATGCCTCTTATTTTGGCAACCTTCATCGTCATGGCATCTCCGTTGGTGGGATGCAAAGTTGATCCTACGGGTGCAACCACAACTTTTTGACCGGTCGCAACATTAGGTGCACCACATACAATTTGCAATGGCTCGCCTTGACCTATATCTACTGTGGTAACCGAAAGCTTTTCTGCGTTGGGGTGCTTCTCGCAAGTCAACACTTCTCCTATGACCAGGCCTTCCAGGCTTCCTTTTATATTCTCGTAGCGTGTAAAGCCTTCTACTTCCAATCCGAGCGACGTGAGGATCTTGCTTAGTTTCTCCGGTTCTACATGTACAGGCAGATATTCAGCGAGCCAGTTGTAGGAAATGGTCATGATGCTATTTCAATTCGTTGATCGCGCAAAGATAACAGTTGTAACTGGCAACTACAGTGCGGCTTTCATCATCAAGCCGGCCGCCGAAGTCAATGGCGGTGGGCATTTCGATTGTTCTGATTTCATGAAATTGTTGTCATCACAGGATTTGTTTTAAGCTTTTGCCGTAATACTCAGTCTGCTGCTGCATCTTCAACTAATGCGATCCGACCCAAGTTTTTGGCGCTAATTTCTTTCGCACAACAGGTGTGCATTTTGGTGGCCAACCAGCTAAAAAGTTTTTTAAATTGTGGAAACAACGGCCGTTAGTGTGAATTGTAAGCAGAACGGATGTGTTTAGAAATGTGAATTGACGTTGAATAACTATTCGGATATGAAATTATTTTTCCGATTACATGTGAGGGTATATTCGCTCCCCCCAACCCCCAGGGTAATGTTTTGGTAACGTTGTCTTAGCTTTTTGATAATACAACAAGACAGCGACCTGGAGGTTTCCGGTAACAAAAATCCAATAGAGTGAACGTTTGTTCACACGTCAGGAAGAACCGTTTCGCCCTAGTCAACTTTCGCAGGAACTAATTGTAAACTCCGTTATTCGTGACCCAAGATGGATCTCACTAACCTAAACAAAGATCGAAAAGTACGCCGCAAATCCTCTATCGACCTCACCACAATGGTGTATGGGAAGTTGCCTCCCCAGGCTAAAGAGCTGGAAGAGGCTGTACTGGGTGCTATCATGCTAGAGAAAAGCGCCTTTGACACCGTGGTCGAAATTCTCAAACCCGAATGCTTTTATGTAGAGGCGCATCAGCAGATTTACATGGCAATGCAATCGTTGGCTCAAAAAAGTCAGCCGATTGACATCCTTACAGTGGTTGAGGAACTAAAACGAAAGGAAGAGCTCGAAGTCATAGGGGGCCCTTACTTTGTTACGAAGCTTACCAATATGGTAGTGTCCACTGCCAATATTGAGGCGCATTCGCGGATCATTCTCCAAAAATTCATTCAACGGGAACTTATTCGGATTAGTGGTGAAATCATAAGTGATTCTTATGAGGATAGCACTGATGTGTTCGACCTCCTCGATGAAGCAGAAAGCAAATTATTTGAAATCACGAACAACCACCTCCGGAAAAACTTTGATCCCATAGACAGGGTGCTGGTAAAAACGATCCAAAGAATCGAAGACCTGCGGCATAAAAACGAGGATATCAGTGGAATCCCGAGCGGATTTACGGGTCTTGATCGCGTCACCTACGGTTGGCAGAATACTGATCTCATCATCCTGGCCGCCCGTCCTTCGGTAGGTAAAACGGCTTTTGCGCTCAACCTCGCGCGCAATGCTGCCTTACACGCAAAGAAGCCAACACCCATCGGCTTATTCTCGCTTGAAATGAGCGCCGGTCAATTAGTGCAACGTATTCTCGCTGCTGAGAGTGAAATCCTCCTTGAGAAAATCGCAAGGGGTAAGCTTGAAGAGCATGAGATGAAACAGTTATATGCGAAAGGAATACAGCGGTTGGGGCAGGCGCCTATTTTCATTGACGATACACCGGCGCTTAACATTTTTGAGTTACGCGCTAAATGCCGCAGGCTTAAGAATAAGCACAACATCGGGATGGTGATCATCGATTATCTCCAGCTCATGAGTGGCACAAATGAAAACAGGAATGGTAATCGCGAACAAGAGATCAGTAAAATTTCGCGCGACCTTAAAGGCCTCGCAAAAGAATTGGGGATTCCGATCATTGCATTAAGCCAGTTGAGTCGCGAAGTGGAAAAACGGAAAGAAGGAAACAAAATGCCTCAATTGAGTGACCTCAGGGAATCCGGAGCTATTGAGCAGGATGCTGATATGGTAATGTTTCTTTACCGGCCAGAGTATTACGACATCACCACAAACGAAATGGGTGACAGCAACCGGGGGGAAACCCATGTTCGGATCGCCAAGCACAGAAACGGATCTCTTGAAACAATCAAGCTGCGTGCGCTGTTACATATCCAAAAGTTTGTGGACTGGGAAGGAGATGACTTTGCCGGCTCAGGATTACCTCCTGGTAACTGGAAACCTATTAAAGATGGCGACGGTCCAAAATTATATATTCAACACGGAAGCAGGATGAATGATCAAGCGTTTGGTGAAGAAGAGGATGCACCGTTTTAATACTTACAGCCCTCAATTATATTGGGAAATTGCCGGGGCAATTTCCCAATTGCATTTTAAACCCAACTGCCGCGAAATAATCGCCAAATTTCAAATTGGGTTATTCGCTGCCTTTTGCTTTGGTTACCGGTTCCTCGGTTAGGTTTTTAATGTAGAGCGATCCAGGTAACACGTTCCAGATGAGTGATACCATTCTTCTTCTTTTATCCACGGCCTTGTAGTCAGTGATCTTGTCGGGGTAGGGTAGAGATTCACCTTTTCCCAACCATTTAATATCATAGTTGATTAATCTGGGATCAGGGATCAACCCCTCATTTACTTTGATGATGTCCACTAATAATTTTGCAATGCTCTTCGCTCTTAATTCCGATAATTTTTTATTCATTTCGGCTGTTGATGGAGCAGGATTATCCATCTTTTCCAACAGGTTCTTGTAAAGAGGAGATTCTTTGCCAACCGGGGTTTCATCAGAGAAACCATAACAAACTATTGCAGCAACGAATCGTTGATTTGGATGTTCACCTATGAATTTGATGATTCGTTGGACGATAGGTTCCATAGATAATTTGGCTTCGTCCATTTTTTCGGGTGGTATTGTGTATCCTCCTGTGGGAAAGAATGTAGCTGTTTCAAATTGAGAAAACGTAGCCACGTCATAGAGGTCGTTCAAAGACTTCAAATCAGTAAGTGCACTTTGAATAACGACGTTTGTTCTTTCTGCAAATTGAAGTATTTCTTCCCTGTTTTTGCTTTGTTCGATTGCTGCGACCTGCACCAATTGTGCATCCACTTTCTTCTGGGTGCTTTCAAGGTTTTCTATGATCTGCTGACCAATGTCCGCATCAACTTCCGAATTTTTTACTTTTTCTTCGGTTAGTTTTATGGCACGCTCAGTTTCCTGCTTCACCATACTGAGTGCTTCGTGTGTAGCCTTGGTAAGATTTTGAACGCGTGAGCTGGCACATCCTGCCAGTATGAGCAGCACTCCTGCTAATCCAAATAAGGACGATTTGCGTAGCATAGTAATTTTTTTTAGTAAGCAGGACCAAAGGACACCTGCTCTTTTTGTTTGATGGAACGTTTGAAATTCAGGGATTGAGCTGCTAGTCTTTGATTGACCTGGCTGGAATCATTTAGTTTGAATTCATCTTTTTTTTTAGTACTGCCCATGGCAGTCATGCCGGTATTACCTTCCTTTCCTTTTGCTGCCAGCCTGGCCGACGACAAGTTGCCAGTACTATCAGATAATTCGATTGCAGTCCATGAAGCCGGTTCTACTTTAGTATTTAATTTGATCTGCAAGAATTTTTCTATGGATTCTTTTACTTCTCCTATGTTTTCATTTTTAATAAAAGCAAAGTTTTGTACGTCCATTTCCTTGAACCATTTACCCCAGATTCTTGTAAGAAGAGGATACTCGCCCGTCCAATCCTGACCAGGGGACATTTGCACAAGCACAATGCGCAGCCCGGGAAACTTTTTGGCAACGGGAATCAATCCATAATCTCCTTTATCAAAACGAAGATTCCAATCAGGATAGGTTTTTAGATTATTAATGATCTGTGCGCAGGATGAATAGCGGTTGTTCACCGCCGGGCGATCCTCGGACTTTTCGAAATCCATATACCCATCTGTAATAATGAACAGGGTATTTTGGGCATCCTTGTCCAGATCATCTCCCAGATCTTCATTGAAGTATTTCCAGATGTCTGCACCTGCATATCCCGAACTATGCTTGCTAACGAGCGCCTGCTTGTATACATCAGGTAGAATCGAATTAAAACTCTTTTCAGATTCGTGCACCAGCTTCGATTTTTTCTCGGGAAGTTCTGCTGAAATATCAACCCGCAATAAACCTGATTCTTCATACAGTTTTCCGGGCGTGGTTCTCTGTGGAGCAATGAGAATTTTCAGTTTATCATTAAGTCCGTAATACAGGTGTGACGGATCTTTTTTGTTGAGATTGGATTTAAAAAGACCAAAAATATTCCTGATCACCGTCAGGTCTTTCGCCACTTGCTGCTGGTTATTTGCAAGTATGCGATCGCTCAGATCGAGCAACACAATGTAGTTATCCTTTGGAGGAGGAGGAACTTCATTTTTGGCTTCTTTCACTGCCTGCTGAAACTCATTACAGCCGAACATCAGCAAGCCACCTAGCAGAAGGATTGAAGGTCTCAACATAATATCGTTATTTAAAGTAGGATTCCTGGAATTCTTTCAGGTCCTTGATATATGCTTCGGTTGTTTCATTGATGATCCTGATTTGTTCCTCGCCTTTATCGCGCCCGTATAACGTGGACAGGTAGCCGCTCCAGCCATCCCTGAAATAGATGATATTTTTTTCAATGTTGTCTACCGGCAAAACCATCCTGTCTTTTTCTTTACTTAACTGTTCTATTCGTTTAGATAGGTGGTGTATTTCGGTTTCATGAAACATTCGTTTTTGTTCCATCTCAAGGATCTCGTCTTGTAATCTTGCAATTCTCTGGTAACGCATTCTCATTTGGTTCCGTTTGCTCCATTCCATCTGCATCAGGTAGTATACCGCACTCCAAATGGCGAATACTCCAAATCCCAGGAAAAGAACCAGGTAAAATCTTGAATCAGCATAGAATGGGACGATCAATGATTTAAATTCTTCCCTGTCTGCCTTGATGAGTATTTCGTTTACCGAAGAGTGTACCTGGAATGCAAGCAATACATCGCCCACAAACACCAGCACCAATAATGCCCAAACAACTTTTTTGAATCCATTTCCTTTTTCTGAGAACAAATGAATACAGGTTCCCAGCGCAAAAAAGATTGTGGGAAACACAATTAAGGGTGGATAATTGATGATCAGGTAAACAAGTCGCTTTAGATTCGGCAGTAGTTGAATATTTAATTGTCCTTCCTGGAATAATACCATTGCGTTAACGCCATTCAGAGCGAAATCGGCCACGCTCATATAGAAATAAAGGAGATAAAAGGAAAGCGTGAGCAAAAGGAAAAATAAGAAACCAAATGTTCCGAAACTAAAGGTGTTGTATTTGGGTCCTTGGATAAGGGACCGGGAACTTTCTAATTCATCTATTTGATTCTTGAGCAGGTTGATTTCATTTTGCTTTAACGGCACAAGTCCTTTAGTGATATCCCTGCTATTATGAATTTCATCGATCCTGCTTTTCAGTTCATAATACTTTTCAAGCAGCGCATCAATTTGTTTCTGAATTCTTTTTTTGGTTTCTTCTGTCTTGGGAACCAATCCAACTGTATCTTGTTCACTCAGGATGGAACCACTCCGGATCTTATTCAGCATTCCCTTGTAGGCTTCAACTCCACCTTTATAGGTTCCTGCCTGTTCGACACCATATTCGCGCAAGTCTTTTACGATGACGTTGCTCAGGTCAGGCAAGTGAATTTTGCCGTGTTCGAACAGTTTTGATTTTCCAGAGATAATCACGATGGTACGCTGAATTTAAATGAGCTCATCAAATTTAACCATTGCAGTGATGCATCAGCAGCATACAACGATGCTGTGCAAACAGTGTTAATAAGTGAACAAGCAAATTTTCCGTCCAATCGCAAACATTTTCTTCATAATACATGCATAGTCAGCAGAATTTTCTTATTTGCATTGAATATGCTTCCACTTTTTTATTCGGAAAATACTAATGACGTGCATTCTTCAATTATACTTGAAGAGGAAACGTCGAAGCATATTGTGCAAGTGTTGCGAATGAAGATTGGCCAACAGCTTCAACTTACTGATGGAAGGGGGACACTATTTGATTGTGAAATTACAAATGATCATAAGAAGAGCGTGGAGGTTAAGGTCCAAGCCACAAAACATAACGAACAAGGTGGAACCAGGAATACAATCGCCATTTCGTTATTGAAGAATGCAAACAGGTTTGAATGGTTTTTGGAGAAAGCCACTGAAGTAGGGATCACGGAATTTATTCCAATGTTATGCGAAAGAACGGAGCGCCAGCA
>Ga0136846_1223924_pt1 | contig 17844 bp, 15 predicted proteins | sample HopSoiMetagenom2_FD_96841 | JGI IMG/M metagenome (GOLD analysis project Ga0136846, IMG submission 96841) | Grasslands soil microbial communities from Hopland, California, USA - 2 Assembly 2016 (version 4) | ecosystem: Environmental > Terrestrial > Soil > Grasslands | place: USA: Hopland...
GTGCACCTCCGTGTGCTCGGCCAGCTCCTCGAGTGTCGAGGTCATCTACATTCCTCCTATCACGCGAGGAGGAACGCTATGACAGACGTCGTCGACGCACCTGCAGCAGTCAAGCCGATCAACCACTGGATCGGCGGCGCACCGTACGCCGGGCAGTCGGGGCGCAGCGGGCCGGTCTTCAACCCGGCGGCCGGCGAGCAGTCGGGCGTCGTGGACTTCGCCTCCGTCGAAGAGGTCGACAAGGCCGTCCAGGCCGCGAAGCAGGCCTTCCCCGCGTGGCGCGCGCTGTCGCTCGCGAAGCGCGCGGAGCTGTTCTTCACGATCCGCGAGCTCCTGCACGACCAGCGCGACGAGATCGCGAAGATCCTGACGCGCGAGCACGGCAAGGTGCTCTCCGACGCGAAGGGAGAGGTGACGCGCGGGCTCGAGGTGATCGAGTTCTGCTGCGGCCTCCCGCACCTGCTCAAGGGCGGGATGAGCGAGCAGGCCTCGACCGGCATCGACGTCTACTCGATCCGCCAGCCGCTCGGCGTCGTCGCGGGGATCACGCCGTTCAACTTCCCCGCGATGGTCCCGATGTGGATGTGGGCGCCGGCGCTCGCGACCGGCAACACGTTCGTCCTCAAGCCCTCGGAGAAGGATCCGTCGGTGTCCGTGTACACGGCGCAGCTCCTGAAGGAAGCCGGGGTGCCGGACGGCGTCTTCAACGTGGTGCACGGCGACAAGATCGCGGTCGACGCGATCCTCGAGCATGCGGACATCGCAGCGGTGTCGTTCGTCGGCTCGACGCCGATCGCGAAGTACGTCTACGAGACGGCGACGGCGAACGGCAAGCGGTGCCAGGCGCTCGGCGGCGCGAAGAACCACATGGTCGTGCTGCCCGACGCGGACATCGCGATGGCCGCCGACGCTGCGGTCTCGGCTGCGTACGGCTCGGCCGGCGAGCGCTGTATGGCGGTCTCGATGGTCGTCGCGGTCGGCGACGTCGCGGATCCGCTGATCGACGCGATCAAGCAGCGCATCCCGAACGTGAAGGTCGGCGACGGCATGGACTCCTCCAGCGAGATGGGCCCGCTGATCACGCGCGAGCATCGCGACAAGGTTGCGTCCTACATCGGAACCGACGACGGCGCGAAGGTCGTCGTCGACGGACGCGACGGCGCGCCGGACGACGGGTTCTTCCTCGCGCCGACCCTGCTCGACGACTTGCGCCCGGGGATGAAGGCCTACGACGACGAGATCTTCGGCCCGGTGCTCGGCGTCACGCGCGTCTCGACCTACGACGAGGCGGTGCGGATGATCAACGAGAACCCCTACGGGAACGGGACGGCGATCTTCACGCGCGACGGCGGCGTTGCCCGCCAGTTCCAGTTCGAGGTGCAGGCGGGAATGGTCGGGATCAACGTCCCGATCCCGGTTCCTGTCGCCTACTACTCGTTCGGCGGCTGGAAGGCGTCCCTCTTCGGCGACCGGCACATCTACGGGCCGGAGGGGATCGACTTCTACACGCGCTCGAAGGTGGTCACGTCGCGCTGGCCCGACCCGGCCACCTCGAAGGTCGACCTCGGGTTCCCGCAGACCCGCTGAACGGCCGTCACGAACAGACGTTTGCCATTTGCAATTCCCGGCAACAGGGATTGCGAATGGACGAACGTGAGGCCCTGAACCGGTCGATCGCGGATCACCTCGCGCGTCTGCGCCAACGCCTGGAGGACGGCAAGACGGAGATCGAGCGCCAGCGCGCCGCGGTCGACGCCACGCACGAGCACATGGCGGGCATGAGCGCGTGGATCGAGCAGACCGACGCGCAGCTCGTTCAGGAACGGGCGCGACAGAACCGCGACGGCGACAGCGGCGCGGACGCGTAGTACCGTCGCTGTGTGACGTGCTCGACCTGCGGCGCTGAGAATCGTGACGGTGCGCGTTTCTGCGACGCGTGCGGGTCGGCGCTCGATGCGGTTGCGCGCCGTGAGCAGCGCAAGGTCGTAACGGTCCTCTTTTGCGACGTCACGGGGTCGACGGCGCTCGGCGAGTCGCTCGACCCTGAGGCATTACGCGCCGTCATGGCGCGCTACTTCGACGTCGCGCGGGTCGCGATCGAGCGGCACGGCGGGACGCTCGAGAAGTTCATCGGCGACGCGGTGATGGCCGTGTTCGGCGTGCCGACGGTGCGAGAGGACGATGCCCTGCGCGCGGTGCGTGCGGCGCAGGAGATCCGTGACGCGGTCGAGGTCGACCTGCGGATCGGAGTGAACACCGGCGAGGTTGTCACCGGCACGGGCGATTCGCTCGTCACCGGCGACGCGGTCAATGTGGCGGCACGACTCGAACAGGCCGCAGCGCCGGGCGAGGTCTTGCTCGGTTCCACGACCTACGGCCTCGTGCGAGATGCCGTGGACGCCGAGTTGCTGCCGCCCGTGGAGGCCAAGGGAAAGTCGGCTCCGCTGACCGCCTATCGGCTGGCCGCGGTCACCGGCGACGTCGCATATGTGCGGCGTGCCGACGCGCAACTCGTCGGGCGCGGCCGCGAACGGCGGCTCCTGACGGACGCCTGGGAGCGCGCGACCTCGGAGCAGGCGAGCACGCTCTTTACGATTCTCGGGAGCGCCGGTGTCGGAAAGTCGCGCCTCGCCGCGGAGTTCCTTCGCGACCTCGACGCCACCGTCCTGCGCGGCGCATGTCTGTCGTACGGGGACGGGATCACGTATTGGCCTGTGGTCGAGGTCGTAAAGCAGTTGCTCGGAACGGCGCCCGCACCGGACCGGGCGATCGCCGCGCTGCTCGGGGACGGACAAGCGACCGCAGACGACATTGCATTTGCCGTCCGCAAGCTCTTCGAGACTGCTGCCGCCGAGCGCCCACTCGTTGTCGTGTTCGACGACGTCCACTGGGCTGAGCCAACGTTCCTCGATCTGGTCGAGCACATCGCCGATTGGTCGCGGGGAGCTCCGATCCTCCTGCTCTGTCTCGCCCGGCCGGACCTGTTGGAGCTCCGAACGGGGTGGGGCGGCGGCAAGTTGAACGCGACGACTGTTCTGCTCGAGCCGTTGTCGTCAGCCGAGTCGGACGAATTGATCGACGGCCTGATGGGCGGGCGTGACCTCGACAGTTCTCTGCGCGATCGCATTCGCATCGCCGCCGACGGCAACCCGCTCTTCGTCGAGCAGATGCTCGCGATGGTGGAGCACTCGCCGGGCGATGTGACCGTGCCCGCCACGATTCAGGCGCTCCTCTCCGCACGGCTCGACCAGCTCCCGCCCGACGAGCGTGCCGCACTCGAGCGCGGGGCGGTCGAAGGGCAGGTGTTCCACCGGGGTGCGGTGGCTGCGCTGTCGCCGGACGACCTCAACGTCAACTCGCACATCTTCGGGCTCCTGCGGAAGGAGCTCGTGAGGCCGAGCACGGCCACGCTGCCCGGAGACGACGCGTTCCGCTTCCGTCATCTCCTGATCCGCGACGCCGCTTACGACGCTCTGCCGAAAGCGGCTCGCGCCGACCTGCACGAGCGATTTGCAGAATGGGTCGTCCAGCGCGCTCCCGATCTCGTCGAGCTGGACGAGATTCTCGGCTACCACCTCGAGCAGGCGGCGCTCTACCGGTCTGAGCTCGGCCGGCCATCGCCCGAGCTCGAGCGCCTGGCAGCCGGGCGGCTCGTTGCGGCGGGACGCCGTGCGGCGCGTCGTGAGGACCTCGCGGCCGGCGCCCGGTTGCTCCGCCGCGCACTGCCACTGACCTTGTCCGACCCGCTGCTGCGCGCCGAAGCACAGGTCGAGCTCGGACGCGCGACCTACGAGCACGGAGACATCCCCGCAGCGCGTGAGCTGCTGCGCGAGGCGGCCTCTGCCGACGACCTCGACTCCTCGACGCGCGCCTTCTTTCTGCTCACGGTGGTCGAGTGTCACCAGGGTCAGCAACTCGATGCCGGCGAGCGCGCAATCTCGGAGAAGCTCGCCGCCGTCGAGCTGGAAGTCGACGACCGCACGATCGCCGAGGGGTATCTGGCGTACGCGCGGCTTCTGTTCTGGGACGGCCGCACGAGCGAGCTCGTCGATGCGGGCAGGCGCGCATTGGCGCATGCGGTCCGCACGGGCGACACGACCCTTCAGACAGAAGCGATGGCCCGAATCGGCATCGGCATGTTCTACGGCACGTCCACGTGGGTCGAGGTCGAGGCTCAGGGACGTTTCGCCGTCAGCGAGGCCGACCGTCTCGGCTCGAACATGCTCGGCGCCCGTCAGGGGCTTGCCGGGGCAGCAGCGGCTCAGGGGCGCTTCGAGGAGTCGCGCGCCCTCTATCGCGAGCACCACGAATACCTCGCGGAGCGCGGGCAGACGTTCCACCTGCTCGGCCAGAAGCAGAACCCTGCATTCGCCGAGATCCTCGCGCGGAACTACGACGACGCGGAGGCGCATGCCCGGGTCGGGTGGGACGGGCTCGGTGAAATCGACGAGCGTGCCTTTCGCCCGACGCTCGGGGGGCTTCTCGCCGAGGCTCTCGCCGAACAGGGCCGGCTCGACGAGGCGCGCGCCGTCCTCGACGAGGCGGAGGCGATCACGTCCGAGCACGACTGGCTCACGGTCGCCCATTGCCACTGGGCCCGCGCGCTCGTCGCGCTGGCATCCGGCGACCACGACCGTGCGGTCCAGCACGCCCGCAGCGCAACGGAGGTCGCGGACACGCGCGAGTACTTCAACCTGCGTACCTACTACTGGATCGGGCTCAGTCGAGTCCTCGTGGAGACCGGTCGAGATGCCGAAGCGCGCGACGCGCTCGTCGAGGCTCAGCGCCTGGCCGACGTCAAGCAGTCTTCCCTCGACCAGGAGCGCATCCGCGAGCTGGGTGACCGGCTTGCGGTAGCCGACTAGATGTCCGAAGGCAGGACATCTAGCGCGCCCACAGTCGCGCCCCGAGCGCGACCAGCGCGAGCGAGGCGTTTACGATCGCGACCGCCAGGAAGAGCGCTGCGGCGAACGGCCCGCCTTTCGCCCAGCCGAACAGCGTTGTCACGATCACCGACACGACGATGATCCCGAGTCGTTCGGTACGTGACCAGGAGTCGTAGCCGACCAACAAACGCCCGGTCTGCAGCCACCAGGGGCCGAGCAGGAGCTCCGTGCTCGCGCGCGCCTGCCGAACGAGGGCCGGGATACGCCGCGCAGCGTCGCGCGCCTTGAAGACGAACACGATTCCGAAGTAGACGAAGAAATGCACGAGCACGTCGCGGCGCTCGCCGTGCGCAAGCGCCTCGGCGAGCAGCGCAGCCCCGATCGCGCCGTCGAGCAGCGCGAGCGCGAGCACCGCCCACGGCGAGCGCGTCACGTTGCGAAGGTCACGGGCTCGCCATGCAGCAGCGTCCGCGCAGGTGTCGTCTCGGCGATCACCTCGCCGCGGCGCAGCACCCAGCGTCGCGTTGCGCGCAGGCGGATCACCTCGAGGGCGTCGGGTGCGTCGAAGACGACGCAGTCGGCGGGCTTGCCCTCCTCGAGCCCGTAGTCGTCCTCGACGCCGAGCGTGCGCGCACCCCGCTCGGTCGCGCAGCGCAGCATCTCGGCGATCTCGTCGCGCCCGCTCATGTAGGTGAAGTGCAGCGCGAGATGGGCGGCGTCGACGAGATCCGCCTTCCCGAGCGAGTACCACGGGTCCATGATCACGTCGTTGCCGAGCGAGACGTTGACGCCCTCGGCGAGCAGCTCCTTCAGCTGCGCGAAGCCGCGTCGCTTCGGGTAGGGGTCGAGGCGGCCCTGGATGAGCGAGTTCGCATACGGGTTGACGACGACGTTGATGCCTGCGCGCTTGAGAAAGCCGCGGAGCTTCGACGAGTAGTACGGCTCGTACGAGCCCATCGCCGTGCAGTGGCTCGCGGTCACGCGACCGCCGAGGCCGTGCTTGACGGTGTCGTCGGCCATCACCTCGAGGAAGCGACTGTTCGGGTCGTCGGTCTCGTCGCAGTGCACGTCGATGCGGCGGTTGTGCTGCTTCGCGAGCTCGAACACGCGGTGCACCTCGCGCAGGCCGAGCTCGCTCGTCGGCTCGTAGTGCGGAATGCCGCCGACGCAGTCGACGCCGAGGCGGATCGCATTCTCGAGCCGCTCCTCGTCGCCGTCGCGCGCGTAGATGCCGTCCTGCGGGAACGCGGTGACCTGGATCGTGCAGAGGTCGGCCAGCTCGTCGCGCACGTGCAGCAGCCCGCGCACCATCGCCTCGTTCTCGCCGGATACGTCGGCGTGCGCGCGGATGAAGAGCGTCCCCTGCGCGGCCGACCACCGCACGATCTCCGACGCGCGCTCGAAGACGTCCTGCTCGCTCAGCGACGGCTTCAGCTCGCCCCAGACGTGGATCCCCTCGATCAGCGTGCCGCTCTCGTTGAAGCGCGGCCGGCCGACGGTCAGCGACGCGTCGAGGTGCAGGTGGCAGTCGACGAGCGCCCCGTCGAGCGTACGCGCGTTCGTGAGCGTGAGATCGATCATCGGGACCGCAATCTGATTCGCGAAGCGAATCAGATTGCAGCCTTCACGGCCTGAGCTTCCGCTCCACGCCGACGTCCGTGCGCATCGCCTCCAGCCACCCGGCGCGCAGCGACGCGAGCAGCTCCTGCCCGACCGCGAAGCCCTCGTCGTGACGCGCGACGATCTCGGGGCCGCGCGCACGCGCATCGGCCAGCGCCGCCGCCTCGTCGACCCCCGTCACGCGGCCGTCGCGAACGCGCCACTCGCCGCCGACCATCACTGACGATACCGCGAGCGTCGTCGAGCCGAGCGCGAGCTGCCTGAGCGGGTCGTTGAGCGGTGTGAAGACGAGCGACTCGAGGTCGAGCAGCACGAGGTCGGCGCGGCGGCCGGGCTCGAGCGACCCCAGGCCGTCGCGGTCGCCCGCCGCAACGGCGCCGCCCGCGGTTGCGATCGACCACGCCTCCTCGGCGCCGAGCCACTGCTCGTAGTCGGTCTCCCACAGCTTGTGCAGCAGCGCGGCCGTCTTCAGCGTCGCGAACATGTCGTTGCCGTCGTTCGAGCACATGCCGTCGGTGCCGAGCGCGACGTTCACGCCGTGGCCGAGGAGCTCCGGCACCGCCGCGATCCCTGACCCGAGCTTCATGTTCGAGACCGGGTTGTGCACGACGGTGACGCCGCGGTCGCGGACGAGCTCCATGTCGGACGGCGTCAGCCAGATCCCGTGCTCGAAGCAGACGCGCGGCGAGAGGAAGCCGAGCGCGTCCATGTGCTCCGGCAACGTTCGCCCGTACATGCGGCGCCCGGAGACGGCCTGCATGCGCGTCTCCAGCACGTGGATGTGGATCATCAGGTCGAACTCGTGGGCGAGCGCCGCGGAGCCGGCGAGCATCTCGTCGGTGCACCGCTGCGGCCCCGACGGCGCGAGGCAGATCGAGATCCCCTCGTCGGGGCGGTGGAAGCGCTCGACCGCCCGGCGCGTCACGTTCGCCCACTCGTCCCAGGACGGCGGCTTCTCGCGCTCGAGTCGGTCGATCAGCTCGCGCGAGACGAGGCCTTCGTCGAGCACGACGGTCTCGTGGTAGGCCCGGTCGCCCATCCCGATCGCGATCAGCGCCCGCAGGCCCAGGTCGCGGTAGGCGCGGACGACCGGCTCGAGGGCCTGCTCGTCGTCGTAGAGGAAGTCGACGACCGTCGTCGCGCCCGAGCGCAGCAGCTCGATCCCGCCGAGCAGCGTCCGCAGATAGATCTCGTCGGCCGACTGCGACGGCGCGACGAGCACGGGGTAGGAGAAGAGCATCCAGGGCTCGAGCGGCAGGTTGTCCCACATGCCCCGGAACCAGTTCTCGTTCGAGTGTGCGTGAGCGTCGACCATCCCCGGCACGACCGCGAAGCGCGAGCAGTCCAGGACCTCACTTTGTGATGAGTCATCACTAACTCCGACGGCGGCGACCCGCCCACCCTCGATCGTGACGTCGGCACGCTCGAAGCGACCGCCGCCGAGGTCGACGAGGCCGTTGCGGAGCACGAGGGGCACGCGCGCAGCGTAATTTCTTCGTCGGCCGCTGGACGAACGTCCGGTCGCGGGCGCATGATCGCCCCGACAGTCCCTTTCTCACCGGGAGGCATACGCATGGCGACGGCAGAGCAGGCCGCCGACGTCCGGTTGGACACGCACGGGATCGCACCGGTTCCGGCGGCCGACCGCGACTCGACGCCGCTGCAGCAGTTCTGGATCTGGGCGGGCGCCAACATCGCCCCGATCAACTGGGTGCTCGGCGCGCTCGGGGTCATCCTCGGGCTGAGCCTCGTCGAGACGCTCCTCGTGCTCGTGATCGGCAACGTCGTCGGGTGCTCGATCTTCGGCGCGTTCTGTGTCATGGGCGCGCGCACGGGGGTCAACCAGATGACGCTTTCGCGGGCGGCGTTCGGCCGCCGCGGCGCCTATCTGCCGGCCACGGCGCAGCTGCTGATGACGATCGGTTGGCTCGGTGTCAACACCTGGGTGGTCCTCGACCTGGTGCTCGGCATCCTCACCCATCTCGGGATCGACCATCCCGGCACCGGCACGAAGTACACGGTCGGGATCCTGATCATGGTCATCCAGGCGGTGATCGCGATCGTCGGCTTCTACTGGATCCAGGCGTTCGAGAAGTGGACCGTGCCGATCGCCGCGGCGATCATGGCGCTGATGTCGATCCTCGCGTGGACGAAGGTCGACGTCGTCTGGGGTCACTCGACCGCCCACGGCGGCGCGAAGTGGACGTCGATCACGCAGCTGACGACCGCGATCGGCGTCGGCTGGGGCATCACGTGGCTCTCGTGGTCGGGTGACTACACGCGCTTCATCAAGCCGGGCACGCCCGAGCGCAAGGTGTTCCTCTCGACGGCGCTCGGCGTCTTCATCCCGACGGTCTGGCTCGGCTTCCTCGGCGCTTCGATCGCGAGCGCCGGCACGAGCGCCGACCCGGCCGAGCTCGTGACCGCGGCGTTCGGCGGCGTGTCGATCCTGATCCTGTTCCTCGTCATGCACGGGCCGATCGCGACGAACATCCTCAACCTCTACTCTGCGACGCTCGCCGCGCTCTCGCTGGACGTGAAAGCTGCGCGGTGGAAGGTGTCCGTCGTCGTGACGGTCATAGGGTCGATCGTGCTGATCGCGTTCATCCAGTCGGACAACTTCGCTCACGACTTCGACAACTGGATCGCGTCGGTCGTGGTCTGGATCGCCGCGTGGGGCGGCGTGATGCTCGTCGACTTCTTCATCGTGCGGCACGGGAAGATCGACGTCGACGCGCTCTACGACGAGCCGGAGAACGCACGCTACGGCGACATCAACTGGGCCGCGATCATCGCAGTGCTCACCGGCCTGATCGCGGGCTGGGCGTGGGAGTACGGCCTCGTCGGCTTCATGCAGGGCCCGCTCGCGAGGGCGACGAGCAACACCGACCTCTCGTGGCTGACCGCGATGGTCGTCGGCGGCGGCCTTTACTACTTGCTCCGGCCGCTGCTCGCGAAGGATGTCCGCGTCTCGCCCGCGGCAGTCGACTGACGAAAACGAGCGGGAGGGCGGCGCGCACGCCGCCCTCCCGCGCACGGCTCAGGCCGCGGCGAGCGCCGCCGGCTTCAACTCGTCGCCGAAGCGAGCGCGCTTGACGAACTGTCCGCTGCCCGGCTTCGCGAGCAGCGTGTCGCCTTCGACGATCACGTTGCCGCGCAGCAGCACCGTGTCGGGCGATCCCGTCACCTCGGTGCCCTCGAAGATGTTGTAGTCCGACTTCGAGTGGTGCGTCGAGGCGGAGATCGTCACCTTCTTCTCCGGATCGAACACGACGACGTCGGCGTCCGAGCCGACGGCGAGCGTGCCCTTGCGCGGGTAGAGGCCGAACAGCTTCGCCGGGTTCGTGCAGAGGAGCTCGACCATCCGGTTCAGCGAGATGCGCCCTTCGCGCACGCCGAACTGGTGGATCATCTGCAGCCGGTTCTCGAGGCCCGGTGCGCCGTTCGGGATCTGGCGGAAGTCGTCCAGGCCGGCGTCCTTCTGCCCCTTGAACAGGTACGCGCAGTGATCGGTCGAGATCGCCTGCAGCACGTTCGTCCGCACGGCGTTCCACAGGATCTCCTGGTTCTGCTTCGGCCGGGGCGGCGGGGTGTAGACGTATTTCGCGCCCTCGAAGTCGGGCTTGTCGAGGAACGTCTGGTCGACGAAGAAGTACTGCGTGCAGGTCTCGCCCCACACGTTCCAGCCCTTCTCGCGGGCGAGCGCGATCGGCTCCGCCGACTCCTGGCACGAGACGTGCACGACGTACAGCGGTGAGCCTGCGACGCGCGCGAGCTGGATCGCGCGGTTCGTCGCCTCTCCTTCGAGCTCCGGCGGCCGCGTGAGCGCGTGGTATTTCGGCGCGACGTTGCCGGCGTCGACCGCCTGCGTCATCAGCACCTCGATCGCGTCGCCGTTCTCGGCGTGCACCATCACGAGCGCTCCGGTCTCGGCGGCGACCTGCATCGTCTTGAACAGAGTCTCGTCGTCGACCATCAGCGAGTCCTTGTACGCCATGAAGAGTTTGTACGACGTGACGCCGTGCTCCTCGGGCAGGCGTGCGAGCTCGTCGAGCGTCCCGCCCTCACGGAGGTCGGTGACGGCGATGTGGAAGCCGTTGTCGATGATCGCCTTTCCCTCGCGCTTGGCGTGCCAGCCCTCGAGCGCCTCCCCGAACGTCTGCCCCTTGCCCTGGATGCAGAAGTCGACGTGCGTCGTCGTGCCGCCGAACGCTGCGGCGGTATGGCCGGACTCGAAGTCGTCGATCGTCGTCTCGCCGCGCCACGGCATCTCGAGGTGCGTGTGCGGGTCGACGGCGCCCGGCAGTACGTACTTGCCGCTCGCGTCGATCACCTTGTCAGCGGAGACGTCCAGCGACTCGCCGATCAGGGAGATGCGCTCGCCCTCGATGAAGATGTCGGCGACGTAGTCGTCCGCCGCGGTGATGACGCGGCCACCCTTGATCAGCACTGACATACGGTCTCCTTTGTCGAGTCGGTGCGACGAGCCCGGCCCGCTCCTGCGGGCCGGGCTCGCTGCGTGTCGGGCTGCCTACTTGCCTCCCGCGGTGACCTTGACCGGTATCGGCTTGTAGTTCGAGCCATAGATGTCGGTCGTGGGTTTGAGCTGATTCAAGGCCTGGTCGGCGTACTGATACGTGACGGCTCCCTTGCCGGTGAGCTTCTTCGTCACGCCGTAGGTCTTGGCGATCAGCGCAGTGGTGCTGAGGGCCTTCTTCGTCACGTGGCCGATGCCGCTCGTGTTCGGCCACACGAGCTTGTTGATCTCGTTCATCTGCCAGAGCTGGTGGCCGTGACCGAGCGCCGTGCCGTTGTGCAGCACGATGTCCGTGCAGTCGTTGACGTGATCACGGCAGTAGATCCAGCCCTGGAACGACGCTTTGAGGAAGTTGACGATCGTCGTCTTGTTCGCGGCGTCGTTCAGGTACTTCTCGGTCGTGAAGATGTTGTCCTCGAGCATGCCCGTCCCGACCGTGGGGCTCGCCATCTTGAAGATGTTGAGGTCCTTCAACGTGTAGAGCTTGCCGGTCTTCGGGTTCGTCGTCTCCAGGACCTGGGCCATCTCGTTGTACGTCATGGCTGCGGCCGCGTCGATCTTCCGCTGCAGGAACAGGTTCATGTCGAACGGCTGGTTGACGATCCGCACGTCGCTCGACTTGCTCGGATTGATCCCGTTCTTGTTCAGGGCCGCGAAGAGCTCCGGCTGGTTGCCGCAGCACCACACACCGACCTTCTTGCCGCGCATCTTCGCGATCGACGTGATGCCCGAGTCCTTCCACGTCAGCTCGGTCATCCCCGAACGAGCGAACACCTGCGCGATCGAGACGATCTTGCCGCCCTTCTCGCGCGTTGCGAAGAGGTTCGGGAGCCAGTCGATGCCGAACTGCGCCTGGCCGCCGAGCACCGTCTGCTCCGGTGTGATGTCGGGGCCGCCGACCTTCAGTGTGACGTCGAGGCCGGCGTTCTTGTAATAGCCCTTCGCGACGGCCGCGTAATACCCGGCGAACTGCGACTGCGTCACCCACTTCAGCTGCAGTGTCACCTTGGTGAGCTTCGGCGCCGCCTGCGCGCGCGACATGCCGAGAGCCGCCGTCACCGCGGCCGCGACGAGGACGAGCGCGGCGACGGCGAGGAGGGTTTTCCGCTTCATGCACTACCCCTTTCCTGACGAGTTGGGTCCCACTGGAGGGCAAAACGTTCCGCGAGCGACACGGCGACGTAGAGGAGGACGCCGAGGATGCTGGCCATGAGGATCGCGGCCCAGGCCGTCTCGAAGTCGAAGAGCGAGACGGAGTTCTTGATCGTGATCCCGAGCGAGCCGAACGTGCCGAAGTAGTCGCTCACGATGGCACCGATCATCGCGAGGACGGTCGCGACTTTCAATGCCGAGAAGACGAAAGGAAGCGCGGTCGGGATGCGCACGCGTCGGAAGATGTCGAGCTCGCTCGCTGCGTACGAGCGCATCAGCTCGACCTGCGGCGGGCGTACGGACGTGAGGCCGCGCAGCGTGTTCACGAGCACCGGGAAGAAGCAGAGCACGGCGGCCGTAGCCATCCGCGGCGCGAGCGAGAGCGGGTCGAACCACGCGTTGAAGATCGGCGCAAACGCGATGATCGGGATCGCGTTCGCGGCGATCGCGATCGGCATCAGCGCGTCCCCCAGCCGGCGGAACCGCGCGAGCACGAGCGCCATGAGGATCCCGAATGTGCTCCCGATCGCGAACCCGCCCAGCGCCTCCTTCAACGTGAGCCAGCCGGCGCTCCAGAGCACCGAGCGCTGCGTCCAGAACGCCGACACGATTGCGCCGGGCTTCGGCAGCAGGAACTTCTGGATGTTGAACGCGTCGATCGCCAGCTGCCAGACAACGATCGCGAGGAAGAAGACGATGATCGCCGGCACCCAGTCGACGACCTTCGTGCGCACGCTCGCGGCGACGGTGCCGCGCGGCGTCGACTGCGCGACGACCGTCATCGGGCGGCTCCGTCGAGCCCATGCCGCCGCGCCATCTACGCCATCTCCTCTGCGAGCACCGATCCGTGCTGGTCGGCGCCGACGCCGCGCAGGAGCTCGCGCACCTCGGTGACGTGCTCGAAGTAGCGTGGGTCCTCGCGCGTGTCCACCGTGCGCGGCTGCGGCAGGTCGATCGGCACGACGCCGGCGATCCGGCCGGGCCGCGGGCTCATCACGACGACACGGGTCGACAGAAAGACGGCCTCGGAGATCGAGTGCGTCACGAAGACGATCGTCGACTCCATTCGCCGCCAGAGCTCGAGTAGCTCGATGTTCAGCCGCTCGCGTGTCATCTCGTCGAGCGCGCCGAATGGCTCGTCCATCAAGAGCAGGGCAGGCTCGAACGAGAGAGCGCGCGCGATCGCGACGCGCATCTGCATGCCGCCGGAGAGCTGCCACGGGTGGTGGTCGCCGAAGCCCTGCAGCTCGACGGTGCGCAGCATCTCCTCGACGCGGCTCTTCCGCCTCGCGCGGTCCCAGCCGAGCATCTCGAGCGGCAGGCCCACGTTCTTCGCCACCGTCCGCCAGTCGAAGAGCACCGAGTCCTGGAAGACCATCCCGTAGTCGTGGTCGACGCGCGCCTGGTGCGGCGTTTTGCCGTTCACCTCGATCGCGCCCGTGGTCGGCTGGATCAGGTCGCCGATGATCCGCAGCAGCGTCGACTTGCCGCAGCCCGAAGGTCCGATCAGCGACACGAACTCGCCCGGCTCGATCTGCAGGTCGATCCCCTGCAGCGCCGTCACGTGGCCCTTCGGGAACGTCTTCGTCAGATCTGTCATCGCGACGACGCTCACTCGGCAACGACCCGTCTCATGCCACGGGCACCGGTGCGCGCCGCACGACGATCTTCTCGGCGATCACGACCGCGACGAAGAAGGCGATCCCGAGCGCGGCGGCGATCACGTTCGTCGCCCAGAGGCTCGCCGGGTCGAGCGAGTAGTACTGGTTGAAGTTGAGGATCGCCCCGCCGAGGCCGTCCTGGATCGAGCTGGGCAGCTCACCGATGATCGCGCCGACGACGCTCGCCGTCGCACTTATCTTGAGCGCGGTGAAGACGTACGGGAGCGACGCGGGCACGCGCAGCTTCCAGAGCACCTCCCACGGGCTCGCGGCGTAGGAGCGCATCAACTCCTGCGCGCGCGGCTCCGCCGATTGCAGGCCGCGCAGCGTGTTGATCGCAACCGGGAAGAACGTCAGGTACGCCGCGATCACGGCGACCGATTGCCAGCCGGCCTTCAGCCAGACGACGACCATGGGCGCGACCGCGAGGATCGGGATCGTCTGCGAGGCGACGATGTAGGGCAGGAACGCGCGCTGCATCAGCCGCGAGTGGACGAGGGCGACCGCGAGGAAGAAGCCGACGATCGCGCCGCCGGCGAAGCCGAGCATCGCCTCCTTGGCGGTGAACCACGCCGACTTGAGCAGCACGGTGAGCAGGAGCGGCCCGGCCGAGGTGTGCTTGCCGAGCGCGCCGAAGATCGTGTGCAGATGGGGGAGCGTCGTGTCGTTCACGGGGAACGGCCACGTCCAGCCGGTCTCGATCCACGTCCACCGGTAGAGCTCCCAGAGCGCCCAGAGCGCGAGCAGGACTGCGAGTGTCGCCGCAACGCGCGGAACGGCGCGCCGCGCCCCGGTGGCGAACGTCGTCACATCTGATTTCTTATCACGCTTTAGGATCGCTCACGTGCCTCTGGACCCCGCCCGGACTGTCGCCGAACTAGCGGAGCTCCGGGCGCTCACGGGCGACGAAAACGGCGCGCAGCGCGTGGCCTGGACGGACACCTGGGAGGAGGCTCGGGCCTTTCTCCGCGCGAAGCTCGAGGGGACGGGCGCCGTGGAGGAGATCGACGAGGCGGGCAATCAGTGGTTCACCCTCGCGGGCGACTCCGACAGGGCCCTCCTGCTCGGCGGGCACATGGACTCCGTCCCGAACGGGGGCTGGCTCGACGGCTGCCTGAACGTGCTCGGCGCGGTCGAGGTCGTCCGCCGGCTCGCCGAGGAGGGCCGGCCGCCGGTGACCGTCCGCCTCGTCTCGTGGGCCGACGAGGAGGGCGCCCGCTTCGGACGCTCGCTCTTCGGCTCTTCCGCGGCGGCCGGTTCGATGAGGGACCAGGAGGAGCTGCGGGCGCTCTCGGACCGCGACGGGATCGCGCTGCCGGACGCGCTCCGGGAGCTCGGCGTCGACCTCGACGGCGCGATCGCCGCCCGCTCCCAGCTCGAGAACGCGGCGGCCTACCTCGAGCTGCACATCGAGCAGGGGCCGGTGCTCGAGTCGCTCGACCTGCCGCTCGGCGTCGTGCTCGGGACGTTCGGGGTCGAGCGCTCGCGCTTCACCTGGCGCGGCCAGGCCGCGCACGCCGGCTCGACGCCGATGGACAAGCGCCGCGACGCGCTCGCAGGCGCGGCCAAGCTCGCGCTCTACATCCGCGAGATCGCGGCGGAGGTCGGGGGCGGCGCGGTCTGCACGTCGGGTGGCGTCGTCACCAAGCCGGGGATCGTCACGTCGGTCGTCGAGACCGCGGAGCAGCTGCTCGACCAGCGCCACCTCGACGCCGACCAGCTCGCGCGGATGCTCGCGATGGCGCGCGAGGCCGCCGACCGCTTCGCCGCCGAGGAGAACATCGAGGTCGAGTGGGAGCGCATCTGGAGCATCGAGCCGATCCTCTTCGACGAGACGCTGATCGGGCTCGCCGACGAGGCGGTCCGCGAGGTCTCCGGCACGTCCCACAGGCTGCCGTCCGGCCCGCTGCACGATGCCGCCGCGGTCTCACGCGCCGGCGTGCCGACGGTGATGCTCTTCGTGCAGAGCCTGCGCGGCCTCTCGCACACGAAGCTCGAGGACACGAAGCCCGAGCACCTCGAGCTGAGCGTGCAAGCGCTCGACCGTCTCACCTCGAAGACGCTCGCCTGGCTTACCTAGACCCGTCCCCCAGGGCCGACCCACCTGGTCAGACCAAGATGCGCGGATCTGTGACGATCGATCCACAATGCCAGCAAAGCGGCCGACTTCGCGGCGACTCGGCCGTGTCCGCTTCGGCCGACGGATGTGGTCTGACCACGACGGATGTGGTTCTTCGGCCGACGGATGTGGTCTGACCACGTTGGTCGATAGGGCCCGAGCCCGCGCTGACGCTCGACCCCGAACGGAGCGCCGCGATCGACCGCGAGCCCGCCGCGCTACGGCCAGAGTTGCAGCAGACGCGTGTCGACGGCTACCGCGCCCGCGTCTACCACTGCTGCGATCTTCCGACGTGTCCCGGCGGGACAACCCTCGTGGTCAGACCAAAACGCATGGAAGTGTCGCGACCGATCCACAGTCGCTGCAATTCGTTGCTTTCGCCGGCAGTTCGGCCGTGGCCGCTCCGGCCGATGAATGTGGTCTGACCACGTTGGTCGCCGCCGCACGTAGTTCTGCGGACGAGGTTGCCGAGGGTCAGTCCTTCGTCTCGGCGTTCAACGCGGCACGCAGCTTCTCGGCGTACGGGGCTCGCTCGTCCGGCGTGGTCCAGCGGATCTCTTCGTCGCGCGCGTAGAGCCGGTCGCCTGCCCAGCGCGGGAAGACGTGCACGTGAAAGTGCCAGACGTCCTGGCCGCTCGCGGGCTCGTTGTGCTGGCGCATCGATGTGCCGGGGCAGCCGTACGCAGCGCGCATCGCGGTCGCGACGCGCTGCGCGGTTCCGTAGACCGCGCCGAGCAGGCCCGGCTCGATCGCGTAGACGTTCTCGACGTGCTCGACCGGGATCACGATCGCGTGGCCGTCGTTCCCCGACCACCACTTCGGCGCCACGAATGCGCACGTCAACTCGTCGCGCCACACCACGTCCGCCAGCGTGTTGTGCGCCGTCTCGACGCCGCGCAGCAGGCGGCAGAACGGGCAGTCGTAGCCGGGTGGCTCGTGCTGCACGCTCACGCGGCGACGACGGGGCTCGACACGACGCCGATCCCCTCGACCTCGACCTCCACCACGTCGCCGTCCTTCATCGACAGCTTCGGGTCGCGCGCCCAGCCGACGCCGGGCGGAGTGCCGGTGAGGATCAGGTCGCCGGGCTCGAGCGTGAAGACGCGCGACACGTACGCGACGAGAAACGGCACGTCGAAGATCAGGTCGTCGGTGTTGCCGTCCTGGATCACCTCGCCGTTGAGCCGCTGCACGACGCGCAGACCGCTGCCGCTGCCGAGCTCCGATACCGGGACGAGCTCCGCCGAGAGCGGGCAGAACGTGTCGAAGCCCTTCGCGCGCGTCCACTGGCTCTCGGCGTACTGGATGTTGCGCGCGGAGACGTCGTTCGCGACGCGATACCCGGCGACGAAGTCGAGTGCGTCCTCGCGCGGGATGCGCTTGCCGCCGCGGCCGATCTCCACGGCGAGCTCGGCCTCGGAGTCGACGTGCGTCGCCTCCGGCGGGATCACGACCGGCTCACCGGGCGCGACCAGCGTGTTCTCGAACTTGCCGAAGATGAGCGGCTCGGTCGGCGGATCGTCGCCCAGCTCGGCGGCGTGCTCTGCGTAGTTCCTGCCGATGCAAATGATCTTCACGTTTCGATCTTGACTGACTAGGCTTGGCAGTGACCCGTCAAGAGGAGGTTCGCATGGCTCTGAGCTTCGGCGTCACCGTTCTCCCCGACCCGCCGTACTCGCGGCTGATCGAGCTGGTCCAGCTCGCCGAGCGGCACGGGTTCGAGTACGCGTGGACCTACGACTCGCACGTCCTCTGGCAGGAGTCGTTCCCGGTGATGGCGCTCGTCGCCGACCGGACTTCGAAAATCAAGCTCGGCCACATGGTCACGAATCCGGGCACGCGCGAGCCGACTGTGCTCGCGAGCGCCTA
>Ga0136846_1233894_pt1 | contig 17842 bp, 17 predicted proteins | sample HopSoiMetagenom2_FD_96841 | JGI IMG/M metagenome (GOLD analysis project Ga0136846, IMG submission 96841) | Grasslands soil microbial communities from Hopland, California, USA - 2 Assembly 2016 (version 4) | ecosystem: Environmental > Terrestrial > Soil > Grasslands | place: USA: Hopland...
CCAATCCTGTCCATGCGCCGTATGGACGAGCGGCACTAACGGCATTGCAAAAATCAGGACTCTATAGCCAAATCCAGCCCAAGCTGGTGTACGGCGAAAACATTTCACAAACGGCTCAGTTCGTGCAATCCGGGAACGCTCAGGTCGGCATTCTGGCGCTGTCGCTAGCACTTTCGCCGGCGATGAAATCCGGCGAGACCTGGGAAATACCGGGAGATATGCACGAACCGATCGAGCAGGCAGCGGTCGTACTGAAACGCGCCAAGGACAAATCCGCAGCCCGTTCTTTCGTGAATTTTCTGAAAAGCGATACGGCGCGAGGGATTTTGGTGGATTACGGATTTACCTTTCCGGCGGCGACTCCAGCAGCTTCGCGGCAAAAGCACAAAATCTGACGATGGAAGCGCTCTTTCTTTCTGTGCGATTGGCTCTGTGCGTTTCAGCAATCCTGTTTGCGATCGGATTGCCGCTGGCGTATTGGCTCGCGTATTCGCAATGGCGCGGAAAATTCCTGGTGGAGTCAGTAGTGGCCTTGCCGCTGGTGCTGCCGCCTACGGTGCTGGGATTTTACTTGCTCATCGCCATGGGTCCGCAGGGACCACTGGGTAAGTTGTGGCAGGCATTGTTTGGGCACGGGCTTGCATTCACTTTCACAGGATTGATTTTGGCATCGGTGCTTTACAGTCTCCCATTTACGGTGCAACCGCTGGTGGCCTCATTCGAAGGTATCGATCGAAAATTGCTGGCGGCCTCGGCAGTGCTGGGCGCCGGTGCGTTCCGGACGTTTCGCCGGGTGGTGCTGCCGATGTCCATTCCCGGTGTATTGACCGCGCTGGTGCTGAGTTTTGCACATACGCTCGGTGAATTTGGCGTGGTGCTGATGGTGGGCGGGAATTTGCCAGGCGTAACGCGCACAGTTTCCATAGACATTTACGATCATGTGCAATCGCTGGAGTACAGCGACGCGAATCGCGTGGCGCTGATCCTGCTTGCTTTTTCGTTTGCAGTCCTTTGTGTCGTATACGGAGTGAATCGGCGAGTTGGACGCCGAGTCTGGGCAACGTGGCCGGCGAGATAGAGTCCATTGTTTTGACCGCCGAGGTGCGCGTGGAATTCGGTAGCGCGTCTCAATCGGGCTTTATTTTAGATGCGTCCATCAAAGTGCCGTCCGGGATCACCGTGTTGTTCGGCCCTTCCGGGTCCGGCAAATCGACATTCCTGGATTGCGTTGCCGGATTGTTGCGACCGATCTGGGGAAAAATTGCGGTCGGCGATCGCGTACTGCTGGACTCGTCACGGCGCATCAATTTTCCGCCGCAACAACGTCGTGTTGGTTACGTTTTCCAATCGCTGGCGCTTTTTCCGCGGATGAATGTGGAAGAAAACCTAGCGTATGGCATGGCCCACATTCCCACAGCACAACGCAACGAGCGTATAGATTCCATTCTGACGGCATTTCGAGTTGGACATCTACGGAGACGCGCCGCCAGCGAAATTTCCGGCGGCGAGCAGCAACGCGTAGCGCTGGCGCGGTCGCTGGTGACGCTGCCGCAGGTGTTGTTGCTGGACGAACCGCTTAGCGGGCTGGATGCTGAATTGAAAACATCGATCGTAGAAGATTTGCGTGCATGGAATCGGACGCAGCGCATCCCAATTCTGTATGTGACACACAGCCGCGACGAGGTCGATGCGCTTGCGGAACAGGCCATTGCCATCGAGCAGGGACGCGTAGTCGGCCAAGGTCGACCGCGAGAGGTGCTGGACGCGCCGCGGCGCACCAAGTTGGCACAGGCTGCGGGTTTCGAGAACTTGCTGGTCGCAGAGGTCCTGAGCTCGCGTGATCAGGACGGAGTAATGAGCGTTCGTTTGGCGGAGAGTGCCGTTGAGATTGAAGTGCCACTGAGTCGGGCGGAAGCTGGCGATCGCGTACGGATTGTGATTCGCGCCGGCGACATATTGTTGGCGACGCAACGCCCTGCCGGGCTGAGCGCTCGAAATGTACTGGAAGGCTCGATCCAGTCGATAGAGCAGCGCAGCTCGGTCGTTGAAGTGCGCGTCAATTGCAGCGGCGCGGTACTGATCTCGCATGTCACACCGGGAGCGTTGCGGTCGCTTGAGCTATCCGCCGGGAAAGCCGTCTGGGTGGTATTAAAAACGCATTCCTGCCATCTCGTTTCCGATTGAGGATCGCTGGAGTTTAAGCGCGCTCAGTTGGTCGATCAGGACTTGGGCTTCGTGGAAGCCGTCGGAGCTGCACCTGCGGGCGAAAATTTCACTTCGTCGGCGAAAAGAGTATCGCCAGTGGGCGTCGCGTGAATGACGACGCGTTCACCGACCGCAAGGTCGCTTTGCTTGGAGATTTTGCCATCGCGGGAAACGTACATGGTGTTGGCCACCAGTTTTACGTCGACGCTCTTTCCGTCGGCGGTTTTGACGGTGACGGAATCAGCGCCTATTTTTTCGATGGTTCCGATCACATGCTTTTTGTCACCGTGAGCTGAGGCCAAAGCGGCTGTCACCGCAAAGATCGAGAGCATTGATAAAATCTGAAATCTCTTTCGCATTGATGCCTCCCAATTCTTCATTCACCAGAAGCCCGCACTACTTAGATGGGTTAATCCTGGGCGCGGCAATTTCGCCAAGCGAACCTATTTTTTATTGCCGAGTGCGGAAACAAATTTAACCTCCTCGGCCGTGTCTACCCCGCTTTTATCCACGACTTTAATCACGATCTGATCGCCAACGGCAATGTCCTTCAATTTAGCCGGCGCTTGTGTGGTGCTGTCGATATATTTGGTGGCACCGTCTACTTTTATTATCACGATGTCGCCAGCTTCCTCTTTGACTTCAATAAGGCTGCGCACAATGCGATAGACGGAGCCCATAACGAGCTTGCGATTTGAAGTTTGCGCGCTCGCCAATGTGCCTAGGCACACCAGTAAGAGAGTCGCGGCAATGTATTTGGTTACGCGAGTTGTTAGTCGGAAGGTCACTGCAGTCTCGCCCACGTCGGGCCCGTGCGTTGCCACATTAATGATGATGCTCCGGCTTGGATTTTTGTTGCAGCGGCTCACCTCGAAGAAAGTCTTGTTCCTCTTGCTCCTCACTGAGGTCTTCGGGGCCTTTCGGATTGTAGCGTTCCATTTCCAGGCGCTCTTCAGCGGCTAGGACTGGAAGGTGTCGGATGAACAGGACCAGCTTCCAACTATCTTCACTGGACCCATGCCCCCCAAAGGCGGGCATCCCTGTGAAGCGAACGCCATTTTCAATGATCCAGAAGATTTCGCCGTCGGAAAGATTTTGAGTCTCCCGCTTACGGAGATCGGGCGGCTTGGGATAAAGGCCATGACCCAGCATGGAGTCGCCACCACCGTCATTTCCGTGACAGACAGAGCAGTGATCTGCAAAGTGCAGGCGAGCTTGGCGAAGAACTTGAGGTGAGGAGGCTATCGGATTTTTCGCAGAGCGCGCATCGTGCGGCCAGGAAAGGTGGCGGGCATAGCGAGCCAGGGTCGCTTCCAACGCGGACGGTGTGGCGCGGGCACTCAGGCCATTGTGCAGGATTGACGCGCCCGCAGCGGCGATCAAGCCGACGCCAGTGACGAGAATCAAGAGGAGGAGAGTGCCGCGCTTCATGTAAGTGTGCCTTCGCTCATAGTAGCCGACGCGGTATGCAGCCTCCTAGGACGAAGCCGCGCGAGCGGGTGCCCGCATCGCTCCGAGAAAGAGTGAATTTCTGGCACAAGGTTACAGAATTTGTGGCGCTGCGTAGCCGTCCGGGTTTTGATAGGATGAGTACGACCAGCCTCGATGAAACCGCGTCCGAAGGCCGCCTGCCATGAATGCCCCTGAAAAGCTCGAGAGCAACTTTGGTCCTTCACCAGATGGGATTATTGATAGTGCTGCGAACGACGAACAAATTCCGCCTGCTCTGAAGGTGGCCCCGGAAATTATTCGAGATATTTTAGAGACTACGCTAGAAGGTGGCGAATTAGATTTCACCCAGGCAATGCACCTGGCGACAGCTGAGGGTGCCGCGCTCGGTGCGCTGATCGTCGTTGCGGATCACTTGCGTCGCCAAACCGTCGGCGACGCGATTACGTACGTGGTCAACCGGAACATCAATTTCACGAACGTGTGTTTCGTCGGCTGCAGTTTTTGCGGATTTGGCCGTGGACCAGGCGCTGCCGATGCGTATTTCCTTTCCGCCGAAGATGTGGCGCGGAAGGCTGCGGAGGCTTGGGAGCGCGGGGCTACGGAAGTGTGCATCCAGGGAGGGCTGCCCCGCGATCTTGACGGACTTTTCTATCGGGATATTCTGCGCGCCATCAAGCGGGCGGTTCCTGCCATGCATGTGCATGCGTTTTCGCCTATGGAAATTTCCTATGGTGTGGACAAAACCGGAATGCCGCTGCGGGATTACCTGCAGATGATGAAAGACGAAGGGTTAGGGAGCATCCCTGGAACGGCGGCGGAAATCCTCGACGATCGCGTGCGTCAGGAATTGAGCCCCAACAAACTGCCGGTCTCACGATGGGTGGATATCATCAGCGCGGCACATGAACTAGGGATTCCGACGACCTCGACGATGATGTACGGTCACGTTGAGGAACCCGCGGACTGGGTGCGGCACATTCTGCTTTTGCGATCGATGCAGAAACGCACCGGAGGTTTCACGGAATTTGTTCCCCTGGGATTCATTCACGAGAACACGCGCCTGTTTAAACATGGCGGGGCGCGTGCAGGTGCGGAGCGTGAAGAGCACCTGCGAGTACACGCTTTGTCACGAGTATTGCTGCACGGCGCGATCAAGAATATTCAGGTGTCGTGGGTAAAGTTGGGATTTGAAACTTGTCTGGCGTGTTTAAACGCTGGAGCGAACGATTTCAGTGGCACCTTGATGGAAGAAAAGATTTCGAAGGCCGCAGGCGCGACGCATGGAGAATATGTGGCGCCGGCGGAATTTCGACGGCAGATTCGTTCGATCGGGCGAGTGCCGGCAGAGCGCACGACCACCTATAAGATTCGGCGCGTTTTCGAAGACGTGGCAATCGACGAACAACCGGTGCCTCCTCCTGCCGCGGCGAATGCCGGAGCCGGCCTCTTGCAGCAGTTTCCTTTGTCGTCGACGAAGCAAGTCGCGCCTTACGTCGACGGCGCATACTGAGCAGCGATGCGCGCGCTTTTACTTCCCGTTAAAGACTTGCGAAATGCAAAGCAACGGCTGGCGGGCGTTCTGGCGCCGGAGGAGCGTCTTGGCCTCGCTCAAGCCATGCTGGCGGACACGGTGCGAGCCGTGCAGGGCATCCGCCAAGCGGAAAAGATCTTTGTCGTTACGAATTACCCTCCAGCGATCGCCATTGCCGAAGCAAACGGATGGGAAGTTCTTCTCGAGGAGCGGCAAATTTCCGAAAGCGTATCCGTGGACGCGGCACTGCAACAGTGCTGGGAGCGCGGCATCACGTCGGTGTTGCGCTTGCCGTTAGATGTGCCGCTGGTCGAGTCCCGAGACATCGACGAGTTGCTGGCGCTGGAGTTAGCAGCGCCTGCCTTAGTGATCGTGCCATCCCGGGATGGAACTGGAACGAATGCGATCTTGCGTACGCCACCGACATTGTTTCCCTCTCACTTCGGTGCCGGCAGTTTTGCAAAACATTGCGCGGAAGGCGACCGTGTCGGAGCGAAGATCGTTCGACGGCGAAATGTTAGGTTGGAAATGGATGTCGACGATGAGGCGGACCTACGCCTTTTATTGCAGCAGGATCTGAGCGGTACACGAACCGGGGCATGGCTGAGTGAGACTGGCATACGACAGAGATTGTGCGGCGAAGGGGTAGCGACGCAGAACGTCGCGCACAAACGTGATGCTCTCATGCTTTGATCTGTGGTCCTCGAGCTCGAGCCCCGCATGAAGCAGAAAATCGTCAAAGATATTCACGCTGCCGTCGCGGATGTTCCCGACGGCGCGCGCATCATGTTCGGTGGATTTGGCGGCGCGGGATTTCCGAACAATTTGATTCAAGCCCTTGCACAACGTGGCACCAAAGACATCACCGCCATCAGCAATAATTGCGGCACCCGCGATGGCGAACTTGGCCTGCTTTTCAAACTTGACCGCATACGTCACGTTATCGCGTCGTTTCCGGGTCCGCACGCCACGTATTTCCAGGAGCGCTTCGCCGCCAAATCGGTCACGTTGGAGCTTGTGCCACAGGGAATTCTGTGCGAACGGATGCGCGCCGCGGGCGCTGGATTGCTGGGTTTTTACTCTCCTGTTGGCGTGGGAACCGAAGTCGCAATGGGCAAAGAAGAGCGGGTGATCGACGGCCGCCGCGGCATTCTGGAAATGCCGATTCACGCGGACTACGCCTTCATCAAGGCTGATAAAGCGGATGAGCTTGGCAATCTGACGTACCGGCTTGCGGCGCGAAATTTCAATCCGATCATGGCGATGGCCGCGAAGACAACTATTGTAGAGGTCGAAGACATTGTCCCGGTAGGCTCGATTGATCCGGAAAGCGTGATGACTCCCGCCATTTTCGTGCACCGCATCGTACAAGCCAAGGGACTGCGCTATGCCGGATAAGGTGCGGCTCACGCGCGAGCAGATCGCGAAGCGCGCGGCTCTGGAATTGCCAGATGGCGCCTATGTCAATTTAGGTTGGGGCATCCCAAACCTGATCGCTGATCATCTGCCGCCGGGGATCACGGTTTACTTTCAGAGTGAAAATGGAATTTTGGGCATGGGCCGGCGCGCGAAGCCCGGGGAAGAAGACTACGATCTGGTCGATGCGATGAAGGTGCCAGTCACATTGGTTCCGGGGGCTTCCTTTTTCCATCAAGCCGACGCGCACTTGATGACCCGCGGTGGGCATCTGGATGTTGCGGTGCTCGGTGGCTTTCAAGTATCTGAAAACGGCGACCTCGCGAACTGGAAGATTCCAGGAGCAAAGGGATCTGGTGCGATCGGCGGCGCAATGGACATCGCGGCGGGCGCTAAAACACTGATTATTTGCATGGAGCACACGACGAAAGAAGGATTGCCAAAGATTGTGAAGGAATGTAGTTACCCGCTAACTAGTCTCGGTTGCGTGGATTGCATCGTTACGGATCTTGCGGTGATCGATGTCCATGACACCGGTTTGACGCTTCGTGAGGTCGCACCGGGCTGGAGCGCGAGGGAAGTACAAGCATTAACGGGCGCGACATTATCAGTGCCTACGCAAGTACCGGAGATACGGCTATCCTAGCGCATCTTTGCGACGGCATCCGGCCGCTTGCTTCCGACATGCGTACCTTGTTCCAACGATTCGCAATCGCCGCACAGGTATTGCCGTTCCTTATTCTTTTCATGCCGGCGCTCTCGTGCGCCCAGGGACCGATCACATATCGCGTGCGCTACGATGTAGCGACTCCTCAAGTCGTCCGTGTCACGCTGGAATTCGCTAGCTCTTCCGACACGAAGACTGGGATCGCTGCACCATTCACACTGATAATGCCGCGCGCCGTACCTGGCGGATACGCTCAGCGCCCGTACGATCCGTTCGTGATAAATATGCTGGCCCACGGCGCAAACGGGTTGGCGGTCGACGCGCAACGCGATGAATCCGCACCGCGATGGATTATCGGTAGGTCCGGTGAACGAGTTGTGAGCATTGACTATGACGTTGACGTGAAGCGCATGGAACGGGAAGTTGTTTCCGCGGCGGATAGCTCCAAGGTTCGCAATGCATACGTCGGATTGCTGGGCTATTCGATTTTTGCGTTCATTGAGAAACATGAAAGCGATCCGGTTCGCCTCGAAATCTCGAGCGGGCCAGCGTGGCCGATCTTCTCCACACTGGCGCCGAAAATTCCCGCACCCATCAGCACACTAACCGCACAGGCAGCGGATTATTATGGGCTGGCAGATTCGCAAATCATGATGGGATCCAAATTGCGGCTTCGTGAAGTTCCCGGCGAAAACGGCGGAGTGCCTCTATTCCTTGCAGCTTACGTGGAGGGGGACGACGACTTGCAGCTGGAAGGTTCGCTGGCACGGGAGGCTCTGGATAGAGTGGTCGCGTATTTCGGCAAAGCGCCATTCGCGCACTATACCGTTGCGCTGGAAGTGCTGAAACCGTTGTCGGACCGCCATGAATACAACTTCAGCATGGAGCATCTGGACAGCGGCACGTTCTACTTCGATACGAATCGGGCGCTGGTCACCAGGGCCAGCGATGCGCAACGCGAAATCCGGCGTTTCAACTATGCACATCACATGGCGCATTCGTGGATTCCGAAACGTGCTTACGGCGAAAACTACCTGCCGTTTCGATGGGAAATGGCACCGATCATCGAGACGATTTGGTTCAACGAAGGCTTTGCTCGCTATGCGGCGATCGAAGCCTTTGCGGAAGCGATGCCGCGCGAAAAAGCTGCGCACTATCGTAGAGAACGGCTCGATCGTCTGCAGGGGATCGTCGACTCGGCACCGCCCTTTTTGCGGGCGATGTCGTTACCAGAGCTTTCGCGCGAAGGCTCGTTTTTGTATTCGGCAGATTTCCGGACCGGAATGAATCTGTTCTCGCGCGGCGCGCTGATGGCCGCCGAAATGGATGACGCCATCCAGGCACAAACAAGCGGCGAGAAATCTTTACGGGATGCACTGCGTCATCTGCTCGAGTGGAGCGCTGAAAATCAGCGGGCATTTCGGGTCGAAGAACTGCCACAGATTTTTCACGAGGCCACTGGTGTCGACACCACGGCAATCTTGAATCGTCGCCTGCAGCCAGTACAGTGATCTGTCATCGGGCGTGTCAGAAGTGTTAAAGTCAGGATGCTCATCCCAGCGGCGACAAATATTTCGCGAGGTATCCATGGCCGACGATAAAATCGAAAAATACTCCGATCTGTTTAACAAGAAAGCTTTCGCCAATCTCAGCACGCTGATGAAGGATGGCAGCCCGCAAGTGACGCCGGTTTGGTTCGATTACGATGGGTCGCATATCCGCGTCAACTCCGCGCTGGGTCGTGTAAAAGATAAAAACATTCGCCGCGATCCGCGGGTGTCCATGGCGATTCAGGACCCTGACAATCCTTACCGCTATCTCGAAATTCGCGGCAAGGTGGTTGAGATCACGCAACAAGGTGCTGAAGATCATATCGACAGCCTGGCGCAAAAATATCTCGGTCAAGCGAAGTATCCGTATCGACAAGCCGGCGAAGTGCGGGTGTTGTACAAGATCGAACCGCAAAAACTCAGCGCGATGGGCTAAGCGCTCGGGAAAAATAACGTTTGGCTCATCAGTCGCTACTTATCTCAATGGCGTCGCTGGCGCTGGTTAAAGACAGTGGGTGTGATTCACGTCTGGCGCAAAATAGGCGCGAGCCATGGTGTTCGATTCGAGTTCAATAGCTGACTAACTTCAACGCTGCGAAATGGTGTAGTCAGCACTGACGTTGCGCACACAACTTACAACTCGCTTGCTTCACCACATGCGCGCGCAGCAATTTGTGCAAACTGGTGATCGGGTCGCTGTGGCCGTGTCCGGCGGAGCGGATTCTGTCGCGCTGCTAGTTCTCCTTCTTGAGCTTCGCCAAAAGCTGGGCGTCATCCTCATCGTCGCGCATTTCAATCACCAACTACGAGGCCGCGCTTCCGACACGGACGAAAAGTTCGTTGCCAAGCTCGCAGCAAAATACCAGCTCGACTTCCACGTGGCACGCGCCGACATTGCCGCAACAGCGAAACGCAACAAGGCTAACGTGGAGGACACCGCGCGGCGCGCACGCTACGCTTTTTTCGGAAATCTGATTTCCGCAGAACACGCCAGCAAGGTCGCGGTCGCGCACACGGCCGACGATCAGGCGGAAACCGTTCTGGCGCATATCTTTCGTGGAACCGGACTGGCCGGACTCGGCGGCATCCATCCGATCGCAGGTCACGTGGTGCGGCCGCTGCTTTGCTTTCGGCGCGGCGATTTGCGCACTTATCTACGCGCGCGAAAACAATCCTGGTGCGAAGATGCCACCAATCGAGACACCGCAAAAACGCGAGCGCGAATACGCAAGAAACTGATCCCACTGCTGGAGAAGGATTTCCAGCCTGCCGTTGTCGAACATTTAGCCAATCTGGCCCATCTGGCGCGTAAAGATGAAAACTTGCTGGAGGAGATCAGTCGTGCTGGATCTGCCGCAGTCGTCACGAAGGCTTCGGACTCTGTCCGTTTAGGGGTCGATGACCTGCTGAGCTTTCCAGGTTTCCAAGCCCACGCGGCCGCGCTAAGCAAACGAATGCTGCGCAATATCATCGAAGATCTCAAACCGCACGCCGGCCAGCTAAATGTGCAGCACGTTCGATCCATTTTCGATTTAGCGGAGCGTGGCGAAAACGGCAAGTCGTTGCCGCTGCCGGGCGGAATCGAAGTTCGGCGAGAAAACGATGCCTTAGTTTTCCGTGCGCTCTCTAAATTCGCCGCGCCGAAGCGAAGTTTGGGCGCCACGGAGTACGACTATTCGGTCGACCTGCCTGGTAAGACTTCACGCGAAACCACAGTGCAGATCCCGTGCCTAGCACGCCTCTTCCGCTTCACAGTGATTGACTGGCCCGCTCAGAGGCGAGAAACTAGCATTACTGGGTCGGTTCTGGACCGTGATGCGCTGCAGGATGCTGTGGTTCTGCGGAGCTGGCGTCCAGGGGACACGTTTCGCCCAGGGGGACATCGCAACGCTCATAAATTGAAACGCCTGTTGAACCGGCAGCGCGTCTCTTCATGGGATCGCGATGGTTGGCCGGTGGTAACGAGCGGCGGGGTTCTTGTTTGGGCCCGCGGCTTACCGGTCGCCGCGGAATTTGCGGCCACTGAAAGGACCCGGACCGCACTGTTGATCGCCGAGGAAAAATTTCGTGAGTAACGGGCCCGCGGCGTATTCCGCCGCGAGAATCGCCACCCGGGTAGCGGCACTGGGCAAGGAAATCAGCAGGGCATATAAAGGGCGCCGCCTGGATGTGGTGGTCACCCTGGATCGCGGCTTTGTTTTCGCTGCTGACCTCGTGCGGCGGCTGGACGTTCCTATCGTGTGCCATTTTGTACGCGAAGCGGTCCGTGATATTCAGCAGGCGGGACACTCGCGGCGTGAAGTCTTCTTCGGGGCCGCCCCTGCCCTCAAGGGTCGGGACGTGCTGTTGGTGGATGCCGTCATTGATAGCGGCGTGACGCAGGAATTTCTGCTGCGAAGACTGGGCGAAAGCCAGCCGCGGTCGCTGCGTTTGGCGGTGCTCCTGTACAAGGACGCGCTGCGACGCGTCGATCTGGAGCCGGATTACTTTGGCTTCCGGACTGCATCTAATAATGTGTGGATTGGCTATGGCCTTGCGGCGCAGAATGGAGTGGGCAGCGGACTTCCGGTTCTAACGTCGCGTGGCTTACCGGCAAGCAAACAGGGACGGCGCAACTCGAAGTCAAAGAAAAAGTAGGCCGGGCCAAAGTTCCTGTGTGCGAGACATTGTTCGGTACGGCAGTGTTACATCATGGGGCTTGTAGTAAAGGGTTGGGGCTAGAAGTGAGGGTGACGTGAATTCCAGTTCTACCGCGAAGACAATTTTATTTTGGATCTCCATCGTCTTTTTGGGCGTGATGCTCTGGCGACTGGTTTCCAATAATGGGCAGACGGCGCGTGAAGACGAGCCTAGCTATAGCGAGTTCATGGCCAAGGTGGATGCGGGTGACGTGAAAGAAGTCACGCTATATCTGTCGCCGAACAGTTATGAGCTCCAGGGCGAATACGTGCGGCCAGCCAATCACAAGTTTCACGTCACCGTTTTCAAAGAAGCGGCTCCGGATCTGACAAAACAGCTGAAGGAAAAGAACGTACAGATCAAGGTGAAGGAAGTTCGCAGCGGCGACTGGGTTTTGATTTTGCTGAACGCCGCTCCGCTGATTTTGCTGGTTGGCTTCTGCTTGTTCCTGATGAGGCAGATGCAGGCTGGCGGGAACAAGGCGCTTAGCTTCGGCAAGTCGCGAGCGCGCCTGCTTTCCGCGCAGCAGAAGAAGGCCACCTTCAAGGACGTCGCTGGAACGGATGAGGCGAAAGAAGAACTCCAGGAAATTATCGAGTTCCTGAAAGACCCGCAAAAATTCCAAAAGCTCGGTGGCCGCATTCCGAAGGGCGTGCTGCTCGTCGGGCCTCCGGGCACCGGCAAGACCCTGCTGGCACGAGCGATCGCTGGCGAGGCCAACGTTCCATTCTTTTCGATTTCTGGCTCGGACTTCGTAGAGATGTTTGTCGGCGTCGGCGCCAGCCGTGTTCGCGATTTGTTCGAGCAGGGCAAAAAGAATGCCCCGTGCATCATCTTCATCGATGAGATCGACGCTGTTGGCCGTCACCGTGGCGCAGGCCTTGGCGGCGGTCACGACGAACGCGAACAAACGTTGAACGCGCTGCTCGTCGAAATGGACGGCTTCGAATCCAACGAAGGCGTCATCCTCATCGCCGCCACCAACCGTCCCGACGTTCTCGATCCTGCGCTGCTCCGGCCCGGACGTTTTGACCGCCGCGTCGTCGTAGCGCGACCAGATGTTAAGGGCCGCGAAGAAATTCTGCGAGTGCACACTCGCAAGGTGCCAATTTCCGATGACGTCGATCTGTCGATCATCGCGCGGGGCACACCGGGATTCTCTGGCGCTGATCTCGCCAACCTGGTGAACGAAGCCGCTCTGTGGGCCGCTCGCCAGAACCGCAAATTCGTCATGATGGCGGACTTTGAGATGTCCAAGGACAAAGTTCTGATGGGCGTCGAACGTAAGTCGATGATCCTGTCGGATGAAGAGAAAAAGAACACTGCCTACCATGAGGCGGGTCACGCGCTAGTCGCAGCGATGACTCCCGGCGCCGACCCCGTGCACAAAGTCACCATCATTCCACGTGGCATGGCGCTTGGCTTGACCATGCAGCTGCCTGAAGACGACAAGCACACCTACACCCGCGAATATCTTGAAGCGATGCTTGCCGTGCTGATGGGCGGCCGGTCCGCGGAAGAAATTTTCCTCGGCCACATCACGACCGGTGCGGGCAACGACATTGAGCGTGCTACCGAAATTGCTCGCAACATGGTTTGCGAATGGGGCATGAGCGAACTTGGTCCACTGGCTTTCGGCAAGAAAGATGAAGCCATCTTCCTCGGCCGCGAGATCAACCAGCACCGCGACTACTCCGAAGACACCGCCATCCTGATCGACAAGGAAGTCCGCAGAATTGTCGGCGGCGGTTACGAGCAGGCCAAGAACATCCTGGCGAACAACCGGGAAGTGCTCGAACGCATTGCGCAGGCACTGCTCGAGCGCGAAGTCATCGACGCCAACGAGGTTAAGCTGCTGATGGAAGGCAAGCCGCTGCCGGAAAAGCCGCGCACGCCTCCTCCGCCAGTCCAGGCTGCGCCGAGCACGGACCCCAAGATCATCCGGCCTGAGCTGCGACCTGCCCCCGGCTTCACGCGCGGGGAAAACCCAGCCAAAGCTTGATCACCACATTCACTCCATAATTCGAAAGGGCGCAACGAAAGTTGCGCCCTTATTTTTTGCGGCGCACTAGAGATCGCGTGCTCTGCCTATGTGTCTGTCGCTATTGGACTGTCAGAGTTAGCTGAATCGGAAGAATGATGCCCACAGGTTTGCCGTTCGCCGCAGTAGCGGAAGGTTGCAGCACGATGGTAGAAGTGCCCGACGGCGTGAAGATGGACTGCGGCACCGGAACACTCTGGGCGGAGGCTCCGCCGCCACCGCAGCCTGCTACTGGCAGACTGGCGACCAGAAGGCATGCAGCCAACGCACCCACACGCGCGAAACGCCGGCCAAGCGCACAGCCATCGCGTCCGTGGCAGTAGATCAAGAAGCACGCCGCGATCAAGATCAGCAAAACACAGAGAAAACGCATCGCCAGAGTGGTCGGCGGAACTCGATAACGTTCCATAAACAGTTCCGCGCCAGCGCTGGTAGTAGAAACCGTTATTGTAAGCGGATATGGAGTTCCGCCAGTCACCATCATGGAAGCCGGCACTGAGCACGCAGCAGCGCGCGGAGCTCCTGCGCATTGCAAGGTGAGCGTGCCCGTAAATCCTGGCATGAGTTGCAGGTTGTACGAGGCGGTCTGGCCTGCTTTAACCACCTGCACAAGTGAACCAGTGAACGTAAGTGCTGACCCAGGCGTGGTAATGGGATCTGGGATGGTTTGTGCCAACCCGCCGATCTGAACGAATTGCGGCGATCCCGCAGCATCGTCCACGATGGCGATAAAGGCCGAGCGCGGACCTACCGCGACCGCGGTCGGCGTGAATGCGACCGCCACAGTGCAGGATGCCGAAACTACATACGCCTGTGCGACACAACTGCTGGTCAACGTGAAATCGGCTGAGTTGGAGCCGCCAAGGGTGACGGACGACAGATGAAGCGGCGCTGAGCCGGCGCTAGTGAGGGTGACGCTCTGCGGAAGGCTGGAAGTTCCCTGCGTCGTCGGAGAGAACGAAATGGAGGTCGGCGAAATGCTTATACCCGGCCGCGTAACCGGCGCCCCAGCGCCGGAGCCTGTGAGCTGAACCATGTGGGGCGAACCAGGCGCATCGTCGGAAATACTGATTGAGGCAGTGCGCACTCCGTTCCCCAAGGGCGAAAAGGTCACACTGGTGGAGCAGTTTGCACTGATCGCTAGGGCCCCATTGCACGATGTGGCCGCAATCAGGAAGTCAGCAGTGTTAGCACCGCTCATCGCGATCGAAGTGATGTGCAATGTCGCTGCGCCTTAATTGGTCAGAGTAACGGCTTGAGGTGCGCTGGTGGTCCCCTGATCGGTGGTAGCAAACGAAACGGTGCCAGGAGCTAGCGTTACGCCAGGCAGAGGAGCTTCGCCTATGCCGCTGAGCTGCGCCATTTGTGGACTTCCCGGGGCATTGTCACCTACCGACAGTGCAGCAGTTCGCGACCCCACCGCCCTCGGCGAGAACACCACGCTCACGCTGCAAGAGGCGCCGCCTCCCAGCGAAACCGGGCAATTAGATGTGACTGCGAACTCCGCAGCGTTCGGACCTGTCAGGCCGATAGAATTCACGATCAGTGTTTGATCGCCGGTGTTTGTGACGTTGAGGACCATGGTGTTGCTGGATTGACCGACCGTTACAGAACCAAATACCTTCGACGTCGGAAACAAAACAGCCACCGGTGCGGCAATCGCTTGCACTGCAGAACCCGAGATTGCCAGGCCACGACCTCCATTCGCACCCACGGCAAACGGCGAACCTGCTAGCGCCGTAAGACCGCCAGCTATCGGATCAATCTGAAATCCGCGCACTCCATCATTTTGCAGGGCATAAAAATAGGGGCCGAGTGGATCAGCAACGGCTTTGCCATTGGTAAATTGAAGAAGCGCGGATGCCGCTTGAGAGGGCGTCAGCGCACCCGTTGCTTGATCGATCGCGTAGGTGGCCACGCCAGACGTCTGCTGCACGTAGAGAAATTTTCCGGAAGATTCTGCGACCAGAGCCACAGCCAATTCGCCTGGCTGCAAACTAAACAAGGAAATTCCCGACAGCGCAGTGCCATCCACGGGAGAGATAAACGCGCTACCGATCGAGCCGCTGGAAGTTCCCCACACTTCGAAGAAGAACCTGCCGCGAGGATCGAGAGCGATGCTTCTGACGAAGTGTTGCCCATTTCCCGCACTGCCGTTCAGAAGAAGTTGACCGCTCAGCGGATCAATTTTGTAGACATTCGTGATGGCGTCCACATTGTTGGTGATCGGGTTAGGACCCATACCCGCGTAGAGGTACCGTCCCTTGGCATCAGCGATCAAACCAAAGGGCGGCGAATCCAGGTCCGTGGAGGAATTGACCGGCAGTGGCAGAAGCTGGGAGTCCGTCGAATCAATCAGAAAAGCGTTGATCGCACTCTGCCCAACAAAATTTCCCGCCGCGTAGCCGACGTAGAGGAACTGGCCGGAAGCCTCCGTGGCCAGAGAGAGTGCCGCAGTTGGAGCGAGATTCGGATTTTCCGTGGCGGCCGCTGAGAACGGCGACGCTGGGACTTCCGTGAGTGCGCCGCTGTTGCGATCCACCTGGAACATGGAAATTTTGCTGTTGCCCGGATCCAGGACGAAAAGGAAGCGCCCAAGCGCATCAATCGCCATCGCGCCGCCCTCAAGCTTGGTGGGCGTAACAGCAGCGGACAAGGGCGAAAGAGCACCCGTGGTGGAATCCTTGGAGAAGACTGCAATTTCAGGAGGGGCGCTTGTGGTTGGGACGCTTGCATAAACGTATTGCTGAATTGGAGTCTGTGCGTTGACGGAGAAACACGCAGCGAACGGGAAGCCTACAAATATGGAAAGAAGTTTACGAAATATGCGAGCACGGGGACACTTCCACGGCTGCGCGGAACAGACAGATTGCGTGGGCACGGGCCTTCCTTGAACAGTGCGCGTTCGCGAATGAAAGTTCTGGGAGGGAACTTCGGCGGGGAACACCTTAGACTCCAGAGGAGATAGAGTCAACCTAATTTTATAATCGGAACGTTACTATACTTAGCTGTTATAGAAGCCGATCCTACGCGAGTCGGAATCCCCTACGCTAAGACAAGGATGAGTAGCATTGCAACGAAGCCAACGGTGAGAGCCGGCTGTAACGAAATTTTAATACTCGGATGACAGATTTTGCGTTACCTTTCTCGGCTTATGCAAGCTGCGCACCTGGATATCGAAAGACAAGCTTCGAACAATGGCGACTCACTCGTTACCCGGCTTATCGGGAAATTGAGCCTCGAGACGGTCAATCAATTTGTCTCCACCATGCGGCCAGAAGCCGCAGTACATCTGGTACTAGATATGAGCGGGTTGACGTTCCTGGACTCGGCGGGAGTGGGGGCGCTGGTCTCGTTGTTCGTGAGCAGGCGAAATCACGGCAAAACTCTGGCTCTGGCCGGCTTGACGCAACAAGGAAATGCCGTGATGCAGGTCTCGGGATTGTTGAAATTGATCCCCATTTTTCCCTCTGTAGAAGAAGCCCTGGCCACGAAGGCCTAGTCAAAGCTTCTGACAGCGAAGACAGTCGTAGCATTCACCTGTTCCGCACGCAGACGCAGATCTATGCGCCCACCCGGGCGGCGTTCGCCAAATTTGCGGGCTGATATACTCGGCGCATGACTGATGCTCCCTTATTTCAACCTCTAGATCCGGCCTACGCGCAACGAATTCGCGAGAGCTTCGGGCGGCAAGGGCTAATGCGCCATTTGGGCGCGAGCCTTGTGGACGTGCAGCCGGGAATCACAGAAATTCGCGCGAATCGACGAGAGGAATTGACGCAACAGCACGGATATTTTCATGCCGGAGTTTCGGCGGCTCTTGCGGACAGTGCTTGCGGGTACGCGGCATACACATTGATGCCGGCGGACGCTTCAGTTTTGACCGTCGAATACAAAATCAATCTCGTGGCTCCTGCCGATGGAGACGAATTGATTGCACGAGCGCGGGTCATCCGATCGGGTCGGACCCTGAAGGTTTGCCTTGCCGACGTGTTCGCGACGAGCGGTGGTTCGGAAGTGCATTGCGCGACCATGTTGGCGACTGTCATGTGCTTGCCCGGCAAGCGCGATAGCCCACGATAGACGAGCTACTTTCAGACAAACAACGTCGGCCGATGTTCAGCTTGGCGTCCAGGTGGGATGCGCGGTAAAGAGGCCATCTACGATCGCGATCTGGTAGCAAACAAAAAAACCGAAAGCCAGGCTCAGCAGGCCAGAGCCAAACACCAGGCTTCGGTTCAGCCATGCAAATTTGTAGCCCGCAAACGAGAAGGGCAGAGCGATGGCCGCAGTGATCAACA
>Ga0136846_1216513_pt1 | contig 17841 bp, 15 predicted proteins | sample HopSoiMetagenom2_FD_96841 | JGI IMG/M metagenome (GOLD analysis project Ga0136846, IMG submission 96841) | Grasslands soil microbial communities from Hopland, California, USA - 2 Assembly 2016 (version 4) | ecosystem: Environmental > Terrestrial > Soil > Grasslands | place: USA: Hopland...
AGGCCGAGCTGGGCCTGAGCGTTGCGGTAGGCGAGTTCAGCGGCATTGCGGCTGATATTCGCATAGGTCTCGATGCCGTGGAAGGCGGAGACCTCGAGCGAACGCGAGAAGCTCGTCGCATTATCGTGATACTTGGTCAGCGACTCCTGAGCCCGGCTGGCGCTGCGCTCGACATATTCGCGCGCGGCGGTGCCGAACTGGAATTGGCCGGTGACGTCCTTCAGGGCCTTCAGGACGGGCTCGAAAGAGGGGATCGTGGTGGTGGCGGTATCGGACATGGCAACAAGCCTCCATAGACGGGAATGGGTCTCTGCGACCTCGATGAAACGCATATAGCAAATGTTTTGTTGCATTGCAACAAAAATATTGCGGTGCAGCGTAGCTTTTTTTTGGCTCAAGCGTCGCCGATACCTGAACTTCAAAAGAGAGCCGGGTCCCCGTGTCGGCGTCTTCTAGGTCGTTGCGTCCCGCTCTTCCACGGGAACTCCCCCGAGACGGCGCCTCTGCTGCAGACGACGCCGCGTTCAAGCACGCTCATGAAACGTATCGCGATGGGAAGCCCGGCGTGAGCTTCTCCTTGTGCTCCCAGATGCGCTTCGACAGATCGCTCGTCGAGCCGTGAGAAAAGTGTGCCGTTGCGGCTCGACGCAAGAATATATAACGCGGCCATATGGCGCTGAGCTTAGCGGCGAAGGGGCGTCCGGGGGTGTGGATCATTCCATCCGCAGCGAACTCACCCGAACGTATCCTGGTGGTACCGCCCCGACAGCACCATTCCCTCGAGCCATTCCGACGATTTCTCAAACGACGAGCCCTGCTTCTCCATGTGGATCTTGATGAGGGCGGTGCGCACCGCCGGGGCCATGAACCGGCCGTCGCCGCAGACATAGAAGAGGCCGCCGCGCTCCAGCGTGTCCCAAACCGCGTCGCGCTCTGCGGTCAGCGCATCCTGCACGAATTTATGCGGGCTCGGCACCGTCGAAAAGGCGAGGCGCACGTCGGCAACGCCCTGCTCCTCCCAAGCCTTCATCTCATCCTTATAGAACCAATCGTGGTCCGGATGGCGGCAGCCGTAAAACAACAGAGACTTGGCGACATCCCGGCCGTTCTTCTTTTTTTGCTCCGCGCGCTCCTGCAGGAAGCCACGGAACGGCGCGAACCCGGTGCCGGGGCCAACCAGGATCATCGGCACGCTCGGATCGGCCGGCGGCGCGAAGGCCGGGTTCGGACGCCGCACGAAGCCGAGCACCGTCTCGCCCGGCTGGCGGCCCTGCATGTAGGTCGAGGCGACGCCTTGGTACTGCCCGCCGCCGGACCAGGCGGGTGCGGCCAATGTGCCGACCGTGAGGTTCACCGCGTTCGGCAGGCAAAGCGGCGAGGATGAGATCGAATAAAAGCGGGGTCGGATCGCCGAGCACATGCTCAAAAAACCTTCGAGCGGCACGTCGAGGGCGGGAAAGCGCATGAGCAAGTCATAAAGCGTCACGCGCTTTTGCGTGATCTCCTTCTGGAAAAGCTCCGCGGCCGCTTCGCCGTCCGCCGTGTATTTTTCGAGTTCGCCGCGCGTATGCGGGCATTGCGTGTAGTTCAAAAGCTCGCGCATGTCCTTGCGCGCCACCGGGTCCTGCAGCTCGATGAAGTCGCTGAGTAAATGGCGGATCGTCACCGGCCGGCCGATCGGCAGATGTCGCATGCGCGCTGATTGCAGCGTGACGACGGTGTGCGAATTCAAATGCAGCCGCTCGATGATTTTCGCGACAATCTCCGGCCGGTTGCGGGCATAGACGGCGAGATGATCGCCGCTGGCGTAAGTCACGCCTTCCGGCAATTGCAGCGTGACGTGCCGCGTAGATGAACGCGGCGCTTCGATCTTGAAATCCCACAAGCCGGCGGGATCGCGCACGAGCTCTTCGTTGCCGAGCACGAACAGCTCCGTCGCATGCTCCGGCAGCACGGCCGAGCGCGCGCGATTCTCATTCTCGTACGTGATGCTCAGCGCCGGGCGTCGCGTTTCGTCGGTTTTGGCGCCGAGCACTTTCCATAAATTGTTCATCCAGGCTTCGATGGCACCGTCGAAATCGCCGCTCGCATCGGCTTCGCCGCGCGGCACGATGCTTTTGGCGCCGCTGTCGCGCAGCGTCGCGTCAACGAGCTTCGGGAACGCCTGGAACGTCTGCCATTGCGTGTTGCCGCAACCGAGCACGGCATATTCGAGCTCAGCGCGGTTCATGCCGGCGAATTCGCCGGCGCGAATTGCAGTTTCAAACTTCGTCGCGGAATCCGGCGCGCTGCCGTTATAAGTCGAGGTGACGACGATCAACGTGCCCTTCTCCGGCAGGCCGTCGGCAAGCTTGTCGAGGGTGCCGCAATCGACCGACGATCCGCCGGCGCTCAGGCGCTCGACGATCTGCTCGGCAATCTCACGACAGGTGCCAAGACTCGTTCCATAGAGGACCTGGAATGCGCGGCCGCTATCGGCGAGAACGACGTCGCCCGCATCGTCTTCGATCGCCTGCGCCGCGGCAGGGCCCGCAACATCGAACCGCTCGCTCGGCAAGCGTCGCCGCGCGTGGATCCAGAAGCCTTCGGGTTTGACCGTCAGCGTCTGCTTTACGTCGAGCTTGTAATCGTAGGGGTCGCTCAGCGCGAAATTTTTGAGAATAAGCGCAATCGCGAGCTTCGCTTCCGTCAGCGCCAGCTGACGCCCGATACAGGCGCGCATGCCGTTGCCGAAAGGCTTGTAGGAATGGGGATGATGTTTCTTTTCGTTCTCCGGCAGCCAACGATCGATATCGAATCGGTCGGGATCGGGCCACGCCTTCGGGTCGCGCTGCAACGCATTCACTAAAACAGTCAGGGGCTGATTCTGATGCACGCGATACTTGCCGCCGATAACGGTATTTTCGTACGGAGCCACGGTGTAGGCCGGCGCCGTCGGCCAGAGCCGCAGCGTCTCTTTAAGGATGCGATCGATCACGTCGAATTTCGCGATGTGCCTGTATTCGGGAACGGTGTCGCCAGGCAAAATGCGATCGACTTCGGCATATGCTTGCGCGAGCACATGGGGATTACGCAGCAGCAGATAAGTGCAAAACGTCAGGAGCCCGCTCGTCGTCTCATGACCGGCGATGAGGAACGTGAGGATTTGATAGCGGATATTGGTGTCGTCGAGCTTCTCGCCAGTTTCCGGGTCTTTCGCCTCCAGCATCAGATTGAGGAGATCGCTCGCATCGCTGGGATGCGCGCGGCGATGCTTGATCACGTCGTCGACAAGCTTGTTCATATCGGCGATATCGGCGGCGAACTGTCGCTCTTTCTCGCGCGCGAACGGTTTCTGAAATTTCATCCGCGTGATCTTCGCCATCGCTTCGGCGAGGACGCGCACCATCTCATCGAGGAAAGGATGTAGCTCGGGGCTGGCGAATGAATTGAAGCGATAGTCGAAACCGGCAAGCGCGATCGTGTCGAAGGTGAGCCGCGTCATGTCGTCGGCGACATGAATGTCCTGGCCGATCTTCTCTCCCCAATGCGCGACCAACTGCTCGGCAATGTCGAGCATGGCGTCGAAATAGCCTTTCATCGCGCGCTGGCTGAAGGCGGGCATGAGGATGCGGTGCGCCTTGCCCCAATTCTCCTCGTCCGAGCGAGCCGTGAAGAGCCCGTCACCGGCAAGCGCGCGGACGAAATAAAGCCCGCCGCTGATCACCTTGCGGAAGCGCCGCTCGTCCGAGAGGTCGGCGACGAGATCGGGCGAGGTGACGAAGACCCCGGGCTTACCGGCAAAACTCAGCTCGAAAATGCCATCGAAGGCTCGGCTCGTCTCGAGCAGGTGATGCGACAGCTTGCCCTTCGGAATCTGGTGCAGATTGCCCAGAAGCGGCATGCGCGGCGGATAGGGAATTTGAGCTGTGGCGGCTGGCATACAAGGCTCGTGCGTGAGTTCGCGGCATCCTCGCCTAGTGTGGGAGCCTCCGCAAATCGGCCGCCGGAAGGGCGCGGCCGAGGGCTTGCGGCCATCCGCCTGCGGTGATTGTAATGCCCGACCAAGGAGTAGCGGAGCCGATGAAAGCCACGATCGAGATCGACTGCACGCCGGACGAGTTGCGCGCCACGATGGGGCTGCCGGACGTCAAACCGCTGCAGGCCAATCTCATGAAAGACCTCGAGAACCGGATGAAGGATGCGGCCGATCGCATGTCACCGGAAAACATCATCAAGAGCTGGTTCTCGCTGCTGCCGATCCAATCGGAGCAAATCCGCAATCTGATGAACGCGATGATGCCCGGCGGCACGAAGTCCACAAGCGCGACGGACAGCTCAAAGGAGAAATGAGGCAGAGCGCCGATGGCTCGGAGCCTGATGATCCAGGGTACCGGGTCGGATGTCGGAAAATCGCTGATCGTTGCCGGACTGGCGCGGGCTTACGCTAATCGCGGGCTCAACGTGCGCCCGTTCAAGCCGCAGAATATGTCGAACAATGCCGCCGTTGCCATAGATAACGGCGAGATCGGGCGGGCGCAGGCGCTGCAGGCGCGCGCCGCCCGGGCCCCCGCCAGCGCGCATATGAATCCGGTTCTCTTGAAGCCGCAGAGCCAAGTTGGCGCGCAGGTCGTCGTCCACGGTAAAATTTTGGGTAATGCGCGCGCCAAGGAGTTCCAGGCCTGGAAGCCGGAGCTGATGGGCGCCGTGCTTGCAAGTTACGAGCGGATGCGCGGCGAAGCCGATCTCGTGCTTATCGAGGGTGCCGGCAGCGCGTCCGAGGTGAACCTGCGGGCCAATGACATCGCCAATATGGGATTCGCGCGCGCCGCTGACGTGCCGGTCGTGCTCGTCGGCGACATCGACCGCGGCGGCGTGATTGCACAGATCGTTGGGACCAAAGCTGTCGTCGATCTGGATGATGCGACGCTGATCGCCGGCTTCATCGTCAACAAGTTTCGTGGCGATGCAAGTCTTTTTGCCGATGGCATGCGGCTCATCGAAGAGCGTACCGGCTGGCCGGCGCTCGGGCTCGTGCCATTCTTCGCCGAGGCAGCACGGCTACCGGCGGAAGATGCGATGGTCCTCGCGCGGCGCGAAGCTCCAGGCGAGGGGCGCGTGACGATTGCCGTCCCACTGTTGCCGCATATCGCCAATTTCGACGATCTGGATCCGTTGAAGAATGAGCCCGATGTCCGGCTCGTCTTCGTGCGCCGCGGCGAGCCGTTGCCGATTGCCGATCTTGTGCTTTTGCCGGGATCGAAAGCGACGGTCGCCGATCTCGCCACTTTTCGCGAGAATGGCTGGGACATCGATATCGTCGCCCATGTGCGCCGCAACGGCCGCGTGTTCGGCATTTGCGGCGGCTATCAGATGCTCGGCCGCACGATCGATGACCCGCAAGGCATCGAGGGGCCGCCAGGACGCGCCGACGGACTCGGATTGATCGACATCGATACGGTACTCACCGGCGACAAACGGCTTGCCGAAATTTTCGGCCTGACGATCAAAGATGACGTGTCATTCCACGGCTATGAGATGCATGTCGGAGTTACAACCGGAGCCGACACGCAGCGTCCGGTCGTGCGCTTTGATGATGGCCGGGTGGATGGCGCCGCGTCGGCGGACGGTCGCGTTGCCGGCGCTTACGTGCATGGTCTATTTGCCGATGACCGGCAACGCAAAGCGCTGGTCGCGAGTCTCGGCGCGACCGCTTCGGATTTTTCTTACGAGGGGATGATCGACGACACGCTTGACGCGCTCGCAAAGCATCTCGCCGCTCACATCGATCTCGATCGTCTGCTCAGTCTAGCACGATGAGCGCGGCAAGGATTGTCAGGCCGAGAAGCGCGATCCACTGCAGGAGCAGGGCGCGGCGATACAATGAGAGAGCGCGGCGGATATCCGTGGCGTTCGCACCCCGCCGACCATTACCCATGAACGCGCCCTCGACCATCACTCCATCATAGAGCCGTCGGCCACCGAGCTGCAGGCCAAGCGCACCGGCGATCGCCGCCTCGGGCCAGCCGGCATTCGGTGAAGCATGTTTCCCCGCGTCGCGAATGACGGCTTTGCGCGCCGCGTCCGGATCGGCGCCGCGCGTGACGTAAGCGGCTGCGATGATCAGGCCGGCGGCGATGCGCGAAGCGGGCATGTTGACGACGTCGTCGAGCCGTGCCGCCGCTGAGCCGAACGCTTCATGCCGCGGCGTGCGATGGCCAATCATCGAATCCGCCGTGTTCACCGCCTTGTAGGCGGCGCCGCCGGGCAGACCGAACAAGGCCGTCCAGAACATCGGCGCGACGATTCCGTCGGAAAAATTCTCGGCCAGGCTTTCGATGGCGGCGCGTGCGACGCCCGCTTCATCAAGCGCCGCGACGTCGCGGCCGACCACGTGCGCGACCGCTTCACGGCCGCCGTCGAGGCTGACGTCAAGCGCGTTCGCCACCGCGCGGATGTGCGAGGCAAGACTGCGCTGCGCCGGCAGACTCGCCGCAAGGATCGCCAGGACGATCAGGCCGGCAAACCCACTGCCTGCGACAGACGCGACGAACGCCGTGACGGCGATAACGATCGTCAGCAGAACGACAAGCGCGATCGTGCCCTTGCGGCGGCGCCGTTCCACATCCTCGCCCTCTCTGTTGAGCCGGCGGTCGAGCCAGTCGATCAGCGCGCCAATCCAGATCACGGGATGGCCGATGCGCCGCAAAAGCGTATGCGGGTAGCCGAATGCGCCTTCGATCGAGAGCGCGAGCAATGCGAGCGGGAGAGTGAAGGTGAGGTCCATCGCGTTCGAACGCGCGCCTCACAAAAACCCGACCGAAATCCACGGCACCGCGGCGACCAGCACCAGGCCAGCGAGCAGTGCGCACAAGAAAGGCCAGATCGGTCTGATCCCGGCGGCCGGATCGACGCGGCCGATGGCGCACGCCGCGTAATAGCCAACGCCGAAGGGCGGCGCGAACAGGCCGATGCCCATCGCCAGGATCACCACCATCGCGTAATGCACTTCGTGAATGCCGAGTTGGCGCGCGATCGGAAACAAAAGCGGTCCGAACAAAACGATTGCCGGAATGCCTTCGAGCACGCTGCCGAGCACGACAAACGCGGCGATCGACACCGCCATGAAGCCGGCCGCGCCGCCCGGCAGCCGCCCCATGTTGGCGGCGAGGTCGCGCGAAAAGCCCGATTGCGTCAGCGCCCAGGCCATTGCGGTGGCGGCGCCGATGATGAAAAGGATCGCGCCGGACAGCGCCGCGGTTTCGACGAGAACCGGCCAGAGCCGCGCCCATTCGATGCGCTGGCGGAATATAACAGCGGCGAGGATGCCGTAGGCGAACGCGTAGCCGATGCCGATCGTCGAGACTTCCGTCGCCGTGGCGACGCCCTCGACCACCGCGGCGCGGATCAGAAAAGGCAGCGCGAGGCCAGGCAGCGCCACGATGAACGCGCGCGCGATTGCGCTCGGGGCGGCGCGCTGCGTCCCGGCAGCTTCATTGCGTCCGGCCGTCCACCAGACCAGCGCGGCAAGCGCGAGCGTCAGCACCAGAGCCGGCAAAAGGCCGCCGGTGAACAAAGCGGCGATGGAGACGCCGGTCACCGAGCCGATCGTGATCAGGACCAGGGACGGCGGGATCGTCTCGGTCATCGCACCTGTGGAGGCGAGGAGCGCGACGAGGCGCCCGCCGCTCTCGCCACGCGCCTTCATCGCGGGGAACAGCACCGGCGCGACTGCCGCCATGTCGGCCGCCTTCGAGCCGGAAATGCCGGAGACAAGATACATGGCGCCGAGCAGCACGAAAGAGAGGCCGCCGCGCACATGCCCGAGGAGGCTTGCGAGGAAATCCACCATCGCGCGCGCCATGCCGGTGATCTCGATCAATAGGCCGAGAAACACGAATAGCGGCACCGACAAAAGGATGATGTGCGACATGCCTTCATCCATGCGCGAGACGACGACCGACCATGGCGTGTGAGTCGTCAATGCGAGATAGGCGAAGGTGCCGATGCCGAACGCAAAGGCGATTGGCACCGCCGCGAGTACGCAGGCGCCGACGAGCAAAACAAAGAACACGACGAGCTTGTAATTGCCGATCAGGGTGAGCAGCGGTTTCGCGAAGATCAACGCGGCCGCGATTACAGCGATGAGCATGACGGCCAACAAGAGATCGCGCGGGCGATGCCGCCGCGTGAAGCGGAGCGCCGCCATCACCAGCATGAGCGCGATGCCGACCGGCAGCGCCGCCGCGCGCCAGATATTGGGGATTTCCAATGCCGGCGTAGTGATGTCGATCTCGTCCCGCGCGTAATCGAAAGCGGGATAGAAGATCAGCGCCAGGAATGCGATGCCGACGGCAAGCGCCAGCGCATCGAAGAATGCGCGGCCCTGCGGACCGAGCCGTGCGACAAGCGCTCCCATGCGCATATGTTCGGCGCGGGCGTAGGCGACGACTGCGCCAAACATTGCGAGCCACAGAAACAGGATGGAGGCGAGTTCGTCCGACCATGTCAACGGCTGGTGTACGACGTAGCGCGACACCACGCCGGCAAAGAGGATCAGCGTCTCGAAGGCGACAAGCGCAGCGGCAAGAATTTCGATCGCATGCATGAGCCAGAGATCGACAAGCGCACCGACGCTCCTCAACCTGGAAGGCCGCAGCGGCTCAGCGGAAATTGGCGCGGGTGCGGGACTTACCTGCACGAGTCTTTACGAAATCGCGCCGGCATATTTCTCGAGAATTGCCCAGGCCTCGTCGCCATACTTGCCCTTCCACTCCTTGAAGAAACCGGCCGATTGCAACTTGCCGCGGAAGGTGCCCGTATCGACCGTGTTGAACGCCAGGCCCTTCGCGGTGAGCGCCGATTCGAGCGAGCTGTTGAGTTTGGCGATATCCTCGCGCTCCGCGACAGCCGAGGCGTTGACGTTCTTGGTGATGACCGCTTTCACGTCATCAGGGATCGACTTCCACACCTTGCCGTTGGCGAGCAGCCAGAAACCGTCCCACATGTGATTCGTGCGCGCGAGATATTTCTGCACCTCATAGAGCTTCGCCGAATCGATCAGCGCCAGCGGGTTTTCCTGACCCTCCGCGACCTTGGTCTGCAGCGCCGAGTACACTTCCGCGAAGTTGATGGTCATGGGCGAAGCGTCGAATGCCTTGAACATCGATGTCCAGAGGGGCGAGGCCGGCACGCGGATTTTGAAGCCCTGCAAATCCTCCGGCGATTTGATTACGCGGGTCGAGGAGGTGATCTGCCGGAACCCGTTGTCCCACATCTTGTCAAATGCATGCAGGTTGGCCTTGGCGATCTGCGCGCGGACGTAAGCGCCGAGTTCGCCGTCCATCGCCGGCCACAGCTTGTCGTAGCCCGACCACGCGAAACCGATGCCGTTGATCGAGGCGGCAGGCACCAGCGTCGCGAGGATCAAGCCAGACAGCGTGAAGAACTCGAGCGCGCCCGAACGCAACTGGCTTAGCATGTCGGTATCCGAGCCGAGCTGGTTGTTTGGAAACATTTGGATATCGACCTTGCCGTCGCTCTCCTTGAGGATGTTTGCCGCGGCTTCGCGCATGCGGATCGTAAGCGGGTGCGATTCCGGCGAATTGTTCGCCATCTTGAACGTGTATTCCGCCGCGCCGGCGCGCGTGACCCGCATGACGGCAGGGGCAAAGACGAGAGTGGCGGCTGTGCCTTGCAAAAGAACCCGGCGACTGGTCGGCATATTGGCTCCTGAACGATTGACTAAGCGAAGCTCCCTGCCGGCAACCTTTGCGGCCGGGTTTCCCTCCACTATGCCAGCTTTCAAAAGCCGGACAAAATATGCCCGGAGGTCATCATGACGAGAACAGTCATCATCACGGGCGCCGCCTCAGGGATCGGTCTCGCCTGCGTGGAGCACCAGCTCGCGCTCGGCTGGCGCGTGGCGCTGATCGATCGCGATGCGACGGCCCTGGAGAAAGCGCGAGGTGCGTTGGCGCGGCCGCGGGAGACACTCTCGCTGTGCGTCGATGTCACCGATGAGGCGGTTGTCAACGAGGCGGTCGCCGCCGCCGGCAGGCTCGCGCCAATTCGCGGCCTCATCAATTCGGCGGCAATCGGCGCCGATCAGAGCTTTGAGGCAACCAGCGTCGAGCGTTTTCGCAAAATTCTGGACGTGAATGTCATCGGCTCATTCATCGTTGCGCGTGCCGCCATCCGCGCCATGCGCGAATCCGGTGGCGGCGCCATCGTCAACCTTGCTTCCGTATCAGGTTTACGCGGCAATATCGGCCGTGCCGCCTATGGCGCGTCGAAAGGCGCCGTTATCACGATGACGCAAGTGATGGCCGTCGAACTTGCGTCGGCCAACATCCGCGTCAACGCCATTGCGCCGGGGCCGGTCGAGACAGCGATGGTGCGGGCGATGCACACGTCTGAGGCACGGCAGAATTGGGTACGCCGCGTGCCGCAGCGACGTTATGGGGAGCCGCACGAAATTGCCCGGTCGGCGGCGTTCCTGCTCGACGATGAGCAATCGCGCTATATCACCGGACACGTCCTTGCCGTAGACGGCGGCTTTTTGGCGGGCGGATTGTTGCCGGAGTGATTATATGCGACGCTTTTTCCCGATGAGATCGATGAACTCGTAATCTCCGGCGACATTCAGCGTATGAGCGCCATCCGCACCTGATCCCGGCGGCGGACCAAGCACCGCGCGTAGGGTCTGCGCATAATCTTCCGGGTCGAGGCGTTCGACGTCGGCGAGCACGATGCCGCCGCCATAAAGCGAGCGGCAATCCTGGGCGATGCGGCGCAACCGATCGCCTCGCACGAGCATCGCGCCGCCGGGCCGCGCCGCGCCGGCATCGATCAGCACTGGATTGAGCGGATGCGCGGCCCAGGCGCCGAAGAGATCGTCGGCAAAAAAGAGCCCGAGCGAATCCCAAGTGGACGCGCCTTCGGCCGCTACCGAAGCGAACAGCCAATCGCGCCCTTCGCATTTGACGAGGGTCGCATCGCTGGCGATCACATCTTCGACCAGCACCCGCTCGAAGATCCAGCGGTCGGGGAATGGATCGGCGCGATAGAGCTCGATGCGCCCGACCGAGCTTGTCTCCGGAATCATGTAGACGTCGGAGCCGCGCCGGAACACGAAGGGATATGAGAGATGATACGGCCGCTCGAAGATGGGGCGCGGGTTCGTCGCCCGGCCGTTGATTATTTCGAGAAGCGAGATGATGCCCTTGCCCGTTGCATAGGGATATTCTTCGCAGAAAACATAGTTGCGGCCATTGTCGCTAAAGGGAAATGGATCGGCGAAATAGCGGGCGCCGTCGTCCGGAACGTGCGTCCACTCCACATTGGGCCATTCGCCGCGCTCCATCACACTTTCGCATTGCACGCGGCGAAAGGCGATCGACCAATGTTCCGGATGCACCACGAGATCTGTCAGGCGCTGCTTCAGCTTTGTAGCAAGGCCCTTCGCGGCGAAAACGGCAGCCGAACGCGACCGGGTTCTCAGTGCGGGTGAAAGCGCCCGGCGCTCCATCTGCTCGCCGTTGGCAAACCTGCTGACACACTGACGCAGTAAATCGGCCGTACGCGCCAAAACTTGGTCGAGCCCAAGCGCGAGAACGTTGCGCCGTTCCAAGGCTGGCAAACCCTCTGCGAGGACATGCGGTTCATCCCCCCAGCGGACGATCGCGAGCTCGGGCGCCCTTGCGTCCATCAAAACGCTGATCAAGGCAGCCTCGCCGGGTGCTCCGTCGAACAAGGGAATGAGACGCATCTCATCGGTAGCCGAGGCAGGCTGCTCGCGAAGATCGATGCTGAGATCGCTGCTCGCATTCGACTCGCTCGACGCCCGGTCGTCTTGCGCAAAGGCGTCCGATCCCGCGCCATAAGCAAGCCGCTCGAATTCAAGCAGAAGCTCGACGCCGCCATCTCGCTCGACGGACCTCGCCGCATCGATAACATGCGTGACGGAGTGCCCGGCGCTGCGAAGCGCCGAGGCCAAATTCATTTGCCACTGCCGGGGCGGCGGGTTCGTGATGATCGCAATCGAGAGGGGCCGGGCAGCGTTTGCCATGCCTCACCCTAGCACGTGGGGCGATCTATTTGCCCGGTGGCGGCTGCAGTCCGTTATATACCGGCGCGGGCAGCACCGTCATGACGAACACATCCGGCTTATCCGCCGGTCCGAACGGACCCGGCACTTTATTGCCGAGCGCCGGCAGGCTTTTGAGGTAGGCGGCGATTGCCAGCGCAGCTTCTTTCGTCAGGCTGGCAAAGTCGTTGTAGGGCATGACCGGCGCAAGCATGCGCCGTCAGGCCTTTTGCCGGTGCGGATCGCAGTGACGATCTGCTCGTTCGTCCAGTGCCCAATCCCCGTTTCCTTATCGGGCGTCAGATTGGGGCCGACAAACACGCCCATGCCGGGAATCGCAAATCCAACATCGAAGCCCGCGAGCGTGCGTGACCCATCACGCTTGCCGAGAAAGCTGCCCGGTGTGTGGCAATCGTTGCAACCGCCGATATTGACGAGATAGAGTCCCCGCTTGACTTGCGCGCTTTGCGCAGCGGCCTCAGGCGCGGTGATCCCGATGGCAATTGCGATTGCAATACATGCGACGCTTGAAACCCAGGGCCTCATGTGCCCCTCTCAAAAGTTCAGCGGCTCTTCGTCGCCAGGCTGTGATCCTGCAACGCCCGATGAATTGCGAAAAGCCTGCCGAACTGTGTCTCCACAGAATATGGCTCGATCAATGTGTGCAAGCGCGCGGGATGGACGCGGCCGCTCTTGATGTCCCGCCATAGCGATTCGAACGCCTCGGCGAGCGCCTCTGCGCAATCTTCGTGGGACTCGCCGCGCGCAACGAGGGCGCCGCTGACCCCGGGCAAGATCAACGGCGCGTATTGCGGCAATTCGATCGCGCCGACAGGGCGGCGCTCGCCAGCGTTTCCAGCAAGTAACAAGGCAGGCCTTCGAAATACGTGGTGAGAATGCCGGCATGGCATCGCGCCACGATGGCGCGCACGCCGTCAGGACTTTGCGCGCCGTGACAGATTGTGAATGACTCGGCTTTGGCAATTCCGGATACCGCGCGGGATCGGTCGCGCCGACATAGTGGAACTCGAGCCTGCCATTGATTTTGCGTGCAGCCGCGCCAGCACGTCAAACATCAGCGGCGGGTCTTTGAATTCGTCGAGCCTCCCAGCAAAGCAGATGCGGAAAACACCGTCTTGCAAATCGAAAGGCCCTGGACGGAAGCGCCGCGTATCGACGGAAACGGACATCACTTCCGTCTTTTTGGCGGCGCGCGAAGAAAGCCGCGCGACATGCGCGGCGATGCTCGAATTGACTGTGACGATGCGGGTGGCGAGCGCCAGCGCCAGCCGCTCGCTCGCGTGCAACGAGGCCGGGACGCGTAAGAAGGCGTCGACGTCCACGCGCATCCATAAGGTTGGAACTATCGCCAGCTTGAATCTCGTCGGCCGCCCGTTGTCGCCCGCCGATGTTCTCATCAAGCGCAGCTTCGATATTGTTATTTCGGCCGGGGCGCTCGTGCTGCTCTCGTCGCTCTTTCTCATCATGGCGATCTTGATCAAGCTCGATAGCCCCGGTTCCGGTCCTGTTCTTACAGCGTCGCTACGGTTTCAAACAGGAGCCGTTCCGGATCGTAAAGTTCCGTACGATGACGACGCTCGACGACGATCGTCACGTCACGCATACGAGCGAGAACGACTCACGGATCACCCGGATCGGCCGCTGGATGCGCCGCTACAATATTCGATGAATTGCCGCAGCTGTTGAACGTCTTGCGCGGCGAGATGACGCTCGTCGGCCCGCGCCCGCATGCGCTCGCGCACGATTAGCTGTTCGAGCAGACGATCGCGCTGTATGCACGCCGTCACAATGTGAAGCCGGGAATCACCGGTTGGGCGCAGGTCAATGGTTTCCGCGGCGGGATTTCGGACGATTCCAAGATCCGCATGCGGATCGAGCACGACCTCTTCTATTCAAGACAATTGGACGCTGCTTCTCGATCTGCGCATCCTCTTGCTGACGGTATTCTCGTGCAAGGCCTACCGCAATGCGTTCTGAGGCGCGCCGATCAAATCCGGTTATACGTATCCTCGATGCGGATGATATCGTCCTCGCCAAGATAGGAACCGGTCTGAACTTCGATCAGTTCGAGGTCGATCTTTCCGGGATTGGCCATCCGGTGGATGCATCCGATCGGCAGGTAAATCGATTCGTTCTCGTGCACCAGATGGGTTTCGTTGTTGCGCACGACCTCCGCCGTTCCCTTGACGACAATCCAGTGCTCGGCGCGGTGGAAGTGCTTCTGCAGCGAGAGCTGCGCGCCGGGCTTCACGACGATGCGCTTCACCTGATAGCGCGAGCCGTAATCGACGCTCTGGTAATAGCCCCACGGCCGGTAGGAGCGTTTGTGCTCTTCCGCCTCGCGCCGCTTCTCGCGCTTCAATTGATCGACAAGCTGCTTCACCCGGTCGCCCTGCTCGCGGTGCAGCACCAGGACGGCATCCTGGGTGGTGACAACGATGACGTCGTCGACGCCGACAACCGCCGTCAGATGCTCGTCGGAGCGCACATGCACGTTCTTCGCCCCCATCACGATGCCGTGGCCGCGGATCGAATTGTTGTCGCCGTCGCGCTGCGACAATTCCCACACCGCCTGCCAGGTGCCGACGTCGGACCAGCCGATGTCGGCGGGGATCAGCGCGGCCGTCTCGGTGCGCTCCATGACGGCGTAGTCGATCGACTTCCTCGTCGCCCGCTCGAAAGCGGGCGCGTCGAGCATGGTGAAGCCGAGGTCGCGACGGGCGCCTTCGAGTGCGGCCTCCGCCGCCTCGGCCATATCCGGCTCGAAGCGGCGAAGCTCGCGCTGCATGACGTCGGCGCGGAAGATGAAGTTGCCGGAGTTCCAAAAATATCCCGCCTCGACATATTGCCGGGCGGTGTCGCGGTCCGGCTTCTCGACGAAGGACTCGACCTTGAGAACCGGGCTCCCCGGCGATACCGGCGCCCCCGGGCAGATATACCCGTAGCCCGTCGCGGGCTCCGCGGGCTTGATGCCGAGCGTCACGATGTAACTCTCGGCCGCCGCTTGCGCCGCCTGCTTGCAAAGCGCCACCAGCCCGGCGCCATCCTGCACGACGTGGTCGGCGGCCAGCATGACGACGATCGTGTCCGGCCCCTGCGCGGCGGCAATGCCGGCGGCAACCGCCACAGCGGGGCCGGAATCGCGACGCATCGGTTCGAGCACGATGTCGGCTTTGGCATCGATCTGTTCGAGCTGGTCGACGATCAGGAAGCGGTAGTCAAAATTGGAGATGACGAGCGGCGTTTCGAAAACCGGATCGTCCAGCATGGCAATCGCCATCTGGAAGGTCGAGCGCGCCCCGACAAGCGGAATGAATTGCTTCGGCAGCGTCTCGCGCGATTCCGGCCACACCCTTGTGCCTGCGCCCCCGCACATGATCACCGGCAAAATCTTCACGTAAAACCTCGTCGACCTCGCCGCCTGGCGCGCCCATTGCGGCATCCCACCGCGACTGAAGCGGCGCAAATACGCTCGATCCAAGCCGGCTGGCAAGCTTTCCGGCGAGGTCGTGGCGCCGGGGTGGCCCCGCGATGAGCCTCTCCAGTCCGAGCCTATTCAGGTTCGATCTAGCCGCCGCTCAACTGCGCGCGGCCGTGCTCGAACCGGCGGCGCTCGCGCTGACCGTGAGCGGCGCTTGTGACCCTTTGCACCGTCTCGCCGCTGATGCTCGCCGTCTATGGCATCGACTATGACACGGCGGGGACGCGCACTCGCGAAAATCCACCTCGGAACCTACCTGGTCTTTACCGCTCTCATCGTTGTCTTAGGCCTGGCTGCCCTGGCCCGACGGCTGATCCAGGGACGCGTTTTCAGCCTTCGGAAGGCCGCGGCGATTCTTTTGATCCTGCCGCTTATCGGGATCGGGCTCGCTATTATGGGCGAGACCGGCCTTTTCGACCGAATGGCGGAGCCGACCAGTCGGTGGTGAAGACGTGGCAGCGAATCCACGGCCTCGAATTCGCATCTCGGCGGCGGACTAGGCGCCGATCCGGTCCAGCCCCGGTTACGTCACCGACACGAGCGCCAGGGACAGCCAGGTAAAGGTGCTCACGTCGTCCGAAGCCGTCCGCGACAAATCGCGATCGCAACCGCGAACTGTCGGCGGCTTTGCAGCCTCAGTCGACTCGCCATTCGTGATTGAAGCGTTCGGCTTCGAAACCGCCGCCGAGCTCGATGCTTTGATCGTGGACGGCCGGCCAGTTGCGATGGGGATCGTCCTGAGAAGCCGCGATCGCGCGTTCTTCTGGAAGATTGCTTATGACGAGGCATTTGCGGCGCAATCGCCCGGCGTTCAGCTCGCGCTGGAAACGACGCAGATCCAGCAAGCGGACAAATCCTGTTGGCTTTGCCTGGCGGGCCGTGCTGCGACGCCGATTTGGTTGGGTGGATGCGCGATCGGGTGCCCCGCGCGCAGCCAAGACGGAAAGCTGAATAACAACCTAGCCCAACAGCTTCTTCAGCTCCGCCCGGAATGCCGGCGCGATGTCCTGGCGCGCCAACGCGAAGGCGGCATTGGCGGTGAGGAAACCGAGGCTGGAGCCGCAATCATAGGTGATGCCATCGAAGCGCACGCCATGAAAACTGTGTTTCTTGGCGAGGGCGAGCATCGCATCCGTCAGCTGGATTTCGCCGCCGGCGCCTTTTTCGCCCTTCTCCAGGATGGCGAAAATTTCCGGTTCGAGAACGTAGCGCCCTGAGACATATAGGTTCGACGGCGCCTTGCCTTGCGGCGGCTTCTCCACCATGCCGGTGATCTCGAACGTGTGGCCGTGATCCTTCCCAACCGACACAATGCCGTATTTGTGCGTCTCTTCCGGCGCGACCTCTTCAACGGCGATGACATTGCCGCCGTGCTTTTCGTAAGCCTCGATGCATTGCGCGAGGCAGCGCGATTTCCGCTTGCCCGACGGCATCGTGATCATGTCGGGGAGCAGCACCGCGAACGGCTCATCGCCGACAATGTCGCGCGCGCACCAAACGGCGTGACCGAGGCCGAGCGGCGCCTGCTGACGCGTGAAGCTGGTCGCACCGGCCGGCGGCAGTTCGGCCATCAGCGCCTGATATTCCTTAGTCTTGCCGCGCTTCTGCAGCGTGTCCTCGAGCTCGTAGGCCATGTCGAAATGGTCCTCGATCACGCCCTTGTTGCGGCCGGTGATGAAGATGAAGTGCTCGATCCCCGCTTCCCTTGCCTCATCGACGACATGCTGCAGGACCGGGCGGTCGACGACAGTCAACATTTCCTTCGGCACTGATTTGGTCGCGGGAAGAAAGCGGGTGCCGAGGCCGGCGACCGGGAAGACAGCCTTGCGGATGCGCTTTGTCATGGGAATCCATCGGGGAAAAGGAGCGGCCGCCTTGTCTCATTGCGCTCATTGAGGGGCAAGCGGCGCTCGGGCGGGTTGACAGAGATTTAGCGCGCGGCCGTTAGGAATGGTCTAGCGAGGCGGAGAGGCAAGCGGCGCATGACCATTCTCGTCACGGGGGCGCCGGTTACATCGGCAGCCACACGGTACTCGAACTCGTCGCTTCCGGCGGGAAGGTGGTGGTGCTCGACAATCTGTCGACCGGCTTTCGCTCCGCCGTGCCCGACGGCGTCCCGCTGATCCTCGGCGATTTCGGCGACGAGGATCTCGTGACCGAGCTCCTCGCCAAGCACGCTATCGAGGCGATCATCCATTTCGCCGCAAAGATCGTCGTGCCGGAGTCCGTCGCCGATCCGCTCGGCTAGCATTTGAACAACACCGCAATGGCG